>Ga0310811_10001673_pt1 | contig 27645 bp, 13 predicted proteins | sample YCmetagenome_FD_207642 | JGI IMG/M metagenome (GOLD analysis project Ga0310811, IMG submission 207642) | Soil microbial communities from experimental microcosm in Duke University, North Carolina, United States - YC | ecosystem: Engineered > Artificial ecosystem > Soil microcosm > Unclassified ... | reverse complement strand
TGGAGTGCAGCGCGGCCTCGTGGTAGGCCTCGAATACGTGTCCGAGCAGCCGCGGAGCGAGCAGGAAGGGCTGCTCCTCCCAGCCGTCGGCGAGTCCCGCGAGCTCGGCTTCGACCTTGCGCACGAAAGCGTCCGTGGCCGGGGAGGCGTCGAGCGGCGCGAGCAGCACGCCGATCCGGCGCGGGGTGGTGGCTCCGGCGACCACCAGTTCGGCGGCCGCCCGCGGCATGAACCAGTGTTCTGCGACCGTACGGTGGTGGTCCAGCATCCGTTCCCGCCCGGTCTGCACCGTGACGCCGCCCGGGCCGAGGGCGAGCGACCCGGCCCGGACCAATCCCTCGAGCACCTCGTCGATCCGCACCGGCCGGCACACCGGGATCCGCCGGATGACCGCGTGCTCGAGCAGGGCGTCGACTCTTCGAGCCAGCGCCGCGGTATCGCGCGGTGCGCGCGGGTCCGCCGGGACGGCCAGGGCGAGAAGCGACTCGGGCGTGACGCGCGTCGCCTCCCGCAGGCCCGCCGCCACCCTGCGCATCAGGCTCCTGACCGTCTCCCACGGCTTCGGCGCGTCGGCCGTCAGCTCCCGCAGCGAGATGGGCGTGCCGAAGCCCAGCCACGCACTGCGTGGTCCCGTGGTCCGGGAGGAACGGAGGTAGCCGTTGACGACGCGCAGTCCTTCGGGCTGTTTGGCCGATCCCGCGTCCTGCCCGGTGAGCGCCTCCGTGTCCGGAACCGAGTCGTACGTGATCGAGACCGGAACCACGTGGACGTCCGCTATGCCTGCATCCTGATACGCCGCAACGAGGATGCGGATCAGGCCACTGCGCAGCTGTCGCTGTCGTCCGGTGCGGCTGCGGCCGGCTTCGGGGAACCACTCCAGGCTCTGACCGCGGGAGAGCAGATGGGCCAGGTAGCAGCAGACCGCGCCGTGATAGCTCGGATCGGTCCCGAAGTCGCGCCGGATGAAGATCGTCCCGCTGCGCCGACCGAGCGGACCCAGCGGCCAGAACGCGAGGTTGTCCCCGGCCAGCCGCCACGGCGGGCTGATCCCCGCTCGGCGCAGCACCGATGCGAGGACGAGGGAGTCGATGTACGAGCGGTGCGCCGGAAGGAAGACCAGAGGCCCCCGCTCGGCCAGCAGACGCAGGGTGTGCAAGGACTCTTCGTCGGCGTCCACGCGCCGCAGCCCGCGCAGGACCGGGCGGGCCAGGAAGCCGAGCACCCGCTCCGCCCACGCGCGACGGCACGCCACGAGCCCGGCGACGTGCCGATGCAGCCGCCGCCTGGCCTCCGTCGGACTCAGCCCCGACCGCCCGGCCCGCAGCGCCGAGGAGCGCCCGTCGGCGTACCCGCGCAGCACGCGGCGCGTCTGTCGGCGGATCATCTGACCGTCCTTTCCTCTGCGCAGAATCGTCGTGGTGGAAGGGGCGGGCAATGGTCCGTCCGTACCGGTCCTTTGTTCCCGCTGGCCGCGGCCTCCGGTCCGCAGAAGGATCGGAGTATGAACGCAAAGCCCTCGTTCGAGGCGATCGCCGACCTCATCAGCACGCAGTTCTCCGTCCCCACCGACCGGATCACGCCGCAGATGTCGCTGGCGGAGCTCGCGCTCGACTCGATCGGTCTGGTCGAACTCGCCGCCCTGCTCGAGGACGAATTCGACATCGAAGTCCCGACCGGGTCCGTCGCGATGCAGGACCGGGTCGGCGACCTCGTCAAACGGCTGACCGCCGGACCGCGGCCCCCGGCGGTACCGTGATCGCCTCCCCGATCTCGCCGGACGCGTAGAGCCCCCGGCTCGCTTGCCGGCGCACCTTGCCGCTCGTGGTCTTGGGCACGGTCCCCGGCGGCACGACGATCACGGTCACGTCCGCGATCTGATGGTCGAGTGCCAGGCCCCTGCGAACGGCGGCGGCGACGCCGTCCTCGCCGTGGACGTCGCAGGTCCCGAACGAGGAGACCTCGACCATCACCGCCACGGCCTCCGCATCCGGCCGGCCACCGGGTACGCCGGGCGCGCCGTTCCCGTCGGATGTGCCTGTGTTGCCGGTGGGGGCCGCGACGGGCTCGCCCGGTCCGCCGAGCCCGAAGGCCGCGACGCCGCCGGGCCGGATGGCCGGGTGGCAGCGGCGCACGGACTCCTCGAGATCCTCCGCGTAGTGGTTGCGTCCCCGCAGGATGACGACATCCTTGCGCCGACCGGTGATGAACAACTCGCCGTCGGCGAAGAAGCCGAGGTCTCCGGTCCGCAGGTAGCGCCGCCGATCGGGCTCCCCCGCGACCTCCGCGTAGAGACCCTCCCGGCTCTCTTCGAGACGGCCGTAGTATCCGGCGGCCTTCGTGGCGGAGTCGACCCAGATCTCCCCGATCCGGTCGACGGGACACGGCCTGCGCGTGTGCGGATCGACGATGCGGACGCGTGAACCAGGCTTCGTAATCGCACCGCAGCCGATGTACACGGTCGTACGCCGGTCGGCCGCCGACCCAGCTGCTGACCCTGCCGCCGTCCCCGTCGCGGCGCCCACCCCAGCACCTGCCCCTGCCCCCGTCTCGGCCGGTCCGACTCGCACGACTCTGCCCTGCGCGAGTTCGCCGGCATCCACGGTGACGCGGCGGCGGCCCCAAGAGCTCACGCTGACGCTCGCCTCGGCCAGCCCGTAGGTCGGGCAGAAGCACTCCGGGCGCAGGCCCGCGACGGCGAACTCGCTGAGGAACCGGTCGACCGTCTCCGCGCGGATCGGTTCGGCGGCGCACACGAGCGTGGCGAGCGGGCTCAGGTCCCATCCGGCACGCTGCTCCGGAGTCGTCTTGCGCACGGCGAGGTCGAGGCCGAAGTTGGGCGAGGCGGTCAGCGTCGCGCCGACTCGCGACATCGTCTCGAACCAGAGCGCGGGCCGGCGCACGAAATCCAGCGGGGAGAGCGAGTACAACCGCATGTTTCCGCTCAGGGCACTGATGATCGCGTTGACGAGCCCGAAGTCGTGGTACTGCGGAAGCCAGGACACACCGATCGTCTCGCGTCCCAGACGGAAGTCGACGGAGTTGCACGCCATCTCGGCGAGCAGGTTCCCGTGCGTCATCACCACTCCGCGCGGCGTCGAGGTCGACCCGGAGGTGTACTGCAGCACGGCCGGCTCGTCCGTCGCCGCGGGCCGGTACCAGTGCCCGGGGGCCGCGTCGGCCTCGCCTGCGGTGTCAGTGCGCTGCCACGGCACGTCCGGACCGTCGGTCCCGAGCAGCCCCGCGGCCTCGGCGAGCCGGCGCAGCTCGTCGTACTCGGTCGAGGTGAGCACGCCGCGCGCCCCGCAGTCCCGGACCGCGGCCGCGAACGCCTTCTCGCTGCCGCGCCCGTGGGCCGGTCCGGGCGGCAGCACCGCGGCCGGGATCACACCGGCCATCAGGCAGGCGACCAGCGCGACGACGAAGTCGGGCCCGGGCGGGTAGACCAGGACGGCACGGTCGCCGGGCAGCCAGCCCCGCTCGTCGAGCAGCGCGCGCACGCCCGCGGCACGCCGCGCCAGCGAGTCGGCGGTGTGCGCGGAGTGGTCGCGCCCGTCCGCGCCCACGAACGTGAACAGCGTCCGGTGCGGATCGCGCTCGTGGTTCGCGGCGAACAGGCCGAGGATGCCGGCTGAGCTCATGTCATGCCTCTCATTCGCGGTTACTCGCCGGGGAGCGGGGCTCCGGCGTTGATCCGGGCGCGCAGGCCGCGGGCGGTCAGGCACAGCAGCGGGCGGGAGCGGTCGAGTCCGAGCTCGCGCAGCTGCTCCGCCAGCGCGGAGCGGGGGCCGGAGACGGCCAGGCGCACTCCGGCGCCGGCGCGCAGGTCTCCCCGGCCCCTGAGATCCACCCGCGTCCGCAGGGTTCTGCCTTCGCGGCGGGAGAAGAGCACTGCGTCGTGCAGCGATCCGGGCGCTCCCGGGCCGAGCAGGCCGCCGAAACCGATGCGCCCTCCGTCCTCGGCCACGGCCAGCGCTCGCACTTTCCACGGGCTGATCGACAGCGTCAGCTGCGCCAGTTCGGTGGGCACACCCCACAGTTCGTGGTAGGCCGCGGCGGCCTCCGCCGAGCTGACGGCGAGACCGAGCAGGCGGAAGCCGACACCGCGGTGGTCGGCGCGCCGCAGCAGCTGGGCCCAGGGCAGTCGGCCGCTGCCCCAGGGGCTGTCGACGACGACGCCGAGGCCCAGCATGCGATGCGGGGGCAGGCTGCCTTCGCGATTCTCGGCGGCGAACACCGCCAGCAGCGCGCGGCCCGCGAAACCCAGCGGCTCGGTCCGCGATCCGTCCGCCGCCAGACATGCCGCGAGTTCCCGATCGGCCTGGTAGAACGCCATCAGGGCACTGCCGTGCGCGCAGGTGACCGGGATCTGCGCCGTCCCGGAACTCACGACTGCCCGGCTGGTCGGCACGGTCAGGAACGGGTAGCCCGCGGGCTTGGGTTCGCGCACGTGCGTCTGGTAGAGCTGGGTGCGCACCACCTCGCCGGCGTACGGCGCGAGCCGGGCCTCGAGGTACTCGCGCGGCTCGGTCAGCAGGTGCTCGAGGTCGCGGAGGTAGTGCTCGAGGCCGTGGCACTCGGGGAACTGGTGGGTGACCTCCGTGTAGTCGACGACGTACCAGTCCGGATGCAGCTCGAAGCAGCTTCCTGCGTCGTTGCCGTCGAGGGTCGGGACGATGTCGCGCTGGTTGGCGATCGTCGCGACGAACGTGGCGGGATCGGCGGGCCGCTTGTGATCGATCGGCGCGCCGACGCAGATCGCGTCGGTCACCGTGAAACGGCGGCAGAACTCAGGGTCCTGAATGAGGTTCATCACCGCGGGCCCGCCGGCACTGTGGCCGATCAGGGCCAGCTCGGCGCCGTCCGGGATGCCGTACTGCACGAGCGTCGAACGCAGCGCGCCGCTGTAGGACGAGGCGGCCTCCAGGGTGGAGCGGAACGCGCCGACCATCGAGGCGGGCGAGCCGTGGCCCTTGACCGCCGGCCGCATCCCGGGCACCTGGACGACGTGCCGTTCGACGCCGTCCGGGCCGCGGACCGTCTGAATCAGCACACGTCCGTCGTTGCCGAGCAGGGCGATGTTCCGCAGGTATCCGAGCAGCGACCCCTGCCGCGCGAGCAGCACCGTCTCCCGCGGCTCGGCCCCGATCGGGCAGGCCGCGCCGGGGCCGCGGTCGCGCCGGGTCATCAGGTCGACGCTGAATCCGAAGAACGGCTCGGCGGTGGGCGCGGCGGCGCCGGTCGCCATCCCCCAGGCCGTCGCGTCGTTGAACGGGTTGCGGTCGAGCAGGGCCTTGAGACACAGGATCTCGGCGAACATCGGCGCCAGGGAACTGAGCGCGCGCACGGCCCCCTCATCATTGAACAGCGCGCGCAGGCACCGGATGATCTCGGTCTCCTGATGGGTGTGTACGGCCTCGATGAAACGTGCAAGCTTCGGGTCCTCGGTCATCTCCGGGTAGACGAGCTGCAACGCGGTCAGGCGCAGGCGCAAGGAGACCACGAGCACGTCGGCTGCCAGGTTGCGTCGGCCGAGCAGGTCGCCGAGCGCTGCGACGGCCCGACCGACCCGGCCGCCTGCGAGGGCGAATCCGAGACCGTCCTCGCGAGTGAGTGCTCGAAGCAGGGCGATCCTGCGCGCATACCCCGTGGGGAGTTCCTGGAGGGCGACGGACGGACTGGTCGCGACGAGTTGGCCGGTCACGCGCTCGGAGATCTCGCGCACGGTCTGCGCGATGCGGGACAGTTCCCGCGCGGCGGCCTTGTAGGACTCGATCGTCTCGTGCTGGGCCCGCTCGTGCGGCGGGACGAAGCGCGGCGGCGGAATCCGCTCGGCGCGCGACGGCCCGAGCGACGGTCCGAGCGGCGGCGGCGCGGCGGGCGCGTGCGGCGACGAGGCGCGCGGCCCGGGCAGCGGTGCGGCGGGTTTCCGCACGGCGGACTTCTGCGCGGCGGCGGCCTCGGCGACCGCCCTGCGCACGGACTTGCCGATGGCCTTGTCAGGCGACGACTTGCTGGTGGACTTGGCGGGCATCACGGCTCCCAGGGACGTGGCGTGAAGGTGAACGCCGAGGCGGGAACCGCCACGCCGCGGCTGCGCACGTGCTGGGCCCGGGTCACCGCGGCGGCGCCCTCGAGCAGGTTGCCCGCGATCTGCACCACGGTCCGCTCGGCCGGATCGGCGAGGAACCCGCCCGCGACCCACCGGTTGAACGCGCCCATGGCCGGGCCGCACCAGATCTGGTAGTCCGCCCGGCGCTCGTTCGTACCCTGAATCGCCCAGCGGCTCGACATGCCGAGGTACCAGCGGAAGACGAGGGCCATGCGGTGCTTGCCGTCGTGGTCCGCGCGGGCGGCCTGGTCCGGCTCCCGCTCGAGCCAGAAGCGCCGCGTCTCGGCCCAGACCACTTCGAAGGGTGAGCGCAGGATCTCGCGCTCCACCTTGCCGCGCAGCCGCGGTGGAACCTGCTCCCACGACGCGTGCGCGGCATAGATCTGATACAGCCGTTCCGCGCGGAAGGCGAACATGCTGCCGCGCCGCAGCACCTGCAGGCGCACCCCGAGCTCGAACATGTCGGCCGCGGGGGCCATCGCCACGTCCGCGGTTCCGGCCTCGGCGAGCATCCGCCTGCCGTCCGGGGAGAGCCCTGATTCGACGGCGGACTGGTTGACGGAGCCGGTCAGCACGTACGCGGCGCCGAGGGCGAACGCCGCGGCCACGGCAGCTGGCGTGCCGAGCCCGCCCGCCGCGCCGACTCGCACGGGACGGTCGTAGCCGTGTACGCGTGCGGCGGCAGCGGCGAGTTCGAGCATCTCCGGCACGAGGGCGACCAGTGGGCGGTTGTCCGTGTGGCCGCCGCTGTCGGCCTCCGCCGTGACGTCCTCGGCGACCGGGACGCGGGCGGCCAGCTCGGCCTCGTCCGCGGTGATCCCGCCCTGCTCCACCAGGGCGCGCAGCATCGCCGCCGGGGGCGGGGCCATGAACGCGGCGGCGACCTCGGGCCGCGACACCTTCGCGAAGATCCGGGTGCGACGCCGGATCCGGCCGCGGGCGTCGCGGGTCAACCCGCTCGCCGCCACGCGGACGATGGGCGGTGTCAGTTCCATGAAGGCGGACGCGGAGACGGCGGGAACCCGGTGCGCGATCAGCAGATCGGCGACTGCCTGCTCCGTGCGCGGTTCGGAGGGCGAGTGGATGAGGTTGACGCCCCAGTTGGTCCGCTCCCCGAGCACGGCGGCGAGCCGCTTCGTCGCGCGCTCGACGCGATCCACCGAGAGCCCTGCTGCTCCGAAGAATCCGAGCATGCCGGCGTGGGCCATGGCCGTGACCATCTCCACGGTCGCTATCCCGTTGGCCATCTCGCCGGCGACGTAGGGATAGCGAGTGCCGTGCGTGGCGCAGAACCCTGCGTCGCCGAGCTCTTCCGGCCGCACCGGCGGCACCTCGCCCACCACCCGATACGCGCCGCCCGGACCGGGATTCTCGCGGGGACCCTGCGCGAGCAGATCCCCGGCCGCGATACCCGGGCGCAGGCGTGCCGGTGTGCGAACGACGTACAACGGTTCGCGGGTCCGGGCGGCGACCAGCGCGGCGACCTCGGGGCCGTCGAACGCGGGTTCTCCGGCGCCGCGCGTCGACGGCCTCGAAGAGGGTTCCGCAGAACTCGAAGTTGTTTCCAGCAGTTCGGCGCTCATGCGCGTGTCACCTTCCCGTCCCCGTCTCGCGGTGTCATTGTCGAGCGGAGGGAACGGCGCGGCCCATAGGAAGAATGGTCCGGTGCGAACCGTTCAGGCCGAAGTGTCCATTCCCCGGCCGGTGCCCGCCGGATTCACTGGAAGCCGTGGGTGAATACCTGACGCAGTTCAACGGTGTCGTCTCGGATGACCCGATGCGCGCGGCCGCGATGGTGGCTGGATGGATCCGCAGCGACTGGCGCGCACTGTTCGCGGAGCTGCGAGCCGAGTCCCCGATCTTCGTCACTCCCGCGTTCACGCTGGTGACGAAGTTCGCTGACGTGCACGAGGTGCTCGGGCACGAGAAGGTCTTCACGGTGCGGCCGACGCGCCCGCAGTTGGATTCGGCGTTGGGCAGCGGCTTCATGCTGTCGCGGGACGCGACGCCGCTCAACTGGCGGGAACGAGGCGTGATGCAGACGATGCTCGCGCCGCGGGACGTACCTTTCGTGCGCGAACTGTCCGGGCGGTGCGCGGACGAATGCCTCGACGCCGCTGCGAAGAACGGTCGTCTCGACGTGGTCGGCGACCTTTTCCGCCCGATCGCGCTGCGCGTGTGCGAGGAGTACTTCGGCTATCGGGGCGTAGAGCCCGCCACCTTGTCCCGCTGGGTGCGCGACGTCGTCAAGGACTGCTACGCCAACCCGTTGCGCGACGGCGCGGTGCACGCCGCGGCGGTCGAGTCCGGGGCGCAGATGATGAACTATCTGCGCTCGGAACTCGGACGCCGCCGCAGCTGCCCGGCGCACGACGACGTCTTCGGGCGCCTCGCCGCACTGCCGCTTCCAGCCGCATGCGAGTTCGACGATGAGCGGATCGCCGTCAACGCGGCTGGCCTACCCCTCGGTTTCGTCGAGAGCGCCCCGGCGGCGATGGCGCTGGCGACCCGCCAACTGTTACTGCGACCAGACGTCTTCGCCGCCGCCACCCGCGCGGCACGCGAGGCGGACGCGGAGGAGTTCGACTCCTACGTATGGGAGGCGCTGCGCCTCGAGACGTTCTTCCGGCTGATGCCCCCGAGACTCTGCGAGCAGGAATACCTGTTGGCCGCCGGCACGCCCCGCGCGACGACCGTCGCCGCCGGGACTGTCGTCGTGCCCGTACTCGCGTCCGCCATGTACGACGAGGATGTCGTGCCCGCGCCGAACGAGTTCCGACTCGACCGGCCGGACTATCACCACCTGCATTTCGGTACGGGACACCACCACAACTGCCTCGGCGTCCACCTGGCGCGGGCGATCATCCCGGAGGCGGTGCGCCGCCTGCTGCGGCGCGAAGTGGCTTCGATCCCTGATTCGGACGTCGTGTTCGACGCCATCTTCCCCGACAGCTACGCGCTCGCGCTGGACCAGGCAGGACTTCGCCGATGAAGGCCCGATCGATAGCCACCGACGGTGCGGCCAACCGGCTGCGTTTCCTCGCGCTCACGAACGGCGGCCCGATCTGGGACGCCGTCCAACTGTGCAAGCCGCTGCAACGCCGGCTCAACGCGGCGCTGATCGACCACGCGGTTCGGGAGATGCCGCCGCGGCCCGAGCCGCTCTCCACCATGGCGCCGTACACCTCGTGGCCCTCGTTGACCGACCGCTCCTACAACGGCAGGCACCTGCCGCCGAGCACGCTCGATCCGGCGCGGCTTCCGTCGGCCGAGAGCTGCGCGGAACTTTTCCGGCGTGGCGACCAGATGATCCCGTGCCCCCGGTCGACGGTGCTGTTCGCGTACTTCGCGCAGTGGTTCACCGACGGCTTCCTCCGCGGCGACACCGGCACACCTCGTGATCCGCGGCGCAACACGTCGAATCACCAGATCGACATGAACCAGCTCTACGGCGTGGACGAGCCGACCGCCTCGATACTGCGGGCACACGAGGGCGGGCTGCTCAAGAGCCAACTGATCGACGGCGGCGAGTTCCCGCCGTTCCTGTGCGACGATCAGGGCAGGAAGAAGAAGGAGTTCGCCGACCTCACGGTGGTGCGGTTCGAGGACTTCCCGGTCGCGTGGCGCAAGCGCCTGTTCGCACTGGGCGGCGACCGGTCGAATCTGCAGGTCGGCTTCACCATGCTCACCGTGCTGTTCCTGCGCGAGCACAACCGCCTTGCCCGGGAGCTCGCCCGCGAGTACCCGTCGTGGGACGACGAACGGCTGTTCCAGACCGCTCGCAATATCCTGACGCTCATCGTGTGCCGGATCGTGCTCGAGGAGTACATCAACCACATCACGCCGTACCACTTCCACTTCACCCTGGACTCGGCGCTGAGCACACGGCTCGCGCAGGCGCCGTGGCACCGGGAGAATTGGGCGTCGATCGAGTTCAGCCTCGTCTACCGCTGGCACAGCCTGATCCCCTCGACGCTGCGGGTCGGCTCCGAGGACCTGCCCGTCGACGCGACGCTGGTCAACGGCCCGCTGCTCGCGCGGCACGGCCTGGCCCAGGCGATGGAGGACGCCTCGCTGCAGCGGGCGGGACGGATCGGGCTGTTCAACACGGACCCGTCGCTGCTCTACGTGGACCACTCCAGCATCAGCGACTCGCGGACCCTGCGCCTCGCGCCCTACAACGAATATCGCAGGCATCTGAAGTTCCCGGCGGTGCGCAGCTTCAACCAGATCTCCGACGACCCGCACGTGCGCAAGAGGCTGCGCGCGGTGTACTCGAGCGTCGACGACATCGACCTCTACGTCGGGATCTTCGCCGAGCAGCCCGGTTCGCCGAGCACCTTACTGGGCCCGCTGCTCACCAAGATCATCGCGATCGACGCCTTCTCGCAGGCGCTCACCAATCCCCTCCTCGCCCCGCGCGTCCTGAACGCCGAGACCTTCACGCCGCTGGGCCTGCGGACCGTCGAGCGGACACGCTCGCTCTCGGACGTCATCCACCGCAACTCGCCGGAGGACCCGAAGCCCCGCTTCATCTCGATGACCCGGCGGCGGTAGGCGGTTGGCGGTCAGGCGTCAGGCTCCGCCGGCTCGGGCCGGTGTTCCTCTAGAGTCGGCGTGAGTGGGTGGTCGGTTTTCAGGCTGAAACCGCCTCCGGCAGGGCCCTCCGCCGAGGGATCTCCGCAGGTCGGGCTGCGGTGGGCGGGTGGTTGGGTGAGGGGTGAGTCGGGTCCGGTGTGGTTTTCTCGGGGTCGGCCAACCAGAGGCAATCAGGGACCCGGCGGGGCCGCAACCGGCGGTGGCTTGGTCCGGCTGAAGCAGGATTTCACATTCGCCGGTTGCGGCCCCACCGGAACCTTGATGGCGCTGCGCATTGCCCGACGCCGAGAAAACCACACCTCGAGGGGAACTCCTGGGGTGATCTCGGGTGGGGAAGACTTGTCAGCGCGCTCGATGAGAAATTTCGCAATAGGGTGACGCGGTAGAGGCGGTCAGCATGGAAGACTTGGACTCTAAGCTCCAGGATCTGCGATTTTTGGCAGCCGGATCAGCACTTGGCGTTCAAAGAGATAAACGGAGGGCGCGTGCGTGAGGTTCCCGCTCTTTTGATCACCTGCCCGGGAGCTTCGGTGATCGCCCATACGTTCGTCGGATAGTGGCGTTTGTCGCACGTACGATTTCCCGACGACCCGACCAATCCAGCTCCTGCCGCAAAATTCTGCCGCGCTTCCGTCACGGCCAACGAAATAGCACGACTGGCGGCGCCGGTGCTACCACCTCCGCAGCATTGCCCTCGAGGCGATCTTGGATGCGGGAAGTTCACTGGCGATCTCGGTGAGAAAAGTCGCAGCGGCTGACGCGGCCGAGATCTTCGGCCCGTTTGGGCCTGAAATTCGACTCCTGGGATCCGCGATTTTTTGCAGCCTAGAGGAACAGGCCGGAGGTTCCCGTTCTTTGTTTGCCTGAGGAACCTTGATCACCGGCCGTTCGTTCACCGGATAGGGGCGTTGTCTCCGCGTACGATTTCCCGACGAATCGCCTGACCGGCCCCGTTGCTAAATTCCGCCGCGCTTTTCTGACGCGATCCGCACCACCTGTTCCCGCAGCATCGCCCCCGAGGCGTGGTTTTCTCGGCCGTCAGGCAATGCGCAGCACCATCAGGGTTCCGCCGACTACGCTCAACACACGCCGCGCCCAGCCTATGCGTCACGAACGCTGATTTCGCCGGCGTGCCGCTCCAGGACGACGTCGTAGCGCTCCCCCGGGCGGCCGGCGACGGTGGCTGAGGCGAAATCGGCCGCGGGCGTGACGGCGCTCGGGTGGACTCCGGCGCGCCGGGCGACGTGGTCGCGCACCGCGACCTCGGCGAGTGTGTCGATCTTGCCGTCGGCGTCGACGTCGGCGGCGGCCGCCGGAAGGTGGTAGAGGTCTGCCACAGTGCCCGGGAACCAGTCCAGGGCCTGGAGATCTGCCGCACGCAGCCGGGTGACGTCGCCTTCGAATGTCGCGAGTCCGGCTTCCGGAATGTGCTCCCGGTCCCTGAGGAACGCCGCACGCTCGCGGGCGCCGAGCCGGGCCAGCGGCCCGAGTGGCACGAGGACCTCGACCAGGCGGTACGCGAGGAGCAGTCGGCCGTCGCGGAGCACCCGGACGTCGAAGACGGGCAGGACCTCGACATCGTCATCGAACCCTGCGAATCGTGCCTCGACGTGCATGGTCCCGAAGTCGGGCAGCGGCTCGAAGAAGTCCATCGACGGCATGCGGTACGGGTATCCGGCCGACCCGGGGCGGATGCGGTCCGACCAGCGCCAGAGCTCGTCATGCGGGATGACGTGCAGCGTGGCGTCGAGAAGGCCCTGATGGAGCCGGCCGCGCGGAACGGAGCCGCGCGCGGCGTTCAGCACGCCCGACGCGCCGTTCGAACCGATCTCGAGCCGCTCCAGATACTGGAACGCGGGACCGTGGAAGACGCCTCCGCGTGCGTACGGAGTCTCCGCGGGACGCGCGTCGATGAGCGCTGCGAGCGGAGGCGGCGTCGAGGGCTGGTCGGCTACGGACGCAGAGGCGGCGACCAGGCCGTCCACGGCAAGTTCGACGCGCGAGCCCGTCGTTCGACTGAGCATTCGGACTGGCTTGTCCAGGACGATCCATCGAGCGAGCCGGACGTCGCGCAGGCCGCCGATGGGGCGGCGCCCGGCCGCGGCCGCCAGTCGGTCGATCACACTCATCATCGGTAGAGCGGGCGCTGTCCAGGTGGGCCGATGGTCGGCGACCCACGTCTCGACGGCCGGGTCCAGTACTTCTTCGGCCGGCTCGGGCGCCTCCTCGGTGGCGCTCTCGGTGGTGCGCTCGAGAGCGCTTTCGAAGACTCGCAGGCCGATGTCGGAGGCATGGTAGATCGGGCTGCCATCGACAGAGAGCCAGGCTTCTGCGACGGCATAATTCTTACCGGATTCGGTGACCTCGAGTTCGATGGTGGTGACGCGGTCGCCGGGCACGACCTGGCCGCGGTACTTCCACGTCACCAGTCGGCCGTCGAGCCAGGGCTCGAATACCGCGTCGGGCGAAGCGTCTCCGCTGAGGATCAGGTAGCACCGCAAGACCTGGAGCATGGCCTCGAGTCCGATCGAGCCGGGCTGCACGGGGTCCTGGAAGAAGTGGGCGCGGAAGTACCAGTCCTCCGGCGCGATGTCCTTCTCTGCGCGAATCCGGCCCGTCTGCGGCCAGAAGCCGGTGATCCGGTCGATCAGCGAGAGTGTCGGCGCGTCCTGCGACGTCACCCTGAAGGGTGCGGGTCGGATGTCGGGAAGTGGTGCGCTCGGCCCGAGCGTCTCCCGGGTGGGACCAGCGAGACCGGTGCGCTCGGCGAACGCGTCGGCTGGGAAGAAACCGAAGCTGCTCTGAAGTTCGCCGATGGGTCGCTCGTCCGCCCACACGTGTATCTCGAATGCATCGATGATCACGTCTCCGGTTCTCGCGATGTCGGCGAGCCGGATCTCGGTCCGCAGTACTCTGGTTCCCCGGGGCACGGCGGTGAGCGTGCCCTGACCGTCCAGGTTGCGGAAGAGCAGGTCGGTGTCAGCGTCCGGAATGTCGCCGGTGTACAGCGCGAGCCAGCCGCAAGGTTGGAGAGCGACTTCGAGCAGTACGCAGAGCGGCAGCGTCCGGCCGTCGCCTTCATACCAGAACCATGCGGTCTCCGGAACGTCGTACTCTGCCACGAGTCTCCAGCTGCCCGGCTCCATGTCGCCGCTCAACTCGGTGATGCGGCTCATGAAGTGGTACGGCGGCCCGGGAAGGCGGGCGAGTCGGCGGCCGTCGTCCATCGTCGCCAGAACCTTCCCCATCATCTCGCTGGGTCGGCCCCACGCGGAGGCGAGTAGTGGCTCCTGGCCGAGCGCGACGGAGCCGATCCGGGCGACGGGCTTCGGTTCGACATGGCCGTCCAGGCCGCCGAGCCACCGCCATTGGTCGAGCGGCCAGTCCGGGACGAGCCGTAGCGCGAGACCCTCGGCCAGGAAAGCCTTTACGCCGTCGACCGAGCACAGCATGTCGGCCACGAGCACAGGCGGGCCCTGCCCGTCGTTCCGGAAGTCTAGGATGAAGAGCTCGTAACTCAGCACTCTGCTCCGCGGCGTGACCTGGGCACGGCACGAGATGCGGCACGGGCGCTCCGGCACGGGTTCGAACCGCCATCCGTCGTGCGCCACTGTGCATCCGGCAGCCGTGAGGGAGAAGGCCATCAGCTGAAAGCAGCCATCGAGCATCAACGTGCCCGGCATGCAGGGATCCGCGGCGAAGTGGCCCTCGAAGAACCAGCTGTCCGGGCTGATGGACAGCGTGGCTCGGGCATAGCCGGACGCCACGTCGAAGGCGTCGACCTCGTCGAAGAGCAGGAACTCGGGTCCGGTCGCACGTGGGGTGCGCACATGTGCGCCCACGACCTCGAAGCCCGGGCCGAAGCAATCAGCGAGCCGTCCGCGTGCGAATGCCTCGACGCGGTCGCGGTCGAACCGTCGCGCGTCGGCAGTGAGCTTGGGGCGCGGTGGATCCCACAGCACGCCGCGTGTGCCTTCCAACTCCGCGTCGGTGAAGAATCCGGCCTGCCCGTTGCGGACGCTCAGTCGCGGCTTCCCGCCCACCTGACAGTCATAGTGGAAGAAGAACAGGCGCACGCCGCCTTGCTCCGCATGCCCGTCCACTGAGATGTCGAACGTGAGCGTCTCGCCGGGATGCGGTAGAGCACCGTGGAAGGTGATCTCGCAACCGAGCAGGCGGTAGACACGCTCCCCACGGGTGAGCAGGTCGGCGCCGAGCCAGCTGATCAGGAGCAGGTCTGCCTGTCCTGCCTCGACCATCAGCCCCGCAGGCATGCGGCCGGCCGGATCGAGATACCAGCTGTCCGACCGCACGTCGGTCTGGGTTCTGATAGAGCCGGTGCCCATCGACGCGGGCTCGGCATCGATGCCGATCACCCGGTCGGCCAGCAGCATCGGCGGGCCCGGCATACGGGTGTGGCGTGCGAACCCGTCCTGCTCGGCGAAGGCAGGGCCGAAGAGCTTCGACACCGGGCCGACGGCGAGGAACTCGAGATCCGCGCGGTCGAAGAGCACTGCGGGCGGCGTCGTGGCGGACGCGAGCATGCGGGAGACCCTCTCGCGGTGCGCGAGGAAGACGGCGTGCTCGGAGGACAACAGGTGGACGAAGTCCAGATGCCGTGCGCCGACGAGTGCATGGTGGGCACGCAGCGGGGGTGGGAGCGGGGGAAAGGTCGCTGTCGCGAGCGCGGCCGCGGGCGCAGGCGTACGGGAGAACACCGGGATGGGCGGGTGCACGTCGATGGGAAGCCCGCGGCCTGACTTCTCTTCGCTCAGCCCGTACGCGGCTGCGAAGCGCTCCGCAAGCCGCGCATCGTCGACGTCGACGCCGGCTGCGATGAGTTCAGCGAGCGCGCAGGCGAGCTTTTCGAGATCCGAAGGTCCCGGACCGTCGAAGGCGATGGCAAGGTGCTCTCGGCCGCTCAGGGTCTGCGCGATCCATTCGCTACAGCCGCCCGAGGGGCCAAGCTCGATGAAGATCCTTACTCCGTCGCCCCATGCGCGCCCGACGGTGCCGCGGAAGTCCACGGCTCCGACGGCCAGCGCCGTGCTCGCCTCGGCGGCTCCGGCGGCGTCGGCAGCGTACGGTTCGGCGCGAGCGCAGCCGTAGAAGGTGATTCTCTTCGGCGTGCACGTCGGCCGCAGATGGAGAGCGTGCCACTGCTCGCGGACCTCGTCCACGACGGGAGCGTGGACGGCGAGATCGTAGTCGAGTGCGATGGCAGAGTCGGGGCCGAGCCGACGCAGCACTCGTTTACACGCCTCCGGTTCCCCACCGAGCGTGCAGGACTGCGGCGAGTTGTCGGCCATGAGGTAGACGCCCGGTTCACCCGCCATCGCCGCTCGGGCGCGATCCGCGGACTGCGCGACCAGGAACGTCCGCCAAGACGATCCTGGAAGGTTCTCTCGCCGCCAGGCGCGCCCCACGGCGTCGTAGGGCCCTGCCAACTCACGGGTGAACAGCGGCGAGGATCGCAGGTCCGTGACGAAGCCGTCCAGGTCGGGCCAGGCGCCGAGCGCGGTAAGCGCCGTGGTCTCTCCCGACGAGTAGCCGAGCGCGGCGTCCGGCCGGATGCCGAGTATCTCGCGAGCGATCGCAGTGTGTACGTGGGCGAAGTAGGCCGCTCCCCACACGCAGCTGATCGTGTCGCCTGGGCGCGGCCGTCCGTCGTAGACCCACGAGGCCACATCCGCTAGTTGCGGGCATTGTCGGACCAGTTGCGCGACGATGTCCGGGAAGACGAGCGCCACTTGCGCGCCCATGTCCGGGTACGCGGCGGCACCGCCCGGGTAGACGAAGGCGATCCGCCCGGACAGCGGCCGATCCCGATACGCGGCCCAGCGCGGCTTCGGCGCCCGGCCGAGCAGCCAGCGCCGTGCCTGGTGGACGCGGCCCGGCAGTTCGCCGTCGGCAGCGACGATCACGAGCCTGGCCGGCCCGACGCGCGATTCGCGGCCTTGATCGAGGGCTGACAGGACCTCGGCACGGTCCGCACCCGCGTACACGTGCCAGCGCGGCGGCGCCTGGCACGTCCAGCCGGCGGCAGTATCGGCTGTTGCCGCGTCGAGCGAGGCCGCGAGCCAGGGTTTTGCCGTTCCCGACGTCTGCGGCAGCGCCCGATGATACCGGGCCAGCATCAGGGAGACCACAGAGACAAGGTCAAGGTGCCCTTCGGTCTTATCGGCCACGAGCCCGGCCGGATCGAGGATCTCGATGACCCGGTCGCCGTCCCGGCGCGCGTGATCCAGCCGCTTGAGCACCAGGACGGCCGCAGCATCCTCCGGTTCGTCGCCCAACGACGGGCACGACACGTCGACGGTCCCGACCACGGCTGCGTCGGCGTCGCCTGCGGCGATCGCCCGCGCGGCCAACGCGACGACGTCAACGTCCGGCGCGGAGCCGACGGCGAGGCTCGCTCCCGCGAGACCGAGCTGCGAGCTGATCCGGTTGGCGGTCATGTTCGCCAGGAATCCGACCACCTGCGCGCTCTCGAGCCCTGCGACACCGGCAGACTGCGGGTCGGCGCGCAACCGTGCGGTGTGGCGGACGATCTCGGGATCGCAGTCCGTCGCGATCAGGACCTGCGTGCGATCCGTGGACAGCACCAGCCCGCGCGCGGCCCCACGTGCGGCCTCGAACACCAACAATTGCCGGCCGAGCGCAGCCTTCAGGTCAGCCGGGGGAAAGCGCAGGCCGTCCAGCTCCACCCGAACGGAGTTGCAGGGTCCTGGCATCACCTTCCCGGTGAACAGCGCGGTGGTGAAATCGCGCGTGCACATCGCGTTCGCTGCCCGAACCCCTACACCCACAACTGCGATCTCAGGCTGCCGACGTTGCGGGATGCGATCACGTCTTGCGCTGTGGGCACGAGCCTTCGCAGCGGGCACGAGGTCGGGTGCGTCCACGACGACGTGGGCGTTGTTGCCGCCGAAGCCGAACGCACTCACCGCAGCGCGCCGCGGGCCTTCCCAGGGCTCGTTCTCCGGTTGCACGCGCAGCGGCGTGCCGTGCAGTGCGTCGATGGCGTCGTCGGTCTCGAGCCCTTCGATCCCGAATGTCGCAGGTCTGATTCCGTGGTCTATGGCGGCCAGCACCTTGAGCAGGCCGACGGCGCCCGCAGCGGTCATCGCGTGGCCCACATTGGCTTTGACCGCACCGATCGCCAGGTCGCCGGCCTGCGCGAACACCTGCGCCGACGAACGAACCTCGGTCGCATCCCCGCGCACGGTTCCGGTGGCGTGGCACTCGAGCAGGCTCACGGTCTCCGGCCCGACGCCAGCAGCACCGTCACCATATGCCAGCCGCATCGCACGTGCCTGTCCGGCCTCGGACGGCACGAGCAAGCCCTGGCCGCGGCCGTCGTTACTCAGACCGATCCCGCGGATCACGCCGAGCACGGGGATGCCGCGGGCGACCGCGTCGGCCAGCCGCATCACTGCCACGAGCGCCACGCCCTCGGCAGGGACCAGACCGTCCGCCTCACGATGCAGCGGACGGGACCAGCCGCTACGGCTGAGCGCGGAGAGCGCGGTGAACCCGGTGTGGATCAGCAGCGGGTCCGCGCCGCTGACGCCGCCCGCCAGCATCAGGTCGGCACTGCCGTCGTGCAACCGGTCGCAGGCAAGCTTCAGCGCGTACAACGAGGAGGCGCAGGCGGCGTCCAGCGCGAGCGATCCCGCGCCGAAACCGAGCGCTCGCGCGCAGATAGCAGCAGGTGAGATGTGTCGATGCCGGGCGTGCGGGCTGAGGGATCCGCCGCCGCGCCAAGCCTGCTCGACATGGCGCGTCAACTCCTCGTCCGGCAATGCCAGCCAGCCGAGCACGAGGCCTGATCTGGCAGGCGGCGGCACGTCGCCACCGGCCTCCCCCAGCGCCTGCCGGGCCGCGTGCAGCACCCATTGCGCTGCCGTGTCCGACAAGATCGCTTCATCGTCGCAGCCGAAGGGATCGAAGACCTCTTTGAAGCCCGTCACATAACCGCCGATGTCGTGCGGAGCGTGGTCGGGCACGATCCGGCCGGTCGGCACCCGCCAGCGCCCGGGCGGCAAGTGTGTCAGGGCGCTTCTACCGGACACGACGAGCTCCCACAGCTCGGCCGGGGTCCGCGCGCCGGGTAGGACGCAGCCGCGCCCGACGAGGGCGATCGGAGGAAACTGCATGCGGGATCTCCCTCGTCAACGTGGACGCGCAACCAGTTCCAGGCCGTCCAGGGCGGCCACGATCAGGCCGTCTGGACCGGTGAGCGACACGTCGCAGACGGCGCTGTGTTCGTGGGCGCTGACCGCGCGGACGACGCACCGCAGCGGACCCGATTCGAGCCCGGCGGGCCGGAATCGCGCCTCCCGCACGGACATCGGCAGCATCGCGCAGCCGGTCCGCTCGTGTGCCCAGTCCACTGCCAGCTGGATCGCGCCGTCGAGCGCTGCCGGATCGGTCCGCCACCGCTCGTCGGGCCACTCCGCCTCGCCCGCGCCGACCACCTCGCCCACCGCGCCAGTCGCGCCAATGCCCTCGATCCGCCGCAGCACCCGCAGCGAAGGACCCTGGAACAGGACTTCGCCGTCGTAGATCGGGTCGCGGCGGCTAGGTCCGAGTCCGGCCGGGTCCGGGAGTGGCGACAAGATAGCGGTCTCGCTCCCAGCGGCAAGCACGGCCAGGTAACAGGGCCCTACCCCAGCCTCGGTCGCAACAGTGAGCGCGGATCCTGACCTTCGCACCGTGACGGTGGCGGGGGCGGTCACAGGACGCACGACCTGAATGTCGCGCAGGACCGCCGCCGGGTCGTCTGCCAGGCGAAGCATCCAGTCCATCCCCACCGCCAGCGGCACGACCGCTCTACCGGCGATCTGATGGTCGGCGAGCCAGGCGTGCGCCACCTCGTTCACGGCGATCTCACCATCCCGCCGAACCTTCTCGTCGCCGAACGAGCCGTGCCCGGCAGCCGCCGGGACGCGGCTGTCGCCGCCATCCGCGGTGATCAGGCAACGCACGTGATCTGCCGGTCCCGTCAGCTCCTCGACGAACGCCGCCGCGCCCTCGGCCAGCGGAATCAAGGGGATGTTCCGCTCCTCGAACGCCACCGCGAGTTCAGGGCTTACCATCCCTCCGCTCCATGGGCCCCAGGCGATCGCCTTGACCAGGCAACGTGGGTGACGGGAACGCCAGTCGAGCGCCATCCGTTCGACGATCTCGTTGGCGGCGGCGTAGTCGCACTGGCCAGCGTTGCCGGCGGAGACGACTACGGAAGAGAAGGCACACACCAACTCCGGGTCGTCGGCGGCGAGCAGGTCCAGCAGGTTCTGGAATCCACGTACCTTGACTCGCATCACCTGTTCGAACTGTTCGTCGGTCTTGTCCGCGATGAGGCGATCGGCGAGAACGCCCGCGCCGTGCACGAGCCCGGTGACCGGTCCCCACGCGTCCCGGACCTCGCGCAGCGCGGTCTCCAGAGAGTCGGCTTCGGCGACGTCAGCGGCAATGTAGCGGACCGGAGATCCGGCGGCTTCGATGTCTGCCAAGGTCTCCCGCAACTCGCGCGCGCCGAGGATCCGCTTGAGCTCGGCCTCGATCGCGGACGGTCGCGGTCTCTCCCCTGCGCTCCGGGCCCGCGCGAGGAGCGCGGCGCGCAGTGCTGCGTCGGTCCGCGCGGCTCGGATTTCCGGCGGCTCCGACATTTCCTCGGTCAAAGGCGTGCGGCCGATCAGCCCGATCCGGGGACGGAACGCGCGTGCGAGCGCCCGCGCGCAGGCGGCGGTGACACCCCTTCCCCCTCCGCTGATGACGATCACTGATTCAGGCCTGATCGGTGCCGCCGCGCCCACCTGCTGCGACGTTCGCAACGGGCTCGGTATCATCGCCCAGCTCGCCCTGCTCCCGTCGGCCCGCACGACCACGTCCGCAACGGTGTCGCCGGTGAGCAGCTCGGTTGCGACGGCGGCAGCCACCACCGTGGCATCGTCGCCCTCGTATTCGAGCTCAACGGTCCGCACGGCGGCCTCCGGCCCCGGCCACTCCCTGGCACAGCTGCGCGCCAGTGCGCCCGGTCCGGCCCGCCCGGATCTGCCGACCGTCACGAAGGACCCGCGGCCACCGAGGGCACGCGCCGCATGGAAGGCCTCGAACGCAACCGCGGCATCGTCCTCGTCCGGCCGCAGACCACCGAGGAAGATCAGCACTCCGATACCGTCGGCAGATGCCCCGTCCCAGCGTTTTGCGACGGCGCCTGCGTCGTGGAGCAGCGTGATCAGTTCGTCCGCGACACCCCATCCGTCGTCGCCCCACCCGTCGTCCGTGACGGCCACGGTCCCCCCGAGCAGCCCGGGCAGAGCCAACCCTGAGGAGTCCGGCCTGGCCGTCAGAACGGGGATCACGCGGTTCAGCTTGCGGATTGCCTCCGCGTGGTTCAGTTGGTTCGAAGGCTCGGTTCATCCTCCTTATCGGCGGACGTGCCCGGCTGTCGGCTCGATCCCTGACGGCGCAGGTAGGTGATGGTCTCACCGATGCTGCTCAGTCCCGCGAGCTGCGCCGGGTCGACGCTCGGCAGGTCGGGGACGCGGTCGCGGACCCGGGAGAGGATCTGCACGCGTTTGATCGAGTCGATCCCGAGATCGTGTTCGAGTTCCATCTCGGGTTCGAGGACGTCGAGCGGATATCCGGTCAGCTCCGCGATGACGGAGATGACGACCTGTTCGAGGTCTGCGCCCGGGCTCGGCGCCGGCGTCGGCATTGGAACTGGCGGCGTCGGCGTCGGAGCTTGCACTTGCGTCGGCAGCGTGGCGGCGGGAGGCGGGGGCGCGGACAGTGCAGGCGCCGGGATGGCGGGGGCGGTCGGACCGCGGCGGACGGCAGATTCCAGCGAGCGGGTCGGCTGCGGCGGCGTCCGCCGAGCCGGAGCCTGCGCCGGCGGCGCCACCGTCGGCCTCGGCGGCGCCACGGGCCGTCCCCCGGCTCCGTCGAACGCCGCGAGCATGCCGGAGAGCGTCGCCTCGCTGGTGCGCAGGTAGGCCGCATGGCCGTCGGCCAGAGCATGCTGATACGCGGCGTGCGCCTCGCTGGTCTGGCGTTGGATCTCCTGCAGCGCCACGAGCCAGGAGTCCGCTCCGTCCGTCGGCGCCGCGGCCAACGCGCCCTCCTGCCGCTCCGGCGGAGTCTCCGGCGGATTCAGCGGTGGGACGTTGGGCATCGCGAGCTCCTTTGCACCGCCGGGCGGCGGATAGGGTCTTCCGTAGTTGCTGCCGACCAGTTCGACGGTCAAGCCGGGGCGCGCGGCCGGCACGCGTCCGCCGGACGGCTCGAGCGCGCCGCCCGCGTCATCGAGCGCCCCGTCGTCATCGAGCACGCGCGGCTTCGGCGACGAGACCGCGTCGACGGCGAACGGCACGCCGTGGACCGCGAGCCGGCCCAGCGCCTCCTGCAGCACGGTGACCCCGTGCCTGCCGGGGCGGTCGAGGGCCACGGCCAGATGCTCGCGGCCGGCGAGGATGTGGCCCACCATGCCCGTCAGCGCGGCGCCGGCACCGAACTCGACGAAGGCGCGCACGCCGTCCGCGTACATCGCCTCGATCTCCTCGGCGAATCGAACCGGGGCACTCACCTGCGCGGCGATCCGGTCGCGGATGTCATCGGGGTCTGCGGAGTACCTGCTCGCGTCGCTGTTGCCGTACACCGGAATCGCGGGTGCGGCGAACTCGACGTCCTCGAGGAACTCGCGCAGGCGCGGGCCGGCGTCGGCCACGAGCGGGCTGTGAAAACCCGTCGAGGTGGCGAGCCGGTGGACGGTGATCCCCTGCGCTTCGGCGTGCCGCGCGACCGCATCGATGCCGTCCACCGTCCCCGACAGCACCGTCTGCCGCGGGCTGTTGACGTTCGCGACCCACACGTCCGAGCGGTCCGCACTCAGCCCTGTCGCCAGCCCGACGTCCCCTGCCACGGCGAGCATGGCACCGGGCTCCTTCGACGCGTCCCGCATCAACTCTCCGCGATGCCGAGAGAGACGTATCAGTGCCCGTTCATCGAGGCAGCCCGCGGCGTGCAGGGCAACGAGTTCGCCGAGGCTGTGGCCGGCGACGCAGTCCGGTCGCATCTCGAGCTCCGTCACCAGCCGCAGCTGCGCAACACAGAGGGCTGCTAGCGCTGGCTGGGCCCACTGCGTCGCCGTCAGCAGCTCCCGTTGCGCTGCCCGCTCCGCTTCCGAGAACGCGGGCCGCGGAAACACGACCTCGTGCAGTGGCAGACCGTCGAAGTGCTCGGCTGCCAGCTCATCCCAGGCTTCGAGCACAGTGGGGAACGCCATCGCGAGATCAGAGCCCATGTCCGGGTACTGCGCTCCCTGTCCGCAGAACAGGAACGCGACCTTGCCCGGCTCGGCCCGGCCCTGCCGCACATGCCGGCTGGCGACGACGTCCGGCTCAGTGATCGAACACACGAACGCCTCACGCACGGCGTCGTCGACGCGGAACTCCGACGCGCCGGCGAGCGCCTTGACATTGCCCGCGCTGCGCAGAACCAGCCGAGTCAGGTCCGTTGAGAGCCGAGCCGCACGCCTCCCGCCAGAAGAACCTTGCGGGACGTATTCCTCCAGCGTCGCGTGGAAGTTGCTGCCGCCGAAGCCGAAGCTGGAGACGGAGGCGCGGCGCGGATGGTCACCGCCGTGCACCCACGGACGAGCACGTGTGTTGAGATACAGCGGGATCGACGCGGACGCCAGGGCGGCCGCGGGCCGATCCACCTTGATCGTCGGCGGCAGGACGCGCTGATGCAGCGCCAGCACCGCCTTGAGCAGACCGACGGCACCCGCCGAGGATTTGGTGTGCCCGAACTGCGACTTCGCCGAACCCAGCGCGCACCAGGGCCGCTCGGCCGGACCGAAGACCTCTGCGAGAGCCGCCACCTCGGCCGCGTCGCCCGCAGGAGTTCCGGTGCCGTGCCCCTCCACCAATTCGACCGTTCGCGGCTCGTATCCGGCCTGCCGGTAGGCGCGCCTGAGCGCCCGGGCCTGGCCGACTGGCGTGGGCGCGTAGACCGCGGTCCCCGCGCCGTCCGAGGAAGCGCCCAGGCCGCGCAGCACCGCGTAGACGCGGTCGCCGCAGCGCTCGGCGTCGGCAAGCCGCTTGAGGGCGAAGAACACCAGGCCCTCGCCGAGCATCGTCCCGTCCGCGCGGTCCGAGAACGGCCGGCAGTCGCCGCTCGGCGAGAGCGCGGGAGTCTTGGAGAAACAGGTGAACATCGTGATGTCGTTGAAGGTGTCGACGCCGCCGACGAGCATGAGGTCGGCCCGGCCGAGTTCGAGCTCGTTCACGGCCGCGGACAGCGCCGCGAGCGAACTCGCGCACGCGGCGTCGACGGCGCAGTTGATCCCGTGCAGGTCGAGACGGTTGGCGATGCGGCCGGCGATCACGTTGGCCAGCAAGCCGGGGAAGGTCGCCTCCTGCCAGGGTGCGTAGTGCGCGGCGATCCGGTCGCAGACCTCTTGCGCGAGCGGCTCCGCCACCCCCGCGGCGCGCAGCGAATCGAGCCAGATCGGTCGTTGCAGCCGGCAGGACATCTGGAGCAGAAGTTCCAGCGCCCCGCTGCCGACGATCACACCGGTGCGCTCGCGGTCGATCCGCGCCGGATCGCCGCCGGCGGCGTCACGCAGCGCGCCCTCGGCCACCGGGAGGGCGAGCAGTTGCGCGGTGTCGGTCGCCGACAGGACGGCCGGGGAGGTGCCGTAGCGGATCGGGTCGTAGCGGACGGGTGAGAGGAACGCCCCGCGGCGCACGTAGGTGCGGTCGGGCGCCGACGGATCAGGGTCATGATAATCGGAGATCAGCCAGTGGCTCGGCGGCACCTCGGTCAGCAGGTCCCGGCCCGCGACCACGTCGCGCCAGAAACCGCGCACGTCGGACGAGCCGGGTAGGAGGGAGGAGACGCCGACGACGGCGGCGGACAGCGGCCCACCGGTTTCGGTCAGTGACACGACAAGCACGCTAGCCCGGGGCAGGAAGGCTCACCATGAGGGAAACGGACTAGTACCAAGGAACCATGATGAGGGCGTTCATCAGGGGTCATAGTGGGTTACGTCATCATGCACGACGGCGGCCCCGCCGAGGAGCGATCATGAGAACCCCGCCCGAGCACGACCGCGCTACGCTGCTCGCCGACTCCGCGGCGCTGCAGGACTGCGCCGCACGCCTCGAGGCGCTCACCGCGTCACTTCCCGCCGACTCGGGGCCGGACTGGGACGGGATCCTCGCCGTGCTCGCCGGGCACTGCCGGGTCGCCGCGGCCGAACTCGAGCGGGCGGCCGCGCATTTCGCCGAGGGCGCCGAAGGCGCACCGGCCCGGCGCGAGGCCGCGCTCGCACTCGGACTCGCCGGGCGGCTGCTGCGCGCCCCTGCGGCGGCCGGTCCCGGTCTCCTCATCCGACGACGGACCGACTGCTGATAAGGGGTGAATGTCGCACCTACGGGCGATTGCGGACCAATCCAGAGCACGGATACGCTCGGCCCGAGCCGGAGCAGCACGGCCCGGCCGAGGACGACGACCCCCGGCCGGACCACGACACCTGCCCGACCACCCGATCAGTTCCGGCCGTGAACGTACCCGTCGAGGATCAGGACCGCATTGGACAGCGTGGAGACCACCGCCGAGACCGCAGGAACCATCGAAATCTCTCAGCCGCACTGCACGCACATCGGACCGGCGGCCGGAGCCCTGATCTCAGAGGTCGCGGCGTGCCTGGCCGACCTCGCGCGCGTCATCCGGGACCTGGAACGCCTCATCACCCCGCCCGGCGCGCCGCACGCCCGGGGCACCGGCGCCGGCCCGGCACCCGCTCCGCGGGCAGACCGCGGAGGCGGGCAGGACGAGGCCGAGTTCAACCACTTCATCGACGCGTCCCACCTGACCCGGCGGGAGTCCGAGGTACTCCGTCACCTGCTCGACGGGCACTCCAACCGCCGGATCTCGCGCAGCCTTCGCATCTCGGAGTCGACGGTCAAGAACCACCTGCACGCGATCTTCGTCAAACTCGACTCCAGGGACCGGACCCAGGTCGTGGCGAAGGTCTACCGCTTCATGGCCGAGCACAACCCGCAAGCCTGAAGCGGCGACCCCATATACTCAGGGTACTTATTCGGAGGACGCTGAGTCCAGCCGGTCGGCCAGCAGTTGCGCCAGGTGCACCCCGCGCCGGTCGGCCAGCTGGTCGAGCTGGGTCCGGCAGGAGAAGCCGTCGGCCAGCACGACGTCGCCCTCGTCGCCCGCGGCCACCGCCGGGAGCAGCGCCGTGTCGGCGAGGGCCACCGAGACCTCGTAGTGTCCCTGTTCGACCCCGAAGTTACCGGCCAGCCCGCAGCAGCCGCCGACGGCCGTGATCTCGGCTCCCGCGTCCGCCAGCAGCTGGGCGTCGGTCTGCCAGCCCATGACCGCGTGGTGGTGGCAGTGCGGCTGTGCGACGCCGCGCACCCCGGCCAGGCTCGGTGCCTGCCATCCTTCGGTCTCGGCCAGCAGTTCGGCGAGTGTGCGCACCGCCTTGCCGGCCTGGGTCGCGCGCGAGTCGCCCGGCAGCAACTCCGCGGCGTCGCCGCGAAGCACGGCGAGGCAGGACGGTTCCAGTCCCACGATCGGTATGCCCTCGCGTAGCGCAGGTTCCAGCGCGTCGAGGGTGCGGCGCAGCTGACGGCGCGCGCCGTCGAGCTGACCGGTCGAGATCCAGGTCAGTCCGCAGCAGACCTCTGATCCGGTCAGCTGCACCGCGTAGCCCGCGTCCTCCAGCACGAGCACCGCCGCCCGACCGACCTCGGGACTGAAATGGTCGGTGAAGGTGTCCACCCATAGCAGGACAGGCGGCCGCGCTGGCGCCTGCGCGCAGATCTGCTCGGCGGAACGCTCGACGGTCGCGGTGGGGCCGTCGGGCGAACCACCGGCGGAAGGGGACGGGGGCGAACCGCGGCAGGCCGCGTCGCCGGTCGATCCCGCCGGCCCGCTTGGCCGCGGCGGCCACCGGCGGCAGCGCCAGCAGAGCATTGACGATCTGGGCCGCGCCGGGCACCCGGCCGGTCAGCTTCGCCCAGCGCGGCAACCAGCCCAGTGAGTAGTGGGAGCGCGGCCGCAGCCGGCGGCGGTAGCGCTGGTAGAGCGCCTCCGCCTTGTAGGTGGCCATGTCCACGCCCGCCGGGCAGTCGCTCGAGCAGCCCTTGCACGCCAGGCACGGATCCAGCGACTCGGACAGCTCCGGCGCGGAGAACCCGCCGACCAGGGCGCCGTCCGCGAGCTCCTGCAACACTCTGGCCCTGCCCCTGGTCGAGTCCTTCTCGTCCTTCGTGGCCTGATACGAGGGGCACATCACGCCGTGCGTCCCGGGCTCGGCCCGGCACTTGCCCAGGCCGACGCAGCGGTGCACGGCGGTGGACAGATCCCCGCCGTCGTGCAGGTAGGCGAACCCGGTCCGCGGCGCGCGCAACGGGATCGGCCCGGCCGCGGCCAGCCGCAGGTCCCGGTCGAGCGGCGCCGGATCGACCGCGATCCCGGGGTTGAGCAGATTGTCCGGGTCGAAGACGTGCTTGGCGGCGCGGAACGCCTCGATCGCGGCGGGCGAGTACATCAGCGGCAGCAGTTCGCCGCGGGCCCGGCCGTCGCCGTGCTCGCCGGACATCGAGCCCTCGTGCCGCACCACCAGCCGCGCCGCCTCGGTCACGAAGGCGCGGAACCGGTCCGGGCTCGCGGCCAGCGGGAAGTCGATCCTGGCGTGCACGCAGCCGTCGCCGAAGTGGCCGAACACCAGCCCGTCCAGGCCGTGCCCGTCCATCAGTTCCCTGAATTCGCGCAGGTAGCCGCCGAGCCGCTCGGGCGGGACCGCGGCGTCCTCCCAGCCGGGCCAGGCCGGCTCGTTGGCGGGGGTGCGGCTGCCCAGGCCCGCGCCGTCCTCGCGGATGCGCCACAGCGCGGCCGCCTGC
>Ga0310811_10001672_pt1 | contig 27653 bp, 27 predicted proteins | sample YCmetagenome_FD_207642 | JGI IMG/M metagenome (GOLD analysis project Ga0310811, IMG submission 207642) | Soil microbial communities from experimental microcosm in Duke University, North Carolina, United States - YC | ecosystem: Engineered > Artificial ecosystem > Soil microcosm > Unclassified ... | reverse complement strand
TTCAACTGGCTCGGCCAGGACCTGACCGGTGTCAGCACGCTCGATCTTTACGCGGGCAGCGGCGCGTTGACGCTCGAGGCGCAATCGCGGGGTGCGCGGCTATCGGTGGCCGTCGATCGCAATGGCGACGCCATCAAGGCGTTGCGCGGCGCCGCCGACACCATCGGCATGACCGGTGTCGAGACGCACGTCGGCGACGCGCAGCCATTCCTCGGGCGCGAGACGCGAAGGTTCGACGTCGTGTTTCTCGATCCGCCGTTCGCCGACGATCCGTGGGCGGCGCTCTTCGACGCGCTGCCGGCGCGTCTCGCCGGAAACGCGCGCGTGTACGCTGAAGCGGGGCGGCAGCTCGCGCCGCCGGCGGGCTGGGAAACGCTGCGCCACGCGAAGGCGGGGCACGTGCATTATCATCTGCTCGCCCTGGCGTCGCCGGCCGCGAAAACATGAAAGTCGTCTATCCGGGCACGTTCGACCCCTTCACCCGCGGCCACGAGGACCTGGTGCGGCGTGCCGCGCGGCTTTTCGACGTCGTCGTGGTCGCGATCGCCGACAGCGCGGCGAAGCAGCCGTTCTTTCCCGCGAGCGAGCGCATCGAGATGGCGCGCGAGGTGCTGCGTCCCTACTCGAACGTCGAGGTGCTGGGCTTCTCGTCGCTGCTGATGGAGTTCGTCAAGGCGCAAGGTGCGCAAGCGGTGGTCCGCGGCCTGCGGGCGGTGTCCGATTTCGAGTACGAGTTCCAGATGGCCGGAATGAACCGCAATCTGTATCCGGACGTCGAAACATTGTTCCTCACACCCGACGAGAACTACATGTTCATCTCGGCGACGTTCGTGCGCGAGATCGCGCGCTTCGGTGGCGACGTGTCGAAGTTCGTCCACCCCCACGTCGCCGAGCGCATGCGCCGCAGGGCGGGACAAGCTTAGCGATGGCGCTGATCATCACCGACGAGTGCATCAACTGCGACGTGTGCGAGCCCGAGTGCCCGAACGAGGCGATCTCGCAGGGCGCCGAGATCTACGAGATCGACCCTTCGAAGTGCACCGAATGCGTCGGGCATTTCGACAAGCCGCAATGCCGCGAGGTGTGCCCGGTCGACTGCATCCCCGTGAACCCCGATTTCGTCGAGAGCCGCGACCAGCTGCAGCTCAAGTACGAGGCGCTGATGCGCAATAAGACCGTGGGGTCGGCGCAATAAGCCGCATTCGGGGTCGGAGGAAGAACTAACATTCGGGGTCGGAGCAAAGCCGGGACGTTCGGGCGGCTGCTCGCGCCGTCGTCGCGATTTTCCTCCGACCCCGAATGCCAGTTTTTGCTCTGACCCCGAATTTACCCGTTAGCGGCGAGCGGCAGCGCGTCCGGTGCCTCGATCAGCAGGTCCATCGCGCTCACCTGGCCGCGTAATCCCTGCAGCTGCGCGTCGAGGGCTTCGCGCGCTTGCTCGAGCTCCAGGATGCGGTTCTCGAGCTCGTCGCTCGCGCGATGTATGCGCCGGATGCTGTCGAGCCGCCGGCGCAGCTGGATGTGGTGCTCGCGGACCTGCGTCTCGAGCGGCGACATCACCGCCTTCAGCCATCCTTCCACGTCGCGGTTGGCCACCTTGTAGACGTGGCGCGCACGCGAGGCGACCGTCTCGAAGAACTGCTTCATCAGCGGGTACTTCGCCTTGCTGACCATGTTCCACAGCGTATTGAAGTGCGTGTTGTACGCGCGCTCCATCCGCTCGATCTCCTTCAGGTATTTCAGCACCGAAAACTGGGGCGGCACGTACGCCTCGAGCTGGTGCTCGTGCGCGAAGCGCAGGTACATCGCGCGCATCAGGTCGTGGATCTCGGCCGCCTGCCGTCCCGCCTGGTCGAAGTCGCCGCGAAGCCGCGCGAAGAACTCGCCCATCGCCCCGCGCACGCCCTTGGTGAACGGGCTGTCTTCGATGCGCTCGCGCGTGCGCGCCGCATGCTGGCGCAGCGCGGAAAGACCGATCACGTCGAAGAGATCGTTCGTGTGCTGGGTGAACACCGTGCGCAGCGCCGTGTAGCGCGCGAGTCCGCGCTCGAAGAGCTCCTTCTCTTCCTTGACGCGCGCCATCATGTGCTCGACGACGTCCTGGTTCTTGCCGCGCAGTGCGATCAGCTCCGCGAGCTGCTCGCCGATGCCCGACGCGCGCGAATCGAGGATCGCGCGGATCGACGCGGTGAGCGTGCGGATCTCGGCTTGCGTCTGCGCACCGACGAGGTCGCGCTTCGCCGGGATCAGCTTGCGCGACAGCGACTGCTCGAGCACCGGGAGCCGGCTTCGCGCGAGCAGCGCGTCGTCGCCGTTCACCTTCGCGAGCAGCGCCTTTTGCGCGGACACCGCGAACACGTGCGCCGGCGACACCCCGAGCATCGCGGCGCTCGCCTCGACCTGGCGGTCGATTTCCGCGTTGATCTCGACCTCGTCTTTCAGGTCGTCCCACAGGCCGTCGATCTTGTTGAGCACCACCATTCGCGCCGACCTGGTCGCATCGTCGTCGCCGGCGAGATGATCGCGCCACACGTCGAGGTCGGTTTTCGTGACGCCGGCGTCCGCGGCGAGCAGAAAGAGGATCGCGTGCGCGTTCGGCAGCAGGTTCAGCGTGAGCTCGGGCTCCGCGCCGATTGCATTCAGGCCCGGCGTGTCGAGGATCACGAGGCCCTGCTGCAGCAGCGGATGCGGGAAGTTGATGATCGCGTGGCGCCAGCACGGAATGTCGACACTGCCCTGTTCGCCTCTTTCGAGCGCCGACAGGATGTCCTCGTCGCGTTCGCTGAAAAGCCCGTACTTGCGTGCGAGCGCGATCGGCACGCGCTTTACCTGCGACACGCGCGCGAGCGCCTCGGCCATCCGCTCGGCCGCGGCGAGGTCGAGCGGGAACGTCACCCACTCGTCCGAGTAATTCTTGAATTCGGTAACCGTCGCGTCGTTGAGCCGCGTCTCGATCGGCAGCAGCCGGATCGACGGCGGTCGCGACGGATCGTGGAGCAGCTCGGTGGGGCACATCGTCGTGCGCCCGGCCGACGATGGCAGCAGCCGCTGGCCGAAGTCGGCGAAGAAGATCGCGTTGATGAGCTCCGACTTGCCACGGGAGAACTCGGCGACGAACGCGACGACGAGCTTGTCCTCCTGCAGGCGCTCGAGGATCTGCTGGACCTTGACCTCGGCCTGCGCGTCGGCAAGATCCTGCTGCGACAGCCATTCGAACAGCGACGAGATCCCGGCGGACAGCCGGCGGCGCCAGTCTGCGTAGGCTTCGAAGCGGGCGGCCAGGTCGCGCGACGGAATCATGCGGCCCTTGGGTGCGGGTCGTGGAGGAGGGTCTTCAATGACGTGCTCGCCGCCGATCAGACGCGGGGAAGCACAAGTCGTGCCGTGAACTGAAGCGCAATGCGCGGCAGCGCGCGCGCGAGCGCCGTTCGATGGAAAATCGTGCGCGCCCGTCGGCCGCGGTGCGCCGTGCATCGGCCGCTTCGTGGCTCGGGCGCCGCGCCTCGTCCGCTAATGCCGCGGCTAGGCAGTCGCCGCGAGGCGGAGGGCGCGTCGAGTCAGGCGCGCTGGCAGCGCGGGCAATAGAACGCCGAGCGCTGCCCGAGGCGCGACTGCGCGATTGGTGAGCCGCACACGCGGCAGGCTTCGCGCGCCCGCCCGTATACGTAGTACTCGAGCTGGAAATAGCCTGCCGACCCGTCGGAGCCCACGTAGTCGCGCAGCGTGCTGCCGCCTTTCGCGATCGCCGCCGTCAGCACGTCGCGCACCGCATCGACGAGCCGTGCGAGCCGCGCCTTCGACAGGCGGTTCGCACGCGTAGAGGGACGAATGCCGGCGCGAAACAGCGCTTCGTTCGCATAGATGTTGCCCACACCGGTGACGACGCGATTGTCCATCAGCGCGAGCTTGATCGCCGTGCGCCGCGTGCGCGTCGTGCGCCACAGGTATTGCGCATCGAATGCGGGATCGAACGGCTCCGGACCAAGCGAGGCGAGCAGCGGATGGCCGTTCGCCGCGGACGCGATCCAGAGCATCGCGCCGAACCGGCGCGGATCGCGATAGCGCAGCAGCGTTCCGTCGTCGAGCACGATGTCGACGTGGTCGTGCGTTCGCCGCGGCGGGGGATCGCGGAAAACGCGCAATGTCCCCGTCATGCCGAGGTGCACGAGCAGCGCGCCGGCGTCGACGTGGAACAGCAGGTACTTGCTGCGCCGATCGATGCGCTCGATGACGCGCCCGCGCAGCCTCGCTTCGAGCCCGTCGGGAACCGGCCAGCGCAGGCGCCGGTCGTAGACGTCGATCCGAACGACGCGCCGTCCGATCACGTGCGGTGCGATACCGCGGCGTGTCGTTTCGACTTCGGGAAGCTCCGGCATTTCGCTCGCGGGCGCTCGCCGCGGTGGTCTACGTTTCGAGGGAGTCGCGGCCGCTCGCGCAATCGCGTTTGTAGGTGCTGCGCCGATAGCTTAATCTAGTCATCCCGCTTTGCACGAGCAGCCGAGAAACGCAGCAATGATCCGACGTCTCACCGCGCGCACCATCGCCGCCGCCCTGATGCTGGGTATGGGCACGCTCGCGCATGCGCAGACCCAGCCGACGGATCCTGCGTCGCCGCAGGCGGTGACGCCACCCGGCGAGCCGAGTCTCACGGCGGACCTCTTCTACCGGCTGCTGCTTGGCGACGTCGCGCTCCAGCGCGGCGACCTTCATGTCGCCGCGCGTGCGTATCTCGACGCGGCGCGCTCCTCCAACGATCCACGGCTCGCGGGCCGTGCGACGGAAATCGCGATCGCGGGCCGTGAGCGTGCGCTCGTGCACGACGCGGCCGAGCTGTGGTCGCAGCTCGACCCGTCGGCCGAGCGGCCCAAGCGCGTGCTCGCCGCGCTCGCGGCCGACAACAACACCGGCGCGATTCCCGACACCGTTGCCAACGACGAGCTGCGGGCACGCATCGAGCGTGTGCTCGCCGACGCGGCGCTGTCCGGGCCGGGTGTGGGCGAGGTGTTCCTGCAGCTCAACCGGCTCTTCTCGCAGCAATCCGATCGACGCGGCGTGCTCTCGCTCGTGCGCGACGTCGCGAAGCCTTATCCCAAGACGCCCGAAGCGCATTACGCCGTGGCGCTATCGGCATTCGGGGTGAACGACGACGCAGAGGCCGCGAAGGAAGCGCGCGACGAAATCGATCGCGCGCTCGCGCTTCGGCCGGCATGGGAACGTGCAGCGATCCTGAAGGCCGAGATCCTTGCACGCGAGTCGCCCGCCGCCGGGATGCAGTGGCTCGAGACGTTCCTCGCCGCGCATCCCGACGCGAAAAGCGCGACCGGCGCGCTCGCGCAGCAGTACGTCGAGCAGGGACGTTTCGCCGACGCCCGCGCATTGATGCAGAAGCTCTGGGATCGCGATCGTTCGTCGCGGGATCTCGAGTTCGGCGTGGCGTCGATCGCGCTGCAGATGAAGGATTACCCCGAGGCCGAGCGGCTGCTGCGCGACCTGAAGAGCGCAGGCTACGGCGAGTCCGGCGCGATCGATCTCTACCTGGCCCAGATCGCAGAGGAGACGCGACAGTACGACAAGGCGATCGAGCATTACCGGGCCGTCACCGAAGGCGATCGCGCGTGGCTCGCGAAGCTTCGCATCGGTGCGCTGTACGGCAAGCAGGGCCGCGTCGCCGAGGCGCGGCGGTGGCTCGCCGGGCTCGAAACCGTCACGCAGGAACAGAAGGTCCAGGTTAAGCAGGCGGAGGCGCAAATGCTGCGCGATGCCGGCGAGAACGACGCTGCGTATCGCGTCCTCACTCAGGGCCTCGCAGAGCATCCCGACACGCCCGACCTGATCTACGACATCGCGATGGTCGCCGAGAAGCTCGACAAGATCGAGGAGGCGGAATCGCGGTTGAAGCGACTCGTCGAATTGAAGCCCGACGATGCGCAGGCGCTCAACGCTCTTGGCTACACGCTCGTCGATCGCACGCCGCGCACCGACGAGGGTCTCGAGTTCATCCGGCGCGCGCACAAGATCTCGCCGAAGGACCCGTTCATCCTCGACAGCCTCGGCTGGGCGTTCTATCGCAAGGGCCAGCTCGACGAGGCCGAGCGCTACCTTCGCCAGGCGCTCGAAGGCCGTCGCGATGCCGAGATCGCCGCGCATCTCGGTGAAGTGCTGTGGCGCAAGGGCGAGCACGACCAGGCGAAGGCGCTGTGGAAGGCGCAGCTCGACTCCACGCCCGACAACGCCGTGCTGAAGGAGACGGTGAAGCGCTTCGCACCGTGACCGCCGGGACGACTCGTCGGGTTTCCGGCGTGGCTCGGCTTGCAGCGCTTGGCGCCGTCGCGGTCCTCCTTGCAGCGTGCGCGTCGCTGCCGCCGCCGGCACCGTCCGCTGCCGAGGCGCTCAGCAGCGTCGATGCTCCGTTTTCGCTTGGCGGTCGCATCTCGGCGCGTCGTGGAGACGCCGGCGTCGCCGGCAACTTCGCGTGGACCCACGATCCGCAGCACGACGCGATCGACCTCGCGACGCCGCTCGGCCAGACGCTCGCGCAGCTCTCGGGCAATGCGCAGGAGGTGAGCGTGCGGCTGTCCGATGGTCGCGTCGAAAGCGCGTCGTCGTGGAGCGCGCTCACGCAGAAGGCGTTCGGCGTGACCATTCCGGTCGACGGGCTCGCGTGGTGGATCCGCGCGCTGCCGCGGCCGCAGGCGCGCTACGGCGTCGAGCGGGACGCGTCCGGCCGCGTGTCGGTGCTGCGTCAGGACGGCTGGGACGTCGTGTACGCCTATGCCGACGACGCTTCGCGCCAGCCGGCGCGCGCGACGCTGCGCTATCCCGGTGCCGATCCGATCGAAGTGCGCGTTGTCGTCGACCGTCGCGAGACGACAGGCAGCGCGCGGTGAGCGCGCGCCCGTCGCTGACGGTCGCCGCGCCGGCGAAGCTCAACCTCTTCCTGCACGTCACCGGCCGGCGTGCCGACGGCTATCACGCGCTCGAGTCGCTGTTCGTGCTGATCGACCTCGCTGATCGGCTCGAGCTGACCGACCGCGACGACGACGCGATCGTGCGTGCGAACGACGTCGCCGGCGTGGCCGTTGCCGACGACCTCGCGCTTCGGGCGGCGCACGCGCTGAGCGAAGCGACCGGTGCTGCGCGCGGCGTAACGATCGGGCTCGACAAGCGCATTCCGCTCGGCGGCGGGCTCGGCGGCGGGAGCTCGGATGCAGCGAGCGTGCTCCTTGCGCTCAATCGGCTGTGGTCGCTCGCGCTGTCGCGCGGCGACCTCGCGCAAATCGGCGCCCGACTCGGCGCCGACGTGCCGTTCTTCCTCGGCGGGGGCGCGGCGCTCGCGCGGGGCATCGGCGACGTGCTCGCCCCGGTGTCCGTGCCGACGATGTGGGCGGCGCTCGCGATGCCGCGCGTTCACGTCGCAACGGCGGCCGTGTTCGCATCGCCTCGATTGACACGATCGACGCCGTCCGCGAAAATAAATGTCTTTTCCGAAGGTTACGGAGTCAACGACCTCGAAGCCGTCGCGGCCGCGCAGTTTGCGCCGGTGCGCGACGCGCTGCAGGCGTTGCGGCGGGCGTCGCCCTCCGCGCGGATGACCGGCTCGGGCGGGTGCGTCTTCGCGCCGTTCGCGTCGGAACACGAAGCGCGTGCGGCATTGCGGTTCTTGCCCGCCGGCATGCCTGGATGCGTCGTACGGACGATCGCGCGGCATCCGCTCGCATCGTTCGCGTGACCGTCGGATCGGTCCGTGGCGGAAACGGATCGCATCGCGGGTTTCCGCTGGGGAGTCGCCAAGTTGGTTAAGGCACCGGATTTTGATTCCGGCATTCGAGGGTTCGAATCCTTCCTCCCCAGCCATTTTCCCTGAGAGCACGCGGGCAGACTGTCGTCGTGGCAGCCTGCCCGTTTGACGTTCGCCGCTTGCGCGCCGCGATGCGCAAGGGCGGCGTGCCCGTGCGTTGCCCCTGAGCTTCAGTCGACCGATGGCCTTCGAGCGAATGCGGATCTTTTGCGGCAACGCGAACCCCAAGCTCGCGGAGGCCGTGTGCCGTCACCTGAACATCAGCCTCGGCCGTGCGGTGGTCGGCCGTTTTTCCGACGGCGAAGTGATGGTCGAGCTGCTCGAGAACGTGCGTGGCCGCGACGTGTTCATGCTGCAATCGACGTGTGCGCCGACCAACGACAACCTGATGGAAATCCTGGTGATGGTCGACGCGCTGAAGCGCGCGTCGGCGGCACGCGTCACCGCGGCGATCCCGTATTTCGGCTACGCGCGACAGGACCGGCGGCCGCGCTCGGCACGCGTGCCGATCACCGCGAAGGTGGTGGCCGACATGCTGTCGACCGTCGGCGTCAATCGCGTGATGGTGATGGACCTGCACGCCGACCAGATCCAGGGCTTCTTCAACATCCCGGTCGACAACATCTACGCGACGCCGGTGTTGCTCGGCGACCTGTGGAAGCGCAACTACGACAACCTGCTCGTCGTGTCGCCCGATGTCGGCGGCGTCGTGCGCGCGCGCGCGATCGCGAAGCGCCTCGATTCCGACCTCGCGATCATCGACAAGCGGCGCCCCAAGGCGAACGTCGCCGAGGTGATGAACATCATCGGCGACGTCGACGGCCGCACGTGCGTCATCATGGACGACATCGTCGACACGGCGAACACGCTGTGCAAGGCGGCGACCGCGCTGAAGGAGCACGGTGCGCAGAAGGTGGTCGCCTACTGCACGCACGCGGTGCTGTCCGGTGGCGCCGTACCGCGCATTGCCGCCTCCGACATGGACGAGATCGTCGTCACCGACACGATCCCGCTGTCGGCCGACGCGCAGGCATGCGCGAAGATCCGGCAGCTGTCCTGCGCGCAGCTGCTCGCCGAGACGATGACGCGCATCTCCAACGAGGAATCGGTGTCGTCGCTCTTCACCGAGTAGGACGCCCGCCACTGCCATGGCCGAACCCATCGCTCCCGACCTCGCCGGCAAGGCGGTCCTGATCACCGGCGCATCGACGGGCATCGGCGCGGCCGCCGCGCGCGCGTTCGCCCGCGCGGGCTGCCGCGTGGCGATCCACTACAACGCGAGCCTCAACCGCGCCGAGGAGGTCGCGGCCGACGTGCGCTTCGCGGGCGCCGAGGCGTTCCTGGTGGGCGGGGATCTGCGCACGTCGGCGATGGCGCGCCAGGTCGTCGATTCCGCGGCCGCGCATTACGGCGGGATCGACATCCTGATCAACAACGCCGGCGGTCTCGTCGACCGCGTGCCGATCGGCGATATCGACGACGCGTTCTTCGACGCGGTGATCGATCTCAACGTGCGCTCGCTCGTGGCCGCGTGCTCGGCGGCGGTACCGCACATGCGCAAGGCGGGCCGCGGCAACATCGTCAACGTCACGTCGGTCGCCGCACGTACCGGCGGCGGCAGCGGAGCGGTGATGTACGCGGCGGCGAAAGGTTTCGTTTCGACGTTCACTCACGGCCTCGCGAAGGAAGTCGTCAAGGACCGCATTCGCGTCAATGCCGTTTCGCCCGGCGTGATCGTGACGCCGTTCCACGAGCGCTACTCGACGCCGGATATGCTCGAGTCGTTCAAGGCGACCATCCCGATGAACCGGCTCGGGACAGCCGAAGAATGCGCCGGAGCGTTCCTTTATCTCGCCTCCGATGCGCTGTCGGGATTCGTGACCGGGCAGATTCTCGAGGTGAACGGCGGGCAGGTGATGCCGTAGGCGCAGCATGAACTCCGAGCTCACCGCTCTCGCCACCTCGCTGCGCTCGCTGCATCGTACGCTCGCCGAGCGCGCGCGCCGCGAATTCGAGCAGCAGCGCGGAACCGTCGTCCCGCCCGGCGAGTGGCTGCAGCTGCTCGTGGGCGATGCACGCTTCGCCTGGCTTCGCGCGCTGTCCGAGCTGATCGTGGATCTCGACGTTTTCCTCGAGGCCGACCCCGGGCCTGCCGCGGACGATGCGGCGGCGATCCGCGCCGAGGTCGAGCGGCTGGTCGCGCCCGCTCCGCAGCCGGTCGAAGGCAGCTTCGCCGAGCGCTATTGGCACTTCGTGCACGACGAGCCGCACGTCGCGATCGCGCACGCCGAGATCCGGCAGGCACTCGATCGCCTGCCCGAGGCCAGGGAGGTCGACGAAGGCGACGCGCTGCACGAGCGGCACGGGTGGACGGCCGCGCGGCGCAATCGCGGATAGCGAAGGGTTCACCCGCCCGGTCGCGCGGCGGGACTCGGCGCGCTGCAACATGTGCCGAAGCGTGAGGAGAAACGCGATGGAGCGTTACGACGCGATCGTCATCGGCTCCGGCCAGAGCGGTCCGCCGCTCGCGGCGCGCCTGGCCAACGCTGGAATGCGCGTGGCCATCGTCGAGCGGGGGAAGTTCGGGGGCACCTGCGTCAACAACGGATGCACGCCGACGAAGGCGATGGTGGCCAGCGCGTACGTCGCTCGGCTCGCGCGTACCGCGGGCCCGTACGGCATCGAGATCCACGGTTCCGTGAAGGTCGACATGGGACGCGTCAAGGCGCGGAAGGATGCGATCGCCGGCAAGTCGAGCGATGCCGTCGAGCGCTGGATGCGCTCGCTGCCGAACACGTCCGTCGTGCTCGGGCACGCGCGCTTCGTCGACTCCCGGACCGTTGCGGTGGGCGCGGAGCGGCTGACGGCTGAACGAATCTTCATCGACGTCGGCGGCCGTCCGCTCGTACCGAAGATCGCGGGACTCGATCGCGTCTCCTACCTGACCAGCGAGACGATGATGGACGTCGACTACTTGCCCGACCATCTGATCGTCGTGGGCGGCAGCTACATCGGGCTCGAGTTCGGCCAGATGTTTCGCCGGTTCGGAAGCCGGGTCACGATCGCCGAAATGGGGCCGCGCCTTATCGGCCGCGAAGACGCGGACGTCTCGGACGCGGTCAAGGACATCCTGGTTGACGAGGGCATCGATGTTCGCCTCGATGCCAAGTGCCTCGCCCTCGAGCCGCAGGAGAACGGGATCGCGATCGACCTCGATTGCCATTCCGGCGCACCGAAGGTGGGCGGCACGCACGTGCTGCTTGCCGTCGGTCGCGTCCCCAATACCGACGACCTCGGACTTGCGGAAGCCGGGATCGAGACCGACGAGCGCGGTTACATCAGGGTCGACGACGAGCTGCGCACGAGTGCTGCGCACGTTTACGCGCTGGGCGACTGCAACGGCCGTGGCGCGTTCACCCACACCTCGTACAACGACTATGAAATCGTCGCCGACAATCTGCTGCACGGCTCTGCGCGCAAGGTCACCGATCGCGTGCCGATCTATGCGCTGTTCATCGACCCGCCGCTCGGCCGCGTGGGCATGAGCGAGGCGGAAGCGCGCCGCGCCGGATTCGAAATCCTGTCGGCAAAGCGCCCGATGACGCGCGTCGCGCGAGCGGTCGAGAAAGGCGAGACGCAGGGCTTCATGAAAGTGACGATCGACGCGAGGACGCAGCGCATTCTCGGCGCGGCGATTCTCGGCGTGGGCGGCGACGAGGTCGTTCATTCGCTCGTCGATGCGATCTACGCCGGACTCACCGCAACGGCGGTCGAGCGCGGCGTACGCATCCATCCGACAGTGAGCGAGCTGATTCCGACCGTGCTTGGCGAGGCCAAGCCGGCATAGGTTTCATCCCGCGGTTTCAATTGAAACGCGCGGGCTCCGTGCGGAAATGGGATTGCAGGAACGCGGCTCGACGAAACCGCCGTCGCGCGCTACTTCACCGAGCCCCATGTGCGGGTTGCGGCACTGTGACGACGTCCCTGTCGCCGATCCGGCGAGCGGAAGCGGTTTCTGCTAGAATTCAAGGCTTTTCTGCGCTCGCGCTTGCTGCGAGTGCCCGACCATGGCGGACGATCGGTGTCGACTCCGGGAGGCCGCAGACACGAGGAAGGAGTCGCCAACATGGCCACGATCGAATTCACCGCGTTTTCCCGCGCCACCGAAGGACGCGCCAACTCGCGCCGCATGCGCCGCGCCGGCAAGGCACCCGGCATCGTCTACGGCGGCAGCGCCGCCCCGCAGCCGATCGAACTCGACCATAACGCGCTCGTGCACGCGCTGCGCAACGAGGCGTTCCATTCGTCGATCCTGACGATGAAGGTCGACGGGGCGTCGACGCAGGTGCTGCTGCGCGACGTGCAGATGCATCCGTTCCGCCACGAAGTGCTGCACGTCGACTTCCAGCGCATCGATCCGACGCGCAAGATCCACATGAAAGTGCCGCTGCACTTCGTCAACGCCGACCAGTCGGCTGCCGTGCGCACGCAGGGCGCGATCGTCAGCCACGTGATGACAGAGATCGACATCGCGTGCCTGCCGAAGGACCTGCCCGAATTCATCGAGGTCGACCTGTCCGGACTCGACACCGCGCACTCGCTTCACGTGTCCGGCGTGACACTGCCCGCGGGCGTCGCGGTCGTTTCGCACCGTAGCGGCGATCCCGTCGTCGCCACGGCGGTCGTGCCGAAGGCGGTGGTCGAAACCGAGGAAACCGCGGCGCCGGCCGAAGGCGAAGCTGCTGCGGCCGCAGCGCCGGCCGCGGCCGAAGCGAAGCCCGCCGAGGCGAAGCCCGAAGCCGGCAAGAAGGAAGCGGGCAAGGACGACAAGAAGAAGTAACGCGCTCTCTGCGGCGGGCGGCAGGCGTCGGGCGTACCGCCGGTGTCGACTTCGATTCGCCTCGTCGCGGGCCTCGGCAATCCAGGCCGAGGCTACGCGGCCACGCGCCACAACGCCGGCTTCTGGTTCGCCGACGGGCTGGCGGCGAAGCTTGGTGCGACGTTTCGCCACGAGGGTAAGTTTTCCGCCGACGTGGCGAAGGCGGGCGAGCTGCGCATCTGCAAGCCCATGACGTTCATGAATCTTTCCGGTCGCTCTGTCGCGGGCCTCGCGCGATTCTTCGGCATCGCAGCCGGGGAAATACTCGTTGCGCACGACGAGCTCGATCTCAAGCCGGGCGAGGCGAGGCTCAAGCTGGGCGGTGGCGTGGCCGGTCATAACGGCTTGCGCGACGTCCAGACGCAGCTCGGCAGCGCCGATTTCTGGCGGTTGCGGCTCGGCATCGGGCACCCGCGCGATTCGACGCTGCCCGAGCGCGACGTCGTCGATTACGTATTGAAGCCCGCCCAAGCGGACGAGCGCGACGCGATCGAGGCGTCGATCGCGCGCGCGCTCGACGCGTGGCCCGACATCGCGGCTGGCGACATGGAGCGCGCGATGACGTCGCTCCACACGCGTCCGCGCACGCGCGGCGCGAACGCATGAGCCTCAAGTGCGGCATCGTCGGGCTGCCGAACGTCGGCAAGTCGACGCTCTTCAATGCGCTCACCAAGGCCGGAATCGCGGCGGAGAACTATCCGTTCTGCACGATCGAGCCGAACGTCGGCATCGTCGAAGTGCCCGACAAGCGCCTCTCCGAGCTGGCGGCGATCGCGCAGCCGCAGAAGGTCATTCCGGCCGTCGTCGAGTTCGTCGACATCGCGGGGCTCGTGGCGGGCGCGTCGAAGGGCGAAGGTCTGGGCAACCAGTTCCTCGCAAACATTCGCGAAACCGACGCGATCGCGCACGTCGTGCGCTGCTTCGAGGACACGAACGTCGTCCACGTGGCTGGCAAGATCGATCCCGTTGGCGACGTCGAGACGATCAACACCGAGCTTGCGCTCGCCGACTTGGCGACGGTGGACCGGCAGATCGCGAAGGTCGAGAAGGTCGCGCGCGCAGGCGGCGACAAGGAGGCGCAGCGGGTCTTCGCCGTGCTGTCCAAAGTGCGCGTTGCGCTGAACGAGGCGAAGCGGGCCCGCACCGTCGACCTCTACGCCGAGGAGCGCGCGCTGCTGAACCCGTTCTTCCTGCTCACGATGAAGCCGACGCTCTACGTCGCCAACGTCGCGGAGCACGGGTTCGAGGGCAACCCGCTGCTGGAGCGACTGCGCGAGCGCGCCGCACAGGAGCGGGCGCCGGTGGTCGCGATCAGCGCGGCGCTCGAATCGCAGATCGCCGACCTGGATCCGGACGACAAGGCGCTGTTCCTCGCCGACATGGGCATGACCGAGCCGGGCCTCGACCGGCTGATTCACGCCGCGTACGACCTGCTCGGGCTGCACACGTACTTCACGGCCGGCCCGAAGGAGGTGCGCGCATGGACGATCCCGCATGGCGCGACGGCGTCGCAGGCCGCCGGCGTCATCCACACCGACTTCGAACGCGGCTTCATTCGTGCGGAAGTGATCGGCTATGCCGACTACGTGGCGCATCGCGGCGAGCAGGGCGCGAAGGAGGCTGGCCGCATGCGTCTCGAAGGCAGGGACTACGTGGTCCGCGACGGCGACGTCATGCACTTTCGGTTCAATGTCTAAGGCGCGCACGACGCCGCTGCGCAGCCGCGTGGTCGTCGCCGTCGCTGCGCTCGTGCTGGCGGGCTGCGCGTCGCTTCCCGTATCGAACCCGCCGCGCATAGAGATCGACGCCGTCAGCCTCGATCGCGTCGAAGGCCCCGACGCGTACTTCACGATCGCGGCGACGGTGGCGAATCCTCGCAGCGACGACATGGTGATCGAGGCGCTGCGCGGCTCGCTCGCCATCGAAGGCGAGATGATCGCGCAGGCCGCGCTCGTCACCGCTCCGCTTCGCATCCCCGGCAATGGTCATGCGAGCGCCGAGCTCGCCGCGCATGCCGGCATGGACGCGGTGCTGCGTGCCATCGCCGCCGCGATGCGCCGCGGCGCGACGCTCGTGGCGCCAGGCGACAGGCCGACGCTTCACTACACGATCGAGGGCAGCGCGACGCTCGCAGGCGGTGCGCGCGTGCCCTTCCGGCGCAGCGGCGAGCTCGGCGAGCGCAAGGCCTCGGGATGAGGACGTTGCGCTTCGCCAAGATGGAGGGCCTCGGCAACGACTTCGTCGTCGTCGATGCGACGCGGACGCCGTTCGCGCTTTCGCCCGAGCAGATCCGCCGCCTCGCGGATCGCCGCTTCGGTGTTGGTTGCGACCAGGTGCTCGTCGTCGAGACTGCGCGTGGCGACGCCGACTTCGGCTATCGCATCTTCAACGCCGACGGCGGCGAAGTCGAGCAGTGCGGCAACGGCGCGCGCTGCTTCGTCGTCTACGTGCGCGAGCACGGCCTCACCGACAAGCAGGTGATCCGCGTCGAAACGCTCGGCGGCCTCATCGTGCCGGCGCTCGAGGTCGACGGGGAGGTCAGCGTCGACATGGGCGTTCCGCGTTTCGCGCCGGCCGACATTCCCTTCATCGGCGGGACGGGTGCGATCGTCGAGCCGCTCGACGTCGGCGGGCGCATCGTGGAGATCTCGGCGCTGTCGATGGGCAATCCGCACGCGGTGCAGCTCGTCGTCGACGTCGACGCGGCGCCCGTCGCGAAGCTCGGGCCGCGCATCGAAGCGCATCCGCGCTTTCCGAAGCGCGTCAACGCGGGATTCATGGAGATCATCGATCGCGCTACCATTCGGCTTCGCGTGTACGAACGCGGTGCAGGTGAAACGCTCGCATGCGGCACGGGTGCCTGTGCCGCCGTCGTCGCCGGCATTCGACGCGGGCTGCTCGATGCACGCGTGCGCGTGCATACGCGCGGGGGCCCGCTGACGATCGCATGGAGCGGCGATGCGTCGCCCGTCATGATGAAGGGACCGGCACGCACCGTGTTCGAAGGCGACTGGCGATACTGAGCCGATGAAGGAACAAGGGAGTTCGATGGAAGCGAGCGCGGTCGCCGAATACCTGAAGAAGAACCCGGCGTTTTTCGAGGATTACGCGGATGTCGTCGCGCAGATCTTCGTGCCGCATCCGCATGGCGGGCATGCGATCCCGATCGCCGAGCGGCAGATGCTCGCGCTGCGCGACAAGGTCTACGACCTCGAGCAGAAGCTGCACGAGCTGATCCGCAATGGGACCGAGAATGACCAGATCGGCGAGAAGCTGCATCGGTCGACGCTCGCCCTTTTCGCCGCCCCTGATCTCGAGACGACACTCGCCGTGCTGTCGCATAGCCTCAAGGAAGACTTCGGCGTCCCCGCGGTCGCGACGAGGCTGTGGCCCGACCTGTCGGTGGGTGCGCTGCCGGAGCTCGGGCCGACGTCGGTCGGCATTCGCGAATACGCGGACCGGCTGCGTGCGCCGTACTGCGGAAGCGAGGCGGCGTTCGAGTCGCGCGAGTGGTTCGACAGCGGCGAGTCGCTGAAGTCGTTCGCGTACCTGCCGCTTCGCACCGAGAAGACGTTCGGCGTGCTCGCGCTCGGGAGCGAGGAGCCGCAGCGTTTCCACGGCGCGATGGGCACCGTCTACCTGCTGCGCCTCGCCGAGCTCGCGAGCGTGGCGATCGCGCGTTACCTGCAGCGATCGTGACCGCGGCCGCATGACGGCGAAGCGCGCACCCGGCAGCACGCCGCCTGCGCGCGGCGCCGGTGTCGAGGCTGGCGTCGCCGCCGGCCACCGCGCCTTGCTCGGCGCGTTCGCGACGCATCTGGCGGCGCGGCCCGCGCACACGCGCAACGCGTATCTGCGCGATGTGGCGCAGCTGCTTGCGATGGCGGGCGACACGCCGCCCGCGAAGCTTGCGCGCGCGCAACTGATGCGCTTCATCGCGACGCTGCACGGCCGCGGCCTTTCCGGGCGCAGCCTCGCGCGCATGCTGTCGGCGTGGCGCGCGTTCTATCGCTTCCTGATCGAGCGCGACCGCTCGGTGACGGAGGATCCGAGCGCAGGCATCAAGCCGCCGAAATCGCCGCGCCGCCTGCCGTCGGCGCTGTCACCCGAGGAGGCCGCGCGCCTCGTCGCCATCGACGGTGACGACCCGCTCGCGCGTCGCGATCGCGCGCTGTTCGAGCTCGCGTATTCGTCCGGGCTGCGCCTGTCGGAGCTCGCGCAGCTCGACGTCGCCGGCTGCGACCTCGCGACCGGCGAGGTACGCGTCGTCGGCAAGGGCAGCAAGGAGCGCATCGTGCCGGTGGGTACCGCTGCACGCGAGGCGATCGAGCGGTGGCTCGCGGTGCGAAGCGCGCATGCCGCGCAGCGCGAGAACGCTATGTTCGTCGGCCGGCATGGCAGGCGTCTGTCGCCGCGCGCGATCGAGCAGCGGCTCGCCGAGTGGGCGATCCGGCAAGGGCTTTCCCGCCACGTGCATCCGCACATGCTGCGCCATTCGTTCGCCTCGCACGTGCTGCAGTCGTCCGGCGACCTGCGCGCGGTGCAGGAGATGCTTGGCCACGCGTCGATCGCGAGCACGCAGGTGTACACGCATCTCGATTTCCAGGCGCTCGCGAAGGTGTACGACGCTGCGCATCCGCGCGCGAAGCGTAAGTCCGCGAAGTGAGCTGGATCAGCTCGGCGCGCAGCAGCAGCGATTGCGGCATCGCGAGACCGGGCTCGCGGGTGGCGGCCGGCAGTCAGGTCGGAGAAAAAAGCGGGCGCCGCGAGGCGCCCGAATTCCCTTGGGAGGAGGAGAGGGAAGCAATACGTTGCGCCGTCACATCCGGTAAGCCGATTCGCCGTGCGACGTGATGTCGAGGCCTTCACGCTCCTCGTCTTCCGGCACGCGCAGGCCGATCGTCGCATCGACGATCTTGTAGGAAACGAACGCGACGACGCCCGACCAGACGATCGTGATGCCGACGGCCTTCGCCTGGATCCAGAGCTGCGTCAGATAGCCGGGAAACTCGGTCTTGCCCGTTACCCAATCGGACACCACGCTCGGACCACCGAGTGCGGGCGCGACGAAAATGCCCGTGAGTAGCGCCCCCAGGATGCCGCCGACCGCGTGCACGCCGAAGACGTCGAGCGTGTCGTCGACGCCGATCATGCGCTTCAGGCCATTGACGCCCCACAGGCACACGAGCCCGGCCGCGAGCCCGATCACGAATGCACCCGGAATGCCGACGTTGCCCGCGGCCGGGGTGATCGCGACGAGCCCTGCGACAGCGCCCGACGCGGCGCCGAGCATCGACGGCTTGTCCTTCAGGATCCACTCGCCGAACGTCCACGACAACACCGCGCACGCCGTGGCGAGGAACGTGTTCATGAATGCGAGCGCAGCCGAGTTGTTCGCCTCGAGCGCCGAGCCCGCGTTGAAGCCGAACCAGCCGGCCCACAGCATCGAGGCGCCGATCATCGTCATCGGCAGGTTGTGCGGGGCCATCGACTCGCGGCCGTAGCCCACGCGCTTGCCGATGACGATCGCACCGACGAGTCCGGCGATGCCCGCGTTGATGTGCACGACGGTGCCGCCCGCGAAGTCGAGCGCGCCCATTTGCCAGATCCAGCCGGCCTTCGCGTTCGTCGCATCGACGACGCTCGCGCTGGTGTACGCGTCCGGCCCGGGCCAGAACCACACCATGTGCGCGATCGGCACGTACGCGAACGTGAACCACAGCACCGCGAAGAGCAGCACCGCGCCGAAGCGCACGCGCTCGGCGAAAGCGCCGAGGATCAGGCACACGGTGATCGCCGCGAACGTCGCCTGGAACGCCACGTAGACGAGCTCGGGCAGCGGCGTGTTCTTCGAAAATGTCGCTGCCGTGGCGAACTCGCCCTTCGTCGAGTCGAAGGTGCCGTGCAGGAAAAGCCGGTCGAAGCCGCCGAAGAAAGCGTTGCCTTCGGTGAAGGCGAGGCTGTAGCCGTACACGCACCACAGGACGGTGATGAGGGAAAACACGACGAACACCTGCATCAGCACCGACAGCATGTTCTTCGCACGCACCATGCCGCCGTAAAACAGTGCGAGCGCCGGGATCGACATCATCAGCACGAGCGCCGTCGAGATCAGCATCCACGACACGTCGCCCTTGTTCGGCGCGGGCGCGGCGCCGGCCGCCGGTGGAGCTGCCGTGGCGCCGCTCGATGCCGGCACGTCGTCGTTCTTCGCCGGCGCGGCTTTTTGCGCTGCGCTCGCCTCGGGTGCCTTGGCGTCGGCCGCAGTCTTCGCCTCGGTCGCGGGCGGCGATGCCGCCTTGTCCTGTGCGGCGAGCGGCGTGGCGAGACCCACCGCGCCGAGCATCGCCAATGCGATCAGCAGTTTTTTCATTGCTTCCTTCCTCCCGTCAAAGCGCACTCGCGCCGGTCTCCCCGGTGCGGATGCGCACGACCTGCAACAGGTCGAATACGAAGATCTTTCCGTCACCGATCTTGCCGGTGTTGGCCGCGCGCTCGATCGCCTCGATCGCGCGATCGACGAGGTCGTCCGTCATCGCGGCCTCGACCTTCACCTTGGGCAGGAAGTCGACGACGTACTCGGCGCCGCGATACAGCTCCGTGTGCCCCTTCTGCCGCCCGAAGCCCTTGACCTCGGTGACGGTGATGCCCTGCACGCCGATCGACGACAGCGCTTCGCGCACCTCGTCGAGCTTGAACGGCTTGATGATGGCGGTGACGAGTTTCATGGTGCGCTCCCCGGTGTCGTGCGCGCGCGAGGCGCAAGGCGATCGCGCGTCATCAGAAAGTCCGTTGCACGAAGACAGTGCCCGTCGCCTTGCCGATGTTGCGGCCGGCGAGCGTGTAGCCCGCGTCCTTCGCGTTGGTGTCCGTGTAGTACGCGCCGACGTTCCAGCCGCCGGCCGCCCACGTGATGCCGAGCTTCCAGTCGGTGTAGTTCAGCGTGTCGCCGTTTGCGAAGCCGTCGTTGTGGCCGCGATATTCCTGGCGGCCGACGTGCGCGTTCAGCGTGAGCGTGTCGGTGATCGGATAGTTCGCCGAGAGGTCCAGATACCAGCTGTTGTGCGAGTCGGGCACGCCGAACGTGTTGCTCACCGCGTGCGAGTACTTGAGCGATGCCCATTTCCACGAGCCCGCAACGTAGAGCTCCGTCGTGTCGGGATTCGTGACGCCGGGCAGGTAGCTGCCCGGGTAGTAGTACTGCAGCACGCCCGCGTCGATGCCCCAGTCCTCGGCGAACGTCTGCTTGTAGCCACCGTAGAAATCCCATTCGAGACTCCCGCCGTGCGAGACGACGCCCGCGTCGTGCAGCCAGCTGATGTTCGAGCCCCACGTCCCGGCATAGAAGCCGCTCGTGTGCGCGACGTCGAAGCCGCCCTGGAATGCCGGCTTGCGATCCGTTTGCGTGAGGCCGCGAAAGACGTATTGGCTGTAGATGCCGAAGTTGCCGGTGAACGTGAAAGGCTCGGGCGGCTTCGCGTCGGCCGGTGCGGCGGTTTGCGCGAGTGCGGGTGTCGCGAGCGTTCCGAGCGCCGCCAATGCGGCAATGCCGGTGGCACAATGCAGGTTCATGCGTGGGTCGCCTTTTCATTGAAGTCGTACCTCCCGCGACTCTGCTCTGCAATTCGGATGCCTATCTCGATAAGCGCTTTGCTGTCAATGACTTGCCGTGGAATCGAATCTCGAGCGCGGCGCCGACGCGAGGCGCCCGGCACCATTCGCGAGCAGACGAACGGTCGAATGCACGAAATAGGGTCGGAGGCGAATCTCGCCGCTGCCGGCGTGCACGTTTGCGCCGACCGTTCTCGACATTCGGCTCTGACCCTGCTTCGAAAGCGAGGAGAAATTCGATGCTGAATTCCCGCACCCTCGACGAGCTCGCGGCGCGCATCGGCAAGGCGTTCGAAGCGTCGCCGGCCAAGGACGTCGAGAAAAACGTCAAGGCGATGCTGCAGAGCGGTCTCGCGCGCCTCGATCTCGTCACGCGTCAGGAGTTCGACGTGCAGGCCGAGGTGCTGCGCAAGACGCGCGCGAAGCTCGAGCGCCTCGAGGCACGCGTGGCCGAGCTCGAGGCCCGCGTGCCCCCGCCGCCGCAGTCGATCGCGTAATCGCCGCTCCCCCCGCGTGCCGCCGAGCGCTGGCGGCACACGCTTTCACCGATCGGCCCGTGATCGGTCAGCGATCGGTCAGTCGTTCGTAAGGCGCGCGCCTGCCGCGCGACCTCTACCTATCGCGTGCGCGTTGCACGCGGGTCCCCGCACTAAAAGCTTCGCTCGTTCAAGGCGTTATCACAGCGCAGCCGCCCCCGCGGTGCGCTGATATCCGACCGTGCGCGCATGCGTCGATCGGTCAGCGATCGGCCAGCGCGCGCGCGAGAAAGTGGCGGCGTGGCTTTCACGAACCTGCGAATCGCGACTTATCGCGGCAAGGAGTTGCAAGTGCGAACGACGATCCTGAACCTGCTCGAGACGCTCAAGGCGGCGTCGCGCAAGCTCGGGCCCTACGTGCTGCTCGAGGTGCTGCTTCCCGGAGGCACGCTGTTCGCGCTCGCGCTCTTCCTCTATCGGCGTCAGGGCGGCGGCGACGTGCAAAGCCAGGCGCTGGCGACGGCCGCGACGCTGGTTACGCGTGTGCGCGCAAGATTCGGCACGCGCGCGACGCCGAACGCGGCGCCCCCCAACACGATCGTCGCTTCATGACGAGGGCGGGAGTGTGTCGTGAATCGGCCAAACGAACGAGCGCGTGCACGGCGCGAGGCTGATAAGGTCGTTCGCTCGCGAGCGCGCGCCGGCGTGGCGCGACCGCATCGCCGAAGCGAAGAGGGCGCCCGTGTCCGTCGCGATCGTCCACAGCCGCGCGCTCGCCGGCGTCACGGCGCCCCGCGTGAGCGTCGAAGTGCACCTCGCCGGTGGATTGCCGGGCGTGCACGTCGTCGGCCTCGCTGAAACCGAGGTGCGCGAGGCGCGCGATCGAGTGCGCGCGGCGCTGCAGAACGCGCAGTTCGAGTTCCCGGCGCGCAAGGTCACGGTCAGTCTCGCGCCCGCCGACCTGCCGAAGGAATCGGGCCGCTTCGACCTGCCGATCGCGATCGGCATCCTCGCCGCCACGGGGCAGCTGCCGCAGGGCGAGCTCGATCGCTACGAATTCGCCGGCGAGCTCGCGCTGACGGGCGAGTTGCGCGCGATTCGCGGTGCATTGCCGATGGTGCTGTCGGCACGCCACGACGGGCGTGCGTTCGTGCTGCCGCAGGCAAGCGCCGGCGAAGCCGCGCTCGTGCGCAACGCGACGGTTCTGCCGGCCCCGACGCTCCTTGCCGTCTGTGCGCATTTGACGGGTGCTGCGCCGCTGCCGCCGCTCGCTACCGACGCGCCTGCAGCGTCGCCGGTGAACGGCCTCGATCTCGCCGATGTGCGCGGGCAGCCGCAGGCGAAGCGCGCATTGCAGATCGCCGCGGCAGGCGGGCACTCGCTGCTCTTGATCGGCTCACCCGGCACCGGCAAGTCGATGCTCGCGCAGCGCCTGCCATCCATCCTGCCGCCGATGAGCGAGGACGAAGCGCTCGAAGCGGCTACGGTCGCATCGCTCGCCGGGCAATTCCGCACCGATCGTTGGCGCGTGCGGCCGTTTCGCGCGCCGCACCACACCGCAAGCGGGGTTGCCCTGGTGGGCGGCGGCGGCCTCCCGCGACCGGGCGAAATTTCGCTCGCGCACCACGGCGTGCTGTTTCTCGACGAGCTTCCCGAATGGGATCGACGCGTGCTCGAAGTGCTGCGCGAGCCGCTCGAATCAGGCGTCATTCACGTCTCGCGCGCAGCGCGGCAAAGCGCGTTTCCCGCGCAATTCCAGCTCGTCGCGGCGATGAACCCGTGCCCGTGTGGGTGGCAGGGGCATCCGAGCGGCCGCTGCCCTTGCACGCCCGATCAGGTGCGCCGCTATCGCTGGCGCGTGTCCGGCGCGCTCTACGATCGCATCGACATGACGGTCGACGTGCCGGCGATCGACGCCGAGGCGATGACGAGCCGCACGCAGTTGGCGGAAGCGGAAACCAGCGCTGCGATACGGGCGCGCGTCGCGGCGGCGCATGCGCGCCAGCTCGAGCGGCAGGGCCGCACCAACGCGCGGCTCGGCGCACCGGACGTCGAGCGCCATTGCGAGCGCACGCGCGAGGCCGAGCGATTGCTCGCGCACGCGCTGTCGCGGCAGACGCTGTCGGCGCGCGGCTATCATCGTGCCCTGAAGGTCGCGCGCACGATCGCGGACCTCGCCGAGGCCGACGTGGTCGAAGCCGATCACGCGGCGGAGGCGATCGGCTATCGGCGGGAGCTGATCGCCGGGCACTGACACGCCCACGGCGCGCGGCGCTCGCGTCGCCTGCGGCGGCCTCGTACAGACCGATCGACGACCTCCCAGGCCTTTTGGCAAACTTATTGCATCCCGCTTAAGGAGCTCTCGCGAGGCGACCGCGCTTCGCGCATGCGCATGCCCAGTCCCCCGACCGACCCCCCGGCGTCGCGGCCCGACGCCGCGGCCGTTGTCGCACCCGCGCGGAGCGTCGATCGCGAGCGCGAGCAGCGCTTCGTCGCGCGCATGCACCGGATGCGCACGCTCGGCCTCGGGCTCGGCTTCTTCTGCGTCGCATCCGTTTTGTACCTTCGCGGTGCACCGTGGTTCGTCTGGGCGTTGCTGTTCGCGCACGGCTTCGCATGGCCGCACGTCGCGTGGCTCGCGGCCTCACGCAGCGCGCACCCCTCTGCATTCGAGCGCATCAGTCTGTTCGTGGACTCCGCACTCGGCGGCGCCTGGATCGCGCTGATGCACTTCAACCTGCTGCCGAGCGTGCTGCTCGCGACGATGCTGACCGTCGACAAGATCGGCGTCGCTGGTTTCCGCTTCGCGCTTCGCACGACCGCGGCGCTCGTCGTCGCCTGCGTCGTGACATCGGCCGCGATCGGCTTTCGCATCGATCTCGACACGCCGATGAGCGTGATGGTCGCCTGCATCCCGTTCCTGGTCGCGTATCCGATCGCGATCGCGGGCGTCATGCACGCACTCGCGAGCCGGATCGCGCAGCAGAACCGGTGGCTCGCGCACGTCAGCGCCACCGACGAGCTGACCGGCCTCCCGAATCGGCGTCAGGGACTCCTCGCGGCGGCGCAGACGCTCGCCTATCAGCGGCGGCACGGCGGTGCCGCCGTGCTGATCGTGATCGACATCGACCGCTTCAAGCAGATCAACGACCGTTACGGTCATCCTGCGGGCGACGACATCCTGCGCCGCGTCGCGAGCACGCTGCGCGAATGCTCGCGCGTCATCGACACGCCGGCGCGCTATGCCGGCGACGAGTTCCTGCTGGTGCTGCCCGCGACCACGCTCGAGGGCGCTGGCGAGATGACGAAGCGGATTCGCAGCGAGCTCGCCGCGGCGACGTTCGAGACGGCGCCGGGGCTACGCTGCACGGTCAGCCTGGGCGCGGCAGAGGCCCATACCGACATGGCCGACGTCGAGGACTGGATCCAGCAGGCCGATGCGGCGCTCTACGAGGCGAAGGCGCGCGGCCGTGACCAGCTGGTGTGCGCGCCGCGCGTCGTCACCACCAGCCAACCCGGATCCGCGGCCGCGGGCCGCGCCGCCTGATTCGTCGAGATGCGGCATCGGCTCGTTACGCGTTCGACGCTGCCGCGCCGGCACGCGCGAATAGCCAGCGGTTGAGTCGGCTTCGCGGCCTTCGCGCCGTGCGCTCGGCGGCGAGCGCCTGCGCAAGCCGCGCGCGCCGTCCGCGCAGCGCCGCTTCGACGTAAGTGAGCAGGATCAGGTCGCATTGCGCGACGCTGCCGCCGCAATGCTCGGCGACTTCGCGCACGCGCGCGAGCCGCTCGATCGCACGTGAATAGTCGTCGCGGGCGAACGCGACGAGCGCTTCGCCGACCGGCACCGCCAGATCGAGGTCCTCCACGGTGTTGGTCCGGCGTGTCGCGGCGTCGCTTCGCATCAGGTCGACGACCGCGCGCGCCCGATGCTCGCGACGAGCCCCGGCGAACGCGAGCACCGCGTGCACGAGGTTGAACGCGCGCATCCCGCGCAGGCGCTTGCGATGCCAGCGCCGCGCCACTTCGCGCCATCGTGCCTGCACGTCGACGCCGCGCAATGCGAGGCGCCACAACAGCGCGGATGCATCGACGAGCGCGGCCGTGGACACGCGCGCCGTCGGGCGCAGCGCGTCGTCGTAGACGGTGAGCGCGCGGTGGCCATCGTCGCGGTCGATGTGGAACAGCGCGAGGTGCCAGGCGACGTGCACGGCGAAGCCGGCGTTGCGGCTCCAGATCGACCGCGTCGCTTCCAGCCACGCGATGCCTTCCTGCGCGCGCCCCTGCATTTCGAGCACATGCGCGACCACGTGAACGGCGGCTGCATTGTCCGGAACGAGCGCGAGCGAGCGTCGCGCCATCCTCTCAGCGTAGGCATAATCGCCCGTTTCTTCGAGTCCGAACGCGTACATGCCGAGCACGTAGCCGAAATGCGGCATGCCGTCGTGCCAATGCGGCAGCACCGCCGCCACGCGATCGCGCAGGCGCTCGCGATTGCCGAGGCGGAAGTCGAGCGCGTGTGCGACGTGCAGCGCGAGGCTGTCGCGCGGATCCTCGGCTAGCAGAGCGCCATAGCGCGCGAGCGCGCCACGCGCATCGCCGGCATGCCAGGCGCGCAGCGCCTCGACGTGTGCGCGCTCGTGGGGATCGGCGTTCGCGTACGAGCGCTCCGCGGCGGCCAGGGCACGGGAAGCGGCGCGATCCTGTGGTCGGTCCGCCCCGAGCAGACGCAGCGACGCGCGAACGACGTGCGCCATCACGCACAGCGGATCGTGCCGCAGTGCCTCGTCGAGCGGTGCGTCGACGTCGCCGCGGTGCGCGTGCAGGCGCGTGAGCGCCTCGTGCAGGCAGCCGTGCACACGGGCGGCGTCGCGGCTCGAAATGCGACGGCGTGCATCGCCGGCCGATGCGGGCGAGGTCAGGTCATCGTGCATGGCGCGAGTGTGCCGCTGGCACCGGGCCCGCGCATGACCGGCGCACCGCGCTTCTTGATCGCGCGTCCGCCGTTAGGGACGCGTTGCGGGTGCGACTCGTGCGCGCGTCCTCGCGGATGCCGCCGGGGAGGCAGCCTGAGCGCGCTGCCGCCGCCACGTCGCCGGCGGCATGCCGACCTGGCGTTTGAAGGCGCGGCTGAAGGCGGCTTCCGACTCGTATCCCGTTTCGAGCGCGATCGATGCGACGTTCATCGTCGATTCGATCAGGAGCCGCGAAGCGACCTGCATCCGCCATTGCGCGAGGTACTGCATCGGCGGCTGCCCGACGAAATGCGCGAAGCGCTCGTGCAGCGCGGAGCGCGACAGCCCGACCGCGTCGCCGAGCTCGTCGATCGTCCAGTGGTGCGAAGGCCGCTCGTGCAGCAAGCCCAGCGCGCGCCCGACGAAGCGGTCGCGAAGGCCCGCGAGCCAGCCCGTCTGCTCGGGTGGCAGCTGCTCGAGGTAGCGGCGCACGACGTCGACGAACATCATCTCGGACAGCCGCTCGAGCACGGCCTCGCCACCCGGGCGCTTGCGGTTCGCTTCCTCGACGGCGACGTTGATGAAGTGCTCGATCCAGCCGCCGCTTGCCGCCGCACCGGGCAGGTGCAAAAGCCGCGGCAGCGCCGCGAGCAGCGGATTGAACGGACGCGCGTCGCAGCCCAGGAATCCGCACACGATCGTCGCGCGCTCCCCGCCGCCGCCGTCGAGCCGCGCGGTCAGCGCGTCGGTGCCCGCCAGCACCTTGTCGCCCTGCTGCATCAGCACATACGGCAGCTGGGCGGGTCGGGGCGAGAAGAAGAACGCGCGATCCACCTGCGCCGTGCGCATGCCCGGCCCGCTCGACATCACATGCGCATCGCCTTGCGGGAACATGATGACGTCGCCTTCGTGAAGCTCGACGCCGGGCTCGCCTGCGAGCGCGCCGTAGCAGCGGCCCTTCGTCACGACGTGGTACTCGATCAGGTGCTCGGCGCCCGGCAGGATCGCGCCGACGATCTCGCGCGCAGGCGGCGCTTCCGCAGCCCATGGAGCGATGCCGTCGACGTAATAGAAGATCGCGCCGCGCAGGCGAACCGCGCGCAGAAGCTCGGACAACGTGTCGGCGCTCATGGCGGAACTCTCAATCGGCCCGCGTTCCCAAATCCGGATCGGCGAGCAAGTTTTGTCGACGCGCAGTCGATCGTCAACGGGCGTAGGCATCCGATGATGCGCTCGTGCCGATTCGCGCACGCCAATGCCTGCATCGAGGAGCCTTCCATGGAAGTCATCGAACGAACGCAATCTCCCCTTACCTCCCGACCCGATTACGCCGCCATCAAGGCAAAGCAGCAGGCGACCTGGGCATCGGGCGATTTCGGCATCATCGGCACGACGCTTTCGATCGTCGGCGAGTCGCTGTGCGAGGCGGCCGACATCTGCGCCGGCGAGCGTGTGCTCGACGTCGCGGCCGGCAACGGCAACGCAACGCTCGCTGCGGCGCGACGTTTCGCCGACGTCACGTCGACCGACTACGTTCCCCACCTGCTCGAGCAGGGGCGCGTACGCGCGGGCGCCGAGCGCTTGCCGGTGGCCTTCGAGGTGGCCGACGCGGAAAACCTGCCCTACGCCGACGGCAGCTTCGATGCGGTGCTGTCGACGTTCGGCGCGATGTTCGCACCCGACCAGGCGCGCACCGCTGCGGAACTCGCGCGCGTCACGCGCCCCGGCGGCCGCATCGGCCTCGCGAACTGGACGCCCGAGGGATTTCTCGGTGACCTGTTCCGGCTGATGGGCCAGTTCGTGCCGCCGCTCGCCGGCGTCGTGTCGCCGCTCCAATGGGGTCGCGAGGCGCATCTCGCCGAGCTCTTCGGCACAAGCGCGAGCGAAATTCAGGGCACGCGGCGCAACTTCGTGTTCCGCTACCGCTCGGCCGAGCA
>Ga0310811_10001670_pt1 | contig 27684 bp, 29 predicted proteins | sample YCmetagenome_FD_207642 | JGI IMG/M metagenome (GOLD analysis project Ga0310811, IMG submission 207642) | Soil microbial communities from experimental microcosm in Duke University, North Carolina, United States - YC | ecosystem: Engineered > Artificial ecosystem > Soil microcosm > Unclassified ... | reverse complement strand
AGTTGCATCGACTATATCTTTTAATTGATCGTCATCTAGTAAATCGGTCTTGTTACCAACAATAATAATATAATAATCTTTCAAAACTCCTAACTCCAATACGTATCTGTCGATTTCATCTAAAGTGCTTATATCGGACACATCGAAAACGAATATAACGATTTTACTATCACGAATATACATGGGCATAAGACATCGGAATCTTTCTTGGCCTCCCGTATCCCATATATTGTATTTTATGTTGCCACGTTTGGCCATTATAAAACTAGCACCAACAGTTGCGCATTGTTTATTATCATCGAACCCTGCGATTCTTGTCGTTATATATGTTTTTCCAACGGTCGTTTTTCCTAGCATAATAGTTTTTAATTCTTTTTGTTTTGAAGAAGATTGTTTCATACCGCGATGTTGCTAATTATAATAGGTCGTACAAGTGCAGACTTTTGCTTTTATTAATATACACATCAACTTTTGTGTGGACACAAAAGTTATTGCATAGGATTAGTGGTGTCACGGTTTAGCAATTTTACCTATTTACTTTATTCTCGCTAAACATTCCGTAAATGTACGATAGATATCTTCTCTTGGTATTTTGACAGCAACACCTTCTGTTTTTTCAAAAACACCTTGTTCTGTAAGAAAAACAGACGGTTCATCTTTCTTTGCGGGAGATTTTCTTCCTGGAGATTTTGCAGGCGATTTTCTTTCTGGAGTTTTTGCTTTACCAGGTTTTGGTCTTGCAGTTGATTTTATGGTCCGCTTAGGAGGAGATGGTTCCTTTTTCCCTCTTTTAGCAGAAGAAAGTTCGTATAAACTTATTTCGCCTCCTAATCGTTTATGTAACTTTTCAATAGTCTCTCGATCGCCGATAATGGTGCGCCCATCAATAAGTAACGATGATTCCCCCGCTCTGTTTCGAATCGTATCTTTGACACATTTGCCTGTTAAAGCGCTACATACCTCACCTTCATCGCATGCATCGTAATCATCCAAGTTTTCCATATCAGCAGACGCACATCCCTTCTTTGCCTTCACCAGTGTTTTAGGTTTAGGAGGTGTTTTAGGTTTAGGAGGTGTTTTAGGTTTAGGAGGTGTTTTAGGTTTAGTTGGTAATTTTTTAGGTTTCTTCTTTTCTTTTACTGGTTTCTTTTCTTTTTTTCCTTCTTTCTTTTTATTTTTCATTTTCTTTAGGTGTTCAATATGTGCTTCGACGTCTTCTTGTGTTCCCGCAAATCCGTATTTTTCATTAAAGACATAATCATCGATATCCTTCTTCAAACTAGCTTCCCCATGAGGTAACCCCTTCTTTGTCAACTTACCAATTTTACCTGTTTCGGTATTACAGTATTGCGTTGATCTATCGTATTTTTTATCAATACACTTTAATCCTTTTTTCTTGGGAGGCGAAGCTTTTTTAGGTGAAGGGGACTTTTTCTTGGGAGGTGAGGGTTTCTTGGGAGGAGAAGATTTCTTTGGAGGTGAAGATTTCTTTGGAGGTGAAGATTTCTTGGGAGGAGAAACTGTCCCAGCCATAAGATCTCTCAATTCTTGACGAATATCGACGGCGTTCGCAATCTTTCCCTCGCCGATCATTTTCTTAATCTCATAATCTGTTTTGCCCGAATATTTCTTGTAAGTCTTTAAGGCTTTAAGAGCATCAACAGCCGTAAGTTTATCAACAGCTGCAATTTTCATTCCTTTTGGTGAAGAAACGATCGTTATGACGTTTACCTCTTTTTTGGGAGGAGTTTTCTTTTTCTTTGGTGCTTTCTTAGGAGGGGATTTTTTCGCAGGCGATCTCCTTACCTTCATAGGTTTTCCATCATGTTTACGAGCTTCATGATCTTTTATTGCTAGAATGATGTCCGATTTTAAAACATTACCATTTTTGCCGGTTCCGTGTATATCATCTTTCGATAAACCATATTCTTGTAAGATTTTATGAAGCTCGGGGAGTTTCATCTTTTCCAAGTTCTCTGTTATAATCATAACACTCTCTTCACCCTCTCCACTTTCTGTTGAAGCGGTATCTTCGACGCGTGTGACCTCAACCGATGTTTTCGGCTCGGCTTTTTTACGACCCCTTTTCGCGGGTACCTTACGCGGGGCCTTACCGGTAGCCTTGCGTGCGGTTTGTTTAGTCTTAGCCATTTGTATATAGTACATTAAATTTTTATTCGGTTTATGTGCAAAACATATAATCTTCACATACATACTCAAGTGCACGTTAATTAAATTCAGCGTATACGCTGAATTTAACCGGTCTCCATATATTTACATATGGAGAGTAATTTTCGATATTTTGTGCTTGAGCGCAAAGTATCGTTTCATTTTTAATCAATATAAACTAAAGTATATATTTATCATAATACAGAATTACACGCACAATCATTTTCAGATGTCATCAACTTCGCAAATTATCACAGATATTTTAGTAACATTGTTACAATCCAATGAACTCCGGCAATTAATAGAAGAGCACGGTGTGATTACAAATGGCACAAAATTAACAGAAAACACAAACTCGTCAAGTTCTATCGGATCATCAAATCCTTCCAATGATATTCGAACAAATTCGTCAACAACCACAAACGCTTGTTGTGATTTTTCATCGTGCAAATCGATTCACTTAACAGATGAACATAAAGATTCAATTTCGACAGATAACAAAACCAATAGCGTTTTGCTTAGACAAAACGTCACAAATGATTTCGGTGCTGGCACCGAAATCTTAGAAGCGATCCTAAAAGGCAACGGATATCTTGAATCGATCGATAAGAATGTCAAAACTGTTGCAGATCAGAAAGATTTGATTTCAACCTCCGAAAAAGAAAAAGCAGTAAAGGAAGATCAAATAAAAAGCTTGCCTTCAACAGATAATACTAATCAAAAATTGTTTAACGACATTTACGGTTCTGCTATACTACAAGATACCATTAATAAATTTTCTGGAGATTGTACCCGTAATCTTGAACCTATTAAACCCGAAGTGATTAGAGCGCAGATTACATTAACCAATAACATAAAAGAGACGGGTAATATCATTGACAAAATTGCAAGTGAAAAGACTGTAATTGGATGTACAGGCTTATCAGGATACACTGGAGCTGGTGGGGAAAATATTGCGGTAGGATATGCAGCCATACCCGAAAATGAAAAAGTAAGCCACGAAAATTGCATCAGAATTCCAAAGGGATTGTCTAAAGTATTGGGATCCTGGAGAGGAGTTATCGGTCAAAACCTTGTAAAGGTTCGATTTGAATGTACCAGTGAAAAATTCGCGCTACTCACCTACATTTCTATATGTACACCACCGACCGCACCTTTTAGTAACAGGTCGTTTGTACAAGAAGCCAGCGAAATGTTATCATCAAAAGTGCATTATTCCAAAACTTTCGGAGAGAATCTATTGAACATCGAAGATGTGATGGGCCAATCTCTGACAGCGTGGGTAACGGACACAGATATTATTGGTAAACTTGCAGATGGATCCATCGTTAATCTCAAACGGAAATAATTCCAATGTAAACACTTGGTGCCCGTCATATGTAAATAAGACATTATCCAATCTTCTGATTGTAAAGTAATGTTTAAACAAAGTTGGTTAAAGATGGATGATATATGTTGATATACGTTGATATATCTCCATAATAGTCAGTAATTTAATTTTTGCGTAGTTTTATAACACAAAAGTAAATTTATTATTTTTCTATTCTATATTTGTCTCGTATCACACGAGACAAATTAAAGTTACATTTAATGCGTTTTCGTATACATACGTACGGAAACTTCATAAATTACACCACTCTTTATCATGTGTTGATATCGAATAACCTTCTTCATCAAAAGCGGGGCAATCACAGTCGTCTGATAAATACACGCAATAAGAACATCGATCATTACCATTAGCGATGTAACAATTTTTGCAACTTTTTCTTTTGCAATTGTTACATTTATATGGATAACAACATAATGCGGAGCAGTATACTTCACCCAAAGTAGCACACTCGCATCCCGATTTGTAGTAGTATGTATCACCGCGACTAATAATAGTTTCGCATTGATGCATCTTATAACCAAATCCATCAATAATAAGCCACCTCCCATCACATTGTTTAAAATTAGCGTTGTTAAATATATCGGACTGTGGTCTACCCTCAAAATCACGTTTGTAAACTCGTTTTTCGTTCATGGTACAAAAGTATTACGATATACTCTATGTAATTTTTACTTATTTTATTCACTTTTACCAGTTCTCATGTGCAAGAACACATTAAATTCCACATGTCAATATTTCATATTGGCATTTCGCGCGCTTAAACGCGCGTGAAATGGTTATCATATGCGAAATTTATACAAACCAAATATTACCGTAATTTACATTTTATAAAGAGGTTTTTAGACATATATCGATGTAAAAACGATCTTATATCTTTTTCTGTTGTAGAATTTAAACTAAAATAACCATCTGAAGACATTACATAACAAAAGTATTTTTTATCGTTCACCTTGTGCAATACACAAGTTATATATTGATCGCCATCTTTACTAAATTTATCACCGTAATAATACATAACGATACCTGCAAATTTAAGTTCCATGTTAAAAATGCGCTCTTCCGCTTCGTTTACTCGACCTTCAAATACGGGTTTATGTAATTCACAATAATCACATCCTAACATGCCTTGTTTTTCACACTGAATATCGGATGTGTATCGTTTACACTGAATATATTTAAAATTATCAAACAATTTAAAAATAGAGTCAATATCTTTTGGTATTTGTTCTTTTAATACCAATTTGATAAGTTCTCTTATTTGATCACATTCGCACCTTAATAATTTAAATTCTTTTGGTCTTGGGAAAAAAAAGTAGTATTCGTGATCACATAGATATATATCTCGATAATTCAAATAAACTTTCCAAAATGATAACACATCCAAATTATACATAAAATTACGCAATTTTATACATGTTGCGCATAGTTTTCTAATGGTATCGATACTTAACGCATGTAATATACAAGCTAGTAATTCATTGGGTAATAAATCAATAAAATTTTGCTTCCGTTTATGTAACATTTACGTGTCAATTATTACATATTTTACTCATATTTCATTTTTGCAACAATTGGGTACGATTACTTTTGTTGATGTAAGCACACGTGTTAACATGCAATGTTTATGTTTGTGCGCCGTAAAATTGAAATGAAACTTTCTTTGTCTTTAAAACCAAAGAAACAATTAGTATAATAACATTTATCACTCTGACGCGCAAGCGCGAAGGATCCGTTTTCAAAAATGACGGAATGTAAGGAATGTACTATTATCGGGTACAAATCCGAAGTTAAAAAGGGAAGCAGAGATGTTATTATTGGTTACGGCAATGATGTTGAAGGAGATGCCAATATAGTAATAGGTAATAACAACAAAATTTCAGGGAATGGAAACTTCGTTATTGGCCATAATTTAAGCATCATTGGAGACAATCATTACATAATATCATCATTAGACGTTAATATTCAAGACAATTTCAAGTCTTTGTTATTCAATAACCAATTAATTCATAAACTTATATTATTTACGGAATATATTAACAAAGAAAATTATCCCAAAGATATCATTCGTTATGTAACTTTAAAATTATACGATATAAGACTAAATAAAGGAGAAGCAATAAGTTATTGCAGTAGTATGATACGTGATGCTCTACAACAATTAACGAGACAATGACACAATATAAATTACATAAGCGTTGCTTGATACTTCACTAAAATTAAATATCATTAAAACAAGTCTCCGTATGTGAACATACGGAGACCGATTTGATTCCATACATACATGGAATTAGATAGTTCATATAATTCTTAATAAGCTCTTGGAAAAACAGGGAAACCTCTAAACATATCCCATGGTTGATAGTAGTCGCCATAAATAGAACCGTTAGATCTGGGATACCAATCGTTATACATCTTTTTCTTATTCATCCAAATGGGATCGCGGTAGCCCTCACGCGTATTACCTTTCATACACATATACATTGATACGGCGAATAATGCTGCACCTACCGACACAATCAATAACTGTGTGTTGTTCATTGTGTACCTCTTAATAGTAATTGTCAAAAATTAAAAAGTCTTGCGAGTACGACAATCCGGGCAATATGAAATATTGTGATGGAAATAGTGAGCACTGAAAATTATTGTCGTATCAAATCAACAGGTGGTATGTATAACCCATATCCATACGGGCCAATTCCATATTTTGGTTGCGGAATATTATACGTTCGTATTGGTTTCGCAGGTTTTTCTCCCGTAACATATAATACTGTAATGGTACCAATAATAATTAAGAGAGTAAATGAGAGTATTGCTATGAAAGATTTTTTGTTTTCATACGCCGTCTTTTTGAGATTATATTCACCATATACGGAGAATGGATTATACTGTGATACAACATTACCCATCACGTTTATTTTACACTATACGTGTAAAATAGTACAAGAAAAATATTAAAAGATTCAGATGCCACCAGATTTGGAGTTTTCAATCATTAAAAGAAATTGGGAATTAATCGTCATAGGTGAATACAATCTATGAAAAGGAACGTACGATTTACCGCCGTCACGCACACCAGCAATGGATTCTGATTTTTCCGTAAATTCCTCGTAAGAATCATCATCTGAGATTTCCGATGAAGATTTTTCGGAATCATCACATTCATTATTCGGGTCGTGTCTCTTTGCAACATTTTTTGCATATTCAATGATATCAGGCCATTTTTTAACAAAGAAAGCGTATTTTCTGATAATTTGGCAAACAATCGCTTCAGACATTCCGAGAGTTGTAGCAATCTTCTTCGGAGAATCCGTCATAGCAATCTTATCACTATATCTACCGATAAGGACCTTCTCAAAGTCAACTTTGGTCACATTGAATATTTGTTCCGACTCTTCAGATTCTTCATCCGAATCGTATTCTTTTTCCAACCGCTCGGGTTCAGGTAAATTCATGCATGTTAAACTGTAAACCTTTTTACCTTGTGGGCATCTCAACTCACCCGTTTTCAACATATTAGAAACGGTTTTGGTAATCCATTTGTTCTTTGGATTAACATTGTAATTTGTTTCCAAATACTTCTTAATGTAAGAAAGTGATCCCCAAGAGGATTTCCCGCCGCTTTCGTCGAGTGGGCAACATAAAGCTGTTAACGCTTTAGTAATCATGAATTTGAAAGATGGTTTCTTATTAACGGTTTTGTTTTGCCCGAGCGAAACATTTTCTTTACGAGTTTTGGGAATATGCTCTCTCACAGCTTTTTCCCTCTTTTCGAATGTTGGTAATACGATCTCTTCATTAGTACCTTTTACTTGAATGGCTCGTTCAAATGTTGGAATGTTTCCACTATATCCTCTAATACTTTCGACGTCGGAAATGAGACCCAAATGAACTAATCGACACATAACGGCAAAAGGCGATCTTCCCAAAATGTTAGCAATTGTATCGACCCCTTCGCTCTTGTAAAATTCCAACAGCTCCTCCTCTTCGTTCGATTCCCATCTTTTACCTTGTTTAGTCGGTTTTGTGATCGCAATTTGCGGTATGTCTAATATAATATTCGAACAAGTGCTTGATGAACAATTCGTTGGTTCTGTACTGGTATTTTGTACTACACGGTAATAACCAGTTCCGTTTTGCTTGGGCAAAACGTCACAAATGTTTTCGCTTTGGGCAAAAACATTTTCATCTTTTCGGTAAGTAGTCGAATCACCACCGCAACAATGTTTAAGATCGTTTGGGTCAATATCCATGACAATCTATCACAAATATATCAAAGTAAATAATTACGAATATTGTGATATATTTATCACAATTAGTTTTCATTTTTATTGTTCAAAGTTAACGCTGTGTAAAAGTTTTGTTTCGATGTTAAATTTGTTGCAGCATATACTGTATATGTTCCAATTATAGTTGGGGTGTTCTAATACAAATTGTGATGTTAAATTTGGATTACTCGATAAGAACCTACAATCCCATGGTAAATGTTGATTTTCTATTATATTGTTCATAGTTATTGCTGAATTCGCAGATATACATCCCCAATTCCATCTAATATAAATATATTTTTTAATTAGATCCATGTCAATGTTTTTGTTCATTGATATATAATGTAAATCAATTTCCGCCGAAAATTTAAAAGAGTTTCCATCTTTACAGGAAATCCGTTCCAAATGTTCTTCAATCTCTTCTTTTGATATTAACGTTAATGGATGATCGATGATTATGTTTGACAAAGGCATGCCATTAAACATTTTGTCCATAAATTCTTGCGTAACATTTGGATTACGTGCTATATAAGCTGCTACCCATTGAACTTTTGGGTTATCGAAATTTGTTTCAATATTTTGCATCGTTATATTTGAATGAGAAGATATAATAAACCAATTCCATGGTTTATCAATATATTTTAACACAAATTCCATAGTTAAATTAGGATTACGAGATACACACAACCAGTCCCATGGTTTCTCTATATTATTTTCTATATCTTGCATTGTTATACCAGGATTTGATGAAACTAGTTGCCAATCGGGTTGCTTAATGTGACACCGGACCTTTCTCTTTGCTTTTTTCTTTTTAGGAAATTTAAATTCTAAAGAGGCAACATCATTAACGAAATCCATATTTATATTCGGATTTCCAAATATTGAACGTATTTTCCATGGCCGCGGTTTTCCCGTAGTAAACATACTTAACTTTGTATTAGGATTTGACGTGATATCGTACCAATTACTATCTCTAACTTTGAAAAGCCCCGAATTAATAATGGTCCACAAGTGATTACAATAATTGGGAATATATTTCGTGTATTTCTCGTTAAAATATTTACTCAATAGCAAAATTTGTTTAAATGTATAACTACACGAAATTCGCTTAATAATTTCATCAATAACGTCGTACGGAAGTGCCGTTTCAATAACATCTGTCGTGGGTGCGGTTGATATGTCTCTACATGATATTCCCATGATATCATCTAGCTCCTCGCGAGTTATTCTTCTACCCTTGTATGTGTATATAATGCGTCTTGTCATTATGTTCAGTAAATGTACTGAACATTTATCGTAGTAATGTTATATTACAATATCATTTTTTTGAATGATTTGAAATTTGTTAGCAGATATAACTTTCCAATGCCAGTCTTTTTCAATATGTTCCTCAACAAAATCGCATGTAAGATTAGGATTATGGGATGTACTCTTCGCGCACCATCCGCACTCGGGTAGAACTCTATAGGGATATGTAAAATTTTGGAACCGATTTTTCCAATCATACTCTTTTATAAAGTCCATTGACATATTCGGATTACGGAACACCCAAAACATATCCCAATAATATCCGTTACAACCACGTGTTTTTTCAATTATTTCCATTGTGATGTTCGGATGACTCGATAATGTTTTCCAATCTAGGCTCATTCCTCGATTAATGTAGTTATTTATTGTATCAATATTCATATGTGGATGAGAACAAGAAGCCCTAATATTTAAATGTTGATACTTTTCAAGATCCTTAATACTTATTCCCCCATTCATCGATAGTCTAATGAAACTCCATCCCCTATGCAAGTGTTTTGTAACAAATTCTAACGTAACGTTGGGATTGCTTGACATGAGTCCCCAGTTCCAATTAACACCTTGTGTATTCATATGTTTTTCAATGAAATTGGTCGATAAATTAGGATGCTTTGAAAATTTACCCCAATTGAACTTACCCACAAACCATGGATAATTCAACAACTCTTCGACATATTCCTCAGTTATGTTGGGGTTTTTGTGTAAGTATTCACGTTTCCACGGTTTTGTGTTATACTCTTTCATAATTTCTAGTGTTGTATTGGGATTGGCTGTTAATCCTTTCCAATCGCACAAATCCCAAAACTGAGGATACTTTTCGAATAATCGTATCGATGTATTTTTGTTCTTCGATATGCGATACCAATCCCATTCTTTTTCTGGATATCGCAGAATGAGTGTCCATAATTGGTTGCAATATTTTAGTTTGTTAGGGATGTGTTTATTATAAAGATATTTACATGTAAAAAGTATCGATTTGTACGTTTTACCATCGGTAATAAATTGTGCGATGATATTCATGACATCCGTGGGAAGATGAGGTAAATCTTCTGCATAAGTGGGAGTTACGCATGGTGTAGAAATGCAGGGTTTGTTTATAAGTTCATCTAATTTTTCGCGTGTTATTCGCTTACCCTTGTATGTATATATGATTTTACGTGACATCAGTAAGTGTTGAAGTGTGACAGTGACTGCATTATCCATACAATCATACAAATTTTTGTCATTTTTGTTACCTTATGGACAAAATTGGAGCTCTATGTAAACATGAGGTATCGAAAAATAAAGCGTCGCAAAAAGTGAAATATATAATTATGTGAAAGCTGTTACATTCCTAACTTTCTTAAAGTATTGTGTTTCGTTGAACATACACGAATAACGCATGCGAAATATTATATATACATACAAAGGCGAACGCATATCTCGCGAAGAATTAGATGCAATTATTGAAAAATCTCGTCGTGAAAATGCTATTGCAGATTGTAAAAAGGCTGAAAAAAAGAACCGCACAAACACGAATTGTAACGGGGAGAAAGAATACAAGCGCAAAGGCCCTATGATAACATGTAATACTAACATTGAAGAGGTAGATGTTAATGCTATACTACACCGACTCGGTAATGAAAAGCTCATTGAGATGATCCAATCTCACAAGACTATAGCCAAAAGTACGTTGATAGCTTGTGATTTTACGGCGTTATTACGTATTGCTTCTTTGAAAAGTGATGCACGCAATAGCAAAAACGAGCTTTCTTGCTTGCAAGAAAGCTCGAGCAATATGGAATATTGCTATACCAAAGATGCATATTTGTACCCTGTATTAGTTGAAGGCATTCAGAAAGGATTGGGTGTGAGACCCTTACCTATAAAGATGTTTACGTACAATGCTTTGACACAAGAAAAATCGCCAATCACATTTTTCGATCATCAAATCGGCGCGATTGAACACATTCGCAAACGCGAAGACATGGCTGTCGCGACGGGTGTGATTGGTACGAACCTTTACGGTTTACGAGGATCGATTGTAAAATTAGAAATGGGATTGGGAAAAACTTTAACCGCTATCGCTGCAAGTTTACTGGCTCCCAAACCATCTTATAATAAAGTCGATTCATCGTGCAATAATTCTTATAACTCTTTACATGGAGAAAATGGGTTTCCTACTCTTATTGTCGCATCAAAAATGGTTATGATTATGTGGAAACGTGATGGATTTAATAAGTTTTTTAGAGATGACGTGAAGGTTCTTTACTTTCATCCTATATTTATGCACACAAACGCGATTAACGCAATGAATCGTAAAGAGATTGTTAAATACGACTTTGTTGTGACAAGTTACGACATTGTTTGTAGCGCTGCGAGACAAGGTGATATATGGAAGGACGTATGCGAATTGGGAGACGAACATACCCTCATGAAAGGTAAAATTGCGTTCATACACGAGAGAACACGTTCTCAAGCAGATGTACCGGAAACAACAGGTAAACATATTCTTTTTCACACACCATGGGAAAGAGTTATATGCGATGAATCACAAAGATTCGCCAATCCCACAACATTTACCTTCAAAGCGATCATGAATTTGTACGGGAGATTTAAACTATGCTTAACAGGTACACCTATGCGTAATTACGATACGGATATTTGGGCACAGTTACGATTTTGTGGGTATACGGGAACGATGAGAGCTTTAGAATGGAAAAAGAGAGGCAGTGCACTCATGAAATTGCATAATCTTAATGCTGCTATTCTATCGGTCGATTACAAAGATACACTTATTAAATTGCCACCCAAAAAGTACTATGATCATCCTATTACACTTCAGGGTACCGAAAAAGTGTTGTACGAAACGGTTATCGGTATCGCTCGTAATGTATACGATATGATGTTATGTGCAAAGGTTACTTTTGCGGGTGTTCTCGCATTGTTTACACGGTTACGTCAAATATGTATAGCGCCCTATCTTATTACGGCAGAATCGAAACGTGAAAAACTAAAAGGGAAATTACGTAAAGCCGATGAATTGGCTAAAACTCATTTAAGTTCCATTACGGAGGGACCATTATGGAAGTGGTTAAAAGAAAAAGATGGCGAAGGTGGTATTGGTAGCGCTAAAATGAATGAAATATACAACATCCTTATGAAAATACCTAAAAATGAGAAGGTTTTAATCTTTTCAATGTTTACGAGTTGTTTGGATTTACTAAAGTACAAATTAGACAAAGAAACGAACAACACGTATATTTTGGAACAACTTGATGGTGATACACCCGATCGTGAAAAAGCAATGATACTTGAAAGGTTCGATACGGATGAAACATTACAAGCCTTACTGATGACTTATAAGGTGTGTTCCGAAGGATTGAATTTGACGTCGGCATGTCACGTGATATGTATCGAACCTTGGTGGACTTTTGCCGTACCGAAACAAGCTGAGGCGAGAGCATGGCGACCCGGTCAGATTCGAAATGTATGCGTTTATAATATTCACTGTCAACAGACTATTGAAGATCGTGTCATTGAAGTTTGTAATGCAAAGAAAGCGATGATCGAGGAATACCTTGAAGGGGCCGAACCGATTAAAAGAGCGGGACTTGATAAATATACTTTGGGAAGGATATTGGGTGTTTATAAGTGAAACTAATTATCGTCGACATAATTGCAATATTTCATATTGCTCGGACCTTCGTGTAAACACGAAGGTCCGTTTTTATATTATTGAATTACCTATTCCACACGGAATAGGTAAATGTGCAGTGTTGTAAAATTGAAATTTCCCTATGAGATACCGTTTTTATAATATTATTCATATTTGACATGGAAAAGAAAGTTTTCAAGAATAGAAGGCATTCACACACCAAAAATGAGTGTGGTGAGTGCAATAAAACGATCACATCAGAATTTTATTGGCGATGTAGAAAATGTGGTGTTATGACGTGCAACGAGTGTCCAATTACTTGTATTTTTAAAGAAATTGAATATAAAGAGTGCCCTTGTTCTCAGAAGGGTGTAGGTGGATTTATGATGCGAGCATCAAGTGGCAGAAAAAATTTACGTTTTGGTTAAGCAAATCATCCTCGCGTTTTCTTACATGCACGCGCGTGTAAGAAAAAAATATCGATTTGGTGCGTTAATAAACATTATGACAGAAAAGTGAAGTATTTGTGGAATTATGCATAAAATCATGACACTGTTAACAATGAAATTTTGCGAAATCATTGGTTGTTCCTCAACAACCCATGAGGAAGGATCTTCTTTCTTTAAATCTTATAAAAACCTCAATGATTATCATTGGACTCGGATCAAAAATGTGTCAACTATTCTCTCCAATGAGAAGATTGGACCTAAAATTAAATCAATAGATGAAGATTCATATTCGATTGTATATGAAAAGGTAACGCCCTTGGAACGCTTTGACGACAGCCCAAAACCCAACTTGTCAAAGGAAGAAACGCATCGAAAAGTGTGTAATTTAATTGGCAAATTACATGGGTTGGGGTACGGACATGGAGATCTTCAATTAAACAATATTGGATTCATTAATGAGAATCTTTATATACTTGATCATGATTCTATCTATGTGATAAAAGAAGGAGAGGTAGAATGGTTATCCAAATGGATGAAAGAAGGATTTGACTGGAATGGAACATTTGATGAGTTTGTTGAAAGTGATTATGATAATTGGAATACAGACTGGTTATTTATATACTAAAAAATGTTAGCATACGAAGATTATGTTAACATAATATTAAAACATGGGTGTTCTACATATGGTCGTATGTAGAATATATTCGATTGATTTATAACAATGAGAATCATTGACCGAACGTTGTGCGTGCACAACGTTCGGTTTATTTTATGAATGGTTGTCCAATTTGATCTCCTCGCAAAACATTGGCACCTGATAATTGTTTGTACCTCGCTGTTTCAACGGTCGATCTCTCTTTTGAATTTAGTGTATTACGATGTTTATCGGTACCTCTCCCATACTTTTCGTGAAAAGCGTAAATGGTATTTCTGCCAGGTGTAAACACAGGATTCGAATCGCGTTCGTTGACACTCTCTCCTAATCGATATATCGCTCTACCCGAATTTTTACTATTAACACCCGTCATAACCGATTTGTCGATAGAAGAACTGATAACTCCAATAATAATACGATCTTCGTCAATATCATTAATCGAAAAGGAAAAGATATATGTTAACTTGTTAGTATTTGTTGTGGGATACTGTGAATTATTGATGTTAGCAAACACATTAAACTTGGTTCCCACATCGACACCTTGATTATGATTATCGTAATATACTGATGGTGAAATGGAAATATCTCCATTGTATTGAAAGTCATCGAGATTACGATTAGCTTGTATGTACATGACCGCTTGATCGCTACCTCCATGTGTGATTGTTAAATTCCAGGGTAACATATTGTGTACATTAATCGATGATAGGTCTCCACCGGGCGATACATCTCTTTTGTATGTTTGTGTATAAGAGGAGACGTTACCAACGAGAATGGTACCGTGCCTTTTCGTGATACTGTGTGTGGGACATACATGCCTTAACGCATCGTTATCAATAACTTGCTTGCTATTACTTCCCGTGGGATCATAATAAAAACTGATGAGATCGCCATCCTCGATTTCATTCCACGGTAATAAAACGTGCGATCTCGGCTCAATTTCGGTTTGCAATACGCCGTTTAATCCACGTTGCACCGTTACATAAATTTTAACGGGCAATTTACTCAATACTTTTATAGGGTACCCATTCATGTAATTATCGACAACTTGACCGTATCTATCAGAATATTGTTGTGAAATAACATCGTAATCCCACGTTTTAGATATACCGTTATCGTAACCCTTTTGTCTATTATACATAATCGTATTTTATAATAGCATAATAATACAATTTCTACTTTGTAAATAATGTTCCAACCTAAAAAGTGTAGTATACCAACAGTCTACTGTGGTAATAAGAAAGTTATACCTAAAAAATCAAAAACAGATACGAGCAATACGCATTACGTACGCAACGGCACAGCATACGAATGTATGAAAAAAGGATATGGCTCGGGAATGAATAGTGAAAGACTTAAAAAATTACCTTCTAATAGTTTACAACGTATCAAATACGTTGGGGACACGTTCGAATCGAACTTTAAAAAGAAAAATATACACACGACAGGGATGTTGATTACTTTTTCGAAAACTTTATCAAGAAACGGGCTAAAGAATTTTCTTGAGGGTGTATTTAGTAAGAAAGGTGGAACTGTCGATCGAAGGGCGTACAATTCAACCCTTATGTTTCTGTATAATAATGGTGTTTACGAAAATTTACCGACATGTACGGTTATAAACGATGCGTAGAGTAACTAATTAGTTGCAAGGGATTAATCCGTTTGTTAATTTATTTTGTGAAAGTTCTTTGAATTCTGATATGGTTTCGTCATATTCATTGTAATACAAATACGCAACTAATACAGTAGGAAATTTTTTTATGCGTACTACGCATAAAAATGTGTTATATCAATGGTAAATTTATGTGTATTTATAATTCTGCAAGCCTCGAACGATTTACTGTTACATATTATGTTGCAATCATTTTATTTACGAACATGCACCGCAAAATCCTTCTTTAACACTCTCTTTTTCAACATTAGGAGTATATCCTTCATAAATAGGTCCGTAACCTGTCCCAAGAGCTCCTGCGTTGTATCCTAACCCCGATAACCATTCCTTTTTCCTACCCCAACACATGCATGCAACAGAAACGGAGGCAACCGCAATAATGATAAGTAGTATTGTTTTGGTCTTCATTATTATTTGTAATATTAATGACAATGAATTTATTATAGTGTCAATATTTTCATGTTATATTTTGTGGCAGCAAAGCAAATAAACTAGTCACTCAATCTTATATATTAATAAAACTAGGTGACTCTCGTTGTTAATGTCAAAGTTAACTGGTGGTCAAAATGGAATGTTACCTCCCAAATTCGATAGAAACGATCCTAGGCTTCAAAATATCAATGATTACGTGATCTATGACGGATGCGTGCCTTTGGTTAATGGTACACAGGCTGGAAGTGGTTTATCTTATTGTAGCAGTTATTTAGACTTTCCATTATCGGGCGATTCGGAGTTTGAGTTGAGTTTAGACGGTACTTGTCGCATGTGCTCGTTGTTCTATGGATGCGCCGATCAAGGAGATCCACCAAGCGGTACAGGTCCTTTATGTTATTGCAATGCAGCAGCACAATGGTATACCGGTACAAAATGTAAAATTACACGTGTTGGTTACAAGTCCGATCCATCATCGTGTTGTCTTGTCGCCATGAGTCAAAACACAGGATTAGCGACAGGTACACCTAATAATCGCGATCCCGCTTTATTTAATTGGAATAATGTAAGAGCGGGTGGCGGGGGTCAATCCTTTGAATGTAATCCCAATTTGATAGATACATGTGATGCCAATGCATCGATTATAGCGGGTTATTGTAGTGATTTTAATAGGCATGGTACGAGATTAGCATGGGAGCCGGGTCAACCGGGTAATGGTGCGAACGATTATTCTAGGGGATATTGTGCAAATTATGTGAATGCTATGAACGTTACGAATAAGGGTGCTGCACAAACAGTTGTGTCTGCCGCTGCAGATTACATGATGACCGCAGGATTATTCAGTGCTTATCCACAAACGACGTCTAATTTACTACAATTTTGCAATAGCATGGGTTCGTGTGATACTCAACTTTCAGCTATGTGCAGCGCATATACACGTGATGACGTGGCTAATGCCTATAAAAAATATCTGGAATTAACTGCAATTAATCCGAATGATCCTAATGCGATACCTTATAAGAACATATACCAAGCATGTGGGTGTCATTTACCCTCTTCACAATATGCAACATGGAACAATTTGGGCGTCGATGAGGTTAACGTTGCGTGTGATCCTATTTGCATGTTGCCCAACGTTATTCCTCAATATAATAACGGTACGAGGGGAACATGCAATCAAAACTTATGTGTACTCGATAATATCTCTGTTGATATCGTTAATTCCCAAACAGGTAATATCAATTTTAACACCGTATGTGGAAATTGTACTGCAGGGGGTAATGCAAATAGTGGTTCAGGTTCATCTTGCAGATGCGTTTTTAGTAATATAAATGTGTTTCAATCGGGTTCATCCGTTGGAAATATCGACTTTTCGCAAAACTGCGGATCGTGTTCGATGCCCGATCCAAATAATCCGGGCAGTTTCATTAACATCGATTGTAAAAACGGGATGCCCAGTGGTAACGTTGTTGAAAGTGGTTGGAGTAAAATTATAAAGTGGATCAAAGCTAATAAATTAAAAACAATAGCCATAATTGTCAGTATTATTGTGGGAGGATGGATACTTGTCAAATATTTATCGGGAGGGTACGATACGAAGGATACGGTAAAAAGTAGTACCGACTCTGTTACATTGACAGATTTATTAGGCGAGTATGCACGATATTATTAACATATAATGAATGTAGTAATAATATTACAAAACTTCTTCACGAGTGAAGAAGTTTTGTGTTAACATTGCATGTTAATAATATTTATTGCATCACGCGAAGGTTCGTTTTTAATGTTGACTTTGCGTAAAAAAATGGAAATAATATAGAACATTATCAAAATAATTGTATTGTTAACAAAACATAAAATGTCGGAACTGAGACAAGTATGTAATACTAACGAAACAAAGGCGGACAATAAGTCTTTGAATGAATCTGGTGATATTATTCCTACATCGAAATTCTTATCACTAAAACCTTACCGAGATTCTTTTGATGAAGTACTCGGAGAGTTTTTAAATTCGCCGAAATTCATGACTAAGATGTTATTGTCCAGATTTCATGGTTCGTGGAATGATAGTTATTATACAAAACGATACGATATCGAAGGTCTAGCAACAGGCATCGAGAGTGATGGGGAAAGGATTTATTTCGTCAAAACAGTAAAAGCATTAAAGAACCGCAAAAGTGAATATGATTGTATGGGTGTGTGCATCCACGCTTTGGAGGTCGGGATTCGACACCACCATCTCGATATTTTTCACAAGCAAGGTTCACCAAGAAACAGTTCCGTTTTGCTTAAGCAAAACGTCACAAATGTTTTCGGTGCTCTCACCGAAAACATTTCTACATATTTCTCAGACAGATGTAAGTTAGAGGGAATCAAAATGGATGTTGATAACGATTCCGATGATTGCCGAACCATTATCACATTTGAAATTGATAGGGATGCAAAAGGTCACAATAAATCTATTGAAGTCCTGCAATCACATGAATTACCGGAATTATCAGAGTCGCTAGGTCAAAATTTTCAACCAGCTTCTCCACATACAGATAAATTAATTGATAAACTCCGATCAAACTACGCGTCTGCTTGCAAAGATCGTAACATAAAACTCGAAGAATCGTTTCAAAAAATAATCGTTGAAAAGTTGATTGATGCATCGACTCGTTGCAGAACTTTTGTGAGCATCCCATTGAAAGAACTGTACTTGTACGATGAAAATTCCGAGTGGTATAAGGATCGCTGTTTAACTGAAAATATTCACATAGTAAGATGTGGTGGTTGCGATAAAAAGTATTACGTCAATATCACATATCAATGCAATGGATGCGGTGATTTTTCATGCGGAGAAGAGGTTAAGGTTTATTTCGATACACAATAAGTGTTGATAGTATAGCGTATTTTTACACGTCCTTCGTGTAAAACAAAATGAAGATTTGAGTAATATTTCATATAATATAAAAGAACTTAATTATGCAATGCACAATTTCCATTGTGATAAAGACTACAATGCGAAAACAGTCATGGCAAATGTAAAATATCCAACGGATTCGTGCACCAAAAACGAACAACCGTACGCTCTTGTTTTAGATCAAAGTGTAACAGATAAAAAAGCTTTGTGCTGTAAATATTACGACCTCAACGCTTTCAGACCGGATATAAGATGTGAAAGTTTGTTGTTGAGAGAAATTAGAAAAAATACGAGTGCAGAAGTTATTGTTTTATATGAAAGTAAATCGTGCACCGATCGCGAATCGATGATCCCCAAACATATTATATACAAACATGAAATTTTTTCGAGCGTAAGATAAGTAATCATTACATTGCGGCAACAACTTTAATTTCACACGAAATGCGTGAAATTATTGTATTTATGAATTTATGTTATTGTTATAAACAGCTTCATGATAAAGACCATAACATCCCTCACTTCACTTAGCGCGCCAACATACTTAAAGTTTGTATATTTGACTAGGTTCATTGCAAATATTTGTTTACTTAACTCCTTACATTTACAAGGCGAATGCTTGTTGAAGCAATGTTCATTGTGCACACCAATCATACCCAAATGAACGGGAGCGTCGTTGTTGAAAATTAACAGATCTTTCCATTCGCTCTTTGTTACCGATTTGCACATAACGTCTACATGGTATTGTGCCGGTACATCGTCAATCTTACGACAGCACATCATGTGATTTTTGGCGGTCAACACAGTAAAGTTTCTATAATAAGGAGGAAAGTCGCCCATACGATGTATTTTAATAGATTTGACTAGTTCTGAACAGCGGTCGCAACATGGGGATATACGACAATACGGGAGTTCTTTTTTGCATATATCACATGCAATATACAAAATATCCGGTTTTGTTTGAGCAATGTTCGCCATAACAAACGAACCCAACCTAATCCACATATCGTATTCTTCATGTTCAATTCCAGTACATCCTTCCGCATATCCAGCAGTAACTATCATATTCCCACTATTGATGGGAATTATTCTTTGTCTAATTTTGATACGATTTATGATGTGCCAGTAATTAATTTGGCCAACCGACGGTAAAGTTTCCAACCAATCAGCTTCAGGGGTTGTAAAATCAATCAACCTCAAAATAGACGACTTCAAAGGTTTCGCAGAATAAACTTGCATACTGCGATTGTTTTGATTACTTTAGCTAGCTAGTAGTGTATCTATTGAGAATACTCAATAAAATATCGAGTAATCCGACAAATAATTTCACTTTTGCATAAATTTAATAAGGTGTTACTATTTGTACACAGAGTGACGAAATTAGTACCAAATAAATTATTGCTTAAATGTAATCACGCCTCACCAAAATGGACAAAACAACAATTATGGTTGCATACGGCGCGTTAACCGTTGCACTTGTTGTCATAGGTTACAAGTACACAAACAAATTTATCAATGTTACAAGTGAAATTGGTGGTCTTATTGGAGGTATTGTCGGTGTCCTTATTTCTGTTGGGCTGTGGTACACTGTAGGTAAGAAACTTATTAAAAACGCATAAGCACAAAAAAACGAAACTCGTGCAGGTTCTATTTCAACGTTATTGTACTTTATATATTACTATTCTTACAATAATAAAGATCCAATCTTTGCATTAACGCAAAGATTGGCATAATAATTCTTATTGTTTTACATTTGTAAAAATATATCAAAAATCATAAAGATATGTCCAATCTTAATAATGCAATTTCACAACATATCGATTCGAGCGGTAAATCCCGCATCCTTAATTTCAAAAGGGTCAGTATTGCCGTTTCACCTTTACCTATATTAAACATACCCGAAGTTCCCAAATCGGATACCATTTTTGCAACACTCAAAGACGCATTAGACTTTATTGCGAAAACATCGTTAACGATCGTTCAAAGAGATGTGGAAAATGGAATATTAAGAGGTTTATGGGTTATGGATAAAAGAGCTAATCCAAGTATAGCATTTGGATATATACCAACAATAGAAAACGAAGAGTATAATAATGATCCTTTATTACGAAACATTGAAGAGAGTGTTGAATCTCTCATCGATCCTATTTTCGTAGAGGACAAATCGTATCTCAATGAAGCGAGAGCCAATGAAAAAGTTGCGGACATGTTAAAAGAGTATGCTTTGTACGAATGGTCTCAAAATCCAGAAAAATTCGGAGAAAACAACTTTGTTATTCGTGAAGGATATACATCTATAGATTATGGTATTTCACCAACGGTAAATACACAATCTTTTAATTTACGTGAGCGTAATAAACGTTTTTACAAAGGATCAAAATTGATTGTCCCCAATAAGGAAACGTTACATGCATTATTATCTTACGTAAGAGTTGCATCTTTGAACGATTCACATTTACAAGATTATTACAAGCGTAAGTTACTAATGAATCAATCACCATTTTATAAGTCTATTACCGACTTCAAACCATCAAGGGATCAACACATTTTCGTTGGAAAAGGGAGTCTCGTATCTTGGTTAGCGCATCATCCACTCGATGAAATGGGAAAAGATATGAACGTCGTAAAAAATAGATTATCTGAAAATACATCTGAACCTTATTATTATCGCAACGTATCTATACAAAACGGAAGATTGGTTATTATCCAAAATACTCGTAACGGAGATTTACGATCGGCTCTAACCGTTTCAAAAGAATGGGTACTAACGGGGACCAATATTGGATATGATTTGAAAAATTATGTAACAAATGATAATAGTGATAACGTTCCTTTCGAAGTGTATACATCAGATGGTTTAACACACAGATCGGATAAATCGGGTAAAGATTATTTTTCCGTATTGGGTTACGATTCTGGAAGTTATGCAGCTATGTTATTTTTATGAATTTTAAGCACCATTTTTCTTTGTATAGCCACAAAGAAAATCTGCGCAGAGTATCATGTAATATTAAAATTGTATAATTACCGCACGATCTTCGCACTTTATAGCATAATTTTGTAATATTTGATTTTATCACCATTTCCGAACTTATTTAAACACATTCCTTTAAATTCTCGTAAAGCTAGACAGTTAAGTGTTCTATCATAATTGTTGTTGAACCATGTTTTATATTCTGTGTATAATGTCTTCATAAGAAGTGTATCATTTTCATTATCTGTCTTTATTAACATATCGTCGACAAATTGTTGGAATTGAGAATCTGCCATAATCTTTTAATGATTTTGTGTATCCATTTATTTGACTTGGAATATTAAAATTTTCAATTTTCCATTCGTACATGAACATTAACCGCTCAAAACGTACGCGAACCTTGTTGATATTAATTTAGTCGATGTATGCACATCCGATTCTTCGTTTGAACGAATAGCAAAAATGATGTTGTCGTAATGATATATAATAGCTTTGCTGTCATTTTTTTGAATATCGGTAAATATTCTAAAACAGTCGTCTTTAATATCGGAATCGTAACTAAAATTATAGATACACGATCCCAACGTGCAGCCTATTTTTTCTGCATCGAAAGTTAAAATATCAGTTGCATTTATTTCTGCATATGTCGTTGGTTCTCTGCCGGTCGCATATCTTGCTATTGAGTTACCCATCTTACTTTTATCTTTTCATTTTAAAGTCACAAAATTTAAAGTAATAAAACAAGGTAATAATTATTACCTTGTTTTATTGTCACGCGACACTTCGTGCTTGCACGAAATATCGATTCAATTAATAAGAGAAAGGTGTGTTGTATGATAATGGACATTGATCCTCGAATAATAGCTATATCCACTTTTCTCGAATTATTTAAGGCTGTTACTGAACGAAAAAGTAGTAATTGTTACACCAAAGACGAACCTTCGTGTAAACAACACGAAGGTTCGAACAATATGAAACATTGCAATGTTTCATATTGTTCGAATGTTGTGCTTGCACAACATTCGCCTTATAACAATGATTATCATTGTTCGAACATCGCGCAAGCGCGATGTTCGTCTTACAATAAGTGTTTATGTATATCGACATCGCAAACAAGCAGAACGTACATTGGGTTTTCGTATGTACTGTCAGACTCTGTTATTTTATGCGAAGTAAACGACATATACCCGAGGTTAAACAAGTCTCTGATAGTGCACAGTTTAACGATTATCGAATATATACAAAACTTAAGTAACATAGTATCGATCACGTGTATTTCTGATGAAATTAAAAATGTTAACCACGAACCATTGACGGAAAGTTCGAGTGTATGTTCGTCGCATAGTGAAACAAATGATTGGATGTAATTATTGGATGTAATTATTGGATGTAATTATTGGATGTAATTATTGGATGTAATTATTGGATGTAATTATTGGATGTAATTATTGAATGTAATTATTGGATGTAATTATTGGATGTAATGATTGGATGTAATTATTGGATGTAATTATTGGATGTAATTATTGGATGTAATTATTGGATGTAATTATTGAATATCTTACATGGTGCGTGTAAGATATATCCTGTTTTTGCGATAATAAAATCGATACTTCGTGCGAGCACGAGGTATCGCGTAATAATTTTCGGTACTTTGTGCTTGGGCACAGGTACCGAAAATTATTGATATTATACATATTTACCAAACAAATACGTGAAAATTGTGTTGGGATGCGACGTGAACCACTCCTCATTTTTAGGTAAAACCCCTCTTTTCTCCGCTTCCGTTTCCCACAAATGTACACCGTAACTAATAGGATAGGGATCACCATCCGCGAAATGTGATGTGTATATGCGATCATCGTAAAATCCAAATGGGAGAAGTGTATGCGTATCGATAATTCTCGCATCGGTACAATCGGCTTTGTATAATCGCATGGGTGTCTCAACACTTAACCCGGCCCACCAACAACCTCCCGAAGGATCGCCGTATTTTGTTTCATACTCCAAAATCCATCTCTTAAGAAAAGAATTGCGAGGTTTGGATGTTGATATAAATCCGTTCCATAATTTATCGTTCGTTTCCTTACATAAAATAACGTCTGTGAACGTATTATCCACCGTATCTATAGGAGTAAGATTAACATTGTATGTTAACACAAAACTTCCGCACTTGTGCGGAAGTTTTGTAATAATATCAGTAATATCTTTCGTGAGTAACAGATCGGAATCAAGATAGGTACCACCTAGCTCATATATAATGCACACACGCATAATATCGGCAACGTGTTGAGCGTGCGGAACAATTCGGCCATTGATATATCTTGGTGGTGTTATACGTATAATCGTCGCATACTCTTTTGTTTTTTCCCACCACTTATTATTTTCCGGTTCAACATCGTTGTATATATAAATTTGAGACTCGTTTACATTACCACGAGCTGCTCTTATGGCGAGATACTGAATCATGGAATACGTTCGGTGACCTTGTACCCAAACAAAATGTATTAAATTCTTACCATTTATTTCCTTCCTCAACTCACTAAGCTCCCATCTAAATTGAGCGTAAGATGATATCGATCTCAATTTGTTAACCGCATCGTTACCACATTTTTTAACGTGCGTAACCCACGAACTGTACTTTTCATCAACTTTATCGAGAACATTCGTCTTTGATAATTCGATGAATGCTGCATGTGCCTCATCGTATTTCTCGAGATTGTAACTCTCAACTAGAAAACCGGCTAACGCTTTCCATTCTAAAATTTCTGGATCGGTCTCTATTAAACATCCGTGACTTTTTGCTTGAGCAAAACGGAACTGCTCATCGCTAACTTTACATTTCAAACACTTCTTATATAATTCAAACCTTTCGATAACGGACGGTGCGGTCTCACATAATTCGTATATGGGTTCAACATAATGAGGGTAAGCGTCGATCACTTCTTCATACAAAGATTTGTACTCTTCGTATTTGTTTACTCCCACTACAAATTTGTAAGATCTTGCTGCCATCCAATTGCGGTAAAATTGGTTAGAACAACAATTCTCGATATTATATAACGGATGCTGTGCAAGCGCAACATCCGGACAACGATTATCGTTGTTATTTATTTGTTCTTCTGTATAATATGCAAAAATTTGGTTATAATCATGATTATACACTCGAACAATTTCTTCCCACAACATCATTCTTATAAGAAAATAACGACGCTTTAAGAAATTGAAAAAGTGAAATATTTTTGCATAATATTCCCACTATATTTGAACTTTCTCTATACAATAACATGTCCGATTTTGAAGAAGTTACTTTGATTTTTACTCCCATCAACGATGAAAAATATCCTACATCCGTTAAATTTCATTACGAAATCAGAAAAGGTATGATATTAATTCAGAAACTACATAATTGTTCTGTAGCTTCTACTTTACGTAATGCGTAAAGTAATCTCAAGATATGATTTATATTGCAGACTTGGCGAAACATTCAATGTCAAAAGTACCTATAGCATAAATTGAATCGTAACAACACTCATCTTTACATGAAGTTAGCGTGATTTTATCGAAGTATTTAATATTTGAGGCACTAATTAACGATAACCATTCATCAACTTCTTGTTTAATGTTGAGATGGTGTTTTAATCGGAGCACTATTTTCGTATGTTCATCCGAATTAGAAAAAGGTGCATCGAATATTTTACTTTCAATTTTGTATATAGGTTGTTCGTGTATTTCAATATTGTGAAGTCCCAACGGTATAAGACTATTAGCTCGTTCGGTAGGTAAGGAAAAAGAACAATAGTTAAGAATCATCGACGGAACATCATTGTGTGTTTTTCCGTATAATTTACATTCAATCTTTATAACGTAATTTCGCATGGTGTTATTATTAAAGTAATTACATTTTAAGAATAAAGTATGCAAAACTCTAATTCCATAATAATGCCCAAACCATCCGATAAAAAATATGGATACTTATCGAACGATAGTAAGTATGGATTTACGGAGAATGAAGATAGTACTTTTATATATTGGCCAACGGTAACGCACTATATATACGCTAAAAAGTTCGAAGGTACACAACACGAACACACCATACGAAAAGCAAGAACGGTCAATCAAGTAAGGATATTAGCAAGGGAACGTGAAACGCGCGCAACAATCATTGAAGGGGGCGTTTCTGTAACATCGACGAAGTGTAAAGTATATGGTAATAAAACATTGTTACTACATGCTAAATCAACATGGGAAGATGAGTTAGAACATCACATTCGTACAGCATTAAAGCAAAAGTTTCGTCAAAATACATCGATACGTGACATGTTGGTATCGACCGTACATCTTATAATTGAAAGTGATAAAGAAAGTAGTGGTTGCGAAATTGATAAAATTACAGCAGTAATATTGATGGAAATTAGAGAAAGTTTAAGTTAATGTAATGGTTATGCGTATTGCATTGTTTCGATATATAATTATATATCGAAAATTAATTTAAGTTAAATGCATAGTACTCATCATTTGTGTGCAGTTTCTAAATCCCTTTTGTAGAATTTAGTTCTGCGTTGCATGCTGAAACTAACTCTTTCATAGGAATGTGTCCACTCAGTATCTCATCGTTTTGTAATTGCAAAAGCAAACCTTCGTGTTTACACGAAGGTTCAAGCAATATTTCGTGTTGCGATAGTAATTCTGTTTGCAAAATAGGGATTATTTCCTTTTGTTTATAATTATATGTATGTGTATGTATATCTAATTCTCCGAGAGTAGCATATCTACCAGCTGTTTTAATAAAGGCTATCGGAGCCAAATACATACAAGTATGTTCAGGTTTTGTAGATTTGATGTCTTGGCTACTTTGTTTGTCTGAGCGATTTGGCTCAATTAATACAGGATCCGTAACTCTAGTAGTTATAAATTTTGGTGTGTGATGTTTTGCGGTCGTGGCGGTTGCTTTCTCGTCATTATATTCTGTTATTTTGGAGTTTACGTTTTCAAGATCGATGGTTTCATCACTACTCTTGGCTCCATTTTCCAATAAAAACCGAGCAAGTTTCCAATAATCATGATCTGTACACCATTTCAAAGCAAAACCATTGCCAGCGTTAACATTTGCTCCGTGCTTCACTAATAATTCCACTATTTCCAACCTATCTAACTGAGCATTTTGTCTGAGTGCCAAACTATCATTCGATGTTGCATCGGCTCCATTTTCAAGTAAAAATCTTGCAATACCGGTGTGTCCGTTTTTTGCGCTATAGATGAGCGCATAATTATCATCGGCAAAAACGTTAGCACCTCTTTCCACTAATAAACGAACTATATCTAATTTTCCATTTTCTGCATAATATCTAAGGGCAAAACTGTTACCAACATTGACATCGGCGCCATCATCTATCAATTTTTGAATGGTATCGATGTTTAACTCTCGTTTTTCCCCCAATATAATCATATTAGCACGCAATTTTTGGCCATTTGTTTCTCTTACCATTTGAAAATTAGGATCTTCGGTAGGAAGAGTAATGACCCTCAGGTTAGTACCATGATTCACAAAACGCAAAATATTACGTAGCTTTGCAAAATATAAACCCCCGGCACAACAAATACTATTTGGATCACTATTGAACGGTTTATCCAACACATTCAAACCCGTTTTATACTGATATCCAAAGTGTTTTTCTTCCTCATTAGTTATTTTGTAATATACTTTCTCTTTTTCCATTAGTAAACTTTCGGATGTGAATGAGGAGAGTCTATTTGTCACAATATAATAGTTTTTATACAACAGAATTTCATTTTTATTGTAATAATTCTTATAATCGATACAATCAGTC
>Ga0310811_10001669_pt1 | contig 27686 bp, 25 predicted proteins | sample YCmetagenome_FD_207642 | JGI IMG/M metagenome (GOLD analysis project Ga0310811, IMG submission 207642) | Soil microbial communities from experimental microcosm in Duke University, North Carolina, United States - YC | ecosystem: Engineered > Artificial ecosystem > Soil microcosm > Unclassified ... | reverse complement strand
TTGCCTGGCGAAATTGCTCAGCAGTTCAATTTGCTTGTCAGTGAACGGGAGAACCTCCTGTCGATAGACCGAGATAGTACCGACCAGCTTGCCTTCCTTAAGCATAGGTACTGTAACGAGCGACCGGGCTCCTCCATGATCAGAAAGTGCGACGAGCGCGGGACTACCCTCCAGATAGGCCGGGCTCGTACGAAGATCCGTGACATGAGCCACTTGCTTGGTCCGGATTACGTGAGCAAGGGGACTTTTTGGATGAGGCCGGAACGTCTCGAGTTCACCGGCGTAGGCGGGGGGCACATTGTAAAGCGCCGCCCGCCTGACAACGTCCCCTTCAAGCAGATACATGGTGCCGAATTTGGCGCCGCAGACGCGGGTCGCATTCTCCAGCATCTTCTGGAAAACCGGCTCCAGCTCGCCCGGCGAGCTGCTGATGACCTGAAGGACTTCGGAGGTTGCCGTCTGCTGTTCCAGCGACTCTGCCAAATCACGCGTGCGCGCCTGCACTTGGTCGAAGAGGCGCACATTCTCGATGGCGATAACCGCCTGGTCCGCGAAAGTTGTGACCAGCTCAATTTGCCTAACCGTGAACGACGAGACGTTCGACCGGGCAAGCGCTATGACCCCGATCGGTATGCCCTCACGCAACAAGGGCACGCCGAGCATTGTGCGATTGCCGCTGCGTTTAAGGGATTCGCTCCAGGTGTACTCCGGATCCATCGTTGCATCCGGAATATGAACCATCCTTCGGTCAAGTACGGTTCGCCCGACGAGGGTGCCTCGTCCTTGCCCGACGACCTGGCCCTGCATCCACTCGCGATATTCATCCGTGTAGCCGTGGTTGGCCGCCAGTTTAAATACGTCGCCCTCACGCTGAAATATCATTGCATGGCGCGCATCGCAAAGCCTCGCCGCTGACTCGACCAGTGTGTCGAAGACCGTCTGCAGATCGAAAGTCGAGCGGCTGATCACCTTGAGCACGTCGGCGGTTGCGGTTTGCTGTTGGCGCAGTTCGAGCAGCTCGCGCTTGAGACCTGAAATCTCTTTTTTGGGATCAAGGGCCGTGGCCGCGCGCTTTCGCACTGCGGCACCATTGCGCGTGGTCGGAGGCTTCCGCGCCATCTGCCCGCGCTTCGCCATGAGTGCGCTCTCCCGGCTGCAAAGCCACCAAGACGCGCCAATGCTACCCAGTTTCGAATCCGCCGTATAGCCCGAGCCATGGGCTGGCCCACCGCTTCGGGCGTCCCGGCCAAGGCGCTCTTCGCGTGTCCTTTCGATTTGGCCCGAGGTAGCGGGCCCCGCCCCCGTGCGCAATTGCGCACCGGGCGGTTACGACTGGCTTGGAGGCTTGTGCTCCCGCCTCACATCGGCGGGGTGATCCCGTCGCGGCCGACATTGACGCGGTTGGCTTCGAGCACGCCGTCATCCTTCTTCACCGCGCCGAAGATGATGATCTTGGCGCCGGCCTTGAGCTCGGACTTGTCGCCGGCGACGAAGGTGACGATCGGCGTATCCGGCGGCACCACGACTTTCTTCTCACCGTCCTTGTATTTGACCAGGATGTTCTGGCCGTCGGTGCCCTTGATAGTCGTGGCGACGGTGGCGTTGGTCATGGTCGAATTCGGGCGCTGATCCCAGGGCCGGAATCCTTCCGCCGCGCCGCGCTGGTTTTCGGGGAAGATATGAACGGCGACCGCCTTCTGGGTGCCGTCCGGCTCCGGCAGCGCGGTGACGCCGATGTAGGAACCTTCCTTGATTTGCGACATCTCGGTCTTGATGATGGCAAACACCGCCACATTGTCGGTCATGCGGACCTTCATGTCGGTGCCCTCGCGGGACTTGATCGACAGCATGGCGCCATCGACGGCCTCGATGGTGCCGCGGATCCGGACCGGCGGCGGCTGTTGCGCCCATGCCGCCGTACCCAGCACAGTGATAAATGCAAAACAAGCAGCAAGCAGGCGTGAAGTCGTCAGCATGTGTCCCTCCCAAGGCTTTCGGACAAGACCATTTCGGCGTCCAATCAACCCCAAACCCCGTGAGGGAGTACCTATTCCATTATCCCCGCCGGGCGTAATTCCCGCCGGGAGGAATGCTCACATCGGCGGTGTCAGCCCGTTGAGGCCGACGCTGATCCGGTTGGCTTCGAACGAGCCGTCCGGCAGCTTTTTGAAGAAGGCAATTATCTTGGCGCCAGCCTTCAGCTCCGACTTATCGGCGTGGACATAGGTCACCACCGGGGTATCCGGCGAAACCACGACCTTCTTCTCGCCGTCCTTGTATTTGACCAGCAAAGTGTGGCCGTCATTGCCCGCGACGCTCTCGGCCACCGTGGCATTGGTCATGGTCGAGTTGGGGCGCAGATCGAACGGCCGCGAACCCTCGCCGGTGCCGCGCATCTCTTCTGGAAACACGTGTACCTCGACCGCGTTGTGGCTGCCGTCCGGTCCAGGCACCGTGGTGGTGCCGACGAAGGAGCCGACCTTGATGTCGGACAGCGAAATCTTCGTGATGCCGACCAGGCGCATGTCGTTGGCCATGCGCAGCCTGAAATCCTCGCCGCCGCGCGACTTCACCGCCACCATGTCGCCCTCGACGCCTTCGATGGTGCCGCGGACCCGCGTCGGCGACGGCGGTTGCTGGGCGACGGCATAGAGCGTGGTGGCCGCGACCATCGCAACGGCAAACAACGGGCGAACAAGCTGACGACGAAGCTGGGGCATTAGGGATCTCCGGTGGGGCACCACGTAACCATTGACCCCATTTTTGCAAACTTATTCCCGCTCAATCTTTTTTCAGATCGGCTTCGATCAATGCACGGAGTTCCGGGGTCACTTCCGGGCGCCGCCCGAACCACAATTCAAACCCGCGCACCGCCTGGTGCAGCAGCATGCCGAGCCCATCGGCGGTCTTCAGTTTTCGCTCACGCGCGGCGGCGAGCAATGCTGTCTCAAGCGGCACATAAACCAGATCGGCGACCACGGCATCCGGCGGCAAGCGGCCGACATCGAGTGCGAGCGCCGGCTGGCCGTGCATGCCGAGCGACGTCGTATTCACCAGAAGTTTCGCGCGCGGCAGCAAGTCGCTTACCGCATCCCATCCGGCCGGAAAAACGCCGGCGCCGAATTGATCGGCCAGCGTGCGCGCGCGCTCCATCGTCCGGTTGACCAGGTGCACACGCTTGATCCCGCGTTCGATCAATCCGAACAGCACGGCGCGCGACGAGCCGCCGGCGCCCAGCACCAGCGCCTCGCCGGCCGTGTCCCATCCGGGCGCGCAGGCGTCGAGATTGTTGATGAAGCCCTCGACGTCGGTATTGGTCGAGCGCAGCTCGCCGTGGTCGAACCAGAGCGTATTGGCGGCGCCGACCGCTCGCGCCCGGTCGTCCGGCTTCGTCAGCGCCAGCACGCGTTCCTTGTGCGGAATGGTGACGTTGGCGCCGGCAAAGCCACGCAGCGAAAGCCTGAACACGAAATCCTGCAATTCGTCCGGTGGCACGGCTTCGATGACGTAGCCACCCGCGATGCCGAGCGTCCGCAGCCAGTAATGATGGATCATCGGCGAGCGCGAATGCGCGGCCGGCCACCCGATCAGGCACGCGGCGGGGGGTCTGGATCCACCTGTCATGACAGTCAATTCGGCCAAGCTGGCTTCGCTGTCAATGCTGATGGGGTGCGGCGATGCGGGACGATTGGCTGCCCTGGAAAAATCCCTCGACCCGCATGCGCGGGGCGAGGGAGTTAAAGTCCGTCGCCTACGCCGCAGTCTTGTGTGCGGCGATGATCTGGTCGGCGGCGCGGCCGGTGACTTCGGCCATGCGGTCGAACTGCCGGGTGAAGCTGCCGGCGCCGGCGGTGGCCGAGCGCAATTCCACGATCAGGTCGCCGATCTCGGCTTCCGGCATGGTGGCGCGGACGCAATCCCAGCCGGTCCAGCCCTCGCGGGTGTCGAAGCCGAGGATCTGGCCGCGCCGTGCCGACAGGATGGCGTTGATCTTCGCCGTCGCCTCCGTCGGGCAGACGATCTCGACCAGATGGATTGGCTCCAGCAACACCGGCTGGCACTGCGGCAGCGCCTCGCTCATGCCGCCGCGCGCCGCGGTGCGGAACGCGAGATCGGAAGAGTCGACGCTGTGATAGGAGCCGTCCGTCAGCGTGACGTGGAGGTCGACGACGGGAAAGCCGAGCGGCCCGCGCGCCAGGCTGTCGACCACGCCCTCTTCCACCGCGCCGATATAGTTGCGCGGCACCGCGCCACCGACGACCTTTTCGTGGAATTCAAAACCCGTGCCGCGCGGCATCGGCTTGATTTCCAAGACCACGTCGCCGAACTGGCCATGACCGCCGGACTGCTTCTTGTGGCGGCCGCGCTGGGTGGCGGATTTTCGGATGGTTTCCTGATAGCCGATCGCCGGCGCCTGCGACTTGACGTTGACGCCGAAACGGTCGCGCAGGCGCTCGAGGGCGACGCGCAGATGCATCTCGCCCTGCCCCCACAGCACGATGTCGTGGGTCTGGGTGTTGTGGATGATCGTCAGCGACGGATCCTCCTCGTTCAGCCGCAGCAGCGCCTGGCCGAGCTTGACGTCGTCCTTGCGATCGCTCGCCGCCAGCGACATCGCCAGCACCGGCGGCGTCGGTTCGACGCGGCCGAGCGACGAAGGCGCGGTCTTGCCGCTCGAGAGCGTGTCACCGGTCTTGATCGCGTCGAGCTTGCCGAGCGCCACGGTATCGCCGGCTTCGGCGGCGGCGCGCTTGCTTTCGTGCCCGCCACTGACCGCGAGGATGCCCGACACCCGCCCGGCCTCGCCGGAGGCGGATTGCAGCGTCGCGCCGTCATCGAGATGCCCGGCCAACAGCCGCACCAGCGACAGCTTGCCGCCGTGCTGCAGATGCATGGTCTTGAACACATAGGCCAGCGCGTCCTTCGGCGAGGATACGCCGAGGCGTTTGGCGGTCTCGGCGACGCCGGGCGCTTCATGCCGCAGCGCCTTCATCAGCCGCAGCACGCCGTTTTCACGTGTCGCCGCACCTAGCAATACCGGGCAGATCAGGCCTTCGCGCAATTCGCGGGCGAGATCGTCGAACACCGCATCGCGCGGCGGCGGAATGTCTTCCAGCAACTGCTCCATCAGCGTGTCGTCGTGGTCGGCGAGCTTTTCCAGCATCGAGAAGCGCGCTTCCTTCTCGCGGTCGAGGTCGCCGCCTTCCAGCGCCACCACCTCGGACGGCCTGTGTTCGCGATAGACGAAAGCGCGCTCCAGCGCCAGATCGACGAAACCCTCGATCAGTTCGCCTTTCCAGATCGGAATCTGACGCAGCACCAGCGGTACGCGCGAGGCCGGCTGCAAGGTCGCCAGCGTCTCGCGGATGCGCTTGTTGGCCTTGTCGATCTTGTTCAGAAACAGAAAGCGCGGAATGCCCATTTCCTCGAGCTCGCGCAGGATGATCTGCAGTTGCGGCAGCTTCTTTTCGTCCGCCTCGCAGACCACGATCGCGGCGTCGACCGCCGGAAGTGCGGCGCGCATGTCATGCGCGAACTCGATCGAGCCGGGACAGTCGATAAAGGTGTAGCTGTCGCCCATGAAACTGGTGGTGGCGGCGCTTAAGCCAACGCCCATCTTGTGGTGGCGCGCCTCGGGGCTGGCGTCGCCGACGGAAGTTCCGGCATCGACACTGCCGGCGCTCTTGATGGCGCCCGTCCGCGCCAATATGGCTTCAAGAAGTGTGGTTTTACCGCTTTGGAAAGGGCCCACCAGCGCGATGCACCGTGGACCTCGGGGACTTCTGACGTCCTGTCCCATTGCCGCCTCCTCGTTTGGAGCTCGGCCCGTGATTGGGTCGGCGGATCGGATGCTCCGCCCGCGCGTACGATTTGGCAAGTCAGAAAACGTCGCTGCGCTGCATCGTGACGGAGGAATAGGTGGGTACCATCATTGCGAGCCGACGGGTCGCGCGAATGCGCGCCCGATGACAGGCTCTGCGAAGCAATCCAAAGATTTAGCCGCGGAAACGGGCTGGATTGCTTCGTCGCTGACGCGCTTCGCCAAGACGGAAGAGAGGTCTAACTACCGTCCCGGCCGCAGTTCCAGGCTCTCCAGCCCGGCGGCGACGCTGACGCCGACCTGGCCCTGCACACTCAGCGGCTGCAGCGCGATCGAGTTCGCCGAACCGCCCACCAGCACATTGCCGCCGACGCCGACGCCGAGCGTGGCGCTGCCCTGCGCCCCGGCATAATCGCCGGCGAGGTCGCCCGGCCCGAGCCGCGCCACCGGCGCATAGACGCCCCAGGCCAGCGCCGACTCCGCGGTGATACCGAGATCGAGGCCGACTTTACGGATGGTGGCGATGTAACGGTCCTCCGGCATACCCTCGGCGCGCAGCACGCAACCGAGATTGGTCACCGAACCGACGATGAAGCCGACGCTGGCGCCGCCGCGGCATTCGAGGATGCCGACCTGGACACGCGTCATCGACGATTGCGCGGATGTGCCGGCGACCGATGTGGCCAGCATGGCGATGACGGCACTGGCGAGGATAAGAAAGCGAGGCATGAAGAAATCTCCGAAACGAAAACTGTGATGCAGGTAGACAATCAACCGGGGCGCCATCGGCGCGCCACTCTATGGCACAACATCTTTCGCCGTGCCAGATTTGGCGGAACCGGCGAAGCGCCGTGCTCATCAACAAAAAAAGAGGCCCGCTGCGGCGGGCCTCTTTCAGTTCGAATTGTCGCAGCTCAGCCGTGACGGCGATGCCGATGGACGTGCCGGCGCGGATTGCCGAAGAATACGGCCTCCAGTTCGAGGCCGGCGACGCCGGCGGCGACATTGAGCCCGGTCTGGCCCTGCACGCTGATCGGCTGCAAGGCTACGGAATTGGCCCGGCCGCCGACCAGGAAATTACCGCCGCCGCCGATGCCGATCGATGCGTTGGCGCCGACGCCGCCATAGTTGCCGGCCAGCTCGCCGCGACCAAGCCGGCTGTTGGGCGCACTCACCGCCCAGGAAAACTGGGTCTGCTGGGTGAAGCCGAGATCGACGCCGATCCGGCGCACGGTTGCGATGTAGGGCTCGGGCCGGCGGCCCTCGCTCTGGAACACGCATTCAAGGCTGGTCACCGAGCCGACGACAAAGCCGACATTCTGGCCGCCCTGGCATTGCAGGATGCCGGCGCGCGCCGGCGGCAGTGCGCTGGCGCTTGCGATCGATGCCGTGAGCGCAGCGATGGCGATGCCGAATGTCGAAAGGCGTTTCGAGAAGTGCATGTTGTTCTTAATCCCCGCTTGGTAAAATGAAGCTGCGGGGACAGGAGGGAAGCGCCGTGTCCAAAACAAGGCGCTTCCACAAGAAGCCGTCAAAACATCAGGCGTTCGCCGCGTGAAGTGATTTGACACGCCTTTATTCTGACGCCTTTGGACGCGTCAGAAGCCCGCTATCTCAAATTGCCGCAAAAGCGCTGGATGCGTTTGCAGGCGTCTTCGAGATCGCTTGTCTTGGTGGCGTAGGAGATCCGGAACGCCGGCCCAAGCCCGAACGCCGAACCCTGCACCACGGCGACGCCTTCGGTCTCCAGAAGCTCGGTGACGAAGTCCTCGTCGTTCTCGATCACCTTGCCGGACGGCGAGGTCTTGCCGATGGTGCCGGCGCAGGACGGGTAGACGTAGAACGCGCCCTCGGGCCGCGGGCATTCGATGCCCCTCGCCTGGTTGAGCATCGAGACCGCAAGGTCGCGGCGCTCCTTGAACACCTTGTTGTTCGCCGGGATGAAGTCCTGCGGCCCGTTGAGCGCCTCGACCGAGGCCCACTGCGAGATCGACGACGGGTTCGAGGTCGACTGCGACTGGATCGTCGCCATCGCCTTGATCAGCTCGGCAGGGCCACCGGCGTAGCCGATGCGCCAGCCGGTCATGCAATAGGCCTTCGACACGCCGTTCACCGTCAGCGTGCGGTCGTACAGTTTCGGTTCGACCTGGGCCGGCGTCGTGAACACGAAGTCGTCATAGACCAGGTGCTCGTACATGTCGTCGGTCATCACCCAGACGTTCGGGTGCTTGACCAGCACGTCGGTGATCGCCTTCAGCTCGCCCCTCGTATAGGCAGCACCCGTCGGGTTCGACGGCGAACAGAGGATGATCCATTTGGTCTTCGGCGTGATCGCCTTTTCCAGCGCGTCGGGCTGCAGCTTGAAGCCCTGCGCCGCGGTGCAGACCACGGCAACCGGCACGCCGCCGGCCAGCGCAACCATCTCGGGATAACTGACCCAGTAGGGCGCGGGGATGATGACCTCGTCGCCCGGATTGATGGTCGCCATCAGCGCGTTGTAGAGCACCTGCTTGCCGCCGGTGCCGATGATGATCTGGTTCGGCTTGTAGGTGAGGCCGTTCTCGCGCTGGAACTTGGCGATGATCGCCTCCTTCAGCTCGGGAATGCCGTCGACCGCGGTGTACTTGGTCTTCCCCGCCTCGATGGCGTGGATCGCCGCCAGCTTGATGTTGGCGGGGGTGTCGAAATCGGGCTCGCCGGCGCCGAGGCCGATGACGTTGCGGCCGGCCGCTTTCAGCGCGCGTGCTTTATCCGTGACCGCGATCGTCGCGGACGGCTTCACACGGTCGAGCGCAGCGGACAGAAACGGCATCATCATCTCCTTGCAGGCAGGTGCGGACACACCACGTGTCGCCACCGATCCAAGACTCCAAGATCACTCTTTTGCTGGGATCGGCGCACCCTAAAGCGGGGCACGCTGCATCGCAAGAAGCTTGGCACCAAAGGCCTGAACTTTCGCTGATGATCCGGCCATGCCGGTCCGGCCGGCGCAATAATAGAATAATTCCGCGGGGAAATTGCTCATATTCCGTCCCGATGTTTGACGGCCGGATCGCAGCCTCGCGCGGCCGGATCCGCCAACGGCCGGCGGGAATTGCTCCGAGGACATTTCTGCGCGTGGACCGGGCGCGAAAGCCTGCTTGATCCGGCCTGCAAGATGCACGCGCGTCGATGGCTTCACATTGCGTCACCAGTCGGGCTGCCAATCGCGCGCGCGTCGCGCAAGCGTGACGTAATGTGGTCGCGATGTGTCGATGGAATCATTCCGCGCGCGTGCAGTGCGGTAGAGGATTTCAACTTTTCCATGATGCGGGTCTTGCGACACACCGGCAACGGCATCATTGTTTAACCGCGTTGCGGCGCGACCATCGCCGCCGTCGCGCAATGCCGCCAACCCGATCGAATGAATCCCCTCACGATGTACAAGCTCTATTCGATGCAGCGCTCCGGCAACAGCTACAAGGTCCGCCTTGCGCTGGCGTTGCTCAATGCGCCGTATCGCGCGATCGAGGTCGACATCTTGCGCGGCGAAAGCCGCACGCCGGATTTCCTTGCGATGAATCCGAGCGGACAGGTGCCGCTTCTCGAAGTCGAAGGCGGACGCTACCTCGCCGAGTCCAACGCCATCCTGTGGTATGTCGCCGGCGGCACGCCGCTGGCGCCGGAGTCGCGGGTCGAGCGCGCCGAAGCGCTGCAGTGGATGTTCTTCGAACAGCACGCGCTGGAACCCAATATCGGCGCCGCCTATTTCTGGCTGTCGCTGGTCAAGGGCGGCCGCGACCTGCAGACGCATGCGCTCGAGGACTGGATGGAGCGCGGCTATGCCGCGCTTCAGGTGATGGAAAACCACCTGAAGACGCGAGCCTATTTCGCGGCAGGACAACTGACCGTCGCCGACATCGCGCTCTACGGTTACACCCACGTCGCCGACCGCTGCGACTATGATCTCGCGACCTTCCCGGCCATCCGCGCCTGGCTGCGGCGGGTCGAACAGACCCCTGGCTTCGTGACCATGGATGCGTCGCCCGGAACCGAGGTCGAGGATTCCGCAAGCATCGCCGCCGGCGCTTGAGCTCGAACCCACCCTTCACATTTGCTTGAACGAGCCAATAAAGGTTAGGAACAGCGGGAATAACGTCAACCTTTGCCGCGATTTGGCCGTTTTCGGGCGCAGCGCCGCCGCAATGTTGCCGGCGACGCTGGTGAGATTGCCGCCTGTCGCGGGTGATTCGTCCGCGTCTTGAAGGATTTAGGCCATGATGCGGTCGCCCGGCGCGGCTGGCTTTGGAAGCCGCTTCGCACCCGTCGCTTGTTCCCAGTTGCGCAACGCCATTGCCACCTCGGTGGCGATCGGTGCGCTGTCGCTGTGTCTCCTCGTCACACTGACCGTGCTCTCGATCAAGGTGACCATGGCGATGCCGATCCCGGCCTGATCCCGGTATCTTCTGTTCCTGAGAAAGCATGCGCGATGGGCAACATCGCGACGGACCATGATGAAAGCACCTGCCGGACTGAAATCACCTGCCGGACTTGTGACCGTGGCGCTGACGGCAGCGATCCTGCTGGCGGCGACGCTGGTGATCGCCACCAGCACGCGCGGCGAAGAAACCGTCTTTGGATCGTCCGCAGGCGAACTCGATGTTCGAACCTTCGCGAGGGGCCTCGTCCATCCGTGGTCACTGGCGTTCCTGCCCGACGGAACCATCCTGGTGACGGAGCGGCCGGGCCGCATGCGTATCGTCACCATGGAGGGCCAGTTGTCGCCGCCGCTCAAGGGCGTGCCCGAGGTCTGGGCGTCCGGCCAGGGTGGCCTGCTCGATGTTGCCATCGACAAATCGTTTTCGCAAAACAAGACCATCTTCTTCTGCTTCTCCGAGCGGAACGACGGCGGCGGACGGACCGCGGTCGCGCGTGCAAAATTGAACGACGGAGGCGGCCGCCTCGACGACACCAGGGTCATTTTCCGCCAGGACGGACCGCCGTCGTCGGGCAATCACTACGGCTGCCGCATCGCGCAGGCTGACGACGGCAATCTGTTCGTCACGCTCGGCGAACATTTCGCCTATCGCGACCAGGCGCAGAATCTCGGCAATCATCTCGGCAAACTGATCCGGATCGCTCCCGATGGATCGGTCCCCGCCGGCAACCCGTTTATTGGCCGCGCCGACGCCAGGCCGGAAATCTGGAGTTACGGTCACCGCAACGAACAGGGACTCGCAATCAATCCGGCCTCCGGCGAACTGTGGGAAATCGAACACGGGCCGCGCGGCGGCGACGAGGTCAACATCATCGGCAAGGGCAAGAACTACGGCTGGCCGGTGATCGGCTATGGCATCGACTACAATGGCGCGAAAATCCACGACAGCACGGCCAAGGATGGCATGGAGCAACCGGTCAAATACTGGGTGCCGTCGATCGCGCCGTCAGGCATGCTGTTCTATACCGGAAAGCTGTTTCCGAAATGGTCCGGCAGCCTGTTCACCGGCGCGCTGGCCGGCACGATGCTGGTGCGGCTGTCGTTGAACGGAAATGCCGTGACTGGCGAAGAACGCCTGCTGCAGAACCTGCACGAGCGAATTCGAGACGTCCGGCAAGGTCCGGATGGCGCGCTGTGGCTCCTGACCGATAGTTCGGCAGGGCGGATCCTGCGGGTGGCGCCTTCCGGAAAATAACCGGATCGGCGTGAGCGCAAGCGCTGTGCAAATCATGTCCATTTGTGGAAAATCAAAAACGCGCCGGCAGCGATGAGGAAAAATCCCAGCGCGTGATTCCAGCCGAGCGGCTCCTTCAAATACAGCACCGAGAAACAGGCGAACACGACCAGCGTGATCACCTCCTGCATGGTCTTGAGTTGGGCTGCCGAATACACCGCGCTGCCCCAGCGGTTGGCCGGCACCGCCAGCCAGTATTCGAAAAAGGCGATCCCCCAGCTCACCATGATGACCAGCGGCAGCGGATGGGCCTTGAATTTGAGATGACCGTACCAGGCAAAGGTCATGAAGACGTTGGAGGCAAACAACATCAATATCGGAAGAATCTGCGGGGAAAGAGTCGGCATCATGTCCTCATGTCAAATGGCGCGCGCTGGGAACGTCCCGCGCCAACCGTCCGGCGCCGAACCTGGTTCCATCCGTTTTCGCATAGCATTTGATTTCAAGAACGCGAAAGCTTTGCGTACCCCGTCAACGCCGTTTTAACGACAGAAAGAGAAAAACCGCCGCGACGGGGAAGAACCGTCACGCTGCCCGCCATACTCTCGGACGCAACGAGACAGCCTCGATAACCGCCTCGATAACCACCTGGCAGGCAAAGAGAACGGGCATGCAGTCCGACTGGCGCGCAATCTCAGGTCCGGCTCTGGCGACCGCGACGGCGTTGATCGCCTTCTTTGTCGACCGGAATATCATTGCCGTCCCCAATCCCGCGCCGCTGTTCGTTTGCATCGTCGCCTTGGCGAGTTCCGTGAGCGGCCTTGCCTCCGGCCTGATCAGCGCCGCCATCTCGGTGGTGTTCTCGGCACTGTTCTTCCTCAACCATCGTGCAATGCCGGGCTATGACGTCTCCGACCTGACGCGCATGGGCCTACTGGCGGCAACCGCGGTCGGCACCGCCGTGATCACCGGAATGTTGCGGCAAAAATGGATCGACGCCTTTGCGTGGGAGCAGAAGCACCATGCCACCGCAATGCGGCTGTCGGCGGCGCTCGACCAGGTCGACATCGGCATCGTGCTCTTGGATTCCGATACCCGCGCGGAGTTCATCAACCGCGCCTTCCGCGACTATTTTGCGTTGTCCGACGAGCAGGCCGACGCCAAGCCGCCCTTCATCGCGCTGATGTATCACGGCCGCGATACCGGCGCCTATGAGTTGCCGGAGGACGAGTTGAGCGCCTTCATCGCGCGGCGAACCGAAATGATGCGGGCCGGCGATTCCACGCCGATCAACATCAACCTCGCCGATGGGCAGGTGCTGCGCTTTTCCTGCACGGCGCTGCCCGATGGCGGGCGCATGCTGAGCTATACGCCGGTCACCGACCTCGTCCGTCATACCGACGATCCCAATAACGCCGACTATCTCCGCTCGCTGCGCGGCGGCGGCGAGCGCAGCCTCGCCCGCCATTTGCGCGCCGCGGAATGACCGCGCCACGCGGCGCGCATCTTCCCCGCGCGATTGATCCTTTGCGGTTGCGCCTGTAGTAAGGGACGGGGCCGTCAATCCGCGGCGTCAGGACGCGCAACCTCAATCAAGGACGGAATTAATATGCCCGGCGACGTATCGATTCGCGCTGTCACGCGTCAGGACTACGAGCAATGGCTTCCCTTGTGGGACGGCTATAACGCCTTTTACGGAAGAGCCGGCGCGACCGCGCTTGCACCCGCGATCACGGCGATGACCTGGGCACGCTTCTTCGATGCCTATGAACCGGTGCATGCGCTGGTCGCCGAGCGTAGCGGCAAACTGCTCGGGCTGACGCATTATCTGTTTCATCGCTCGACCACCTCGATTGAGCCGACTTGTTATCTGCAGGACCTGTTCACCAACGAGGCCGCGCGCGGCAAGGGCGTCGGCCGCGCGCTGATCGCGGGCGTGTACGAACAGGCAAAGCGCGCGGGATCGTCGCGCGTCTATTGGCAGACGCACGAGACCAACCACACCGCAATGCAGCTCTATGACAAGGTGGCGGACCGCTCCGGCTTTGTGGTCTATCGCAAGCTGTTCTGACGAGTGGCGCTTCCCGGATGCTGCGCAGCGCGTTAGCGGTGCGCTGCTGATCCGGGGGTCCATCCGTCCGTCAGTTGCGATGGGTCCCGACTCTGCGGAGCAGCGTGAAGAACGCTGCACCGCGTCCGGGACACAAGCCCGCTCTTGTAGTCCTGTGGATAATTCCAGATGTCACCGGGGCGTAACAAAGCCCGGCTAGGTTTCGCCTTGCGTATGATCAGGCCCCCCATCTTGGATCACGCGCTCCAAGCGGCCCCGTCAGTCGCCGCGTCTGACCGGGGCCGCATCTTTTGCGCTGCACCCAAGATTTTCTTTGAACAAAGCGTTTTCCAAGCGAAGTGGGTACCGGTTCGCGTAAAGAAAACGCGTCAAAACAAGAATCGGGAGCTACGCGCGTTTCGCTGCTCAGGCATGCCGCGGTAAGGCGGCACCTTGCGGGTTGATGGCGTGCGGGCCACAATGCGGGCTCTCTCATACCTCCCCACAGGATCAATCAATGCAAATTCGCAATCTCGGCGGCTCCGGCCTGCGCGTTTCCGCCGTCGGCCTCGGCTGCAACAATTTTGGCCAGCGCATCGACCTCGAGGCCTCGCGCAAGGTGATCCACAAGGCGATCGACCTCGGCATCACCCTGTTCGACACCGCCGACATCTATTCGAACATGGGCGGGTCGGAGACCGTGCTGGGAGAGGTGCTCGGCGACCGCCGCAAGGACATCGTGCTGGCGACGAAATATTCCAAGCCAATGGCGGAAGACGGCACCAAGCAGGGCGCCTCGCGCCGTTACATCTTCCAGGCGGTCGAGGCCAGCCTGAAGCGGCTGAAGACCGACTACATCGATCTCTACCAGCAGCATGATTACGATCCGCTGACGCCGATCGAGGAAACCATGCGCGCGCTCGACGATCTCGTGCGCCAGGGCAAGGTGCGCTACCTCGGCAATTCCAACTTTCCGGCGTGGCGCATCGCGGAAGCCGAATATGTCGCGCGCGCGATGAATGTCAGCCGCTTCGTCTCCTGCCAGGATGAATATAGCCTCGTGGTGCGCGACATCGAGAAGGATCTGCTGCCGGCCGCGCAGCAGTACAATCTCGGCCTGTTGCCGTTCTTCCCGCTGGCAAGCGGACTTCTGACCGGCAAGTACAAGCGCGGCGAGGCGGCGCCCGACGATACGCGGTTCGGCAAGGTCGCCCGCCTGCGCGACCGCTACGTTACCCCGCGCAACGAGGACATCGTCGAGAAGCTGCAGGCCTATGCCAAGGCGCACGGCCACACCATGCTCGAACTCGCCTTCTCCTGGCTCGCCGCGCGGCCTCAGGTCGCAAGCGTCATCGCCGGCGCCACCCGCGTCGAACAGGTCGAGCAGAACGTCAAGGCGATCGGCTGGACACTGACCGCCGAGGAGATCGCCGAGATCGACGCGATTACGAAGTAAGGCACCGCTCTCCCGCTCCCTCTCCCCGTTCTTCACGGGGAGAGGTTAAACGCACTCACGCAATCAGCCCCTTCATCGGCTTCACCGGGGCGCTGTCCGGAAAAACCGTTTCAGCCAGCACGCGCTCGGCGAGACCGAATTGATCGTGCAGCACGCCTTTCATGACGGCGCGCAAATCCGTGGTCGGCGCAAGGTCGCGACCCTGGTAGAGAGTGGCTACCTTCAGTCCCGGCCAATCCGAAATCACCCGGCCGCCTTTCACCGCGCCGCCGGCGAGCAGCGCGATCGTGCCGGTGCCATGGTCGGTGCCTTCGGTGCCGTTGATGCGCGCGGTGCGGCCGAATTCGGTGACCACCACCAATACCGTGTCGCGCCAGCGTGCGCCGAGCCCGGTCTCGAATTCCGCCAGTGCGCCGTCGAGGCCCGACAACAATTGGGCCAGACGGCCGATCGGGCCGCCTTCATTGGCATGCGTGTCCCAGCCGTCGAAGGCGAGCGCGCCGATCCGCGGACCATCGTCGGCCGCCATCAGCTTGGCGGCGCCGCGCGCCACCAGCCGCATCGCGCCCGCGCCGTTGGTGCCGGGCCTCGGCTTCATGTCGTCGCCTTGCGCTGCCTTGTCGAGTTGCAACCCTTGGGTCAACGCCGCGGCCAGCGCCGGATCGCGGTGCTGATAGAGTTCGACGAGGCGCATCGCGGTATCGTCGGCGGCTTGCGGCAATGCGACCGGGGTCCAGCCAACGGTCGGCGCCGCACCCCGCAGCACCAACGGCGTGGTCGGGCCGACGGCGAGCGCGCCCATCACGCGGTCGCCTTTGGGCAGCGATTCCAGCGCGCGGTTGAGCCAGCCGGATTGCACCCGGCCCGGACCTGCAAAGCCGCTTTCGAGCACGTCCTGTCCGTCGAAATGCGAGCGGTCGCGATAGGGGGTCGCCACCACGTGGACCACGGTCGCCTGCTTCGCCCGATACATCCGCGCGAATTCAGGCATCGCCGGATGCAGTGCAAAAAATGAATCCAGCGCGAGCGCGGCGTTCGGTCCGCTCGATGTCAGCGCGATCGAACCATGCAGGCCGGCATAGTCGGGGTCGCCGATTGGAGCCACGGTGGCGAGCCCGTCCAGTGCGCCGCGCAGGATGACGACGACCAGACGCGGGTCGCGCCCGTCGGCGGCGCGCGCGAATTTCGGCAAATAGGCCCACGCCGCGAACGACGCACCACCAAGCAGAAGCGCGCGGCGCGAGAGCGCGGAGGATGTCAGGCTTTCGCAGCAATCGGTTTTCGCTTCCATATCCTTTTTGGTTTCCATTGGCGTCATCTCCTCTGGAATTCCGGCGACATCAGCAGCAGCGCGAGCGCTTGCTGCCGCGATTCGGCGAGCGCAATGGTGCGCCGCGTTTCCGGCGACGCCGCGTCCGCGGCCACGAGTTCGAGCAGGTCGCGCGGGTCGATGGTGTCGGCGAGGCGCGAGGCGATCTGCGCGGATATGTCGAGGCGGAGCTTGATGCCTTCGGGTGCGGCCCACACCGCGTTGGTATCGGCAAAGCCGTTCGGTCCGGCGGGCGACCACAGCGGCTGGCCCAGCACGTTGAGCCCGTTGAGGTAGCGGCTGGGGTCACCCGGGATCTGCGCCAGCAGCCGGCCGCTCGCGAGCAGGAATTCGTAAGGCGAACGCACTTTCGTCAGCGGCGCCCTCCACGCCTCGTCGGAATCCAATAGCGCCATTGTCAACGCGCGCAGATCACCGTCGGATTTGCCGAACACATCGGCCAGCCGCGCCACCAGCATCGGCGGCGGATCGTCGGCGACGAAGTGACGAACGAATTTGGTGGCGATGAATTTTGCCGTCGAGGGATGGCGCGCGATGTCCGACAGCACCACCTCGCCCTGCGCCACGCCATTGGGTTGGTAGATCTTTCCCATTACCGCCTGCGCGCCCGGCTGGTGCGCATTGGCGTTGAACACGAAGGTGCCGGGCGTGCCGAGTTGGCCCTGCCGTCCGGCATAGGTCCACCCGGTGATGATGCGCGCCAGCGAGGTCACGTCGTCCTGCGAATAACCGCCGCCGACGCCGAGCGTATGCAATTCCATGATCTCGCGCGCCAGGTTTTCGTTCAGGCCGCGGTTGCGGTTTTGGCCGGCGCGCGAGTCCGGCCCGAGCGATTGCTGGTTGTCGAGAAAGAACAGCATCGCCGGATGCTGCTCGACCGCCTTCAGCATGTCGCCGAAACGCCCGAGCACATGGGGGCGGACGGCCTCGCGCTCGAACGAACCCGCCCACATCCGCGCCAGCCCGCCCTTGTTGGCGGAGATGCAGAAATGGTTGGACCAGAACATGACCAGCCGTTCGACGAACCCGCAATCGGCGATGATGCCGCGTTGCAGTTTCGCCAGCGCCTCGGCGCGAAACGTCTTCTGGATGATGTTGAGCGGCTGCGGCGGCGGTTTTGCCGCGTTGGACTGCATCGTCTCCGGAGCTACTGCAGGAGGATTCGCCATCGAGGCATTAGCGTTTGCCGGCGGTTTTGCCGGCTGCTCCTTGGCCGCGATGTCCATCGCGATGCTGTTGAGCGAGAGATTCCGCCGTTGCCCCTTCGCATCGGGCGACGGTTGCGGCGGAGTCTCGGCTGCGGCAGCCGGCGCCGATTTCGATGCCGCATCGCGCGCCTGCTGAATCCCGAACTGATAGTCGAACACCGCCTTGCCGAGCGCCGCTGTCGACGACAGCCCCGGTACTTCGAGCAGCGCGCCGTCGGGGCGGGCAAGTTCGGCCTTGACGAACCCGCGCGGATCGGAAGCAGCATTGACGAAATCGCCCGATGCGCCGCCACGCGCGCCAAATCCGAACCGATTGAGCGCAACCAGCGCGGCTTGCGAATCGCGGGCCATCGGATTTCCCTCGGGCTGGGCTCGGTATATGATTTGCGCGAGATGATAACGCCATTGAGAATGAACCCCGAATGAAAAACCCGGTCGAAAAGCCGCGCAAATCATGACAAATCGGTTAGAAATTCCGCCCTCGCGCCGCCTTGCCTGCGCCGGCTGCGGCACCGAGTTCACCTGCAGCCTGTCGGGACCATGCTGGTGCGCCGAGGAGGATTTCCGCATGCCGATGCCATCGGATGACGGCGACTGCCTGTGCCCGGATTGCCTGCGCAAGGCCGCGGCGCGCGCCGCGGGTGTGGCCGCGACGTGACCGACCTATGGGACGTCCGGGCGGTCCTGCTCGACATGGACGGAACGCTGCTCGACACCGAGCGGGTCTATTTCGACAGCCTCGTCGGTGCGCTCAATGCGTTCGGCTATAGCGACGACGTCGAGGCGCTGTGCCACGCGATGGCCGGTCTTCCCGAGCCGGACTGCGAGGCCATGCTGCTCGCACGCTATGGCGAAAACTTTCCGCTCCCCGCGATCAACAGGGCTTCCGTCGCACGGCGCAACGCGACGGTCGCCGCAGGCTTGGCGTTGAAGCGCGGTGCCATCGAACTGCTGGACGCGCTGCGGGGCGCCGAATGCCCGATGGCGATCGTGACCTCGTCGTCGCGACGGACGGCGGAATCGTATTTGACGCTGGCGGGAATCCGCTCCCGCTTCGAAACCATCCTGACGTGCGACGACGTCAGGCGTGGCAAGCCGAGCCCTGATCTCTATCTGCTGGCGGCGTCGAGGCTCGGCGTGCACCCGGAGTTCTGCGTCGCCATCGAGGATTCCAATCACGGCGTGACGTCGGCGCATGCTGCGGGGACGATCGCGATCATGGTGCCGGACATGCTGCCGCCGACCGAGGAATCGCGCGCGCGATGCGCGGCGGTGGTGGATGATCTCGGCGCGGTGCTCGAGATGCTGCATCGGCGCGGCGGGCTCAAGCGTCGTTCCGAGTAAACCTCTACGGCGGATATCCCGGCGAATTCCGCGCCATACCGTCGAACGCGTCGAGCAGCCGCTGGCGCCAGGCATGGATCGGGTCGCCGCCTTCGAGCAGCCTGAAGGGGCTCACCACGCGCGCCCACTGGAACGGGCCGAACACGATATAGTCGGCGTAGTTCGGCGCTTGGCCGCCGAGATAGGGCTGCGTCTTCAGCGTCAGTCGCAGCGGATCGAGTGATTTGCGAAAGCCTTCGACCGCCTTGTCGCGCCCCGCCATGACCTCTTCCAGCGGCTTGCCGAAGCGCGCCTCGCGCGATTTGCGGAAATAGGCGGCATCCACCGGTTTCAACCCTGTGGGTATGTCGGCGATAATCAGCGGAAATATGCCGGCGATCACGACGACGTCGCCCCACCAGTTCAGCATCCGTGCCATGGCGCGGCCGCCCGCGCCGCCGAACAGCGACGGCCGGTCCGGATAAGTGTCCTCGAGATAGTTGGCGATCGCCCAGGAATCGGCCACCGAAGTGTCGCCGTCGAGCAGCACCGGCACCTTCTCGGACCCGTGCGGCGCGATCGCATCTTTCTCGGTGAAGCACCACGGGATGGTTTCCGCGGAAAACCCCTTATGCGCCAGCGCCATCCGCGTCCGCCAGCAGAACGGGCTGAATGGGCGGGCTTCGTCGGTGCCGACGAGTTCGAAGAGTTTGAGAGTCATGGGGTGATTGTGCGCGAATGGTAGCGACCAGACAAGTGCCGTCATTGCGAGGAGCATAGCGGCGACGCAATCCATACTTCCGTCGCGGCTGGATGGATTGCTTCGCTGCGCTCGCAATGACGGTGACGAGGTCTGCACGCTCTACCGCACCACCGCCGCGGTCTGGCCGAACAATATCCTGCGCTCTTCCTCGGTGCGATTGACGGGCTGGCCGAAATTTGGGTTGACCTGTTTCGCCAGCGCATAGGCGCGCTCGGTCGCCGGCCTCGCGCGGATGGTCTCCAGCCAGCGCTTCAGATGCGGAAAGTCGTCGATGTTCTGTTCCTGGTTCTTGTAAGGCACGATCCAGGGATAGCTCGCCATGTCGGCGATCGAGTAATCGCCGGCGATGAACTCGCGGTCGGCAAGACGCTTGTTGAGCACGCCGTAGAGCCGGTTGGTCTCGTTCACGTAGCGGTCGATCGCGTATTTGATCTTTTCCTGGGCGTAGTTGCGGAAATGATGATTCTGCCCGGCCATCGGCCCGAGCCCGCCCATCTGCCAGAACGTCCACTGGATCGCGTCGTAACGGCCGTAGAGATCGGCGGGCAGGAACTTCCCGGTCTTCTCCGCCAGATACAATAGCATCGCGCCCGACTCGAACACCGAGATCGGCTTGCCGCCGCCTTTCGGCTCATGATCGACCATCGCAGGGATTCGGTTGTTCGGGGCGATCGCCAGAAACTCCGGCTTGAACTGTTCGCCCTTGCCGATCTGGACCGGGAAAATCTTGTACTTCAGGCCGGTCTCTTCGAGGAACATCGTGATCTTGTGGCCGTTCGGCGTGGTCCAGTAATGGAGGTCGATCATGGCAACGATCCTGCTGCTGTTTGTGAATGAGGCATCGAAAGGCTGGCATCGCTAAAAGGATGCGGATGCATGAAATGTGGCAGGTCGCGCCGTCAAGTCAATGCCAATGACCTGACGCGCGCGAAAGTGATGACCCTGTGCCGGACGCCGTCCGCCGTGCATTTAGAACGCCAGCGCGCTCGAGCGGGTGAACAACAGCCAGCCGCCATAGAGGATGTAGTAGCCGGCCACCGTGGTAATCAACCGTCCCGCCCAGGTGCGAAACTGCGCGTCGCTCATCGCTTCGAGAATCCGCCGCGCCAGCGTCGTGCCGAGCATCGAGGCCGCGATCGCGACCGCCGCCAGCACCGGATCGAGGCTGGCCGCCTGGTCGATAATGCCGCCGAAATAGATCAGCTTGGTGAAGTGGCTCGCCACCTGGCAGGTTGCTTTCGTCGCCACCACTTCGCGGCGGCCGAAATTGCCGCCGAGGAAGAAGGTGTCCATCAGCGGCCCGGAGACGCCGGTCATCAGCATCAGCCCCATGCACATGAAGCCGTAAAAGCTCCCCTGCCAGACGCTGTCCGGGTTCGGCTTGATGCCGGCCGGCATCAGCCGCGCCATGAACGGCGTCACCCCGAGCAGCAACAGCGCGATCGGCTTGTCCGGCACGTAGCGCATGACCGACCAGAGCCCTAGCGCCAGCGCGCAGCCGATCAGATAGACGAACACCGGCCGCCAGCGGATATGGGCGCGCCACAACAGCGCGCGCCAGCCATTGGACGCCATTTGCGTGATCGCGTGCAGCACCATCGCCGTCGGCAGCGGCATCAGCGTCAACAGCACGCCGATCAGGATCAGCCCGCCGGCCATGCCGAACAGGCCCGACAGGAAGGCGGTCGCGACCATCAGCAGGCCGAGGGCTGCAATCATCAGCGGCGTCATTGCGAATCTCCGATGCGAGGTGTAGCCGCGCTTGGACGGGCCGCGCAAACTGAGTTATCTTGTCCTGGCATCAGTTTTCCTGAGGGTTGAAATTCGCATGCGGCGGCTGCTCTTTCTCAACGGCATCAAGGCGTTCGAGGCCGCCGCCCGCAGCGGCAGTTTTGCCGCCGCGGGCCATGAGCTCAACGTGTCGGCGGCGGCGATCAGCCGGCTGGTGCATCTTTTGGAAGAGCGGCTCGGCGTTGCCTTGTTCGAGCGCAAGGCCAACCGCCTGGTCACGACCGCGGCAGGCCGCGCCTATCAGGGCGGGCTGACGCCGATCTTCGATGCGCTGGCAAGCCTCACCGCGCAGGTCACCGCGCCGGCTGGCGTCCGCGTGCTCACCATCGGCGTCGGGCCGACCTTCGCGATGCGCTGGCTGATCCCGCGGCTGGCGGATTTTCGTAAAGAGGAGCCGAACATCGACGTCCGCATCACCACCGGCGGCGCCGCAGCGCCGTTCGGCGACGACTGGAGCTGCGGCATCCAGCTCGGCGACGGCGAATGGCCCGGCCTGATCGCCGAGCCATTATTCGCCGCCGACCTGCTGCCGGTTTGTGCGCCGCGGCTTGCGAACGCGCTCAAGCGGCCCGGCGATCTCAAGGGACCGATGCTGCTGCGGGTGGCGCATTCGCCTGACGATTGGCCGTCCTGGCTGAAAGCCGCCGGCGTCACCCGCGTCGGCGCGCGCGGGCCGGAGCTGCAATATTACGGCCAGGCGCTGCAGGCCGCGGTCGACGGCCTCGGCGTTGCGATGGGGATCCGCCCCTATATCGACGACGACCTCGCCGCCGGGCGCCTGGTCGCGCCGTTCGGCCTGAGCGTGCCGAAGGGACGCTGGTACCTGGTCTATCGCGACTTCCGCACCGGACAGCGCGATTTTACCGCATTCCGGCGCTGGATCATCCGCGCCGCCACCGGGCCCGCCGCCCGCCGCAAGGGCGCGCGCGATGCCGGCTGAAGCGATCGACACGCTGGTGATCGGCGGCGGCCAGGCCGGACTCGCGATGAGCTACCACCTCAAACAGCGCGGCATCGCGCATCTGGTGCTGGAGCGGGCGCGGGTCGCCGAACGCTGGCGCAGCGAACGCTGGGACGGGCTGAAATTCCAGTTTCCGAACTGGTCGGTGCGGTTGCCGGATTTTCCGTTCCCGCAAAATGCGCCGGACGCGTTTGCGACGTCCGCCGAGATCGTCGCCTTCATCGACGCCTTTGCGGCGTTTGCCGCGGTGCCTATCCGCTGCGGCGTCGAGGTGACGCGGCTCTCGCGCGGCGATGGCGGCTTCATCGCCGAGACCGTGGACGGGACCATTGCAGCCAAAAACGTCGTGGTCGCGACCGGCCCCTATCAGCGCGCCCTGATGCCGGACCTGTTGCGCGATCACGCCGTGTTTCAGGTCCATGCTGTCGGCTACAAAAATCCCGGCCAGCTTCCACCGGGCGCCGTGCTGGTGGTCGGCGCCGGCGCGTCGGGAGCGCAGATCGCCGAAGAGCTCAACCGCGCCGGCCGCCGCGTCCTGCTCGCGGTCGGCCAGCACAACCGGATGCCGCGCCACTACCGCGGACAGGATCTGACCTGGTGGTTCGGCGCGCTGCGCCTGTTCGACATGACGCCGGAGCAACGGCCGCACCGGGTCAATCCCTCGATCACGGGCGCCTATGGCGGCCACACCATCGATTTCCGCCGTTTCGCCGCCGAAGGCATCACGCTGACGGGCAGGATCGTAGCGGCGCGCGACGGCTTGGTCGATATCGCCCCCGGTCTCGCCAAGAGTCTGGCGGACGGAGATGCCTATTACATGACCTTCCTCGACATGCTGGACGCCCATGTCGAACGCCTTGGCCTCAACCTCCCGAGCGACCCCGCCGCGCGGGCGATGCTGGCCGATCCCGCGTGCGTCACCACGCCATTGCAGCGCCTCGACCTCGCCAGGGAGGGCATCGGCGCGGTGATATGGGCCACCGGCTACGGCGTCGATTTCGGCTGGATCGATATTCCGGTCAAGGATATCAGCGGCGAGCCGGTCCATCGCGGCGGCATCACTGCGATACCCGGACTGTATTTCCTCGGCCTGCAATGGCTGTCGAAACTGTATTCCGCCTTCCTGTCGGGCGTCGGCGACGATGCCGCCGTGCTCGCCGAACATATTTCCGCCCGCGGCTGAATTCCGCCGCGCTTGCGCCCTTCCTCCGCCGGAAAAATACGGGGAACTGTGAACCGGTTCACATGGGCTGGCGCCGGCGCGTGGTTCACTGGATCCTGGATCATCCCGGGAGACACGCCATGATTTACGGCGGCTTTGAAATTCAGTCTTTCGAAGCGGGGAGAGGGCTATGGCACGCCAGGATTCAACGAGCCGATCTCGCGCCGGTCGTCATCGATGGCATGTCGTTTCCGACGCTCGAAGTCGGCTTTGCATGGTCCGATCCGGACGCGGCGATCGCCCATGCGAAAGCCTATATCGACCAGAACATGCGGCGCTATGTGACGGTGCAGCCTTCGCACTAACGGGGTCGGAAATGGCCACGCCCATGTCGCAAAGCGAACCCGAGCCGGCGCCGAAACCTTCCAGGCCGGTGATGTCCACTTGCCCGCAATGCAGCGCCGACCTCGCCGTGCTGCGCATCATCCCCGGCCGCGGCGGCGCCGAATACTGGACCATGCGCTGCACCCGATGCGGCGGCATCCATCTCGACATCGTCCAGGCCGCAGCGCCCGTCCCTGCCGCTACGGGCCAGGAATCCGGCGACCTCCACGCTTGAGGATGCGACAGCGTCCCCAAAAGGCCCGATGACGCCCGCCGGAAACCGGCAGGCCAGCGCCACGCGCTTGAACATCTTCGCGACTTGATGCGACCAAGCTATCGTCGGCGCCCGAAATCGCGCCGCAAGGCTTTACCCGACAAGAGTATTGAACTTCCAATGCGATATTCGAGCGACGATCTGCGCGCGGCGGTGAGCGCCGGAATCATCAATCCCGGCCAATTGGAGCCCCTGCTCGCGTTCCTCGCGACGCGTCAGCCCGCCCAACCAGCCGCGTCCGCCGCGAAATTCGATGTCGTGCATCTCTTGTGGTACATGGGCGCGCTGGTCGTGATCACGGCGATGGGCCTGTTCTCGACACTGGCGTTCTCGCAAATGGGTGGCCCGGCGCTGACCGCCACCGCGCTGGTCTATGCCGCGCTGTTTGCCGGCGCCGGACATTATCTCTGGACGGTGCGCAAGCTCACAACCCCCGGCGGCCTCCTGATCGCGGTCGCTGTGTCGATGATCCCGCTCGCGGTTTACGGCGTGCAGGACACCTATGACGCCTGGAACCAGTTCGGCAAACCCGGAACGGTTCGCGACTTCTACGTCTGGGTCAAGGGCAGCTGGATCTTCATGGAACTCGGCACCATCGCCGGCAGCATCGTCGCACTGCGCTTCTACCGCTTTCCCTTCATCGTCTTCATGGCAGCCTTTGCGCTCTGGTTCCTGTCGATGGACATCGTGCCCTGGATCACCGGCCAGCCGATCGGCAACTGGGAGGTCTCGCGCCGCGTCTCCGTGTGGTTCGGTCTCGGCATCATCATCGCGGCCGTCATCGTCAACCTGCGGCAGCGTTCTGGCGATTTCGCGTTCTGGCTCTATCTGTTCGGCGTCATGACCTTCTGGGGCGGCATCACCGCGTCATCCTATGGCACCCCGGTCGACAAGGCGCTGTATTGCGCGATGAATTTCGGCTTCATGCTGCTCGCGGCGTTTCTCGGCCGCCGCGTCTTCGCGGTGTTCGGCACCGTCGGCATTGCGTTCTATCTCGGCGATCTCGCCAACAAGGTGTTCAAGGATTCGATGCTGTTCCCGTTCGCGCTGTCGCTGATCGGCATCGGCATCATCGCGTTCGGGCTGTATTACCACCGCCATCAGGCCGCCATCAGCAGCTGGGTGGAGCGGCATTTGCCGGAAGCGCTGAAGCGGCTGCGGCCCGCCAATGCGGTGGGGTGACAGCTGCTGCCAAAACGAACTTGGCTCTTTTCCGGACGCCGCCGCGGCCCCATATTCCGGCCATGGCGAAGAAACCCGACTCCCCCAAAAAACCCGGCAGAACTCCCAAATCCAAAGCGCACCGCCCCGACGTGCAACCGATCGGGCCGGCGCTGGCGGAACTGCTCAATCCCGCGATCAATCGCGGCGATGCCGGCATGGGATCGGGCACCGGCTTGCAGCCGCCGCCGGATAATTCCTGGGACCGCCGCGCCGGCGGCGAGGCCGCCGCGCATCGGGCGCGGGCATCGACGCGTGCGACCGGCGACGATGTGGCGAAGCGGGATGCTTCTTCCTCCCCTCCTCCCACGCGCGTAGCGCGTGGCGGGGAGGGGTCGGGGGTGGGGGGTGCTTCGGCGCGCTCCACTGGCAGCGAGTTTGCGGACACACCCCCCACCCCCGACCCCTCCCCGCCGCTTCGCGGTGGGAGGGGGGAAGATCGTCGCGGAGTGGAAGTAGCCCCCCCGGCCAATTACGGCACATCAGCCACCATCCCCACCCTCGACCCCGAACTCGCAAAACAACTCGGCTTCACCACCGAGGAGGAAGACCTTGCCGCGCTGGCGCGGCCGCCGCGCAACAAGATGGAGGCACTGGGCGTTGCCGCCACTGCGGACGCGCTCGACGCGCTGATCCGCGAGGGCCGACCCGAATTCAAGGGCGAGGACGGCCAGGTCAAGATCTGGACGCCGCACCGGCCGCCGCGCCCGGATAAATCCGAAGGCGGCCAGCCGTTCGTGATCAAATCCGAATACGAGCCGAAGGGCGACCAGCCGACCGCGATCAGGGAATTGGTCGAGGGCATCGCGCGCAACGACCGCACTCAGGTTCTGCTCGGCGTCACCGGTTCCGGCAAGACCTACACCATGGCCAAGGTGATCGAGGCCACCCAGCGCCCCGCCATCATCCTGGCGCCGAACAAGACGCTGGCCGCGCAGCTCTATGGCGAGTTCAAGAGTTTCTTCCCCGACAACGCGGTCGAGTATTTCGTCAGCTATTACGACTACTACCAGCCCGAAGCCTACGTTCCGCGCACCGACACCTACATCGAAAAAGATTCTTCCATCAACGAGCAGATCGACCGCATGCGCCACTCGGCGACGCGCGCGCTCTTGGAGCGCGACGACGTCATCATCGTGGCCTCGGTGTCGTGCATCTACGGTATCGGCTCGGTCGAGACCTATACCGCAATGACGTTTGCGCTGAAGAAAGGCGAGCGCATCGACCAGCGGCAATTGATCGCCGACCTCGTCGCCCTGCAATACAAGCGCACCCAGGCCGATTTTGCCCGCGGCACCTTTCGCGTCCGCGGCGACGTCATCGACATTTTTCCGGCGCACTATGAAGACCGCGCCTGGCGCGTGAACCTGTTCGGCGACACCGTGGAAAATATCGAGGAATTCGATCCGCTCACCGGCCACAAGCAGGACGATCTCGAATTCATCAAGATCTACGCCAACTCGCACTACGTGACGCCACGGCCGACGCTGGTGCAGGCGATCAAGTCGATCAAATCAGAACTAAAACTGCGGCTCGACCAGCTCAACAACCAGGGGCGGCTATTGGAAGCGCAGCGGCTGGAGCAGCGCACCACCTTCGATCTCGAAATGATGGAAGCGACGGGGAGCTGCGCCGGCATCGAGAACTATTCGCGCTATCTCACCGGCCGCCGCCCCGGCGAGCCGCCGCCGACGCTGTTCGAATACGTGCCCGACAACGCGCTGGTGTTCGCCGACGAAAGCCACGTCACCGTTCCCCAGATCGGCGGCATGTTCAAAGGCGACTTCCGCCGCAAGGCGACGCTGGCCGAATACGGTTTCCGCCTGCCCTCCTGCATGGACAACCGCCCGCTGCGCTTCGAGGAATGGGACATGATGCGCCCGCAATCGGTCGCGGTGTCAGCCACGCCGTCAGGCTGGGAGTTGAACGAAAGCGGCGGCGTGTTCGTCGAGCAGGTGATCCGTCCCACCGGACTGATCGATCCGCCCGTTCACATCCGCCCGGCGCGCACCCAGGTCGACGATCTCGTCGGCGAGGTCCGCGCCACCGCCAACGCCGGCTACCGCTCGCTGGTGACCGTGCTGACGAAACGCATGGCGGAAGACCTCACCGAATATCTGCACGAGCAGGGCATCCGCGTCCGCTACATGCACTCTGATATCGACACCATCGAGCGCATCGAGATCATCCGCGACTTGCGGCTCGGCGCGTTCGACGCGCTGGTCGGCATCAATCTGCTGCGGGAAGGCCTCGACATTCCCGAATGCGCGCTGGTGGCGATCCTCGACGCC
>Ga0310811_10001668_pt1 | contig 27692 bp, 57 predicted proteins | sample YCmetagenome_FD_207642 | JGI IMG/M metagenome (GOLD analysis project Ga0310811, IMG submission 207642) | Soil microbial communities from experimental microcosm in Duke University, North Carolina, United States - YC | ecosystem: Engineered > Artificial ecosystem > Soil microcosm > Unclassified ... | reverse complement strand
GCCTGCTGGAAATCTCCCTTATAGGCTTCGCTGCCCTTGTTCCAGACGTTGTTGCAGGCAGCGTTGAAGTCCGCTTCGGCGCGCTGCGCTGCTTCGTTCTGGGCGCGGCGCGATGCTTCCGCCTGTACGGCAGCGTTGAAGTCGGCCGGGGAGCCATATCCACCGGCCGGCGCATTGGCGCTAGCGGCGGCAGTGTCAGCGGCGTTGGGCGCCGTTGGCGCGGGCTGGCTGCCGGCCCTCAGACGCTCGATTTCAGCTTCAAGTTCCTTGGCCTTCCGCTTGGCCTCTCGCTCAGAAAATGCGGCCTCGCGCAACTTCTTGTCCGCCCAATCCGGCAACTTCTGAACCGGCTTGCGCGGTTCGTCGGCATCTGCCGCAGCTTCCGGGGTATCTTGGACCGGCTCGGCCGCAGCAGGAGGAGCCGCATTGTCGCTGACCAGCGGTGCGCCGCCAGCATCTTGCACGGGGATATTGATTTCAGGCGTAGCTTCGCCATCGGGCAAACCGCCCGTCAGTTCATTGTCAGTCATAAAGCCCTCATAGGGTGGGGAAAGCGGAGATGCCGTCTCCGTTACGGTCGGCTATTTCATGCCCTTGATAGTCATCGGCGCAGTCTCGCACTTGATGCTGGCGAGATCAGCTATCTTCTCCTTGCGGGCCTTTTCGATGTCGGCCATCAGCTTCGGGTCGCGCTTGACCTTCTCGGCCTCGGCGAGGGTGCGCAGGCCATCCTCAGCGCGCCATTTGCGCTCGTTGTCGGAACTCTCGACCACGGGGCCCTTGTCCTTGGATTTGGCAACTTTCATCACATCACCCCCAGGTTGCGCATGGTGGAATGGAAGTCCTCTCGGGGCTTCTCGCCCTTGATCACGGCGGCAGCCATCCCCTCCAGATGAATGATGGCGCGGCGTAAGAGTGCCTGAGTGCTGCCGACCAACATAAGCCGGTCTACATCATCCTGAGTGACTGGGCGCTCCTCATCCGTGCTGACATCATAGATCATTGGGGCGCCGTCAGACGGCGCTCGCGCCTGTGATTCCTCTAGAAAGACATCTTCCATCAGTTCAGCCTCATGATTGATGGGGCAACCATCTGCTCATCGGTGCGGAGCCCATGGTCGCTCACGAGAGCGTCATAGATCTGCTCCTGTTCGCCAGGAGTGAGCCCCGGCATGCCTAGCCGAGCGGCGAGCGCCTTGCGCGCCACCTTCACGAACTCCGGCCAGTGCTTGTTGATGTAAAGCTTTTGGTTCGTTTCCGAGATGCGGAACTGTTCGGTGCGCTCAACGCGAGCGTCATTGAACACGTCCATGTTGTCGAAGAAGGCGCCAGCGCATTCCCGCGCGGTTTCCTTGATCAGCGGATGCAGTTTGGCATAGCCGGGACGGCTCATTTCGCCGCCTTTGGAGCATCGCCGCTGCCATCCAGAAAGCGGCGGAACTGTTCGGCCGCGGCAACGACATCAGTGGGCTTGCCGGGCGCCGGGCGCCCCGATTCGTCATAGCCCCTGGTCGCCTCTAGAGCGGCCCTGAGTGCTTCAAGGCGGAGAGCCCAATCCTCATTCATCTGGCACCTCAATCACTGGAATGCGCCAGCCCGTGGCGCGCGGACGCTTCGGCGGTTGCGGAGCGAGATAGCTGGCAACAAGACTGTCGGGCCACGCATCGCCCTTCGACGTGTCGGTGTAGGCAACAAGCCCATCCTGCATTGCCTGCGACGTGAGCGCGGGCGAATAGCTGGTGACGAACGCCGAGAACTCGGACTGCGAGACGGCGCGGAGATTACGCACCGGGCATTCCCTGCGGCTGCATTGGCGGTGGCAACTGTGGCTGTTGCTGCGGGGCCTGCGGCATCCCAAACGTTGCCGGAGCGCCGCCCTGCACCATCTCCCCCACGGTCTCCCCAATAAGCGGCTGGGCCTGCTGCGGCGTGACGATCGGCCCGGCATTGCCAATAGCCTGCAACCGCTTCGTCTCGGCATCGAACGCCTTGATGTTCGTCTCGGCGTCCTTGTTACGCAGCTTTTCGTTGAGCTGCTGCACCATGCCCATGAGTTGCTGAAGCTGCTGCTGCATCTGCTCGTCTTGCGGGCTCGGCTGGTCGCTGAGCGCCTTCGGAGGAGCCATGCGGCGCAACCGGACAGCAATCTCGTCCGCGCCGGGGAAGTCGGCATTGGCAAAGAGCAGATCGCCCACAATCGCGATGAGTTGCGGCGACTGCGTGAGAATTTGGACGATAGCGTTCCAGGCTTCCTGGCGCTTGGTTGCATAGGACGGCCCGATGTCCGCCTCGACTGAGTACATCCCAACGTTCGGGTTGAAGATGATGTTGACCTCGCGAGCGGCCGCGTCCTGCTGCGTCTGGACGGCTTGCTGCGCATTCGGGTCGATCATGATGTTCTTCATCGTCCCGTCTTCGCCGCGGATGCGGAGGATGCGCTTGGTATCATAGAACTTAGGGATGACATCAATCAGGATGCGGCCAATCTGCCGGATCATAATCGCCTGGTTATCGATGAAATGGTAAGTCGCGTTGTCGCCCTGGCGCTGCCGCTCGGCAATCGCCTTGCCCGACTTGGCGTTCTCGTTCTCGCCCATCTGAGCCTGATACTGGCCCGAAGCCATCATCATCTCGTTCTGGGCAATCTCCATACCTTTGACATAGGCCTCGGAGGCGCTTGGCGGCTGGGTTCGGGTCGGGGCCGGGAGCGGCCTACCTTCATCGTCAAACGCCTTGTACGGCAGGAAGGCGAGGTTCTGGACGTTGGCCGCCCGGTAAAACTCTTCGTAGCCCTCGAACGTCTCGGCCGGGCCGACCCACGGCGTCTTGGTCTGAAGCGCCCCAAACTCGACTTCCGCCGAGGTCTGGATGTTGTAGATGCGCTGCGGGTCCTTCAGGTAGCGAACATGGCCTTTGCGATCCATGCGGCCGTCAATGATGGTTTCCTCGCCAACCATCGGCACGATTGGGATGTACTGGCCCGGCCACTCATAGCGCTCGATGATCTTGCCGCCAGCGATCTTGAAGCACTCGACCGTGACGATATCGGTCTGACGCTCGCGGTAGTCGGCGGATGGGTTCTTGCGGAGCGCCTTGAGCACGCTCGGCTGAACATCCTCCTTCATCCTCGAGATGCGCTCGCCGGTCGCGGGGTTGATCACCGAAACGAGCGTCTTGCGATCATGCTTGCGGCGCCAGTATTCGGCCACACGGACACTATCCTCGGATACCCAACTCTGCGAGTACGGCGCGCTATCGCCCAGCGTGTTGTCTGAAACCTCGTCGCGGAACTCGGGATATTCCTGATTGAAACGATCGCGTGCCATGTCGTCAAAGACGAAGGCATATTCCATGTCCGACTTGTCGGCTTCCTTCGCATCGCGGTCGATATAGACCGTCAGCGGGTCAGGAATGCCCTTGATGAGCAATTCCTGATCGAAGCCATCGAAAGGCGAGACGTAATCGCTGATCACGCGGCACGCCGCATAGCCGCCAAACACCGCGTTATCCATGGCCTTGTCGTAGGCCTCTGGCGCGCGGGAGCGGTATTCGATGTGCCGGATCACGTCCTCGTAGATCTCGGCCGCTTCGTAGGTCGCCTCATTGGTCGTGGGATGAACGACGATGCCGGCCTTGTTCTGCTTGGCGTCGTTGATGATTTGCAGGCAGTGAATGCGGACCTTGTTGACGGTCAGCGACGGGCGCTGCTTGCGCTCGGTGAGCAATTGGTTTGGCCATTGATACTGGTTGTCAGCATCGGCGTGACCGAACTTCTGATCCTCCACGTACATATCACGGGCGTAGGATTCCCAATCCTCGCACATGGCAAAGCGCTTCTTCGCTTCGGTGACGATCTCCTCGTCTTCCGAAACGTCAAGGTCATCATCGGCTTCGGTCATAGAGCCATCCAACCTTGGGAGCCGGACTGAACACGAAGGGACGGGGCTTTGAGCTTCACGGTCTTGGCCCCTTCCCTCATCCCAACGGCGAAATACCGAGCGCCATCGGCATAGTGCGACGCATCGTCATGGAGCGGCTTCCGGCTGAATTGGCCGGTCACCGGGTCGACTTCGTATCGATAGTGGCGCAGAGCGTTCAGCCCATCCGCGCAATTCGTCTTGTCCCACCAGACTTGCGGGAACGTGGTGCGCAGCGCGTTGATGCCGTCCTCAACCGAGAGGTTCGGCACGATACGAACCGGTAAGCCTGTTGCCCGGGTGATTTCCTCAATGCTCTTGCCGGTGCCAAGCTGATGCGCCTGAGCATCGTGCGGCAGCCAAATGCCCTCGATCACGTACCCGAAGGACTGGATCAATTGCAGGTAATGCGGCCATGGCTTTTGCCGGTCCTGCACCGCCCTCAACACGCGGTATTCGAGGCCGATGCGCTGCACGAACCATAGCGACGTATGGTCGGCCCATCCGAGGTCACAAAACACGCTGACGGGCTTGCTGGCGTCATACGGCACATTGCAGATACGGTTGGCCGCTTCTGCCTCTCGCAGCTCGGTCGCGTAGATCGCGCCGTCGAGCGTTTGCCGGCAATGCCCTTCCCAAACGTTCAGCCACGCATCAGGATTGCGGGCCTTCAGGTCCTCCATTTCGTGCCGGAGCACTTCGGGGAACCAAGGATTATGCTCCCAACCAATCTTGACCACGATCGAGTCAGTTGGGTTGTTGACGACGAACCGCTGATAGGTCTCGTCGCTCTCAAGCTCCGGGTTGAAGCTCACCCAGATTTCCGACCCGTTCTTACGGATCGTCGGCACCAGCTTGTCCCACGAGTAGGCGGAGACGTTTTGCGCCTCTTCCACCCAGACGATGTCGATGCCTTCTTTCGATTTCAGGCTATCGACGTTGTGCCGCAGCCCGGAGAAGATGAACTCCGTTCCGTTCGCCCCGAGGATCGTGGTCTTTTGGACCTCGTAGACATCGGCTAGGCCAAGGTCGGCGATCTGATCCGCCAGCAGCTTGAGCACGCTGTCCTGGATCGAGTTCTGAAACTCACGGGCGCAGAGGATGCGCAACGGCCGCTGGGCGCCCATGATCAGCAGGGCGCGAGCAATGCCCCATGACTTTGCGCCGCCGCGGCCGCCATAAATGACCTTGTATCGCTTGGGCTCGAACAGGAACCCAAGACGCTCAGGAAACTCCGCCTTCATCTCGGCTATTCGGCCGGCTTAGCGTCAGGCCGCACGAGCACGATTTCGAACCGGTTGTCCGTTTGGATTGGGCCGCCGCCCTTCCCACTTAGCTCGTGCTCTTGCTTGTCGCGCCAATCGTCGGGCCCGGCGTTCTTGAGGGCGAAAATGGTGGAGGTGACGACAGGCCCGACCTCGGCAGAGATGAGCCGGCGCTCAAGGAAAAGCTGCCGTTTGGCCTGCGCGAGCTTTACAGTGTCCGCAAATTCGGGATGACGTTCCACCCACTCATAGACCCGCTGGCGATGAACGCCGAGGTCCGCAGCTGCTGCGGCGAGAGATAGGCCATCTTCCATGCGCTCAAGGATCTGTTCGCCGAGTTCGGGGTAGAAGTCCGTCGGACGCCCTACCGGATTGGCAGTTTCATCGGTCATCGCGCAAAACCATTCTTTCCAGCCGGTAGGCCAGTCGCATTTGACGACACGATTGTTCTAATCTCAGTCGGAGTAGACGCGATTGCCGCGGCTATCCTTCTCAGGCTCGTTCGGCCCGCGTTGCGCTTTGCCGCTGTCGAAGCTACCGCCCCGCGCATCCACGATCTTGCTCGTGGTCAGCAGCGTATTGCCGGGGGTGTTCACTTCGAACGGCGAGCCAACAACGAGGAAGCGGTTGGAAGCCACTGGGTTGGCCGGGTGATAGACCCGAAACGAGCGATCGGGGCCGTCCTGAAAGACCTCAAAGAATCTCATCAGGACAGCCCTAAGCTTGGAATCAGTACGGGAGGGCCACGGGGCCAGCAGCGGCCGTGTAGGTCGTCGGCGGAGTGATCGCAGCGCCAGTGCCGAAGGTGCCCGCAGCGGAGCCGGTGAGCAGCGGCGACGTGGGGGAATTATAGACCGCCGGGTGCGCCGTGGTGCCGTTCGACTGGAGAACGAGGAAGTAGTTGCCGGCCGGAACGGTGATCGGCGCGGTGAACGGGATCTGCTGCCAAGCACCAGCCGTGCCCGCAAGAGTGCCGGCCGTGGCCGAGGTAGCGAGCAGGTTGCCGTTGGCGTCGTGCAGCTCGACAATCCAGTTATCCGTGCCGCCGACAGAGCCGATCAGCACTTCAATGCCGGTGAGGGTCTGCGAGGTGCCCCACGAGGCGTTGACGAAATAGCGCGTGCCGGCGACGGTCGTCTTGCTCGAGGTGTTGCCGAAGTAGAGCAGCGCCGCAGCGAGGGCCTGGAGGCTGACGGCGCCGGATTCCGGGGCAATGCCCTGGGCATTCTGAGTATCTAGGGCAAGCTGTTCAAGGCCGGAGAACTTGGCCAGCAGCGGCCAGCCAACGGTGTAAAGACCAGACATGTGAGTGTCCTTTCAGCGGAACGGGGGTGACGGAATGGTCAGGTTGCAGTCGTGACAGCGACCCAACCGGTCGTGCCGTTCGAATTCACGAAGAGCCGGCTGGACGTGGAATTGCCGGCCTTGTTGAGATAGATGGAGCCCTGCGGGGCCGAGATGGTCGGGGTGCCGGTGCCGAAATAAACGCCAAGGCCGTCAGTGCCGAACTTGATGCCGGCGACCGTCGCGCCGCCCGACGTGGTCGCAGTTGCGCTCAGCGCCGTGATGCCGCCGGTCGATACAAGCGCGCCGATCGCGGCGAGCCCGTTGAAGGCATTGTTGATCTTCTGAAATGCGTTCGTGAACTTCTCGCCCCCGAATAGGCGAAAGCCGCTCGCGAAGGTCTCGGTAACGATGTTAGCCATTGCGGCTTTCTCCTGCTCTGGCCGGTCACACGCGCAAGTTCATCCGGCAGCAGAGGCCAACTCTGCCGGGCGCAAAGGTTCGATGATGAGGGAGGGGCTAGGTGTTGGTGATAACCGCGACCTTCATGCCGGGACCAACAGCGAAGTATTCCGTCTGACCGGCGGCCATGCGCGCGCTTCCAGCCGTCGCGGTCGGATTGTTGCCGAACAGCACAGAGCAGATCGCATCCGTCGAAATGCGAACCATGTTTGTCGCCGAGTTGAAGGCATTCGACTGAGCGGAGGTGGCACCTATAGCAACCGTCTGCTCGGCAACAGGAGGCTGTTGGGCGAACTGCATCAATGCGGGCCCATTGCCCCACGTGCGGAGCGCGGGCTCCTGGCCAATGCCACGGAACTCTGTCACGTAGAGCGTTGCCATTGCGAACTCACGATGTGCTGGAAATGGAAAGGCCCCGGAGCGATTTGCTCAACGGGGCCCGAAGGACGGGAGTCCGATGCTGTGATTAATGACGTACCGTGATTTGCCTACTCGGTCAATAGAGAGCCGAATGGTTACGGGTTAAATCTCTCGTCTAACACAGCCTTCGCCAAGCACCTCATCTCACTGTAGAATTTACTTCCTTGCGCATATCGGCCGGTAACCTCGTTGGCTATGGCATTCGCCATGTCGATGTCGCTCATCGCCATGAAGCGGCGCGCGATCTCCATGGCGTCACCTTTCGGCGCCGAGCGTGCGGCGGACTGTCCGCGCGAAACGGGAACTCCGCAGAATTCATCATCAACCACCTTGCTCACGCTGCATCCCTCCTATCCAGCTTGTAGTGCTTCCCGAGCGCATTCGCAGCGACACGCAGCTCGCCCACCATGTGCGGCAAGTCCTTGTCCTCCATGACACACAGGCTGAGAGCGGCCCAAAGGTTTGCCGTCATTCCGACCTCGCACTGTTTATCTTGGATGGCACGGCATACGCCGCCCTTCTTGTCTGATCCAATATAGCGCTCTGTAGCGCGTGCCACGAACTGCTCATCGTCCGCCGGGGACCGCGAGCGCCCATGAGTGGCGTTTAGGTTGACTGCTGAAGGCGAACCTCGCGGCGAGTCAATCGCCTGCCGGTAGGCAACGCAGTCATCCTGGTACGCTAAGAGCGCGTCATACTGCGCGCGGCTGATTTCACCGCTAAGGCATAGCCGGCCGACGAACGATCCCGCCATTTGCGACCGACTATCGGACGGCTTCACGCCCCAGATCCGAACGCGTGCGGCAAGACCCGGCTCGATCGCGTCACGTTCCGCCTGTTCAAGCTGGCGCTGCTTTTCGAGGAATGTCTTCACCTGCCGAGCGCCCTGGTCCTCAGGCTTGCGCGACAGGCGACCGTTCGGCTCGCGTTTCCCGATGCTGCGTTTACGACCCATGCTCTATACCCCTTCTCCGTTGATGCGCCGGTCCTCCCAGCCGGCACGATTCAGTCTTCGATAGTCAGGTCATGCGCCGTTCGTTGCGAAGCTGCTCCGCGGCATACGGCTGGAGCACCGAAGCATCGACGCCATGCTTGGTGGCAAGTTTCGCCAGCTCGTAGCTCCTCAGGCGGTATAGATCCTGCAGGCCGCCGTTTGGCAGGCGAGGACGAAGATCGCGCTCGACCTGCATCCTCGCTCCCCAATGTTCATAGTCCGGAGCGCCCCAGCCAAAACTCACGCCAATCATCTCGTCTTGCCCCTTGTGGTTTTGCCTATGTGTCTGCGCCGTTCCTCCCAGACGACGCGGGTTGCTAAATCTTGATGCCGACGCCCAGCAGAGCGGCGCGAACGCGCTCGACATCCGGCTTCTTCACTTGGATGGTGAACTGATCGAAGTCGCGTGCCTTGCGCCATTTGCGGATGAGGGCGCCGAGGTCGTAGCCTTTGCCGCCGCTCGGGTCGTCGCCGAGCCCCTGGTACAGGATAGGCCCGACATCGTCGGTCTCATAGGTCTCGTCCAGATCCGGCTCATCGAACAGGCCGTGATCCCAATACCAATCTTCCCCAGGCCACGCCTCTTCGGTGAACTGCTGCAGTTCGGCGCCCTTGATCTTCATGCCGCCTCTCCCCTCGCCTTCCGGAGCGCTTTGTTGCCCGTGTCGATAGCCTTGCGCATTCCGTCTCCCGGAGTGTGCGAGGCCATGGCGATCAGTTGTACGAGCGCTTCGTACAACTCCTCTGCGGCTTTCCGCTTCAGGCTTTCCCTCGCTACTTCGGCTTTGATGGATGCTGGTGTGTTCATGTCGTCCCCTTCTGTTCTGTGGAATGGAGAGCGGCGTCGATCATGGCGCTGTAGACCTTGTCGACGCTTGGCCAGAGCGCCGCGCCAAGATCCATGCATTCTTCGCCAAACAACTTTCCCGACGTCGCCTCGGCCTGCGCCTTCATCTCCTCGGTCGGCTCTCGCATCTCTGCAATCGCCGCCAGCGCCGCCTTCTCGAAGAAACGCGAGCTTTCGTAATAGTCATCGCCCTCTGCGTGGGCTATCGCCTTCGCCACACGCTCAACCATGCTGTCGCTCACGCTGCTTTCTCCGATTTGGATGGATGGGAGGCACTACGCTTGCAGACCGGTTCGTTGTTCGCCCAGCCGCAGTAAGCCAGCGTCTTGCCGTTCTTGGTGAGGCCAAAGGGAGCGGGAGAGCCGCAGTCCTCGCAGGTGCCTATAAGGGCGCGGGGCTCTACCGTCGCGCCGGCCTTGTTGAGGAAATTCGGGCCCGACCTTCTGAGAACGTAAGGCATCATGCGGCGTCCCTCCGGTCGAACTCGATCGGATAGCGCCGGCTGTCATGGGCGCCGCGGTCATGCGAGCTCGCATAGCGGTAGGTTTCCTTGTCGAACCAGAGCCCGACCTTGCCCTCGAAATCGCCGTTTCGCTGCTTCGCCACGTTGAGGATGACGCCGGGCTTATCCATGAGGCTTTGCTTGATGGCATCGTTTTCGGCGACTTGGATCTCATCCTCGAGGCGCTTATTCCGCCAAACAGCGATGATGTTCGCCGCGTTGCTGGAAATTTCAGAGGCGCCCTTCACGTCCTCGGATTCGGGAACGCCAGCGCCCTTTTCTGCCTTCCTGGCGTGGGCAACCAGATGGGTGTGGACCTTGTGCTGAAGGGTCCAATCAACGATCTGGAAGACGGCCTTTTCCTGCCCGGCATAGTCATCTGAGGCGATGCCAAGGCGCATTAGGCTGTCGATGATGAACATGTCGCAACCGTACTTGGCGCGGGCATAGTCGAAGATTTCAAGCAGCGGCCCGACCCCGCTCTTGCCGACCTTTTCGTAAAGCATCATGCCGTTATCGAGGTATTCGAGCACAGCCCGCAGATATTCCATCGTCGGGCGATCGACGTTTCCAGCCTGCTTGACCATACGGCGAAGGGTCTGGGGCGGCGTCATTTCGAAACTCGCCATGCAGATCCGGGCGCCCTCGGTAATCCAGTGCGGGCAGCAGTCGGACAGGATTTGCGATTTGCCCGAGCCGGTCGCGCCGGTCCAAAGCGTCATGTCGCCGGGCTTGAACTCGATTTTCCCCTCAAGCTTGCCATAGGGGACGGTGTAGCCTTGGCGTACCTCTGGATTTGGGTAGTACAGGGCGCCAACGGCTTCGGCGTAGTGGGACGGACTGTGCAGCCCCTCCGGGTCGAGATTGGCCGCGTTGCGCAGCGCGGCGTCCATCTCCTCTTGCGGAAGACCCGCAACCAAGCATTCGTTTGCGTCTTTCAGCGGCAGCGACACGCGGTAGCAACGATGCCGGCCAAGGCGCGAAGCGATTTCCTCCGCGGCCTCCTCGCCCACCTTGTCCATATCGGTAGAGATGAAAATCTGCTCGAACCGCTCGAGGCGATCGAACTCGTTTTCGATCCACTTTTGCTTGCCGCCCTTGCCGCCGCCGAACGGCACCGACATGGCGACATAGCCGTAAGCCGCCCATGAAAGCGCGTCGATCTCGCCCTCGGTGATGATGAGGTCGCGGGCATCGGGTGGGACGGCCTGCCAGCCGAACAGGATCGGTTCGCAGTTCGCCGCGGTCGGCTTCGGCGAGGCGCCGGCTTCCGCCTTGCGCGCCTTGGCCAGCGCAAGCACGCCATCAGGCAGCAGGTACGGGAAAATGATCTCGTCCCCGAATGCGGCGATCTTGTACTTGGTGAGGATCGATTCGGGAATATTGCGATCCTGCATCAGATAGTCGCGAACGCGGCCTTCCGGGGCCTTGCAGGTGGGCTTGGGCGGCCGGGTATATTCCACCCGATCATTGCCGCCATAGGCGACCGGCCGCTCAACGCCAAGCCACTTCCGCGCCTGCTCCAAAGCCTCGGAGAGCGACACCCCACGAGCTATGCACCAGAGGTCCAGCAGGTCGCCGCCTTCGCCGGTCGCAAAGTCAGTCCAGACACCGGCCTTGGCGCCGGACAGATGCACGCCGAGGGATTGACCTTTGTCACCCGCCGTCGAGCCCGCCCGCCATTCCTGCTGTTCGCGCCGGCCTCCCGGCAGCAGCATTTCCGCCACTGCCTGGGCCGATGCCGCCAACAAGCGTTTGATCTCGATAATATCGGCCATCACAACACCCCGCGGTAAATGGCTGCGTCGGGGTCGGCCGGCTTGAGCGCCTTTTCGATCCAGGCAATCGGCTCGATCACCCGTTGGTCGCGAGCTCGGTTGATAGCAGCGTGAACCGCGGCGCAATCATCGCCAGCAAGCTTCAGCCATTTTCCAATGATGCTCCGGAGCGTTCCTTCCGGCCGCCCGCTGATAGCCGACAGGGTACGCAGCCCATCCCGGAACAGCGCAGTCTTGGCGTCGATCGGAACGACATTTTCGACTGTCGGCGCTTCGGCGCCCGAAACGATAGTTTCGGAAGTTTGATCCTCTTCCTCTACCTCATCCCTTCCCTCATCCTTTCCGTCGCGAGGATTCGGAGAATGATCGGCGATTGGGGCGGGATACTTCGGCGATTGAGGCCGATCGATCTTCTGGTGACGCCAGCCGGTCACTTCGAAATAGTCTTTTCCTCCGACCACATACGGCTTTATCAGGCCGTTCGACGAAAGCTCGTCGAGCATTTCCTGAATGTTCTCGACAGTGAAGTCATCAGACGGGAAGACGAGCGCCTTGATCTGGCGCGGCGTCATGGGATGCCGGCCGGCATCGTCGCAAAAGTTCCACAGGCCGATGAAGAGCAGGCGGGCGATGGGAGTGCACTCCATCACCTGCTCGCCAGTCCAGAACTCGGGCTTGATCGTCCTAATTCTGGCCATTCTTCGCCCCCTCGGCTAGGTGGAAATGATAGAGAACCGTCGAGTGATGGAGCCGGAGTAGCTTTCCGATTTGCTCAAAGCTCATCGGATCGCCCGCCACGTGGATTTCGTTGCGCAACCGGACAATGGCATCGCGCCGGGCAGCAACTAGCCGGCGGCACATGGATCGCTCGAGCAGTTCCTTGAAAGTGACGCGGCGATCCCGGCAGACCCATTCGATCACAGCGCGCGGCTTGGGCGGGATGCTGGCCGGAACGGCGGCGGTGAATGACCGCTTATGCATTGGCGGACTCCCGCTGCATACGCCGACCGTCAACGCAGTAGCGTAGCAGCGTCCCGCGAGGGATGTCCTCGAACCATGTTCCAGTGACGTACCCAGCATCCACCAGGGCGCAGATAATCATGCACCGCAAATCGTGCAGCCCCTTTGGCGCTCCCTTGCCCGGCAAAGGACCGACGCGGACAGCCTGGGGCTCAAACCCCGCTTCTCGGCACATACGCTCGGCTATACCCGCAGCGGTCTCGCGTCGCGGAATGCGTACCTTGTCAAAAAGCGGCGAAGACAAATTCATCATTTCGATGCCCTCACAATTCCCCATTGCTCGAGCAGCGCTATTGGCTCATCCCGGCCGCGGGTGATCGCGTGCGGAATGGATAGATGCTCGCAAATGTCCTTGAACCGGAGCTGCGCTTCGCTGATGCGTCCGCGCTCCGTCTTGAGTTCGATGAAGCCCACCGGCAGATCCGGGCCCATGATGAGAAAATCAGGAAGGCCCTTCGTCAGCCCGTATTGGCCGGCAGCAAATTGGTTCGGGATGCTCGCGACCAGCGTTCCCGGGAGCGCCAGGGCGCGCCAGTGCTGCATTACCGCCTTGGCGATATCGGACTCGCGGGCTCTCCCCTCCCCGGTATTGTGATGGGTCATGCGGCGTCTCCGTCGAGAATGGAGAGCTGCTTGGCGGGCGCCGGCGGCGCGACGAACATGTCGGGCTGCTTGAGTGCGGCAGAAATCCGCTGGCAGGATGTGTCGAAATGCTTCGGGTCGAGCTCTATGCCGATGAACTTTCGCCCAAGCTTGACGGCAGCAACCCCGCTCGTCCCCGCGCCCATGAACGGGTCAATGACTGAAGCGGCTCCGCTGGTCTCAATGGCGTTGATTGGGATCTCAATCGGGAAGCTGGCCGGATGATCCGGATCTACGGTCGGATGGATTCGCCACACATCGCCAAGAGCGCTCGCGGACTTGTGCCGAAGCTGCCATTCTGGCTTAGCGCAGAGGACGATCCACTCGCTCACCGGCATGTAGGCACCGGCCATGCAATTGAACCCGGAGCCACGGTCCCAGGTGATGATTTGACGCAACGGAAGGTGGACAATATCGGTCGGGAGCCGAAGCTGGCGCTTCACCAGCCGAGGCTTGTGATTGTAGTAGATCGCCCCCGAGCAGACTCGCCAAAGTTCGTCCAGCACCCGGCGCTGCCATGCGACATATTCGGGATACGGCATCGCATCGTCATGCGCGCCATAACCGCCGCGCAACTTACCGTCGCCCCATTTGCTGCCGGCGTGGCCGACCCGAAGTCCGCCCTTATCTTCCATGCCCTCGCCGAGATTGTAGGGCGGCGACGTGACAGCGATTTCGACAGCATTGGCGCCGATCGTCCGCAACACCTCAAGGCAATCTCCCAGGTGCAGCTCCACGCCTTCCGCCAATATCTCGACGCGATGGCTCATCTACACCCCTCCATCGTTCTGACGCGGGGTATGGGGAGGGATCATGCTGCGGCCCTTTCCTCAGCAAGTCCGCCCCACTGCTCTGCCATGGCAGCGGCGACGCCCGGGAAGAAGCGCGACCGTTCACGCCAGCGATCCGGGCCCGGCGGGGCGCGATGTACCTTCGACCATGCCTTATGCTCGACCGTGCCGGGACGCGGCGGGACCAGCTTGTTTGTCGGCACCAGCGGCGCCAGGTTCTTGAGATAGAGCCCCGTTGCCTTGAACTGCGGTTCGCCGAACCACCAAGGCTGGACGGTTTGCGCGGGCGGCTGATAGCCCCGAATGCGGGCCTTGGCGTGCTTGTGCATCACCGGGTTTTCGACGGCGATGCGCTCGATCGGCGCGTTCCAGCAGGCCGAGAACAGATCGGCGCCCTCATCGAGTTTATGCCACATAAAGGCCAGCCGATCGTCACGGTCCATCAAGCGGTATTCGGCAATCTCCGCAGCGCTGTAGTGCTCAGCACTCAGTTTCCCGGGAGGTTCGCTGAGCCAGCGTACCCCGCTGTTGCAGAGGCGAGTGCAAGGCGGATGCATTACGGCCAGCAGATCCCAGCCGTCGTTCAGGATGTCCCGGACATCCCCGACGACATGCTTGTTGCTGCGGTCGTCGGCGGGCAGCAGGTCGCATGACCATGCATCATGACCGAGCGCGGCAAAGGCGCGGCGAACCGTGCCGGAGAATTCGCAGGCGATCAGAACCCTCACCGATCGGCCCTCCGGCTCTCTTCGCGCTGCGCATTGCGTTCGGCAAAAGCGGCTTCAGTGGCAGATCGCGACCGAACGTCCGCCTGAAGCTGTTGCGTCTTCTTGGCCTTGACGAAGAGAGAGCGGCGCTTGTCTGCTCGCTTCTCGGACTTGGCGCGGTTGATGATGAGCTGTGCGGGGTTCATCGCGGCAGCCTCAGGACACGAATCCAGAAGATCGTGACGACGAGGATCCACGCCATCGACCCAAAGCCAGTCACATCCCAATAGAAGCCGGAATGGATGCCGATGACCCACAAGATCGCGAACGCGACCGCTGGCGGCACGGCCATGCTGGACACGACTGCCGCGATCACGCCGACAATCACAGCCCGGACCAGTTTGTCTACATCGATTGCTGACATCTATCTGCCCTCTTGGACTGTCGGGGGTGGAAGGGGGTTAGGCGGCGAGTTCAATCGGTGATTTCTCGAAGCCGATGGCACCTAGGCCAGCCCGCTTCGCCGCATCGAGGATGGCTCCGGAGCCAGCAAAGGGGTCCAGCAACAGGTCGCCCGGCCGGCCATAGGCGCGAACCATCCAGTCAGCCACTTCCGGGGGCAACTGCGCCGGCGGCCTACTGTCAAAGGCGGCGCGGTGATGTGATCGAGAAGGTCGGCCGGCTCGACAGCGCTCTTGCCCTTCTTGAAGGCGAGCACCTGAACGCTGGCGAATGACGGGCCGGATGTGCGGGCCTTAGTCCGCGCTGCCGGCTTGCACCACGTCAGTGTCCGAACCGGCTCTACGAGGCCGCGCACAGACTCCACCATGTAGGCTTGGCTGCGCCAGCTCGACGCGCACATGATCAGCATCCAGCCGCCAGGGGCCAGCTTCTTGGCTGCCTCGCGCAAGACGATGGCAACCGTTGCGGAAATGGCGTGTTCGTCTCCGTCGCCACGAAGCGCATATGGCGGGTCGGTGACAATGATAGTCGGCCGCTCCTGCAACTCGAGTATCAAGTCGAGCGCATCGCCCTTGATGAGCGAGTGCGTATAGCGACATTCGGCGGGCGAGCCCGAGCGCGTGCACGGATTGTCTCGCATTTCGCCGCAGAACTTGCATTCGCTCATCATCTCGCCCTCAGTTGTTGCCGTCATCGGCAGGATCAGTTGGAACTCGGCAGCGAATTTTCGATGCGACGGATGCTGCTCTCGATGGAGCGGAGCGAATTGGAGATGGAGCGCGCATCGTCCTCAACATCGCCGAAGAGGCCGGCGGCAACGGGGTCTGCGTTGTTGGTCTCGCCTGTAGGCACAGAACCAACGAGACGGTCGGCTAGGCGGTAGACCAAATCGGCGATCTCGTTTGCGTCCCGGCGGACGTAGGTAACTGCCGAGACGAAATTTGGCTTGCCGTTCGCAACCACGTTCTTCGGCGTGCTGAAGGTATCCATTCACTTCTCCAGGTTCTGCGGCTCAGCCGCGTTGATCGTCTGTTTCGTCGTCGTGGATAGGGGTCGGAACTCAGCTCTCAGCGAAGGTCAGAACGTCGACAGGAACGGTGCGCTTGGCCTGCTGAACGACGCGAAGCTGGGTGTTGGTGGTGCGGAGGATTTCACGGGCCTGAGACGCCACGGCATCAGCTTGACCGGGCTGCATGTCGCCGGTCTTCACCGCCTGCAAGGTCTCCCAAAGGGCCGACTTCAAGTTCTTCGCCGTCAGCGTCAGCGCGTCTGAATCGCTCATAGTCACGTCTCCGTTGTTGGGTTTTTGCAATTCCGCCCTTGGAGAGGCGGATGTCGTAGTCGGAGGACTGCCGAAGGGCTTCCTCGCGGATATCGAGCGCCAGCAGGTGACACTCCCAGAATTCGCCGTAGTCTTTCTTCGCCAGATACTGACGGTCGTATTCCCGCTTCCACGCGCGGTACTCAGGGCGGCGGCAATATTCGACATGAGAGGGCATGCGCCGCTTACGCTCCTCCGCGGCCTTCGCCGGGTCATAGGTGCGCTTGTGGTATTCGGCCTTCTTCGCCTTGAGTTCCTGCGCCAGCTCTATGCGGCGAGCGGCGTCATATGCCCGCTTCTCCGCCTTCTTCTGTGCGGCGGATTTCGGCGCAGCGCGTCGCGCAAGACCGGCGCATGCCCGGTCGCAGTACAGAGGCATCCCGGCTTTCCGAGCGCGATTGACCGCGCCGGTCGGCTTGTCTGACTCCTTCCCGCAATGGGCACACGTGATCTTCATTTCGTCAGTTGTCCTCGTTGTCGTCGTGGATAGGGGTGCGCTGTCCCCACTCGATGTCTGGATCAATCTGTCGAGCGTCGGCGCGGAGAACGTTGCCCATCTGCAAGTGCGCCTCCGCCAAGTCGGTGTGCTTGTCCGCGCGCTGCCTCCACGCGGTCGCCAGCGACCGCCGCACGGAGGAAGGCAACCTCGGCCTCAAGCGAAGCAAGACGCTCCGCCAAAGCCCTGTCCTGTGCTCGGATGGCGTCCTCTCTGGACGCAACGAGTTCCGCAATTCTCGCCGCCTCTTCTGCCCGGACACTTACGCCAGGCTCGTTTTGATAAAGGGATCGAACACGCCGCTGGCCGAAGCCGAGCTTGCGCGCGAGTTGGGCCATGCGGCCCTTGTGGTTCAACGAAGGCCAAGACGACCCCGCGTAATCGCGAAGCATCGTGTGAACAGCCGCACTCATTTTCCGCTCTTGATGGCTGGTGAACTTTTCCAAGTTTTTGGGCTCCCTTGCCGATAGTTCTTGAACCATCGGGTGAAGACGACTTGGAAGGAACGACGACTATGACGACACATCGGCTCGATGAGCTTTGCAGGCAGATCCTGAGCCGTGTGAACGTTGATGAACTTGCCGGCAGCGAACCCATGCGCGCCAGCAATGAAGGGGACACCCGGCCGGACGGGGAGGGAAACTCGACCGACCGGGTGCATCCGCAGCGGGGAGGAGGAACGCCGCGAATTGAAAGGAATGTGGTGAAAGCGCCGAGCCGCAGCCGAGATGGCTGGACCGTCCGCAAGCCGCCCAAAAGGACCGGAGCGACGAACGCCCCGGCCAGTGACATTGGCGTAGGTCAAACAGAGGGAGGAAACCGCTCTGTTACGAAAGAACCCAGCCCGGCGCGCGGCCGACCTGTCTTGCGCGTTATCAACGGCAAGTGCCTGCTGACGCGTCCAAAGCGGGCGCGCCCCACGCCCGGCGTCAGCAGACATTTGCGGTTGGTGTGGAGCGCGGATCATGCGCGCTCCTTCTCAGGAGTGCTGACATGACGAGCTATTCGGTTGAATTGCTCCACGTCGTGCTCAGGGGATTGGGGCTTGTAGGCAAGCGGCTTGAAATGCAGAGCATTAAAGGCCGGCTCAAGAACGAGGCCCAGTTTCGCGCAGATATGCCTGTTGTCGATCTCGCGCAGCAGGAGAAGCTTATTCCCGGTCCGGCTACAGAAGACGATCTTGCGGATAGTGTAGACGCCGCCCTCTTCGGGGTAGACGGCCCCGGCCACCCTCTGGCCAGTCACAAGTGGCTGGTAGATCGCATGGACGCATTTGGCGCCGACCCTGGCCCACGCGCTCATTCCGGCTCTCCCGTCAGGTAGTCGGGGCCGTTGGCAGTTGGCGGCGTGCCGCGCGTGAACGCGGCATGGATCAGCGCGCCAAGCACGATGATTGCGACCGCGCCGAAGCCGCTCCCGCAAACGAATGACGACCAGTCCATCAGGCGACCTTTCCCGCCTTCGCGGCGGCTTTTGCCTTTGCCGAAACCGCATTGCACTCGCTGCAGGAGTACGCCTTATGCGACATCCAGCATTTTTGGCCGCGCTGATGCTTCAGGCAGATTGGGTTGACCTTGGGTTCGAAAGGAGCGGTCGGGGCCGGCACCTGGCGCTGCTGTTGCGGCTGCTCTGGTGCGGGGGACTGGGGTCCCGAAGCGGTCGTCCCTGCATCCTCATGGGAAGCAGCCTCCGACCTCAGCGGATCGGCAGGTGCAAGCGCCAGCCGCTCCGGGGTTTCGTTCGCCGTTCCCGGCTGAATTTCCACGACCGAGTTACGCGGTACATTGGACTCGGTCGCTTCAGCAGTGGGGGACTGCTGGATGGGGGAATTTGGTTTGGGTTTGGGCTCCGGAGCGCGCGGCTTGGTGACGGGAGCGCGGCCGCGCGGCGGCTCGTCGTCGTCATCGTCCGGGGGCGCAAAGGTCATGCCGAGAGCATCCATGTAGAGGCTGAGAATGGCCTCTTGTTCCATCCGTTCGTCGCGGTCCTGCTTGCGAATGCGGACGAGCTGGCGGAGCACCTTCACGTCAAAGCCATTGCCTTTGGCCTCGCCGTAAATCTCCTTGATGTCGTCGGCGATTGCCTTCTTCTCCTCCTCCATCCGCTCAATGCGGTCGATGAAGGCGCGGAGTTGGTCTTGGGCTACGGAATCACTGCTGACCGTGCTGGACATCTAGACCTCTCCAGAAATGGGTGTGAAATTGATGCGGTGACCGCAGTCCTTGATGGCTGCGAGAACGGCCGCCTGCCGAACCTTCTGGGCAGTCTCGCCCGGCCTGGAGAGGCGCATTTCGGCGTAGTGGCGTCGAAAGGCCCGGTACATCGCCTTGGCCTCTGGCGTGTCGATCTGCTTCATGATGGCAATGACGCCATCCATGTTGACGCAGTCCTCGCCGACCTCCGGGATGAACATCTTCTTCGGCTGGAGCCCTTCGACCGGCGAAATGTCCGGTATGCCAGCGGAGTTGTCGTGGGGTACGCCGCTCATGCTGCAACCGGGCGCTTGATCGCCTTGGGCCACACGGCTCCATCCGGCCAATTCTCCGCGAACCAGATGATTGCGGCATTGAACCTTGCGGTCGTGATGTCCTTTTCGGCACGGAGCGCAGCGAGCTTCTTGCTGTCTTTGAAGACGCGGAAGCTCAGCGTCGTGTCCCCTAAGGACGTGACCCGCTGGAACTCATCGGCGAGGGCGAGAAGATGTGCGATCTGAAGCATGGTCGCCAACATCGGTTATTTTACCGGTGGCGTCAACGGTTTTCTTACCGCTGTGATTGCTCGGCCTTGGGCGGTAAGAAAACCGCATGGAAATGAAGACTGTCCTTGCCCGAATAGACCTCAGGCTCGCCGCGTTGGGCACTACCGACGCAGCGGTTTCCAAGAAGGCTACCGGCTCTCAGGACACAGTCCGGAACTGGCGTCGGCGAGTTGCCAAGGGCGAGTCGCCGAGCGCCTCAGTGAGCAAGATCGAAGCAATATCAGAGGTGCTTGGCGTGACACCCGAATGGCTTCAAGGGCAAGGCCCCGAGGACCTAGACGCAGCTCGCAAAGAAGAAGCTGAGATCCGACGCCTCATCGATCTTTACCGATCCCTGGAACCCGATCTGCGCCCGGTTGCGATAAACCGGGTGTCCGCCCTAGTTCCTCCAGAATCTCAATCGCCCGCTTTCGATCGTCAGAAGAAAGACGACGAACCAACTCCCTGAAGACCCTGAAATCCAGGTCCTCCCCTTCGCTACCAGTCAACGCCGCCCCCGAGTATGTTCATGTTCCGTTCTCTACCACTAGGCGCTAAATCCGTCGAGAACGAGAACGACGATATGAATAAACCGTATCTAGTCCGGAGCGCAGACGGGCGCCCGCGAGCCGGAGGGTAGAAACTTGCCGACACGACAAGTCGAGCGCTTTTAGGGTTTCCCCCTGGACAGAACGCCCGCCTCCGGCCGGATGAGCCGAGGTCGGAGCGCGCCGCCAAGCGCCGCCCCATCGCCCCCTTTCGAGGACGATTTCAGCCGTCACATGCGCCGCCCCCTAGGCGCATGTGCTGCTCCGTGTCCTTTACGGGGCACGGCTATAGTGTCGGTCAGGGTTTCTACACCCAGAGGTACATTGCCCCGATTTATGAGCGCCGTTCAAGCGCCCATCCCGCTAAAGTTTCGAGCAACCGATTTCAGTGAACAGGGAAGTTTGGTTCTCCGCGTCCGAGCCCACGAGAGCTAACCGGGCCCGGCAATCACTCAGCGGTAAAATCGAGGTCACGCGCGCTCCCGTCTCTCCATGTAGCGATTCTGCCTGCCATTGCGTCGGTTTTTTTACCGCCGCAACGCTTGACGACCGGTAATTTTACCGCTACAACTCTCCCCATCGATACCGGCCAACGCCGGCCGAAACGCCCGGCAATAGCCTGGCACATGGGGAGAATGGGGAATGGAACTGATCGTCTGCTTCAACCATGGCCGCGACGCCGCCAAGGCCGGCGCTCTCCGCGTCGCGCCAGACGCGCTCGATACCACTGCTTATGGCCGGGTCACCATGAGCAAGGACGCCAAGCGCGAGTGGCTAATTGGCTATGACCACGAACTTTCTGGCAGCGCCAAGTTTCGGCGCCCTCGCGCATCCGACCCCCGTTATTTGGCCGCCGCCTGATCCTCTAGCCGAGCGCCGGAACACTCTCCGACGCTCCACTAGGTGGATCAGATCAAGGGCCAACGAGGCCGAGAGGATGGGGTGGGGAATGTCAGAAGTGAAGCATACGCAAACGCCTTGGCGGGTTGAGGAAGGGACGGTCCTGATCTGGGGCGCCTATGATCCCAACGACAGTTCGACGTTCGGCATGGGATACCCGGTCACGGAATGCCGCACTCAGCTTGGCCACGGCTCCCCCCTCGCTCGCTCGTTCAAAGAGGAAGAGGCGGAAGCCAACGCCGCCTTCATCGTCCGCGCCGTGAACAGCCATGAGCAGATGCTGGCCGCTGCCAATGATGCGCTCTCCGGCTGGCGGTACATCCGGGAGCAGCATGGCGACCTCTACGGCGTTGGCTGGGATCGGGTGGAGCAGGCCCTTGTAGCCGCCATTGCCGCTGCGGGAGACGCCTGATGAGCGAGCGCAAGGACTACGGAGACCCTGCGTTCCCCGGCAACGGGTCGCGTGAGTGGCAGTTTGAGCATTCCGGCATGTGGCTGCGCGACTGGTTCGCCGGTCAGGCGCTGGCGGGGATCTTGGCCTCCGAGCCCGAGGACGTTGCTTATGCCACTAACGTGGCAGCGGAACGTGCCTATCGGTTCGCCGACGCCATGCTTGCCGAGAGGTCCAAATGACCGCCGCTCGCATCGCATCCGTAAAGGCTGAAATCGCCGCGCTCGAGGCCGATGGCATCGACCACTACGACCTGGATGGCCGCTTGGCCCGCCTCGAAGGCAAGGACCTGTTCCTGACCAGCAAGTCTTGGGACGTGACCCTGCAATACCACGACCAGAGCCGGCCCGCGCAGGAATTCTATGACGGCTGGGTCCGAGAAAACCTCTCCCTCCGCCTCTCCGAAGACATCAAACACGCAAAGGCAGCATAGCCATGGACGCGCTGTTCACTCGCGCCGACCGGGAGTTAGCGATTGAAGACTTCGGCCGTAATCGCGTGCAGGAAGGGGTTTTGCGCCTTTTCCTCAAGCGCGGGCGTCGCCTCGGCATTCTGACCGATGACGCCGTTGACGAGCTGCTTTCCGACCTGATCGCGGACGCACAGTTAGCGGAGCGCATCAAGGCCGGCAATCGCCAGCTTCGCGCCAACGGCGGGGTCCCGGCATGATCCCCTCCATCTCCCAACCCTCCCTCTCATGGCTGGATAGGCTGCCGGGGAATGCGACCTGGACGGAAATCGGCTGGATCGCGGCAATCGTGGTTGTCGGCGTGATCGGCGGTTGGGCCGAACTGGCCTTGGCGACGGGAGGGTTCGCGTAATGGCTGACATTAGTCACGAAAACTATCGTGGATACGACGCAACCGAAGGGAAGCCGAGCGGAGCAGCGCAGCATTTCCCGTGTGCCGCCTGCGGGAAGAAATTCAGCTCGCGGGAAGCGTGGGGAATGCACGTCGCTGCCAAACATGGCGGGCGGAAATGAGCCGTCCCTTACCCCTCCCAGAGCAAACCGAGCCCGAGGGGGCCACCTCAATCGAACCCAAGTGGATCATGCCCGCGGACGGCATTTGGGTGCCGGTTGAGCACGAAATCACGCGCGCCGCCGGTCTTATCTCTGACCGCCGCTGCACCGACTTGGAACGCTTCAAAGCTGACATGGAGGCTGATCTTGAACGCGATAGTCATTGAGCATCCGGCCCGCATCAAGGCCGAAATCCGCAGCTTCGCCTCGCTGGCGCACACGCTCAGCCGCATCAGCGTCCAGCGGGCGCAATGGGCCGAAGAAGCCGAGGCTCAGGGCAACATCAATGCCGCCAACCGGTTCGCCAAGGAGGCAGCAGAAAAGCGCTTTCAGGCCAACTGGTATCTCCAAAAGGCCATGGACCGGAAGGACCGTAGCTATGCCCGTTCGTGATCGTATCGCCGTCGATGCCGCCTTCACCACGGTGCACATTCAGCGGCTCAAGGAAGCCTATCCCGAGTTGGTGGAAGACGCCGATCTGCTCGCCAGCACGATCGAGGGCGAGACGGATTTTGAGCACGTCTTGGCGGCTGTGACGGACGCCTTCCTCGACGCCTCAGGAATGGCCGAAGCAGCATATGGCCGCGCCGATAGTGCCAAGGAGCGCGGCGACCGATTCAAGCGTAAGGCGGATGCCATGAAGACCTTGGCCTTCGGCATGATGCGCGCCGCTGAACAGAAGAAGGTCACGCTGCCCGAGGCGACCATCAGTATCGCCAAGGGGCGGACGCGGGTTGTGGTCGATGACGCCGAGGCGCTGCCGCAGGGCTTCTTCCGGCTGGAGCGCGTGCCGCTCAAGACCGAACTTGCGGACGCGCTCAACGATAACCAGGCCATTCCCGGCGCTCGCCTCGAGGCCGGAGAGCCGCACCTTTCCATCAGGACGAAGTGACATGTTCGATCCCGCTGCCCTGTCGGCAGAGTTTCCGCGCAATGCCGTTTCATGGCGCGCTCAGAGCATGACCAAATCCGGCGATAAAGCTCTGGCGCTGGCCTACATCGACGCGAGAGACGTGATGGACCGGCTCGATAAGGTGTGCGGCCCCGAGAACTGGCAGGATCGCTACGAGTTCCACGGCCCGCGCACGGTTTGCTACCTCTCGCTCCGCATCGGCAACGAGTGGGTGACGAAGGCGGACGGCGCCGGCGACAGCGATGTTGAAGCCGAGAAGGGCGCGATCAGCGATGCCCTCAAGCGCGCCGCCGTCAAATGGGGTGTTGGCCGTTACCTGTACGCCATCGAAACCCCATGGGTGCCCTGCGAGAGCTACGAGTCGAACGGCAAGAAGCACTGGAAACGCTGGACGGCCGATCCATGGTCGTGTGTGCGCTCTGCCCCGTCGGCACCTGCCCACACGCCCGACACGCCGACGCCCAGCAAGTCGGATGGCCGCACGATCTACGCCAAGCACGAAGCAGCCATCCGCGCTGCGACAACCAAGGATGATCTGCGCGCCGCCTGGAGCGCTGCCATGGCCGACAAGGAAAGCATCCCTCTTGACTGGCAACCCAAACTTGTTGCCGAGCGCGACGCCAAAATCCTCGAGCTCGGCAAGGCAGCGGCTCCCGTGAAGCCGAACTTCGATCACCTGCAAACGGAGAATGCATAATGGCCAATCGTCTCGACGCGCTATCGGTGCGCGAAAGCAACGGCAAAAGCTACTTCACGCGCCTCGGCGTCGCATTCGAATCCAAGGATGGCACCGGCTGGAACCTCTTGCTCGACGCCATGCCGGCGCCCGTGGAAGGCCAGTTCAAAATCCTGCTGCGACTGCCTCAGGATGACCGCCAGAACGCCCCCAAGGGCGCGCGCGGGCCGATGGACGATATTCCGTACTGAGGAGGCGCACGATGAAGGATATCGCCATCATCCAGACCCGCATCGACCATGCCAAGAACCTTGAGGCGCTGTCGGATATCGCTCGCGATGCTGAAGCGGTCATGGACGTTGAGCACCGGCCACAAGCCGATCGTGACGCGCTGAAGGAAGCGCTTCGCAAGCGGACCATGGATCTGGCCGCCCTGCTGGGAGCTGGATGATGGCCACGCGCTTTATAGAAACCGAGGACGACCGCAAGCTGCTGATGGCCTATGTGGCTCAACAGAAGCTCCCGTTCGGCATCACTATCGAGCGCGGGCGGAAGCGCTCGGCCGACCAGAACCGGCTCCAGAGGCTATGGGTCAAGGAAATCGCCGACCAGATTGAGGACCAGATGGCGGAGGAAATCCGCGGGCTCTGCAAACTGCAATTCGGTGTCCCCATCCTGCGACACGAGAACGAGGCGTTCGCCCAGAAGTACGACCGGTTCGTCAAGCCGCTGCCCTATGAGCAGAAGCTCGCCTTCATGATGGAGCCGCTGGATATGCCGGTCACCCGCATCATGACGAGCAAGCAGAAGAGCGCCTATCTCGATGCGATCCATCGGCACTATTCGGCGATGGGCATCATCCTGACCGATCCGGGTGACGCGTTGGCTGACGCCGATCAGCGGAGGGCAGCATGACCCGCAAGCTCTCTCCCGAAGAACGCGCTCTCATCGCCCTGGCTCGTGAAGGCTCAATCGTCCCCGGCGATGCCGCAGCGAGCGAGTTCGGCGGCATGCTGGTCGGGCTGTTGCGCTCGCTCGTCAAGAAGGGCCGCGCGACGGATGAAATGACTGACGACGGGCCACGATGGACTGTCACCGCTGCCGGCCGCCAAGAGGCTGAAGCTATTGAGCGGGGGGCGTAGATGCCAATCCGTCCTGAGCGCATGAAACTCTATCCGGGCGGCGGAACTCACTCGAAAGAGTGGAAGGCGTTTCGTGCCAGCATCATCGAACGCGCCGGTAACCGCTGCGAGGGAACGCCCCAGCATCCGGAGTGCCGCGCCGATAATGGCCAGCCGCACCCGGAAACGGGCAGCAAGGTAGTGCTCACCATCGCCCACATGGATTGGGACGAAAGCCACGCCGACCCGATCCGGTGCCGCGCGCTTTGCCAACGCTGCCATCTGCAATGGGATGCCGCTCACCATCAGAAGAACGCCGCCCGCACGCGCCGCCGGAAAAGCCCTCAGGTTGATCTTGAGGACTGGCTGGCATCATGAGGCACGAGTTCCCAACGAAGGTAAAGCGCGAGGCCCGGACACGTTCAGGCGGGTTCTGCGAGGCTATTGGTGCGGTCTATGGGCTCCCGGCTGGCCATCGCTGCTGCGCCCCGCTCGATACCAAGGGCGTGGAGTTCGACCACTATCCGCTGCCGGCCGGCGACGAGGACAGCGATACGCTCGCCAATTGCGTTGCCTGCTGCCCGAAGTGCCACGCCTGGAAAACCGCCAACTACGATATTCCGGTTCTCGCGAAGGGCAAGCGCGTCTCCGACTTTCACCTCGGCATCCGACCGCGCTCTCGATTCCAAAGCGCCGGTTTTGCCAAGGCCGCTCCCCAGAAGACCGCCACCACTCCCCCAACCAAGCGGGTCGGCTATTTCCCCGACGCCAACACAAAGGCCGCAGAATGACCACATCGAATGCAGCCATGACCTCAACAGAGAAGATGACGCTTTTGCCCTGTCCGTTTTGCGGCAATGAGCAGGTGCGCCTTACGACCAACAACCAAGCCGCAATGTCGTGGGTTGCATGCCCAAACTGCGGCCTAGAAGCCCCGTCCGAGACCGGCGTCAACGCCGACGACGCGGTGACATACTGGAACCGCCGCTCCCTATCCGAGGGACAGAAGCCGGTAGCGGTGAAGGGGCTGGAGTGGCATGGCCCCGACATCAGGGACGAGTTTACAGCTCGCTCAATGCTGGGCCAGTTCGTTATCGGTCCTAAGCAGCGAAACGGCTCCCGTTGGTGCATGGGTGATTATCACCTCACGATCGAAGACGCCAAAGCCTCCGCCCAAGCAGATTACGAGGCTCGCATCCTCTCCGCCCTCGTAACCCCTCCTGCCGAGCCCGCACGGGCGGAACTGGCAGGGCTGACCGAGGCGCAGATTGAACACATGGTGAACCGCTTCCTCGGCTGGAGGCTGCCCGAGAGCTTCAACCCGGATAACGGGATCACCTTCGATCCCCGAGGTAACGCTGGTAACTCGACATACGAGTACACTCGCAGGCCAACCGGCACCAACCTGTTCGATGCAACGCAGGCCAAGGCGATGGTGCGTCACATGATTGAAGGCTTGTTTACCACTACCCCTCCGGCAGCAGCCAAGGACGACACGAGCCAGCGGGAGGGATTGATCGGCCAAATGCGAGTATGCGCCGAGATCGCGCGCTCGTCGCCAGACGACTTCACCTATTTAAACGGCCCGGCTCGCGAGATGCTGCGCAAAGCCGTTGCCGCCCTCTCCCTCCCAGCCGGACCGGTCCCCGAGCAGGAAGGAGAAGGCTGATGGGCGAACTCCCAATTGACGCCGAAGGCCGCTTTGCCGGATACGCGAGCGTTTTTGGTTCGGTCGACAATGGCGGCGACATCGTGATGCCAGGAGCATTTGCACGGAGCCTTCAGGGTGATCAGCGCGGACGCATCCGGATGCTGTTTCACCACAACTCGAAGGAGCCGGTTGGCGCCTGGGAGCGCATCGCCGAGGACGGCTTCGGTTTGTGGGTCGAAGGCCGGCTGACCGCCGGCGTGCCGCGCGCCGATGCGCTCCGGCGGCTGATCGGGGCCCGCGCCATCGACGGTCTCTCGATCGGCTTCCGGACCGAGAAGGCGACGCGCGATCCCGGCACGGGATATCGGCGCCTGTTGCAGGTCGATCTCTGGGAAATCTCGATCGTCGCGAACCCGATGATGAACGACGCTCGCATCAAATCGCTGGAGCCCTCCCATGACCGTTAATCCGAACACCGCCTCGCTGAGCGAGGCAAAGCTGGATGAAATAGAAGCGCTGGCGTTCGCGGCGAACGACATCCATGCATGGACGCTAGGGAATGCCAGCGTTCCGCGCCATGCTGATTTTATCCGCGCGATCAGCCCGGCCGCAGTCCTTTCCCTCCTCTCCATGGCCCGCTATCGCCCGCAAGACGATACGAGCAAGCGGGAGGGGGAAGACGAAGCGGACGAAGCTTACGAGATCGGCAAACGGGACGGCTATTCCGAGGCCATCCAAGAACTCGACATGGCGACTGGCGGCGACGG
>Ga0310811_10001667_pt1 | contig 27703 bp, 25 predicted proteins | sample YCmetagenome_FD_207642 | JGI IMG/M metagenome (GOLD analysis project Ga0310811, IMG submission 207642) | Soil microbial communities from experimental microcosm in Duke University, North Carolina, United States - YC | ecosystem: Engineered > Artificial ecosystem > Soil microcosm > Unclassified ... | reverse complement strand
ACGGTGAGCCTGGGCACCTGCATGGCAACCAGGGCGGCGGTTTCCCGCGCCTGCTCCTCGTAGGGGTCGCCTTCCGCGATGGTGCGCTGCGGAACACTGTGCGCGGTAAAAATCACCGGCACGCGCCGGCCCATTTCCCGGCAGGCGCGTTCCCAGCCCGCGCCCAATTTCTCTGCGAAAGCGCGCGCCAGCAGCGGGTGATCGTGCCAGTTGTCAATGAACTCGACTGGGAAAGGCGGCGTCACGTCCAGCACCGCCTTGCGGTACAAGCCGACGCTGGTGCGCGAATCATGCGGCGCCAGACAGATGGCGATGGCGCGCTGCACGCCATCCGCACCCATTTCGCGCACCGTGTCGGAGATAAGCGGCTTCCAGTTGCGCATGCCCACGTACACGGGCAGCTTCACTTCGCGCGCCAGCGCCTCTGCCTGCTTCAGGGTATATTGCGTGAGCGGCGAGCACCCGATCAGGCTGTAGCGGTGCTGGATCTCTTCCACCACCTTTGGTGGCAATGGCCGGCCTCCGGTCACTTTGAGCAAAAACTCCGGGACTTGCTCCACCCGCTCGGGCGTGCCGTGCGCCAGCAGCAGCACCGCTATTTTTTCCGAGCCAGCGCTCAAAGCCCCTCCTTATCGTGATACCGCCGCTGCTTTGGACGAATACTCATGCACAAACTGGGCCAGGTCGCGAACATTCTCCACCGGAGTTTCCGGCAGAATGCCGTGGCCAAGATTAAAAATATGGCCGGGACGTCCGCCGGCGAGGCGCAGCACGTCCTCAGCGCGGGCGCGCAGGTCTTTCCAGTTAGCGAACAGCGCCACCGGATCTAGATTTCCCTGGACCGCGCCCCGGAAGTCCAGGCTGGCCCAGGCATCGTCCAGCGCAATGCGCCAGTCCACGCCGATCACTTCCGCGCCGGTCTCCTTCATGGCCGGCAGCAGCGTGGCCGTATCCGTGCCGAAGTAAATCACGGGCACGCCGGCGCGCTGCAGGTTGCGCACCAGTTCGGTGGTACGCGGCAGCACGTAGCGGCGGTAGTCGCCGGGCGCGAGACAACCCACCCAGCTATCGAAGACGTGGATTACATCCGCCCCCGCACGCGCCTGCTGGGCAGAGTATTCGCTGAGCACCGCCACCAGCTTGGCCATCAGTTGGTCCCAGGCTCCTGACTGGCAGTACATCAGCTTTTTGGTTTCCAGGTAGTTGCGGGAGCCGCCGCCCTCGATCATGTAGCTGGCCAGGGTGAAGGGAGCGCCGCAGAAACCAATCACCGGCAGTTTTTCTCCGAAGTGCCGAGCCACGCGCTGCACCGCTTCGGCAACATAGGCCAGTTCGCCGGCGCCGTCAGTGCGTAAGCGGCCGATATCCTCCGCATGTCGCAGCGGCGCCTCGATCACCGGGCCCTCGCCGGAGGCGAAGTGAAATCGCATCCCCATGACCTCAAAGGGCAGAAGGAGATCGGCGAAGATGATGGCGGCGTCCACGCCCAAGGCTTCGGCTGCGGTGATGGTCACCTCCGCCGCCAGTTCCGGCTTTTTGCAGATTTCCAGCAGGGAATGATGCTTGCGCACCGCGCGGTACTCCGCCATGTAACGCCCGGCCTGGCGCATGAACCACACCGGGGTAAAGGGCGCGGCTTGGGCTTTGCAGGCCCGCACAAAGGCGGAGTTGGGCGCAGACATGACCCTTCAATTTAGCATGTCCGCCCCCCGGGTTCCCGCTCCGGCCGGAGTGCTGCGACGGGTTGTACGCCCTTCAGGCCCGCGCCGGAGGCGTCCGGCTAAGCAATCGGTACTCCAGAAACCTGGCCGCCAGGGCCGGGCTGAGGTCGGCCGCCTGGGGTTCGGCGATCCGCACCACTTCTCCCCGGCACAGCACTTCGGCTCCCCCTATGCCCTCAATCTCGATAGGCAACACCAGGTTGATTTCCAGCTCCGACCGCGGCTGCAGGGCCTGTTCGGCATGAAACAGCACCCCGGAGCGGCTCACGTTCTCGGTGGTGCCCTGGCGCCAGCGCGCTTCTCCGGGCAGCCGATAACGCAGGGGCAGGCGCACCGGCAAGCGCGGCGCGCGGTCCTCCGCCCACAGCTGCAATTGCCCCTTTTCCAGTTCGAACTCGCGGGGTTGCCGTTCCCGGCTCTCCAGCACGGCGCGTACTTTTTCGGTCAGCACCTGTTCGGTGAAGGGCTTTTGCAGAAAGGCCAACCCCTTCTCCAGTTCGCCATTCTGGTGGACAGCGCGCTCCGTGTAGCCGGACATGTAGATTACGGGCGTACCGGGGCGGAGACGGAGCAACCGCCGCGCCAGTTCACGCCCGTTCATGTCGGGCATCACGATGTCGGTGAGCAGCAGGTGAATCCTGCCCGTGTACTGGGCGACTATATCGAGCGCGGTGCGCCCGCCCTCCGCCTCCAGCACGGTGTACTGGTGGCGCTCCAGGAACCGCCGCACCAGCTCGCGCAAGGTGGGCTCGTCTTCCACCAGCAGGATTGTTTCCTTACCGCCGGCCGCTTTCTTGCCCGGAACCGGAACGTCAAGCGGCAGCTCCGGCTCGGTGACGCGCGGAAAATAAAGTTTAAAGGTGCTGCCCTGGCCAGGCTCGCTATAGACCCAGATGAAGCCTCCGCTCTGCTTGATGATGCCGTAGACGGTGGAAAGTCCCAGGCCGGTGCCTTGTGGCCCCTTGGTGGTGAAGAAGGGCTCGAAGATGTGCGATTGCGTGTCCGCATCCATGCCGCTGCCGGTATCGGTGATGGCGAGCATCACATACTCGCCCGCCGGCATAGAGGTGCGCTTCTGGGTGTAGCTCTCTTCCAGGGTGAGGTTGGCGGTCTCCAGAATGATCTTTCCGCCCTGGGGCATGGCGTCGCGCGCGTTCACCGCGAGGTTCAGGATCACCTGCGCCACCTGTCCCGGATCAGCCTTGATGCGGCCCAGTTCGGCGCCGGGCACATTCACCACCTCAATGTCTTCGCCGATGAGGCGGGGCAGCATCTTCAAATTGTCGAGCACCAGCGCGTTAAGATCGAGCACTTTGGGCGAGAGCACCTGCTTGCGGCTGAAGGCCAGCAGTTGCCGGGTCAACGATGCGGCACGGTCCGCCGCCTTTTCGATTTCCGTAGCCGCTTTGCGCAGGGGCGACTCTCCTTTGAGTTCGTCGAGCAGCATCTGGGTGTAGCCGGAAATCACCATCAACAGGTTGTTGAAATCATGGGCAATGCCGCCGGCCAGCCGGCCGATGGCTTCCATCTTCTGCGCCTGCCGGAACTGCTGCTCCAGAATGCGCCGCTCGGTAATGTCTTCCGCCACCAGTTCGTAGGAGCTGACCGCGTCGTCGGTTAATGGCCGGCCCGATAGCCGCACCACGATGGGATTTCCCTGGCGATGCTTCCATTCCGCTTCCATGTCATGAAAATGCTGGTCAGATTCGAAACTCCGTTCCAGATCGTCAGAACGGCGGCGGTCGGTATAGAGGTCGGCCAGCAGGTTGCGGCCCAGCAAATCCGAAGGTGAAACATAGCCCAGCATCAGCAGCAGCGCCGGGTTCACCTGCAGGATGGTTCCGTCACGCGCGCAACGGCAGATTCCTATGGGCGCGTTGTGTACCAGGGACCGGAAATTGGACTCCGAATGCATTAATGCCTCCTGCAGCGAACGCAGCGCCGCATTGAACCAGCACACCAGCAAAGCCAGCAGCAGGAATAGAACCAGTTCGATGATTTGGCCGCGATGCGCGGCCGGCGGCTCGTTGCTGGGATAAAAGAAAAGAATGCCCGCGAGCAGCGATAAACCGGTGGCAAACAGACCGAGTTTCCAGCCGCCATACCAGGCGCTCACCATCACCGCCAGCGTGAACACCACCAGCCGGGTTTCGACGAAATTGGAAAGCAGGAGGGTTAAAGCCAGAGCCAAGCCGGTAATAGCGACGGCAAGGGCGATGCGCGCCGCCGCGGGTCGTCGCGGCGGGACACGGAGAGTGCGTTGGATGGGGATGTCCACACGCATGGGGCAACTGACGGAATCCTAGTTCAGTTGAAGATTTCGGCCCACTTACCGAGGTGCAACGGGCAGTGGCCATCAGGACAAAGCGCAACCGGACCAAAGGGGTGAAACTTTCTTGGCAACCTTTTCATGGCGATGAACTCTCTTTTTTGGAATCGCCAGCAACGGTCGTGCGTTGCTTTACTCTGTTGGTTCATTGTGGAGGAGCGTTTGCGAGTGTGACCGCCAGCTGAAACTCGTTGTTTGTGGGCAGGCACGGGTTCCGGATTACGAAGAGCGCCAGGTTGCAATCTTGTCAGAACTCGATGGTGATGAATCGTGCGGTGTGGGAAGCGGTGTTCTTGAACTGCCGACTTCCCTGGCTCAGCCATTTCACCGCACCGGGTGGAAGCAAAAGCCGGGACTCGGAGCCGGAAGCCAGCTCGTCCTGCAACTGCACATCAGTTACCGCAACCAGCAGGCTGTCGTCACGATAACTGGCGCCCACAAACTTCTCGGAGGGCGCCAGCGACACCCCCGCCAGCGTCGAGCCGCCGATGGAAAGCGCCCACAATTGCGGCAAGTGGCGGGAGGAGCACCCGCAAATACTCCTCTCCACCTCGCCGGAGCAGCCGCATTCCCCAGATTCCACTCCGTGCGACTTCAGCGCCACCAGGATGAAGCGCGACTTCACGCCGCTGTTGTTGGCTAGCTCCTGCACGCTGAAGCTGCGCAGCACCCGCACCTCGCCGCTGTTCAACTGAACCTCCTCCGCCGCTCCCCTGGCGGGCACAACGGTAAGCGTGGAATCCTCCAGCGCAATCACCACCACGTCATACATGTTCTGCCGCAAGCGCACATGCGAAGCCGGTGGCAATTCGAGGGCGAAAACCTCGACGATACGATTCGCCAGCAGCAGGTCAAACTTTCCCAGCACCGGCTCGCGCATGGGAACGAAGAGCAGGACCATGAGGCATACGCGCAGCATCTGCCGAGGAGCGGTGAGCACGTCAATGTGACTACTGGCCATGGTGCGCGAACCGGAGACGCAGCAGATTCGGCCACACGTTGTGGTCCATGCGTAGATAATATGACGCTGGCGGAGCCAGTGGGTTAGCGGGCTGCCCACAGCTGCGACAAGACGCGCCAGCCTTGGTCCAACCGCCGCGAGTCCCCATTGTCCGAAAGGACAATTGCGCGCTGTGTACGTCTGCGACCATCATAGAGGGGCGCCGCCCGGTGCCTCATGCGGGTCCCTTTCACCATCACGATTCCGGCCGTGCGCAGCGGTTGGGCCGAGCTTAAGGATAACGTCCGCGCTCATCGCCTCTGCCCTTTGTGCGACCTGCCATGGATCTGCATTAGCGCTCTGGTCTACCTGGGTAAGACCTGCCTGCTACACCACCCCCCGCCTTCGGGTGCCAGCTTCCTGGATGGGAGGCCGGAACTGGTTTGCCATTGTCCGCACTGCGCGCACTCCCGTGATCACGGCCAGGCAGCTTGAGACAGCCTATTGTGCGGGGGCATCGGCCGGGCTGGGCGGCGTGTTAGTGAATGTGATGTTCAACTGCATGCCTTCCAATTGGCCCGCATCATTAACCTTTACGTCAGTAGCCTTGAGCAGCAGGTAAGAACCCTGCAACTGGACGGCCCGCGTCGCGTCAATCGGGACCAGGCGGTTTTTCCCGGGGTAGAACCACCACAGGTAATCGGGAGTTGCGTACTCCTCCTGCTCCAAGCTGTCGGAAGGAGTCAACAGGTTGTGGTTGGAATCCAGAGTGGTGAGATAAACGTGCCAGGCGACGATGCCGTCGCCCGGTCCGATGAAGGCGACGGGCCGGACCAGCAGGCGATAAAGCGGGTGGCCAGAAAGGTCGTTAATAGTGTTTTGGTAAACCCGGTCGCGGGTGCTCAAGGAAACGTTGAGTGTCTGCGGCTCGGCTTGCGCGCTGCCCGCTTTCCAGCTCTTGATGGCGTACTTGGGGGAGGGTTGCGCAACCAGCAGCCCTGAAAATGCGAGCAGTGATGCCGCGAGAAAAGTCTTCACCATCCTAGAATGCCCGCCCATGAAGCAGAACGCAAGGTGGCGGCCGGCGCCGGTGTGGTTTTCGCACCCTCCTGTAATCATCTCAGCGCCAGCAGCACAGCAAAAGCTCCTTTGCGCCAGAGCACCTCAGGCTTCAGGCCACTTCGGCGGAGCAGGTCCAGTTCGGCCTGCAGGGGCACATAGGTATCTTCATGCGCCCAGGAAGCGAGCAGCGCCGCCGCCTGCTTCCCGGGGTAGGAAGAGAGCAGGTGCGATTTCCACTGCCGGTGCTGTTCCCGGGCTAATCCGCGATTTGCCGCCGGAAGGCAATCCACGCTGATAAAGACTCCTCGCGGCTGCAGGGCCGCGCGAATGCGGCAGTACAGACTCTGCTTGCTGCTACGGGTGCGAATGTGGTGCAGGGCGAACGAGGCCACCACCGCGTCGCACGCGGGCAGCGAGGTTCTGGTAAAGCTGCCGCGCAGCAGGCGAGCGCGGCTGCCCAGTCGCCGTTCCGCCAGCTTCAGAATTTCCCCGTCGGCATCAATGCCCAGCAGGCGCGCCCGCGAAGCCCGCCGCAGGCAGCGCTCCGCAAGGGCCCCCGTCCCGGTGCCCAGATCAACAATGCTGCGCGCCCGGCGCGGAATGGCGCTTGCAGCCACGTCCAGCATCTCCTCGTAATTGGGGATGAAGGTGCGGATGCGGAGGTCATATTCCGCCAACTTGATGCCGAGATGGCTCGCTACCCCCATAAATTCCTCTTTTGACTCTCGATCCGTGTCCGCCCGCGACCATGTTATCGCACGCGTGTTGGTGCGGCCCCAGGGCTGCAATGGAAAGCTGCACCATTCGAAGTGCAAACCTTTACCTCTGCTGCATGCGACCTTCGTGCCATGCTCGCCGGTAAATCTCTTTCCCTGCAGCCTGCGGTCGTGCCTCTCGGCTGGCAGGGCCCGTGCTCTTCAGTCTGTCGAGGAGGGTACCGTGCAGCCTTTTCAATTTCCAGCTCCGCAGGAATTAACCTCGCTTGCAGCCTCCGATCTGGCCGCCATGGGTTTGGTGGACGCTCCCGCAACTCCTTCGACCGCGCTGGAAACCGAATACCTGATGACGCTCTACGTGCCTCTGGAGCGCCCCCTCAGCGCCGCCGACAATCTTAAGGTCTGGAACATCGGCTCCCAGGGGAGCTGGCTCAGTGGGCCGGGCATTAAGGCCAAAATCGTCAACCCTTCCGGCGACTGGGCGCGGGTTATGCCCGGCGGCCAGATTCGTGTGGACGTCCGCCTCACCCTCGAAACCGAGGACGCCCAGATCATCTCCATGTCCTATAACGGCATCGTGCAATTGAAAGGTGACGCCCTGCAGCGGCTGATGCGTGGCGAGGCCATCACGGCACAAGACGCCTACTTTGTCATCGCCCCAACCTTTGAAACCCGCTCCGAGAAATATTCCTGGCTGAACGGAGTGCAGGCGGTGGGCAAGATGGTTTCCTTCAAGCGGGGGAACGACAGCCACGTGCAATACGAGGTCTTCCGCGTCAAATAGCGCGAGTTTCCCGCGCCTGGTCCCGTTATTTTTCCGACTCCTGTCCCAGCCCAACCGGACTCTCCGCAGGCCGCTGCTCGCGATGGCCGAAAAAGCGGAAATACAAGAAGATATTGGCCACCATGATGGCGGCGTACATTTCGAAGGGCATGGCAAACTCAGTTTCTTCGAAAAGATAACCGGTCAGCGCCACCGCGCCTGAGGAAGCTCCCAGGCGCATCACCTGGTTGAAGCCCAGGGCACGACCGGTCTCCTCCGCCTGCACCATATCAGTGAGGGCGCGCTGCTGCGTGGGCAGGGCGGCCACGCGCAACGCCGGAATCAACAGGTAAATGGCCAGCGCCAGCGGCAGGTTGTGCCACAGCGGCAGCAGGGCGATCATCACCGCGCCCAGGCCGCGCGTCCAGGCGATGGCCCGCACAAAGCCCAGCCACTGGTCGAGCTTGGGGGCAGTCAGAAGCGCCAATGCGCCCAGCACCCCGGAAGCGAAGCTGTATATCGCCATGCGGTCCTTGGGCAGGTGATATACCAGCACGAAGAAAGGAATCAGGAAGGGCATGATCAGGCCCTGGGAGAAGCCATTGAGGATGCCGGTGACGGAGAACTGGCCAATCACCCGCGCGCTCTTCATGCGGCGCAGCTTGCCCGCCGGCTCCGGCAGCCGCAGGGGAATCAGGAACACCAGTCCAGAGACAGCCACCACGGTCGCGGCCGCGAATACGTCGCGGGTGGTAAACAGCCGCGCCGCCAGGCTGCCTCCGGCGGCGCACACACCGCCCAGAAAACTGAACACGGAAAAATAGCTGGTGCGCTCATGGGATTCCGCCAGGCTGGCCAGGATGGCCGTCTGCACTGGCTGGGCGGCTCCGCCCACCCCGCCTCCGATCAGTGAGCCGGTGGCGGAATAACCGCCCAAAGCCACGGCCAGGAATAGCCAAGCCAGGTGGTGCGTGCCCAGCACAATGACCGAACTCACGGGCAGCATCAGCCCCACCAGCCACAAGCTGCGCTTACGCCCCCACAAGTCGGCGAGAAATCCCACCAGCAGGCCAGCCACCGCCGTGGCCACCGCCGCCGCAGTGTAAAGCAGGCCCAGCGTCAGCGATCCGTAGTGGTATTTGTTGAGCACCAAGTAGGGAAACGCCAGCGTGATCATGCCCGCAGCTATGCTGCGCGAGATGCGGAACAACAGCAGATAAACCAGGTGGCGGTCGGAAAACAATGGGTCCCCGGGAACGGCTCCTCACATCTATTTAGTTATTGTGCCAGCTAAATGGTGAATGCGGCCACCAGGCGGGATTAATGCCGCCTCACCACGTTCCGCCACTTCGGCGAGCTCTCCCGCAACAAACTCTTCTATCGGATGGCCGTTCTTGATCAGATACTGGTAGTGATCCTTGAAGCGAGCGATTGTTCCCTTGGCGCCTACCGCCCAGCCGCGGGTGCCGTCGAAGCTGACGGCGTTGAGGCTCAAATAATCCGAATGCTTCCAGTGCTTCCCGTGGTCATGGCTGATGTCGCTTCCATTCGGGCCCACGGCGGCAAAGTCACCATAAGAAAATGAGCCCGCGGCTGAGCGATAGCCTCCGGGCTGCTGCTCGGCAAGGCTCCAGGTGTCCCCGGAATCCTCGGAGTAGATAGCCGCCTGTTTGGCGCGTGCGGGTTCTTTGTAGTCGCCGCCAACCGCAACCAGGTAATAGGCCCGGCCTTCGCAGGCGATGCTGAAAATGCCGCTGGAGGGGCCTGCGGCAATCGGCGTGGCCACCACTTTCCATGACCGGCCATGATCGTTGGAGCGGAAGACGCGCGCCGCCGCCACCCCGGTCCCAAAATAAATGCTTCCGTCCTCGCACACCGTCATGGCGCTGCCGCTGGCCGCAAACGCGCCTTCCCCCGGCAGAGCTGGCGGCATTTTGTCGCGCGGCAATTCCCGCCAGTGCTCTCCATCCTCTGTGGCCAGCACCAGGAACTTGCCCTCCACTGGGTCGCTCAGGGCATAGCAGTGGGTCGGGGATTCACAGGCCAGCGCGTCAAGAAAAAAGCCCGCCCGCTTGTCCGTGTATTGCAGCTTCCATGTTGTGCCCCCGTCGGTGGTTTTGTAGATCCGCGATTGATCGCCGTCGCCGCTCGACATCACGTAGGCGGTGTTAGCGTCGAAGCCCTCGATGTCGCGAAAATCCAGGCCGGCGCCCCCGGGCACGCTGAACTGCTTCCAGGTTTTTCCGTCGTTCGTCGAACGCAGAATCACTCCGTTCGAGCCGGAAGCCCACACCAGGTCCACGTTTTTGTTGCTGTCGCTGACAACGGTATGCACGCTGACGCCGCGCAGGTTGGTGTCCAGCCCGCTAGTCTTAACCGACCACCATTGGGCATAGGCTGGAAAATTAAAGAACAGAAATATCAGAAGAATTCGCACGCCAGATTGTACCTACATCCAGGTCCGAGCCCGGTAGGCCCGATACGCTTCTCCGAACGTGGCTTCCAGCACGCGGGCTTCTTTGCCGGCGCGCCAGAGCTGCAGCGGGATGATGACCAGGAACATCAGCAGCCAGCGCGGTCGGTCCAGCAGCAGAATGTAGCCGGCGATAAAGAGGGAGCCGAACACATAGATGGGATTGCGGATCTTGGCATACAGGCCGCGCGTGACCAGTTGCCTGGCCTGAGCTGATACGGTGAGCGAGTTTCCCAGTTGAAAGCGCGCCGCCGACCACAACACGAAGGCCGCCGTTGCCAGGCACAATCCGAAAATGCGCAACGGAGTCCACGCCGCGGGCGCCTTTTCCCATCCCAGGCAGGCGGCTGCGGCCGCCACCACCAGCGTCAGCACAATATTTTTCCCAACCATTCACCTACCCCTTGACGGGCAAGTTTACCTGCACGGCCGCCCTGGTTCGTGGTGAAAATCACCAATGGGCGGAGGCCAGGACTACATCGGCCGTAAAGTTCACCTGCTGGCCATCGTAGTAGCGGCGAATGGCGGTGACAACTTCGGCGTCTATGTGCTCCGCCTTTTCCCCCGGGATGCGAGCAAAGAGCGGACGAAATGGCGCCGTGACCTCGCGGAAATACTCCCATACCTCTTCCGGTGTGCCTGGCCAGCTCCAGGGGACGGTGACAGTGCGCTCCTCAATCCGAGCGAACCCAGCCTGATGGAGGGCGGCAGTCAGCGAGCCTGGCTGGGAAAATCGGAACATGTTGGGCGCGCCGGGCCTGAGCATGGGGCCGGACACATGGCGCAGAACGAGGGCGATGGTGCTGAGGAAGTAGGGCTGCTCAAACGGGCCCCACGCGAGCAATGCAATGCGGCCGCGCGGGCGCAAGACGCGGCGGGCTTCAGCCAGGGCGCAGGCGATGTCGTCGAAGAACATCACGCCGAAGCGGCTGGTCACCAGATCGAAGCTGGCATCGGCGAAAGGCAGAGCGTGCGCGTTCGCCCGTTGAAGGGAGAGATTGCGCAGCGCGCGTTGCTGTGCCCGTCCGCGCGCGACGGCCAGCAACTCGCCATTGATGTCAATCGCCATCACCCGGCCCTGGTCGCCAACCTGTGAAGCCAGGCTGATGGCGGGCTCACCGGTTCCACAGGCCAGGTCGAGCACGCGCATGCCTGGCTGGGCGGCGGCGAGTTGCACGATCGCTTGCGTAACGCCGCCGCCCATGGCGGCAGACTGGCGGCGCCACTTCTTTGAAGCCGCCACCCGGAAGGCAGAGCCCCAGGGGGCGGCTGAGTCGGAAGCCATCAGCGCATTCTAATCACAGGGGACACTAAGAAAGCCAATTGACGATCGAGGATTTTCGATTGACGATTTGTGGGACGTACCTGGACGACTTAGGGGACGAGCAAAAATCGAGAACATCAGAAACTCAATGACGATGTTTCTCTCTGTGCGCTCTGTGTCCTCTGTGGTAAGAAATGGCGCACACCTCAGGGCCGCGTGATTACCTGGTTGGGCGCGGAGGGCAACGCGAAATTCACCCCGCGCTCCTGATTGGCGCTCATAGTGGCGGGAAGGTTGAGGTCGGCAAGCAGGATCTTCTCTGTCCAGTAGCCGTTCGTCCAATAGGAACCCGAAACATAGAGTGCAGGGCCAATAATGGAGTAGCTGGAAACATCCTGTCGGTGTCCATCGCGAAAAATAAGCACCACGGGAGGAAGTTGGTCGCCCTCACGGGCAGCCAATTGGACGGTGCCGCCTGTCACCGGGGGATTGACGTCATTGCCAGTGAGGCGGACAAAGCGGTTGCCTTGCAACTCAATGAGCAGAGGACTGGCGGGTTTCACTTCCTGGACGGGCTGAGGCGCCGCCTGCTGCACAATGACCGAAGTGGCAGGTGGCTGCACCACCTGCTCCCCACTATCGGGATAGTAGCTATCGTCCCACCAGTAGGCGGTGCTCCAGAAGGGAGAGACGAAGCGGTTGTTGCGAAAACCACGATGGTGAAAGCCGCCGACAATGCCGGGCCGGACATGGCCAACGCCGAAGCCAGGGCTATGGCCTAATCCGCCGTGGCCCAAGCCGCCGCCGAAATGACCCCCACCCGCCACCGCTGCTCCCGAATGCGCGCCACCGCCCCCACCGCCGCCCATACGTTGCGCAAATAGCGCGGGCGCGGCACCCAGAAGAACGAGAACCAGTGTGCACCGCATGGCGTGCTTCATGGTCGTGCCTCAGCCAGCAAGATATTCAAACCGTGTTGCCTCAGTTGCCCTTGGGCGAGGCGGGAAGAACGAAATCCACGCCGCGCTCGTCGTTGGCCTTCACCGTGGCCGTCAAATCGAGTTGCGAAAGCGGAACCTTGCGCATGTGCCCGGGAGTGAAGTCGTAAAGCGTATCGCCCACAATGGCGTAATTCTTTACTTCAAGCCGGTGGCCGTCACGGAAAACCAGCACGCTCGGGTCTTCCGGCTGGGCGGGCTGGCTGGCAGCAGCAGAGGCCGCCGGGGACGGCGAAGGCTCGGCTGCGGGCGTTGGCGGCGCGGCGGCTGCAGACACCATGCCTTCGTCCGGTTGTTCGGCTGTTGCCTCACCGGGCGAGCGCCGCTCAAAAACCGTTGGCCCGGGAACCACGGCCTGGTCGTCGGCGTCCTCGTCCCCCTGATCAGGCGCCGCCTGATACATGGAATAGGGGTCCACTACCACCGGCACCGGAACGTAAACCGGGTAGGCGCCTCCGAAAAAATTATTAGGATGGCGACGGTGGTGGTGTAAACCACCTCCGAAGCCGACGTTGTCGGTCCCTGGAACAGGCAATGTGGGGGGCACACCGATCGGAGTGGGCCTGGGAAACGAGGGCGCAGGCGCAGGCGAAACGCCGATTGGGGTGGGCATTACACTCGCATGGCCTCGAGGTGAGCCCTGAACCGCTGTTGACCGGCCGTGGCCCTGGTTGTTATCCGGGGCAGGCACGCCACGCACCTGCGCGGGCGAAAACGGCGCCAGAAGCGCCAATGCAAGCATTCCTACCGCGGACATCATCAGCCGCCGCATGGCTAAATCATACCCCTTATTGGGATGCATGGAACCCCGCCGCGACTCGGCTTTATTGCCAACCCGGAGACAAGGCGAAAGTGCTGTCTTTTGTTAGAGAAAGTAGCTCTTGGCTCGATTTACAGGCGGCCGATGCGGCCCAAAGAGGTCACACTCCAGATGATGTAGGCGGTGAGCAGGCCGACCACGACACCCATGACGATCTGGCGCTGGCGGGTTTCCAGAAGATCGGCCAGCACCCCGGCAATGAATACAAACAGAATGGGCATGGCGACCAGCTCAAATCCCAGGCCAGGCTGGTGGGGATTGATCAGGCCGAGAAAGAGGAAAATAACCGCCACCACCAGAGGCGCTGTGTTGCCGAAGTAGCGGGCGCGGCGCCAGACGAAAAATGTAATCAGCGCCCAGGGAACAAAGACGACCAGGGCGGGGCTGGTGCGCACCAACCGGACCAGCAGGTCCTTGTAGCCAAAGGGGACACGCAGCGCCTCCCAAGTGACATCCCAGAAGGCGGCGCGGTGCAGGCCGGCGCTGAATGCCGCAAAGCTGAAGGAATAGGCCGCCCACAATACCACCAAGGCGACCGCGCAACTGGCGCCAAAGATAGCCAGCGCCGCTCCCCGGCGGCCGGGCGCCAGGTACAGCAGCAGCCCCAGAGCCATGGGCAGCACCACCCAGAGAGAGAATTGGGAACCAATGGCCAGCGCCAGGGAAAGACCCAGCAGCAGAATGCGGCGCCAATTCCACAACACGCGGCGCGGCGCATAGAGTGTGTGGGCAACCGCAATGGCGGTGAAAACGGCTCCGAAGGCGCCCCAGGCCGCCGTCACTTCCGGTTGTACATAGAAGCTGGCTGCCTGGGCGATCATCAACGGCGAAAAGCAATAAAGAGCCAGGGCGATGTAGCCACCCGCATTGCCGTAAAGACGCCGCGCCACGTACCAGATAGAAGCGCCCAGCAGCAGGCCAAAGATGAGCCAGGGCAGGCGCACCTGCCAGCGCCAGCGGGTCATGCTGGCGGCATCACCGGCGCCGCGATAGTTGGCAATGGGGAGCGACGCTACCAGATAGTACAGAGGCGAGCGATATGGATCCTGCAGGCTAATGCGGCCCTGCTGCCACTGCGCCAGGCCGCGTTCCAGCCGGGCGCTTTCACTCGGCGCAATGGGATTGGCGGCAATCAGCCAGACACATTGGGCGGCGAACAGAAAAAGCATGAGCAGCGCCGCGAGTTGGGGGGCTCCAAAGCGGTCGCGGCTGAAGAATCCTGGCATCCGTGGCAGGTACTGTTGTTTTACCATGTGGAAGCAGGTTCCTGAAGTCCAGCATGCAAGAGGCCAACAACCCGTCCGCTTCGCCGCTGCCCACGGGAGGGAGCGAAGAAACCCCGCAGCCCCAGGTGCCGCCCTCTCACGGGAGGAAGATCTTTATCGGACCGCAAGGCTTGCGGCCGGGCTGGCGATTTTTATCCTATCTGGTTCTGGCCACGCTGTGCTTCTTCGCATTCAGCTTTGTTGTGCTATGGCTGGTGGCGCCGCGCCGGCCCGGATTTGACGCCTGGACCGCGCTCGCGCAGGAAGTTGCCATGTTCCTGGCGGCGCTGGCGCCGGCGCTCATCCTGGGCAAGTTTGAAGAACATCCGCTGGCGGAATACGGCTTGCCCGCACCTGGCATTTTCGGCCGCAATTTCTGGGAAGGCATGCTTTGGGGCATTGTTTCTGTCAGCCTGCTCATGGCCGCGCTGCACGGGGCCAGCGCCTTCGATTATGGCAAGGTCGTGCTGCACGGCTATTACCTGGTGAAGTGGGGCGTGTTCTGGGGCGTCTTTTTTCTGTTCGTGGGATTGTTCGAGGAGTTCACGTTTCGCGGCTATACCCTGGCGACCCTGACCGAAGGAGTAGGCTTCTGGCCGGCGGCGCTCTTCCTGTCATTTCTGTTCGGCGCCATCCACATGGGAAACCCGGGAGAGGCCTGGGTGGGTGGGCTGGCTGCAGCTCTAATTGGATTGTGGCTGGCCTTGACCGTGCGCCGCACCGGAACCCTGTGGCTGGCCATCGGATTCCACCTGGCCTTCGACTGGGGCGAAACCTTCCTCTACTCCGTGCCCGACAGCGGCACCCTGATGCCCGGGCACCTGCTCAGCTCGCATTTCCATGGGCCGCGCTGGCTCACGGGGGGCTCGGTGGGCCCGGAAGGCAGCGTGCTCATATTCGGGCTCATCGGCCTGCTCTTTGTAGTGTTTGACCGGGTGCACCGGCAGGCGAAGTACCCGCCTGCGGTGCGGTCGGCGGCGCTTACACCCCAAAGCGGAGACTAGAAGTATTGCCGGCGGCGCTTAGAACAGCCCTACCGTACCGCGCACCGATTCGATGAGCTTCTGCGAATCGTAGCCCACGCCGTCCTTGAACACGGTATCCACCTTCTCAATGTCGTTGATGTTGGCGGAGGGGTCGCCGTGAATAAGCACCAGGTCAGCCTGCTTGCCGGGCGCGATAGTACCGAATTGCTGCGACTGGCCTTCATACTGAGCACCGTTGGCGGTGGCAATGTGGATGGCTTCCTCGGGCGTGAAGCCCGCTTCCACCAGAAGTTCGACTTCGCGCTGGTCGCCAAAACCGGCCAGGTCTCCGCCCATGCCGGTGGGATCGCAGCCCGCCAGCAGCAGGCCGCCGGCTTTGACGAATTCGTGCTCGAATTGCAGTTCTTTCTTGAAAAGCGTGGCAATCTCGGGCGAAGGACGGGTGGCGCGCGCCTGCAGGTAGTTGATTTCCGCCTGCGGCAGCATCGAATCCAGCACTTCTTTGCGCAGCGGCGGCCGCCCGGGCACATCCAGTTCGAACACCGGCAACGTGGAAGTGACCGCCACATGACGATCAATAAGCGTGTGCATCATCTTCTGCACCCCAGGTCCGTCCACGTCCTCTTTGAGCAGCGAACCGAGTGCTGCCTTGCCATCGGGGCATTGGTCGGGCTTTTTGCCGGGCACAAATTCAGTGTCCACGAACATGGGGCCGTGCTCCAGGTCATCAATGCCCAGCTCCGCCGCCTCAGTTTGAGTCACCGAACAGAGGTGGCCGGTGACCTTGATGTGGCGCTTGTGGGCCTCCTCGATGGCGGCGCCCAGTTCGGCGCGAGTGATGTTCATATACCCTTTGAACGAGGTGACACCCTGGTCGGCCCAGTAGTCCACCAGCCTGCGCGCGTCGTCCGGGCCGGTAAGAAAGTGCATCTGCGTGAAAAAGGAATGCGGTCCTTCCAGGTAGGGCCCGGTAACATCAATTTTGGGACCAGGCATCTTGCCGGCATCAATCAACTGCTTGATGTTCAGGTCGGCATAGGGCTCGAGACTGCCCGCGGTGCGCATCGAGGTCACGCCGCCGGCAAGATAAAGGCGAGGGAAACTGAAGCCCACCTCCTTGAGCATGATGGGTTGGGCCGGCGAGCCGTCGGAATTGCGCGCCAGTCCCGCGGCGTAGAAGAGATGCTCGTGCATCATGACCAGCCCGGGAATTAAGCTGTAGCCAGGCAGGTCGAGAACCTTGGCGTTGGGCGGCAAGGTAACCGTGGCGGCGCTGCCCAGCGCCTGGATTTTGTCCCCGGCAATGACCACGGTCTGGTCTGCCCGCGCCAGCGCCCCCGTGCCGTCAATCACCTTGACGTGGGTCAGCGCGATGACCGGCGCGTCCACCTTGACGAACTGCCGCACCTCGGGTGAGAGAGAAGACGCCTGCTGCGCCGTACTAGGCAAAGCCGCAAGAATCAGACTGCACACCGAGAGCAGAAAGGCAGTTCGCATGTGACCTCTCCTGGAGAATCTTCCGGGCCGAGCATTTTACCTGAGAGATAGTCGGTGGTGGCCACGGGGTGGGCAGCTAAACCCCAGCTTCCGCACACTGGCGACTCCCCACTGCTTTTCGCACCGCCGCCCGCGCCAGAATGCGCGTGGAATCGAGCGTAGGCAAAGGCGAAGTTTCAGGTGTCACCAGCAGAGGAATTTCCGTGCAGCCCAGCACCACCGCATCGCAGCCCATGGCTTTGAGCCGGCCTATCACTTCCAGAAAATACGCTAGCGATTGCGGGGTGAATTTCGCGTACACCAGTTCGTCCATGATGATCTGGTCAATACGCTCGCGTTCCTCGGCGGTGGGAACGGCATAGTCAATGCCAGCGGCCGCCAGTTTGGCTGGATAAACCGGGCCTTCCATGGTGTAGCGGGTGCCCAGCAGCGCCAGCCGCCGGTAGTTCTGGCGTTTGGCTTCGGCCGCCACTTCTTCCACGATGTGCAGCCAGGGCCGGGGCGAGCGCGGCGCCACCAGGTCGAAAGCGCGATGGATGGTGTTATCGGGGCAGATGAGAAAGTCAGCCCCGATGCAGGCCAGCTTCTCCGCCGAGGACAGCATGAGCTCGGCCACGCCTTGCCAGTCGTCGGCGTAGATGCAGCGCATGTAGTCGGCCAGGGAATGGGTGTGCAGGGAGACTTCAGGATGAGCGTGGCGGCCCATCACGGCCGCACCCTCCAGACAGACAGTGCGGTAGCAGAGCGCCGCGCCCTCCGCGCTGCAAGCCACGATGCCGATGTGAAGATGCATGAGATTGAGTAATTTGGTAATTGAGCAATTAAGACATCAAGCTCGGTGTTTGCAGCCGTTCATTACAAGTTACAAATTGCCCATTACAGATTTGTGCTGGTCGCATCCACCGCGTTCAGAAACGCCAGTTTCTTCTCAGCCGGCAAAAACGACGCCTCAAATGAATTGCGCGCCAGCTCGCGCAGCTGTTCGTTGGTAAAGCCGAATGCGTCCTGCGCCAGCTGATATTCCCGCCCCAGGGAGGTGCCAAAGAGGCCAGGATCGTCGGAGTTGAGCGTTACCATCACTCCGGCATCGAAGTACATCTTCAGCGGGTGCTCCTGCAGGGTGCGGCAACAGCCGGTGCGCAGGTTGCTGGTGATGGCGATCTCCACCGGAATCTGCCGCTGCGCCAATTCGGCCATAAGTTCACGGTCGTACCAGGCGCTCAGGCCGTGGCCGATGCGCTCCGCTTTCAGGTTCATGGCGCCCCAGATGGATTCCGGCCCGGTGGTTTCGCCGGCATGGGCCACCAGGCGCAGGCCGTGGTCGCGTGCGTAGGCGAAGGTGTCGCGGAACAATTCTGGACCGGCGCGGCGCTCGTCGCCGCCGATGCCGAAGGCGACCACGTTGCGATCGCGATACTGCGCCGCCGTCTCGGCCACTCGCTGCGCGCGCTCCGGGCCGAAGTGGCGGGTAGCATCGAAAATCCACAGCAGAGACACGCCGAAATCGCGCTCGCCTCGCGCCCGGCCGCCCTCCAGCGCCTCAAAAATGGCGTCGAAATCTTTGCCCTGCCAGTGGCACACGCCCACGGAAACATAAACTTCGGTGTGCAGCACGTTTTCCGACCGCAACCGCTGCATCAGCCGGTAGGTGATCAGTTCCCAGTCTTCCGGCCTTTGCAGGTGCTCGGTGATGGCCTTGAAAGCCATCAGAAAGCCGTTGAAGTCGTGGTACTCGTAGACGGACTCAACTTCGGCCAGGCTGGCGCCGGGCAGGCCGTGGCGCTGCCGCAATTCCACCAGCGTAGCCGGTTCCACCGAGCCTTCCAGGTGCAGGTGCAGCTCCGCCTTGGGCAGCGACAGGATAAAAGGGCTGGGAGGCGCCAGCTTGTAATCGAAGGTGATCTGCTGCCCGAAGCTCATGGCCGATTCGATTTGGCGAACTCGCTGTGATGCCGGCTATAGAGGAAATAGATGGTCAGGCCGATGGCCAGCCACACAAAGAAGCGTAGCCAGGTAATGACCAGCAGGCCGCTCATAAGGCCCACGCACAGCACCACTGAAATCAGCGGGAACCAGGGCACAAACGGCACTTTGAAACCGCGTTGGCGGTCGGGCTGGGTACGGCGCAACACAATCACCCCCAGGGAAACCAGCAGGAAGGCAAACAGGGTGCCGATATTAGAGAGGTCGGCGGCTTCGCTGACGGCAAAAATGCCCGCCGGAATGCCCACTGCAAATCCGGCAATCCAGGTGGAGAGGTGGGGCGTTTTGAACTTCTTGTGCACGGTGGAGAACAGCTTGGGAAAGAGGCCGTCGCGCGACATGGCGTACCAGATGCGCGCCTGCCCGTACTGGAAGACGAGCAGCGAAGAGATCATGCCCATGAGCGCGCCGATGATGATGACCGCCTGCGACCACTTATTGGCCGCCAGGTGCTGCAGCGCGTAGGCCACCGGCGCCTGCGCCGCTTCACCGGAGGTGAAGGTGGGATATTTCATCATCCCCAGCAGGACGATGGAGACACCGACGTAAAGGATGGTGCAGACAATCAGCGAGCCGATGATGCCGATGGGCAAATCGCGCTGCGGATTCTTCGCTTCCTCCGCCGCGGTGGAGACCGAATCGAAGCCTATGTAGGTGAAGAACACAATGGCGCCGCCGCTGACCACGCCGGCAAAACCGGAGGGAGCGAACGGCTTCCAGTTACCGGGATGGACCAGCATGCCGCCGATGACCAGGAAGGTGAGGATTGCGCCGATCTTGATGGCCACCATGACGTTATTCGCTTCGGCCGATTCGCGCACACCCCGCACCAGCAGCACCGTCAAGATAAAAACGATGAGGAACGCGGGAATGTTGAAGTAAGCGCCCGTCCAGTGACCGGCGTCCCACACCGGCGTGGACCACCTGTCGGGCAGGCTGAGCCCGAACGACGCGAGCTGCGCCTTGGTATAGGCGCCAAAGCCAATGGCCACCACCACGTTGCTGACCACATATTCCAGGATCAGGTCCCAGCCGATGATCCAGGCAAAAATTTCGCCCAGGGTGGCGTAGGAGTAGGTGTACGCGCTGCCGGCGATGGGAATCATCGAGGCCAGTTCGGCGTAGCACAGTCCGGCGAAGCTGCAGGCAAAAGCGACCAGCAGAAAGGAAAGCGCGATAGCAGGCCCGGCCGCGGGGCGGCCATGCATCAGCACGCTGGCCGTATTGCCGTGGCGGATCAGGCCGATCAGCAGGTCCATCACCTGCGCGTGCAGGATGGAAGGCACCGTGAAGTTCTCGCCTGCGGCCGCCGTGCCGGTGAGCACGAAAATGCCCGAGCCGATGATGGCGCCGATGCCCAGAGCGGTCAGGCTCCACGGGCCCAGCGTCTTCTTCAGCCGGTGTTCGGGCTCTTCGGCTTCCGCGATCAGCTTGTCAATGGATTTCTTGGCAAGCAACTGGCTGCCCTTCGGGGCGGCCGGAGGTTGTTTGGCTTCCTTCGTGGTCGTCTCTGCCACTGTGCTCCTGTGGGGCCGTGGTGGTATGTGTGGGCCCATGGGCTGCGCCCCGGGCCAGGCGGGGCTTGGCCCCGCCTACACGCCTAACGCTTGGCCTGGCCGCGAACCATCTTCTTCATCTTGCGCTTCTTGGAGCCACGAGCGTAATCCCGCTTCTTCTTGGGATTCTTCTGCTCCCGTTCCTTGCGCTTGGCGCGCTTGCTCTTCTTACGTTCTTCCTTGCTCAGACTTTTCGTATTTGCCATGAATGCGTCTTTCTCTCCATTGAGTATGGCCACGTAATTAACTACCAGCTACTAACTACCGCCTTTACGCCTTCTCCAGCTGGGCATACTTCTCCACCAGCTTTTTCAGGCCAAATCGAGGGAATTGTACAGTAATCTTGGCTTCTTCACCTTCTCCTTCGCGCTTATAGACGGTGCCCTCGCCATATTTGGGGTGGCGCACCCTCTGCCCCGGCCGAAAACCGCGGGCACCACTGGGCGGGGGCACCTCCACCTTGGGGCGGGAAAACTTCTTGCCCCGGGAGGCGAAGAACTCGGCAATGTTATCAATGGAATTGTAAGTAGGCCCGCCGTAGCTGGCTTTTCGCGGCCCCCGACCCGGACTGGTCCCGCCGCCCGCACTCGCGTTCCAGGCCAGGCTCTGGTCCTCGTCCTCGTACGCGTAGTGGCGGTCTTCCGTGTGCGAAGCACCCTGTGCTGTTCTCCAGGAAGTCGGTAGCCCGGCCTGCACACGCGCACGGCGGGGCGAACCCAGGTCCTCCAGCAACTGCGGTGGCACTTCCTCGAGGAAGCGCGAAGGTATGGCAGCCTCGGGCAGATCGGTGCCGTAACGGCGCCGGTAAAGGGCCCGCGTCAACAGCAGCGTGTTCATGGCGCGGGTCATGCCCACGTAGCACAGCCGGCGCTCTTCCTCGATATCATCCGGATTGATCAGCGTGCGGGAGTGCGGGAACAGGCCCTCTTCCAGCCCGCAGAGAAACACCAAGGGAAATTCCAAGCCCTTGGCGGAATGCAGCGTCATGAGTGTGATCTGCGCCCCGGCAACGTACTGGTCGGTATCGCTGATCAGGGCAGCGTGGTCGAGGAACTGGTCCAGGGTTTCGCCGCGGTCGCGCGAATCCATGGCCGCGTTCACCAGTTCGCGAAGATTCTCAATCCGGGAGAGGGCCTCGGGCGTGTCCTCTTCTTCCAGTTTGCGGATGTAACCGGTGCGGTCAATCAGGAACTTAAGGATTTCAGCGGTGCTGGCTGGACCGCCGGGGGAACGGAAACCGTCAACGGTCGACGGCTCACGGTCGGCGACAAGATAGTCGTCGGCCTTCGGTTCCCGGTCTTCGGCATCCGTAGCGCCGGCATCTTGCCGGCTGCCCTGGGTTCGTCCCGCCGCCAGTTCTTTCGTATCTTCCTCCATCCCAAAATCGAAGGAGATGTCGGCTTGCGATGGCTCTTCGTCGTCTGGGCCGTTGACCATCGACCGTTGACCGTCGACAGTTTGGCCGAGAGCCTCCTCCTCCGCATCGTGCTCCACCTTCTCCACGAACTTCCCCGCCAGCATGGCCCGGCCATCATCAATGATCTGCTTAAACCCGCCCAGGGCGGCGGCAGCGCGCGCCGGCACCAGTTGCTGCTCGATGGCCTGGCCGATGGCGCCCCACAGGGATAGCCCGGTGTTGAGGGCCAGGTGCTCCAGCGTCTCCACCGTGGTTTTGCCGATCCCGCGGGGCGGCGTATTCAGCGCGCGCAGCAGGGAGATGGAATCGTCGGGGTTGTGGATGACCTTGAGATAGGAAATCAAGTCCTTGATTTCAGCCCGCTCGTAGAAGGAGAAACCGCCCACCACGTGATACTTGAGGCCGTAGCGCCGCATGGCTTCTTCAAACAGGCGGGACTGCGAGTTGGTGCGGTAGAGCACCGCCGCGCGCGCCTCATCGCCCTGGCCGGCGGACTCCTGCAGATAGCGGGAGATGTAATCGGCCACAAACAGGGCTTCGTTTTCGCCGTCCGGCGCTTCGTAGTAGCCCACTTTGGCGCCGCCCTGGCGCGAGGTCCACAGGTTCTTGCCCTTGCGGCGCACGTTGTTGCCCACCACCGTCGAGGCTGCCTGCAGAATGTTTTGCGTGGAGCGGTAGTTCTGCTCCAGTCGGATGATTTTGGCGTCAGGAAAGTCCTTCTCAAACTCCAGAATGTTGCGGATGTCGGCGCCGCGCCAGGAATAGATGGATTGGTCTTCGTCGCCCACCGCGCACACGTTGTGCCGCGTGCCCGCCAGCAGACGCATTAACTCGTATTGCGGCCGGTTGGTGTCCTGGTACTCGTCCACCAGTATGTACTGGAAGCGCCGGTTGTACTTTTCGCGCACCTCGGGCACCGCCTTGAGCAGGCGCACCGCCTCCAGCAGCAGGTCGTCGAAGTCGAGCGCATTCGCCTTACGCAACTCCTGGCGGTAAATCTCGTAGATATGGGCCACGCGCTCGGTCTTGGGATCGCGGGAGTTGAGATAGACCTCCTGGGGATCGAGCATGTGGTTCTTGGCCCAGGAGATATGAGAGAGCACCGCGCTGGGCTTGGTCTGCTTGTCATCCACGCCCAGGCGGCGCATGGCACCTTTCACCACCATCTGCTGGTCGGTTTCGTCGTAGATAACAAAATCCTTGCGAAAGCCGATAGGCTCGCCGCCGCTGGCGGAAGGGATGCGCAGCGCCTCGATGTCGCGCCGCAACAGGCGCACGCAGAAGGAGTGGAAAGTGGCGATGAGCGGCTTGGCCAGGGTGTGGCCGCCGACAAGTTTCTCCACCCGCTCCGCCATCTCCGCCGCCGCTTTGTTGGTGAAAGTGACCGCCAGAATGGAATCGGGCGCCACGCCGCAGGTATCAATCAGGTGGGCGATGCGGTAAGTGATCACCCGGGTCTTGCCGCTGCCCGCGCCGGCCAGGATGAGCAGCGGCCCTTCCGTGTTCTCCACGGCCTCGCCCTGCTGCGGGTTGAGTTGGTTCAGAAACGACAACGTTACATCCTTAATGGCGCCAGCGTCTCGCCAGCGGTAGCGATGGCGTCCCACCTTCGCTGAATGAGAGTGGAAGCGGGGGGCTTCAGCCCCACGAATCAGGGCGAAATTTAAACCGGCTTCAGCCGCTGTGGCACCGGGGCTAAAGCCCGAGTCTTGGTTCGACTTTATCGCAGGGCCAAGGCCCTGCGCTTCCACGGATCTGCCAATCTATGTGGCGCGGAGGCCAACTTTCGCGATCATGGCCTACTTCGCTTTCGCTTTCTCCACCCGCTCTGCCACGCAGGCCTCGCAGGGGCAATACTCGCGCAAAAAATCCCAGGAATAGATGCCCAGTTCGTGGCCATCATTCCACTGAAAGCGGATGGCGTATTTGCCCACGGGCTCGGCCTGCAGCGGCTTGGCCGGAGCTTTGAACATGGGCAGCGCCCCGGGGGCTGGTTTGGGCGGCTCCCCGGGCTCTCGGCCGCCCTTGCCCCGCTCTTCGTCGCACAGCGCGCAAGGGCAGGCGTCGCGCAGCCATTTGAAGCTGTAGCTGGAGTGGTGGCCGTCCTTCCACTCGATGTCCATGCCCGTTCCCGCGGTCAGATTCACCGTGACCGACTTGGGATCAGCCTGCTGATTGGGGGGCATATTCTCAGTATCGCACAGGGAATTGCATTGCTAGGTGTCGTCGAGCGACCGCACAGATGGGATCCCTAACCGGCCTTCTCCCTGAGACTGTCATATTGAGCGAGGGCGCATGCCCGAGTCGAAAAACCCCGGCCAGTGCAGCGCTAAAGCGCTGCTCCACCCCTGAAGGGCCCGCATTTCACCCGGTTTGTCCAAACCCGCTCGCATCCGGTAAAATCTAGGTTTGTCCCACTAAGTTCTTACTATTCTGGAGCATTCATGGCACGGGTATGTGATATCTGCGGCAAAGGGCCGCAATTCGGCAACACCATCAGCCACGCCCACAACACCAGCCGGCGGCGCTGGAACGTAAACTTGCGCCCGGTGCGGGCCATCGTGAACGGCGCCACCCGCAAGCTGCGGGTCTGCACTTCCTGCCTGCGCAGCGGCAAGGTGGTTAAAGCCTAGACCTGTTTTTCGCCGCAAAGGACTCAGAGAACAGGACTGAAGTTTCTAATTTGTGAAAGTTTGTATTTTGAATCGTTCAAACCTCTGCTTTCCCTCTTTGTCACCCCGGCAGCCCGCTAACTGCTCCCATCCTGGGCTAGAATAGAAGATCGGGCTCCGCCACCGTTCCCTGCAAAGAGGCTGGTTTTGACTGAGATTCTAGGGCGCTTGCCACCCCTGTCCCTGATGTCGGTAATTGACATCCTGCTGGTGGCGGTGCTGATTTATCAGTTTCTGGTTCTGATTCGCGGCACGCGGGCCGCGCCCATGCTGGTGGGCGTGGGCGTGCTGGCGGTCATCTTCTGGCTGGGCCAGCTGGGCGAACTGAGAACCATCAACTGGATTCGCGTTACCCTCCTGCCCTACGCCATCTTTGCCCTGATCGTCGTTTTTCAGGCGGAAATCCGCCATCTATTGGCCAAGCTGGGCCGCGGCTTCGTTTTTGCCCGGAGCTCGCAATCTGCCGCCGCCGAAGCCTATGACGACATCGTACTGGCGGCTAACCTGTTTTCCCAGAACCAGACCGGCGCCCTGATTGTGATCGAGCGGGAGATCGGGCTGCGCACCCATATTGAGAGCGGTGTGCCCCTGGATGCTCGGCTCTCCTACGACCTGCTGGCCACTATTTTTCGCCCCAGCGCTCCTCTGCACGACGGGGCCGTGATTGTGCAGAAGGATCGGGTGGCAGCCGCGGCCTGCTTTTTGCCCTTGTCCATGAACCCCGTGATTTCCAATCAACTGGGCACCCGCCACCGCGCCGCCATCGGCATTACCGAGGAAACGGACGCCATCGCCGTGGTGGTGTCGGAAGAGACAGGCGCGATCAGCCTGACCGTAGGAGGCAAGATTGAGCGCGATCTCACCGCCGAAGAATTACGCCAGCGTCTGAGCCAGCTCCTGCACCGCTACGTGCCGGCCACGGCCTTGCCCACGCCCATGACCAATGGGGCCGAACTGGAGGCTAACCCCGCCGCCGCTCCCATCTCGCGGAACGCTCTTTCCTCCAAGTCTCCCGAGTCCGGATTCAACCCCGAGGTGGAACATTAGGCCATGAGCTTGCTGCGCCGCTATGTGTTTCACGACATCGGTTTAAAACTGTTTTCGCTGGTGATGGCGGCCTGTTTGTGGGCGGTGGTGACCCAGGTTCACACCGAGGATGTTTCGTGGAAATCGAGCATAGAACTTCACAGCCTGCCGCAAAGCCTGGTGATCAGTTCTGTGGCTCCGGCCGAAGCGAAGCTCTGGCTGAGCGGTCCCTCGCGGGTGCTTGATCATCTGGGTTCGAATGAGGTGCACATTGCCCTCGATCTTTCCGCTGCGCAACCGGGAGAGCATACCTATTCCTTGAGCAGCGGCAACGTGCATGTGCCCGAAGGGGCACACGTGAAGCAGATTGAGCCTGCTCAGGTAAGGATTGCCCTCGATATGCGCGAGACCAAGCAGATCGAAGTTCGGCCTCGAGTGGTCGGTCGTCTGGCCTCCGGGTTCATAATTACCAATGTGGTTGCCGACCCTCCGCAAGTCAGGGTGGCGGGCCCGGCCAAGCGGGTGGACCTGGTGGACGCCGCGGTTACGGATCCCGTGGATGCCACCGGGCTGCTCAGCCAGCGCACTTTTACCACCAACGCCTACGTTTCCGATCCCCTGGTGCAGGTGGTCCATCCGCAACCTGTGCGAGTAACGGTATTCGTGGGAAAATCATCTCGGCGCCGCGATTAAGCGCCCGCGCGGCCTCCCCCGTCGCGCGTTAGAGACTCCCCACACCACACGAACCGAGGTAATTAAGAGAACGTGGCACGACAACTGTTCGGCACCGACGGCATCCGCGGCGTGGCAGGCCAGTATCCTCTGAACGAACCCACCGTATTCGCTATCGGCCGGGCGCTGGGTCACCGCCTGCGCTCGGCGGCACGACAGCAGCGCGTGGTCATCGGCCAGGACACCCGCGAATCCAGCCAGTGGATCGCCAACACCCTTGCCGCTGGTCTGCTGAATGCCGGTATCGAGGTCAAGAGCGCAGGAGTGATCACCACGCCCGGAGTGGCTTTTCTCGCCCGCACCGATGCCTTCGGCGCCGGAATTGTGATTTCCGCCTCCCACAATCCCTGGATAGATAACGGAATCAAGGTGTTCTCCGCCGACGGCTTCAAGCTGCCCGACGAACTCGAACACCAGATTGAAGCGGAAATTTTCCAGTTGCTGGGAAGCAAGCAGCAGGACAGCGCTGAGACCGCCGTCCTGTTCCGTTCTCTGCCCGGTTCAACGGAACTGCACCAGCACTACGTGCGCTGGCTGGCGCAGCAGGTGGCGGGCACGGACCTTAGTCACATGCGGGTGCTGGTGGACTGCGCCAATGGTGCCGCCTCGGCGGTAGCGCCGGACGTATTCAGCGCCTGCGGCGTGCAGGCCAGGGTTCTGCACCAGGCGCCTGACGGCCGCAACATCAACCACGAGTGCGGCGCCCTGCATCCCCACACTGTGGCCCAGGCAGTGGCGGCCGAGGCGGGGCGTTACGACCTGGGCATTACCTTTGACGGCGACGCTGACCGCGCCCTGTTCAGCGATGCCGCCGGCCGCGTGGTCAACGGCGATGCCGTCCTGCTGCTGGCCGCCCGCGACCTGCAGGCGCGGGGCGCGCTGGTGGGCTCACTGGTGGTGGCTACTACCATGTCCAACATGGGTTTGGAGATTGCCTTGCGCCGCTCCGGAATCCGCATGCTGCGCGCTCCTGTAGGTGACAAATACGTGCTGGAGGAGATGCTCAAGCACGGCAGCACGCTGGGCGGGGAGCAATCCGGCCACATCATCTTCCGCGATGGCGATGCCACCACCGGCGACGGCCTGCTTACCGCGCTGCGCGTGCTGCAGGTAATGGCGCGCAGCGGCAAGCCGCTGGCGGAACTGGTGGCCGACCTCAAGGTCTTCCCCCAGACCATCAAGAACGTGCGCGTGCGCGAAAAGAAGCCGCTGATGGAGCTTCCCGCCGTGGCCGCCGCCATTACCGCCGCGGAGAAGGAGCTGGACGGCAACGGCCGGGTGGTGGTGCGCTACTCGGGAACGGAAGCCCTGGCCCGGGTGATGGTAGAAGCGGAAGACGAAGTTAAAATGCACCGTCTGGCTAACGCCATCGTCGCCGCTATTCAGCAGGCGCTGGGAATTTCTTAGTCCGCGGATTCACCACGAGTCGGCCAATTTACGAGTTGCCCGTCTTCAGCTGGGACTATTTCTGCCTTCGCATCGA
>Ga0310811_10001666_pt1 | contig 27716 bp, 26 predicted proteins | sample YCmetagenome_FD_207642 | JGI IMG/M metagenome (GOLD analysis project Ga0310811, IMG submission 207642) | Soil microbial communities from experimental microcosm in Duke University, North Carolina, United States - YC | ecosystem: Engineered > Artificial ecosystem > Soil microcosm > Unclassified ... | reverse complement strand
AGCGCCGACGCTGTAGGTGTGCGCGCAGCGCCGACGCTTGAGGCGCGCGGAGCGGAGCGTAGCACGGGGGGGTCCAGGGGGCGGAGCCCCTTGGCGTGGGGGTGCGGGGGCCGGGCCCCCGCTGCATACTGCATCGCCCACGACGAAGCCCCTTGCCGCTGAGCGGAGCGTGCGGCAAGGGGCTGAGGTCAGAGCGACTCACGAAGCGGAGCGTAGTGAGTCGCGGCGTGGGCGATACTGGGATCGAACCAGTGACCTCTTCGGTGTGAACGAAGCGCTCTCCCGCTGAGCTAATCGCCCGGGACGGGGGAAACATTAGCAGTCGCGGACCCGTGGTGGCCAATTGCTTAACGGCGGGGGTCGTGTCTCAGCCGGCGGTGGGCTTGTGCCGCTGCTGCCTCGGCGCTTCGCGGGTGCCGTACTTCCAGTCGACCATGCAGGCGTCGATCTGTTCGTCGTCGAGCGCGGGTTGTTCGAGCGGGGTGTTGCCGGCGGGGCCGTCGGGCCGGGCGCGCATGCCGTCGAGGATGATGGTCAGGTGCCGGCGCCAGACGTCGGGGTCGGCGAGTGCGGTGAATTCGGCGGCGCCGAGGGCGGCGATCTCGAGGACGGCGACGTCGGTTTCGTCGAGGTCGCCGCGCAGGTCGCCTTGTGCCTGGGCGCGCTCGACGAGTTCGTGCAGCGGGGGCTTGACGAGGTCTTTCACGACTTCCTCGGTGGCCTCCGGCGCCCGCATCGACGTCATGAAGTGGCGCAGTCCGTCCCATGCCCGCGGTGTCGCGACGGACTCCTCGACGATGCGGCCGATGGTGGCGACGCCGTCGATCAGCAGGGCGTCGATCAGCGCGTCGCGGTTGGGGAACCTGCGGTAGACGGTGCCGACGCCGAGGCCGGCCTCCCTGGCCACCTCGTCGAGTGACGCGTCGAGCCCGCGGTGGGCGAACACGGCGCGGGCGGCGCCGAGGATGAGCAACCGGTTGCGCTCGGCGTCCCGGCGCAGCGGCCGGCTCCCCGAGGTCGAGCTCGAGCCCCTCGAGGCGGGGGCCGACGCCGGCCCGGCTTTCGGGGACGCGGCCGCGACAGCGGCACCGGGTGCGTATCCCTTGTTCATACAGCTACGAGCCTACCTTCCATCCCACGGGCCCGGCCGGAGGCGCGGGAGCCGTGCGGTTTTCCGTTGAACCGGAGGTTACTCCTCCATGTGGAGAAGACGACTCCACTTCCATGATACGCTCAAGCCTGAAAACGGAATGATCTCCTCCGGATGCTAGGGACACATCCATGGCCGAAACCCAGACGGCGGCCGTCGGCGCCATCCGCGACGCCGCCGAACCCCATCTCGACCCGCACCACGCCAAGCGCTGGCTCATCCTGGCCGTCATCGGCCTGGCCCAGCTCATGATCGTGCTGGACGCCACGATCGTGAACATCGCCCTGCCCGACGCCCAGAAGGCCCTCGCCTTCTCGGACGGCGACCGGCAGTGGATCGTCACCGCCTACTCGCTCGCCTTCGGCAGCCTGCTGCTGCTGTTCGGCCGCATCTCCGACCTGATCGGCCGCAGGGCGATGTTCCTGATCGGCCTGGTGGGCTTCGCCGCGGCCTCCGCGCTCGGCGGCGCCGCGCCCAACTTCGAACTGCTGGTCACCGCCCGTGCGCTGCAGGGCGTGGCCGGCGCGATGCTCGCCCCCGCCGCGCTCTCGCTGCTGAGCACGACCTTCACCGAGGCCAAGGAGCGCGCCACCGCGTTCGCCGTCTTCGGCGGCATCGCCGGTTCCGGCGCCGCGATCGGCATGCTGCTCGGCGGCGTGCTCACCGAGTACCTCAACTGGCGCTACACGCTCTTCGTCAACGTCGCGATCAGCGTCGCCGCGATCGCCGGCGCCGCCTCCCTGATCCCGCGCCAGCAGAAGACCGACGGGGACCGGCCGACGCTGGACATCCTCGGCACGGTGCTGGTCTCCCTCGGCCTGTTCGCCATCGTCTACGGCTTCGCCAACGCCGAGTCGCACCCGTGGAGCGCCCCGGGCACCTGGGGCTTCCTGGCCGGCGGCGTGGTGCTGATCGCGCTGTTCGCCTGGTGGCAGACCCGCGCCCCGCACCCGCTGCTGCCGCTGCGCGTCCTGCTCGACCGCACCCGCGGCGGGTCGTTCCTGGCCATGTTCCTCACCGGCATCGGCATGTTCGGCGTGTTCCTGTTCCTGAACTACTACCTGCAGGTCAACCTCCGGTACTCGCCGGTCATGACGGGTGTCGCGTTCCTGCCGATGGTCGGCGCGCTGATGGTCAGCGCGACCATCTGCACCACCCGCCTCTACCCGCGCATCGGTGCGAAGATCCTCGTGTTCGCGGGCATGGCGGCCGGCGCGGCCGGTATGGCCTGGCTCACCGGCATCGGCCTGTCCAGCAGCTACGCCGCGAACATCCTCGGCCCGCTGCTGGTGATCGGCGTCGGCATGGGCGCGATCTTCGCCCCGGCGATGAACGCAGCGGTCTCCGGCGTCGAGGAGCACGACGCAGGCGTGGCCTCGGCCACCGTCAACACCTCGCAGCAGATCGGCGGCTCGATCGGCACCGCGCTGCTCAATTCGCTGGCCACCGCCGCGGGCACCGCGTACCTGGTCGGCAAGAACGGCTCCGACCCGATCGTCAGGGCGCAGGCCGCGGTCCACAGCTACACCGTCGCGTTCTGGTGGGCGGCAGCCATCTTCGCCGCAGGCGCGGTCGTCTGCGGCCTGATCCTGCGGGCCGGCAAGCCCGACCCGATCGACCCGGACGCCGCCCCCGTGGTGCACGCCTGACCCGAGGACGTCGGACGCCGGGCATCCGTCCGGGCTCCGCGCCCGATCTCCGTGCCACACAGCGAGATCCAGGTCCCCCTTCCCGCCGCGACGCGGGAGGGGGGACTTCGCACGCCTTTCACCGAATGCCCGGTATCACAGTTCGGACACCACGGCGGCCGGCCGGTGGTCAGCGCAATGCGATCCGCTACGATCCTTGCGGTGAGCACATCCGGTGGGAATAAGGCGGTCGTGGCCGCCCTCGGCTCGAATCTCGCGATCGCCGTGTCGAAGTTCGTCGCATTCGCCGTGAGCGGATCCTCCTCGATGCTTGCCGAGGGCGTGCACTCGGTCGCCGACTCCGGCAACCAGGTGCTGCTGCTGGTCGGCGGGAAGCGGGCGCGCAAGGCGGCCGACGAGGAGCATCCGTTCGGCTACGGCCGCGAGCGCTACGTCTTCGGATTCCTCGTCTCCATGGTGCTTTTCACGATCGGCGGTCTGTTCGCCGTGTACGAGGGCATCGAGAAGATCGAGCACCCGCACAGTCTGGACGACTGGTACTGGCCTCTCGGCGTGCTGCTGTTCGCCTGCTGCGCCGAGGGTTTCTCGTTCCGCACCGCGATGCGCGAATCCAAGGAGCACAAGGGTTCGCAGACCTGGGTCGGGTTCATCCGCACCGCCAAGGCGCCGGAACTGCCGGTGGTGCTGTTCGAGGACTTCGGTGCCCTGATCGGTCTCTTCTTCGCGCTCGTCGGCGTGATCCTGTCGGTGGTCACCCACAGCGGGGTGTGGGACGGTGTCGGCACTCTGATGATCGGCCTCCTGCTGGTGTGCATCGCGATGGTGCTCGCGGTGGAGACCAAGTCGCTGCTGCTCGGCGAGGCGGCCACGCCCGCCGTGGTGGCGAAGATCCGCGCCGCGCTGGTCGACGGCAAGCAGGTCACCCGGGTCATCCACATGCGCACGATGCACCTCGGCCCGGAGGAGCTGCTCGTCGCCGCGAAGATCGCCGTGCGGCCCGAGGCCACCGCGGCGGACGTCGCGTTGGCCATCAACCAGGCCGAGGCGCGGGTGCGTGATGCGGCCGAGGTCGCGCGGGTGATCTACCTCGAGCCGGACATCTTCAGCCCGGCCGAGGCGGCCGCCGGCCCCGATCCGCTGGCCACCCCAGGCGGTATCTGAGACCTAGGAGCTGTTCGTAGTCCACATCTCGGCGGAACGGCACTCTGCCCGAAGGGCAGGCCTACGGCGCCGGGGCGGCGCCTGGCCACCTGTCCGAAACGCCACGCCCACAGACGACCGAGCATGAGGGCGCTCCGGACAGGCGCCCATGCTTGCCGCGCTCTGAACCAACGCAAGCTGCGCGCGGGCGTTCCGCTGATCGAGATCTGGACTACGGACAGCTCCTCGTCGGGCACGGGCCGCGGCGAGACGAGAGGCCGCGCCGCGCGACTCGCGTCAAACCTTGCTGCACAGGTAGGGGGCGCGTAGTACCTTCGGTCCATGCCTAGCCTTGATCCGACTTTCGCCGCACTGCCACTGCGGGAACTGGCCGAGGCCGCACTGGCCAGGGCCCGAGAGCTCGGCGTGGACCACGCCGACCTGCGTTCCGAACGCATCCGCGAGCAGTCGATCCGCCTGCGCGACGCCGAACTCGACGGCGTCAACGAGTCCGTCGACAGCGGGCTCGCCGTGCGCGTCGTCCACCGCGGCACCTGGGGCTTCGCGGCCGGCACGGTACAGACGCCCGAGGCCGCGGTCCGCCTCGTCGAGCAGGCCGTGCGGGTCGCCGAGGTCTCCGCCCCGGTCAACACGGAGCCGGTGGTCCTCGCCCCCGAGCCCTCGCACGGCGAGCAGACCTGGATCTCCGCGTACGAGATCGACCCCTTCGACGTCTCGGACGCCGAGAAGATCGCGCTGCTGTCCGACTGGTCGCGGCGGCTGCTCGCGGCCGAGGCCGTCGCGCACGTCGACGCGCACCTGCAGGCGGTGCGGGAGAACAAGTTTTACGCCGACACCAACGGCACCGTCACCACCCAGCAGCGCGTCCGGCTGCACGCGACACTCGAGGCCGTCGCGGTCGACGAGGAGACCGGCGCGTTCGAGACGATGCGCACCCTCGCCCCGCCGGTCGGCCGCGGCTGGGAGTTCCTGCAGGGCGTCGGCTGGGACTGGGAGGCCGAACTGGCCGCGCTGCCCGGGCTGCTCGCCGAGAAGCTCGCCGCGCCCTCGATCGAGCCGGGGGAGTACGACCTCGTCATCGACCCGTCGAACCTGTGGCTCACGATCCACGAGTCGATCGGGCACGCCACCGAGCTCGACCGGGCGCTGGGCTACGAGGCCGCGTACGCGGGCACCTCGTTCGCCACCCTGGACAAGCTCGGCACGCTCCAGTACGGCTCGCCGGTGATGCACGTGACCGGCGACCGCACCGTCGAGAACGGCCTGGCCACGGTCGGGTTCGACGACGAGGGCGTGCAGACCCAGCAGTGGGACCTGGTCAAGGACGGGATACTGGCGGGCTATCAGCTCGACCGGCGGATCGCGCAGCTCAAGGGCCTCAACGGCGGCCGGTCCAACGGCTGCGGCTTCGCCGACTCGCCCGGCCACGCCCCGATCCAGCGGATGGCGAACGTCTCGCTGCAGCCGGCCGCGGACGGCCCGTCCACCGCGGAGCTGATCTCCCGGGTCAAGCACGGGCTCTACATCCAGGGCGACAAGTCCTGGTCGATCGACATGCAGCGGTACAACTTCCAGTTCACCGGCCAGCGCGCTTACCTGATCAAGGACGGCGAGCTCGTCGGCCAGGTCAAGGACTTCGCGTACCAGGCCACCACCACGGACTTCTGGGGCGCGATGGAGGCGGTCGGCGGACCGGGCACCTACGTGCTCGGCGGCGCGTTCAACTGCGGCAAGGGCCAGCCCGGGCAGGTCGCGCCGGTCTCGCACGGCTGCCCCTCCGCCCTGTTCCGCGGTATCAGGATCCTCAACACGGTGCAGGAGGCGGGCAAGTGAGCGCGCAGCCGGGCTCGGGCCCGCAGCAGTTGGCCGAGAAGGCACTCGAGCTGTCCCGGGCGGACGGCGCGGTGGTGATGGTCGACGAGTCCTCGACGGCGAACCTCCGCTGGGCGAACAACACGCTGACCACGAACGGGGTGGCGGCCAACCGGCGGGTGACGGTCGTGTCCACCGTGGACGGGGCCGAGGGCGTCGCAGCGGCGGCGGTCAGCCAGTCCGGCGTGGACGCCGACTCGATCGAGGCGCTGGTGCGCGCGAGCGAGCAGGCGGCGCGCGAGGCCGGGCCCGCGCCCGACGCGCGTGCGCTGCTCGGCGCGGAGGCGGCCGGCGTGCTGCAGGGCATGCGCTGGGACGAGGCGGCCGCGGCCACCGACATCGAGGTCTTCGCCGGGCTCGCGCCCGCGCTCGGCGAGTCCTTCGAGGCGGCGCGGGCGAACGGGCAGCTGCTGTTCGGCTTCGCCGAGCACACCCTGGTGACCACGTATCTGGCCTCGAGTACCGGTGTGCGGCTGCGGCACGACCAGCCGACCGGCAAGCTGGAGCTGAACGCGAAGAGCCCTGATTTCGTGCGCTCGGCCTGGGGCGGCGCGCAGACCCGCGACTTCGCCGACGTGGACGTGGTGGCGCTCGCGGCCGGGCTCGGTCAGCGGCTGGACTGGCAGAAGCGCCGGATCGACCTGCCCGCGGGCCGCTACGAGACGCTGCTGCCGCCCACCGCCGTCGCCGATCTGATGATCTACCTGTACTGGACCGCCTCCGCGCGCGACGCCGCGGACGGGCGCACGGTCTTCTCCGCCCCCGGCGGCACGAAGGTCGGCCGGCGCCTCGGCGTGCCGGGGCTGCGGCTGTGGTCGGACCCGGGCGCGGCCGGGCTGGAGAGCGCGCCGTTCCTCGCGGCCGCCGCGTCCTCGGCGCAGGCCTCGGTGTTCGACAACGGCGCGCCGCTCGCGGCCACCGACTGGATCCGCGACGGCGTGCTGGAGCGGCTGCTGACCACCCGTCAGTCGGCCGACGACACCGGCCTGCCGCTCGCCCCGCCGATCGACAACCTGCTGATGGACGCCGGCGGCACGGCGAGCCTGGACGAGCTGACCCGGGCCACCGCCGACGGCCTGCTGCTGACCTGCCTGTGGTACATCCGCGAGGTGGACCCGCAGACGCTGCTGCTGACCGGGCTGACCCGGGACGGGGTCTACAAGGTCGAGGGCGGCGAGGTGGTGGGCGTGGTGAACAACTTCCGGTTCAACGAGTCCCCGGTCGAGCTGCTCGGCCGGATCACCGAGGCCGGCCGCAGCGAGGTGTGCCTGCCGCGCGAGTGGAACGACTTCTTCACCCGCACGTCGATGCCCGCGCTGCGGATCGCGGACTTCAACATGTCCTCGGTGTCCAAGGCGAGCTGAGGCCGCGAGGCCGCGGGCCGCGGGCAGCAGGCAACGGCTCGCGGCCGGTTCGCCCCCGCAACTGCTCAGCTCCAGTTGAGCTCGACGTAGCGGCGCCAGGCGAGGTCGACCCGGTCGGCCTCGCCGGTGGCGAGCAGGTCGAGCAGCAGCCCGCGCAGGACGGCGAGGGCGAGGGTGACCTCTGCGTCCTGCGGCGGGGGCGCGTCCGGGCGCGCCAGGATGCCGCGCAGCGGCGGCTCCCAGTCGCGCACCGAGTCCAGCGCGAAACTCGCCCACGGCTCACCGCCGCCGAGCGAGCGGACGTAGCCCTCGAAGAAGAGCCGTGCGACGCCCCGGTGCCCCGGCTCCCGCATCCACGCCCACAGCCGGCCCAGCACGTCCCCGGGCCCGCTGCACTCGGCCGCCGCGGCCCGCACCACCTCCAATTGCTGCGCCCTCGAGGCGGCGAGCACCTCGCGCAGCAGCCCTTCCTTCGAGCCGAACAGGTACAGCAGGACCCGCGGGCTCGAGCCGATCTCGGCGGCGAGCGGCCGCAGCGAGAGCTCGGAGAGGTTGGTGCGCGCGGCGTACTCCAGCGTGCGCGCCAGCAGTTCGGCGCGCCGCGGCGAGGTGATCGGCGGGGCTTCCGTTGCGCTGTCCATGGCGCTATCTTGGCGTACCGAGGCGACTGAAACAAGCGTTTCAGTCGGCGGCGTCGCAGCCGGCGGCCCGACGTACGAGCGACCAGGGAGTGAGCAGCCGTGATCGAGACCGAATCCCGGACCATGCCGGCATCCGGCGGCGACGTGACCATCCGCCGCGCCACCGAGCCGGGCGACCTCGGCGGCATCGTCGCGTTGCACGGCCGGCTGTACACGTCCGAGTACGCCATGGACCAGACGATGGAGGCCTTCGCCGCCGTCGGCATCGGGCGGTTCCTGCTCGACCGGCTCGAGCAGGGGCCGGAGGCGGGCGAGCTGTGGGTGGCCGAGCAGGACGGCCGGATCGCCGGCGCCGTCTCGATGCAGGCCGAGGAGGGCATGGGCCGGCTGCGCTGGCTGGTGCTGGACGCGTCGCTGCGCGGCCGCGGGATCGGCCGCCGCCTGGTGCAGACCTCGCTGGACTACGCGCGCGACCGCGGGTTCCCCGGCGTGTTCCTGACCACGATCCCCGGTCTCGACGCGGCGCACGGCATCTACCGGGCGGCGGGCTTCGAGCTGACCGGCAGCGAGCCGGTGACCAAATGGGGCATCACGACCCAGGAGCAGCGCTTCGACCTCACGTTCGGCTGAGCGGGCCGCCGGCTGCCGCCGCGGTGGCGCTCGCGAGGACGCCGGGGACCTCCCCGAGCGCGGCGACCCGCAGCCCGCGCCACTCCTGCTCGGGCCGGCCGGGCGCGTGGTGGACCGCCCGGTCGGTCGCGGCCATGAGCACCGGCAGCATGCCCACCGCGGCGGCCCCGGCCAGCTCGTCCCCGCCGCCGTCGCCGACGTAGGGACACGCCCATGCGCTCGGCCGCGGCCAGGAACAGCCGCGGATCCGGCTTGCGCGTGCGCTCCTGCGAGGAGAAGACGGTCGCGTCGAAGAGCTCTGCCATCTCCAGCGAGTCCCACAGCTCCGGCAGTTCCGCCGTGCAGTCGCTGACCAGCCCGACCTTCAGCCCGGCGGCGCGCAGCGCCTGCAGGGTCCCGACGGCGTCCGGGCGCAGCTCGTGGACTCTGCGGTGCGTCCGGTACCGCTCCTCGACCGCGGTGGCCAGCTGCGCCGCGGTCGGGGTGAACCCCACCCGTCCGGCGACCGCGCGGAAGGTCTCGCTCAGCCCGCCGAACTCGCCGGAGACCCGCTCATGCCAGGTCGCGTCCAGCGCCTCGATCCACGCCTGCTCCGGGATGCCGAGCGGGACCGCGCAGTCGCGCTTCTGCTCGTCCCAGAACGTGCGCGGCCAGTTCGGCGTGAGCGTGCCGTACCTGTCGAAGACCACCCGCGGCGAAGTGTGTCACGGTCCGAACTCACCAGGGCCGGGACCCCGGGGCGGGACCGGGGGAATTCCCGGAGGCGGAGTCGCCGCGGGTTTGAGACGCTGGAGCTATGCGCGTCCTGAACCTCGTCCTGAACGTGATCTGGCTTCTGTTCTGCGGTCTGTGGATGGCCCTGGCCTACGCCGTCGCCGCCCTGATCTGCTTCGTCCTGATCATCACGATCCCCTTCGGGATCGCCTCGCTGCGGATCGCCTCGTTCGTCATCTGGCCGTTCGGCCGCACCGCCGTGCCGCGCGAGGACGCGGGCGCCGCCTCCTGCCTCGGAAACGGGATCTGGCTGGTGGTCGCCGGGATCTGGCTGGCCCTCGGGCACGTCGTGACCAGCATCGCGCTGGCGGTGACGATCATCGGCATCCCGTTCGCCTGGGCGAACCTCAAGCTGGTGCCGCTCTCGCTGATGCCGCTGGGCATGCGCATCGTCTCCACCGATCGGCCGTTCGCGGGCTGGTGAGACGGGGCGTGGGCGGCGTGGGCCCGGCGCCGCGATTTACCTTGACATCAAGATACCTGCACTGGCAGAATCTCTCGATGTCAAGATAAATTGTCTCGATGTCGAGATACTTGGCGACGATCGCACGCTGTTCAGTCTCGACGTCGAGACGATCGCGGCAGCGTACGCCCACGACCAGCGGAGAACGCCATGTCCACCGAGCAGTCCACCCGCCCGCAGCAGACGCAGCAGAGCACGATCTGGGACCCGGAGCGCTACCTGCGCTTCGAGAAGCAGCGCGCGCAGCCCTTCCGCGACCTGCTCGCCCGGATCCGCGCCGACGGCGAGCCCGAGCCCGACACCGTCATCGACCTCGGATCCGGCCCGGGCAACGCCACTGCGCTGCTGACGCGGCGTTGGGAGGGGGCGCGGGTGACCGGCGTGGACAACTCGGCGCAGATGGTCGAGGCGGCCGCCAAGTACGCGCAGCCCGGCCGGCTCGAGTTCCGGCTCGCCGACCTGCGCGAGCTGACGCCGGAACAGTTCGGCGGGCGAGTCGACGTGGTGATCACCAACGCGACCCTGCAGTGGGTGCCCGGGCACCTCGACCTGCTGCCGCGCATGGTCGATCTGGTCGCGCCGGGCGGCACGTTCGCCCTCGGCGTGCCCGGCAACTTCGACTCGCCGAGCCACACGATCCTCGCCGACCTGCAGCAGACGCCGCGCTGGCGGGACCGGCTGACCGGCGTCGAGGTGCGTCCCGCGGTGCCCGAGCCGGAGGACTACCTGCGCGCGCTCGACGCGCTCGGGCTGGCGGCCGAGGCGTGGGAGACGACGTACCTGTACGTGGTCGACGGCGAGAACGGCGTGTTCGACTTCGTCAGCTCCACCGGCCTGCGCCCGGTGCTCGTCGAGCTCGGCGGCCCGGACTCCGCCGCGGCCATCGAGTTCTGCGACGAGTACCGCAGTGCCCTGCGTGAGGCCTACCCGCCGGCGACGCTGGCCGGACGCACGGTGCAGATCCTGCCCTTCCGCCGCGTCTTCGCGACGGGCGTGCGCGCCGCGGCGTAGCCGGGGCCAGAGGGCCGGGACCGGGCTTCGGGCTCGGGTCTCAGAGTTCGGATTATGGGCCTCAGACTAAGGGCTCGGATTCAAGGGTTCGGATTCGCGCATGCGTAGGCGAACGACGCGGAGGCGCTCGCGTCGCCGGGGCTGAGCACACGGAGGGTCGCGGTGGCGTCCAAAGCCCCGCGGCCCTTGAAGTTCCAGTCCAGTGTCACGGCCACCCGCCGCGTTCCGCGCGCGACCGGCTGCCGCAGCGGGGCCGACGTCGAGCCGTCGCTGCGTGCCCACTGGTAGGTGATCTCGCCGACGCTGCCGTCGGTGGTGAACACGCCGGTCAGGCGCTCGGTGCCGCCGCAGCCGATCGTGCCGGCCGAGCTCTGCACGCCGACGTGCGAGACGGTAAGGACCGAGCCGTCGCGCCCGAAGAAGTAGTAGATCAGGACCGCGATGACGAGGATCAGCACGGTCAGCGGCAGGATCCAGCGTTGATTGCGCCGCCGTGCCGCGAGTTCGGGGTCCTCGGCCTCGCGTTCGGGCACGTCGTCGCCGCGCCAGATCGCGGTCGCCCGGTCGGTCGTCGCAGGCATCGGCACCCCGGGCCCGTAGCGGACGAAGGTCTCGGCGAGATTCGCGGGTTCGGTGGTCATTGGATCACCGGCTGGCAGTTGCTCGTCGAGGTGAGGAGCTGGGGCGAGGCACCGGATTGCGCGGCCGGGCTGGAGGTGACCTCCACGCCCCAGTTCGGGTAGAAGTCTTCGTACGGGCTGAAGTCGAAACCCGGCGAGGTGACCGACTGGTCGCTCTTCCCGGCCGCGACCGTCATCGTGGACGGCTTGCCGACCGTGACCCGGGTGCGCTTCGAGTCGACGTAATACCACGTGAAGGTCACCGAGCCGGCGAGTCCGTTCGACTTCACGTCGACGGTCCCGTCGACGGTATAAGCGCTCGGACATGTCGCGCCGGTGATGGTGAGCGAGCTGATGATCGCCGTCGGGCTGGCGGACGGGCCGGTCGCGGTGGCGGACGCGGATGGTGAGGTCGCCGTCGCAGAGGTCGTCGTCGTGGTCGCCGTCGCAGTCGTCGTCGAGGGGCTGCCTGTGGCGGTCGCGGTCGCGGTCGCGGTGGCTGTCGCGGTCGACGACGGTGTCGGCGAAAGCGACGGCATCGCCGACAGGCTGGGGGTCACCACCGTTTCAGCGCTCGTCAGTGCTCCGATGATGCTTCCGCCGCCGCCGCCGCCGCCGCCCTCGCGGCTCGTGGTCGCGTGATGGTGTGATCCGTATGCGGCCGCCGCCGTCACTCCCGCCGCGACCACGACCAGTGCCGCACCGCCGGTCACCGCGTAGCGCTTGAGCCGTCGCCGGTGTTGTCTGCCGAGGTGCTTCCGGCCGGGGACGGGTTCATCGAGCGCCGGCCGCGCCTCACCTGGCGCTGAGCTCGGCGGGTGCCCCGAGCCCGCGCCGTGACCGCCACCGCCGCCTTCACCGCTACTGCCCGCGTGACCGCCACCGCCGCCGTGACCGCCACCGCCGTCCTCGAGCTCGGTCGTCGCCACCGAATGCGCGCCCGCCTGCGCCGCGTCGTGGATTCCGGCCAACAACAGCAGCGGAGAGAGCGCCAGCGCCGTCGCGAGCTTGCGTTGCCCGCGCCGCTCCCAGTCCGCGCCGTACGCGCCTGCGGCTGCGGCCTCCAACTCGGCCACGAACCGGCGTGCGGTCGCGGGACGGTCGGACGGGCTCTTCGCCATGCCGTGTCGGATCAGGGCTCTGAGCGGCTCGGGCACCATCCCGTCGGGGATCGTGCCGAGGGCGTGCTGCGCCATCAGCTCCACCGCGTTGGCGCCGGGAAACGGCCGTTCGCCGGTCACGCACTCGAAGAACGTGACGGTCGCCGCGTACACGTCCGCCGCCGGGGACGCAGGCGCGCCGTGGAACTGTTCGGGCGCCATGTAGAGCGGGGTGCCCGCGGCGGGCGCGGCCTCGCCGGCGCGCGCGGCGATGCCGAAGTCCACCAGCTTCGACACGCCCTCGGGCGTCACCAGCACGTTGGCGGGCTTGAAGTCCCGGTGCACCACGCCCGCCTCGTGCGCGGCGGCCAGGCCGAGCAGCGAGCCCTTGAGAACGCACAGCGCGGCCTCCGGCGACCCGGCCGCGTGCTCCTGCTGCATCAGCGCGCGCAGCGAGGAGCCCTCCACCGCCTCCATCACGATCGCCGCGCCGGGCGGGCCTTCTACGTACTCGTACAGCCGGGCGACGTGCGGGGAGTCGAGGGCGGCCAGCAGTTCCGCCTCGCCCCGATAGGCCTCGCGGAAGCCGGCCGACGCGTTCAGCAGCCCCGGCACCAGATACTTGACCGCGACCAGCGTGCCAGAGTCCTGATGGACCGCGAGCCATACCTGCCCGCCTCCGCCGGACCCCAACAGCTGCACGTGTTCGTAGCCCGGCAGCACCCAGCCGTCGGGCAGGCTTCTGCCCACCATGAAGTTGTCACGCCCCCTCCGCTCGCCGGCCGCGCTCGGCCCGCCGGGCAGAATGGTAGGGCTCAGCGTCCGCGAGCGGAACGACTGGAATCGAGCCGCTACCTTAGCGCCGCACGCCCGCTACCTCAGCGGCCCGCGAGCCGCCGCGCGCCCCCGCCGCGTGGCAGCACGTCCGCAGCGTGGCCGCTGCCTCCTCAGCGCGGCTCGGCCGTGGTCACCCCGTACAGCGCCGACTGACGCTTCGTCAGCAGTGCCCAGTACCGGTCCCCGTAGGAGAAGTGCCACCACTCGGTGGGGTAGTTCACGAAGCCGGCCGAGTGCATCGCCTCCACCAGGATCGCGCGGTTCTCCGCGGCACGCGGGTCGAGACCGGGGGCGTCCGTGTAGCAGCGGCCCTCCGACTCCTCGGGCGAGGCGTTCATCCGGGTGCCCATGTCGAGTTCCGCGCCGTCGGCCTCGCACAGGGTCAGGTCGATCGCGGCGCCCGCGCTGTGCGGGGCGAGCTCGGGCGGGGAGACGTACCGGCTGGCGGCCGTGCGCAGCTGGTCGGGGGAGTAGTCGGGGTGCAGCTTCGCGAGCTCGTCGCGGTACTCCTCGAAGTACCTGCGCTGCAGCTCCAGCGGCCTGTAGCCCTCCACCACGAGCAGCCGCAGCCCGCGCGGCAGCAGCTTCTCGGCGCGCGCGAGCCGTTCGGCCGCGCCCTCGCGCAGCAGCCGGTAGGCGCCCTCCGGGTCCGCGCACCGCCCGTCCACCCGGAAGCCGGCCTCGGCCAGGTCGACGAGCCGCTCGCCCTCGTCCCGCACCGGGATCCCGGCCACCCGGGAATCGCCCATCAGCACCACGTCCTGCACGCCCGCGCCCCTCCTCGCCCGCCGCCACCCGTCCCCGTCATCCCGCACCCGTTCCCGATTCCGTGCCCGGTTCCGCGTCCGTTGCCGCGCCCGCATCCGCATCCGTTCCCGGCGTGCGCGGCGGGACGTCGCCGAGGGTGGTCCGCACGGCCCTGGGCAGCTTGGAGCGCACCAGGTCGTAGGAGTCCTCGATCATCTCGCGCACGAGGTCGTCCGGTACCCGGCCGTCGATCAGCACGGTGTTCCAGTGCTGCTTGTTCAGGTGGTATCCGGCGGTGATCGCCGGATGCTCGAGCCGCAGCTTGACCGCGACCTCGGGCACGCACTTGAGGCTGATCGAGAGCGGACGCTCGTCCAGCGCGGTGAGGGCGAACATCTTCCCGCCGACCTTGAACACCGAGTGCTCGGCCGTGAACGGGAAGGTCTCCTCGGCCCCGGGCTGCGCCAGGCACAGCTGCTTGAGCTGCTCAGCCGTCCACATGCGCGAGTCCCTCGGTCGCGACGCGCTCGAAGAGCTTCTCGTCCGCGGCGAACTCCGAGTCCGGGATCGGCCAGTGCAGTATCAGTTCGGTCACGCCGAGCTCCTTGTACCGCCCGGCCCAGTCGACGAAGGCGTCGAAGGACCGCAGCGGCTGCTCGGCCTCGGCCCGCGGCATGTTCAGCAGCGTCCGCTCCATGCCGTCGAAGTCCCGGCCGGCCGCCGCGCAGGTCGCGCGCAGCCGCTCGATCTGCTCGGCGACGACCTTCGGGCCGTCCTGCATCGCGCCGGTGGTGATCCAGCCCTGGCCCAGCTCAACGGCCAGGCGCATGCCGCGCGGACCGGTCGCGGCGATGTGGAACGGCATCCGGGGACGCTGGGTGCTGCCCGGCAGCATCACCGCCTCGAACGCGGAGTAGTGCGAGCCGTCGGACGTCGTCTCGTCCCGTGTCAGGAGCTCGTCCAGCAGACGGGTGAACTCGCCGAACCGGTCCGCGCGCTCCCTGGCCGACCAGGGCTCGCCGCCCAGAACCTTCGCGTCGAAGCCCTCGCCGCCCGAGCCGACGCCGAAGGTGAACCGGCCCCCGCTCAGCTCGTCCAGGGTCATCAGCTCCTTGGCGAAAGGCACCGGATGCCGGAAGTTCGGCGAGGCCACCATCGTGCCGAGCCGGATCGTCTCGGTGGCCGCGGCGGCCGAGGCCAGGGTGGGCACCGTGCCGAACCAGGGCCTGCCGCGGAAGGACTGCCAGGTCAGATGGTCGTAGGTGTAGGCGGCGTGCAGGCCGAGGGCCTCGGCCCGGCGCCAGACCTCGCGGCCGGTCCGCCACGGGTAGACCGGCAGGATCACAGTGCTCAGACGCATGCACCGATCTTAACCGGGCCGGGCCGGGCGGGCCGAGAGCCCGGAAAAAATGGTCTAGACATTAATGGTCTAGACCCTTGACCCGGCCGCGGCGGGGCGATTAACTGGGCCCCGTACCCACCTGACTTCGAATACTGCGTTGCCCACCCGGTTCATCGGTCAGAAGGTTCTCACCGCCCATGCATGCAATCAGCAAGCGCGCCCGGCTGTGGCTCGCCGCGGTGGCCACTGCGGCCGCCGCCGCGGGCGCCGTGGTGCTCGGCCCGCTCGCCCCCGCCGACGCCGCCCCCGCCCCGCAGGCCGCGGCCGCCGCTCTGCCCGCCTGCCCGTTCTGGGCCGGCGACGTCACCCCGCCCGCCCGCAGCACCACCCCGTGGGTGCAGCCGTCCCAGACCGCCCCCGCCGTCGACTTCGCCACCCGGCCCGCCGCGCCCACGCTCAGCGGCAGCCTGGTCAACGGATCCGTCACCATCACGGTCAGCCCCGTGCCGAACGCCGTCGGCTACCGGATCTGGCGCGACGGCGTCGCCGTCGGCTACATCAGCTACTGGGGCCAGACCGGCCCGCTCACCGTCACCGACGCCTCGCCGTGCCAGGGCGCCTACTACGACGTCGTGGCGCTGTACAACACCGACGAGTCCGACGCCTCGATGGGGCAGCTGTCCGTGCCCTACTGGCTCGGCTCCAACGGGACGCTCGCGTCCGGGGCCGGCACCGTCCCGGTCGGGACGCAGATCTCGATGACGGTCACGTCGTACAACGACGTCGGCTCTACCTCCTCCGGCTACAACTCGCAGCTCGGGGTGTGCGCCACCGACCCGCGGGTGATCCCGTGGGGTACGTACTTCTCCGTGCCCGGCTACGGGACCTGCTACGCCGCGGACATCGGCACCTGGATCCAGAACGACACCGTGGACGTGTGGCTGCCCGGCAGCCAGGCGGACAACTGGGGCGTGCAGAACCGGACGATCACCGTGATCGCCAACCCGTACGGCGGCGGCTCCACCGGGCCGACCGGCTCGCCCACGCCGACCGCGACCGCCTCGTCCTCGCCGACCTCCACACCCACCTCGACCCCCACCTCGACCCCCACAGCGTCGTCCTCGCCGACGGCGACCGGCACCGGGACGCCGGCCTCCGGCAGCACCTGCGCGGCCGCGTGGAAGTCGAGCACCTCCTACACCCCGGGACAGATCGTCTCGTACGCCGGGAACAACTACACCGCCAGCTACTACTCGACCGGTGCCGTGCCGAATTCGCCGGCGTCCTGGGCCGTGTGGACCAGCGACGGACCCTGCACCGGCTGACACCGGAAGCCAGGCCCGGCTCCGCGGTTCGCGGGTGCCGCCACAGACGTCCCCTCCGCGCCCGAGCAGCGGAGGGGACTCCGGCGGTTCCAGGGGCTGGCTACATCGACGGCCAGCCGCGATAGCCCGCCCCGGGTCGGCGTTGCTCGAAGTCGGTGCAGGCGAATGTCTCCTGCACGAAGCCGCTGAGCCGGTCCCAGACCTGGAAGAGTTCGCTCTTGCCACTGACCGCGCGGTAGTCGTCCTTGGCGTCCCGGAAGCAGGCCATCGTGCCGATGAAGCCCGAGCCCGCTGGGTGGTAGTCGGAGAACGCGCACGAGATGCAGGCCGCGAGTCGCACGCCGTGGGGCAGGTTGCGATGGAGATCCAGGAGGGCTTCTTCCATCAGTCCGTGATCTCGCGTCGTCTCGACGATCGCGCCGGGCAGACGCAGCGCCAACGCCACGCCTACGTGGTCGATCCCTCGGCGTGTGTCCGGATCACCCAATGTCAGCCGACCGGTCAGGTTCGCGGTGCCCGCAGAACCAGACGGGTCCGCGATGCCGACGGCATGGTCCACTCGATGGTGCACGAGCAGAGCTCGTTGTGCGACAACATGGGCAACTCGCCCGCGTCGGCCGCTGAATCGGCCAGTTCGAGTCCATCGAGACTCCGGCCGGTGAAACCGTGGCCACGGACCACCATCTCAAAGTCCTGTCCATCGTTCACCAGCGTGGTCTCGAACCGTCCCCACCTGTCCGTGACGAAGGCGGAGTATCTGCGTGCTTCGGCGTATCGCAGCGGACTGCCCTTCGGGTCGGCGGTGCGGCGGAGGGGCCGTGCGGCGATGCGGCGGTCGGTTACTGCGCCGTCGCGATTATCGCGCGGCCCAGATCGTGCGCACGTGCGAGAGATGATGGCCCATCAGCTTGCGCACCGCGTCCGCGTCGCCCGCGATGAGCGCGTCGAGCAGCTCAAGGTGCTCGCGCGCCGACGCCTCCAGCCGCCCGGCCGCGGCCAGCGCCTGCAGGCCGAACAGCCGCGAGCGCTTGCGCAGGTCGTCGACGACCGCGACCAGGTGCTCGTTGCCCGCCATGGCCAGCAGCGCCAGGTGCAGCCGCCGGTCCGCCTCCAGATAGCCGATCAGGTCCCCGGCCGCCGCCGCGGCCACGATCCGCTCCGCCTCCGGCCGCAGCGCCTCGATCCGCTCCCGCGGCGCCGTGCCGGCCAGCCCGGCCAGCACCGGCACCTCTATCAGCGCCCTGATCTGCGTGTACTCGTCGAGCTGCCGCTCGGACAGCTCGGTGATCCGGAAGCCCTTGTTCGGCATCGTATCCACCAGGCCCTCGCGCACGAGGTCGAGCATCGCCTCGCGCACTGGCGTCGCGGACACCCCGAACCGCGCGGCCAGCGCCGGCGCCGAGTACACCTCGCCGGGCCGCAGCTCGCCGGCGATCAGCGCGGCGCGCAGCGCGTGGCCCACCTGGTCGCGGATCCGGCGCGGGCCGTCCAGCGGGGCGAACGCAGGCCCCGGATCCCGGCCGCTCACAGCAGGAACCCGGCCGGGAACGGGTCGCTCGGATCCAGCATGTACTGCGCGGTCCCGGTGATCCACGCCCGCCCGGTGATCGACGGCAGCACGGCCGGCACGTCCCCGACCGCGCTCTCGCCGAGCAGCCGACCGGTGAACCGCGTGCCGATGAAGGACTCGTTGACGAACTCCGCCCCGACCGCCAGCTGCCCGCGCGCGTGCAGCTGCGCCATCCGCGCGCTCGTGCCGGTGCCGCAGGGGGAGCGGTCGAACCAGCCCGGGTGGATCGCCATCGCGTGCCGGGAGTGCTCGGCCGTGGAGCCGGGCGCCAGCAGTTGCACGTGGTGGCAGCCGCGCACGGTCGGATCCAGCGGGTGCACCGGCTCCTCCTGCTCGTTGATCGCGGCCATCAGCTCGAGGCCGGCCGCGAGGATGTCGTCCTTGCGTGCCCGGTCGAAGGGCAGGTCGAACTCGTCGAGCGGCAGGATTGCGTAGAAGTTGCCGCCGTAGGCGAGATCGTAGGTGACGGTGCGCCCGCTCGGCAGGGCGATCTTGCGGTCGAGCGCGACGCTGAACGCGGGCACGTTCGCGAGCGTCACCGAGGTGGCGGCGCCGTCCTCGACCGCCACCTCGGCGGTGACCAGCCCGGCGGGAGTGTCCAGACGCACCGTGGTGACCGGCTCGGTCACCGGCACCATGCCGGTCTCCACCAGCACCGTCGCCACGCCGATGGTGCCGTGCCCGCACATCGGCAGGCAGCCGGAGACCTCGATGAACAGCACCCCGTAGTCGGCGTCCGGGCGGGTCGGCGGCTGCAGGATCGCGCCGCTCATCGAGGCGTGCCCGCGCGGCTCGTACATCAGCAGCGTGCGCAGGTGGTCGAGGTGCTCGACGAAGTGCGCGCGGCGCTCGGACATGGTCGCGCCCGGGATCCCTCCGACCCCGCCGGTGATCACCCGGGTCGGCATGCCCTCGGTGTGCGAGTCCACCGCGTGCAGGACGAGTCGGCTGCGCATGAGGTCTGGACCTTTCTGTCGGTGACGGTGCCCGGCGGGGTGGGGCGGGCCGGGCGAGCCTGCGGGAGGCGGGCGTGTCCGGGTGAGCCTAGGCGAGGCCGAGCGCGACGGCCTGTTCGGTCGCCGTGCGCACGGCCTTGTCCCGGTCCCCGGTCAGCGCGGCGCGCGGCGGGCGGCAGGGGCCGCCGTAGCGCCCGACGATGTCCATGGACAGCTTGATCGCCTGGACGAACTCGGTGCGCGAGTCCCAGCGCAGCAGCGGGTGCAGCTGCCGGTAGAGCGGCAGCGCGGTCGCCAGGTCCCCGGCCACCGCGGCCCGGAACAGCCGGACGCTCGCGGCCGGCAGCGCGTTCGGATAGCCCGCCACCCAGCCCTTCGCGCCGGCCACGGCGAGCTCGAGCAGCACGTCGTCCGCACCGATCAGCAGGTCGAGCCCGGGCGCTAGCTCAGCGAGCTGATACGGCCGGCGCACGTCGCCGCTGAACTCCTTGACCGCGACGATGTGCCCGTTCTGATACAGCGAGGCGAGCAGCGGCGGGGTCAGGTCGACCTTGGTGTCGTACGGGTTGTTGTAGGCCACGATCGGCAGCCCGGCCTTCGCGACCTCCCCGTAGTGGGCGCGCACCGCGTCCTCGTCCGCGCGGTACGCGTTGGGCGGCAGCAGCAGCACGGCCGGGCAGCCGGCCTCGGCGGCCTGCTCCGCCCAGCGCCGCGCCTCGGCCGCGCCGTACGCCGCCGCGCCCGGGATCACCCGATCCGCGCCGACCGCGTCCACGGCCGTGCGCACCACGCGCTCGCGCTCCTCGGCGGTGAGGGTCTGGTACTCGCCGAGCGAGCCGTTCGGGATCACCCCGTCACAGCCCTCTGCCATCAGCCAGCTGCAGTGCTCGGCGTACCTGTCGTAGTCCACGCTCAGGTCCTCGCGCAGTGGCAGCGCGGTGGCCACCATCACGCCGTGCCAGGGGACGCGGGTCTCGGTGCTGTTCATGCGGTTCCTTCGTCGGGGGAGGGGGAGGTGGCTTCGGCGGTGCGGGTCTCGGTGTCTGTGTCCGCGTCGGATCCGGAGCCGGAGCAGGCGAGTACGCCGAGCGGCACCGGCCGGGCGAACGGGGTGCGCGCGGGCGCGGCCGGGCAGCCGGCGACGCCCGCGACGCCGGGGCCGCAGATCCGGCCCTGGCACCAGCCCATGCCTGCCCGGGTGAGCAGCTTGACCGTGCGCAGGTCGGTCGCGCCGAGTTCGGTCACGGCCTCGCGCACGGCCGCGGCCGAGACCTCCTCGCACCGGCACACGATCGTCTCGTCGTCGACGCGCTCGGCCCAGTCGGCCGCCGGAGTGTATGCGGACTCGAGCATCGCGGCGAACGCGCGGAGCCTGGCGCGGGTCCTGACCGCTCCGTTCCATGACGCCGCTGTCCTGTCCGGTTCGCCGCCGCTCAAGCGGACCGCGACCGAACGGCCGGCGATCTCGCCCTCGGCCATCGCCAGCGCGGCTCCGCCGATGCCGGTCGTCTCGCCGGCGGCCCACAGGTTCGGCACGCCGGTACGCTGCTCCGCGTCCACGGCGACGGATCCGGCCCCGGTCAACTCCGCACCGAGCGTCTGTGCGATCTCGACGTGCGGCAGCATCCCGTGGCCGACCGCGAGCGCGTCGCAGGGCACGCGGCGTGCGGAGCCCTCGATCACTCTGCCCGCGGCGTCGAGCCGGGCGACGGTGACGGCCTCGATCCGGTCGGTGCCGTGCGCGGCCGTGACCGTGTGCCGGAACCGGACGCGCACGCCGTGCCGGGCGAGTTCGGCCGCGTACTGCGCGCCCTCGGCGAGCTTGCCGGGATTGCCCAGCAGCGCCGAGGCGTGCGGCGCGAAGCCGCGCGGCGCGGAGGACTCGTAGAGTCCTTCGACCTTCGCTCCGGCCGCGGCCAGCGACGCGGCCACCGGCAGCAGCAGCGGCCCGGAGCCCGCCACGACCACGCGCCGGCCGGGGAGTACGAGCCCTGCTTTAAGCATCGCCTGCGCGCCGCCCGCGGTCAGCACGCCCGGCAGCGTCCAGTTGGGGAACGGCAGCACGCGCTCGTATCCTCCGGTCGCGAGCACCAGCGCGTCCGCGGCGACGGTCTCAGAACTCTGCTGTGCCGGACCGATCAGTGCGTGGACGGCGAAGCCGCCCGCGGCGGTGTCGGCCGATCCGGCGCGCTCCACGTGCCAGACGTGCCGGTCGGTCAGGACGCTGATGCGCCCGTCCGCGACGTGCGCCTCGAGGCGGGCGCGCAGCGTCGTCCAGGTCTGCCAGGCGTGGTAGAGCCTCTGCGGCCGCCTCGCGTACAGCGGCTTGGCCGGCTGCCGGTAGAACTGCCCGCCCGCTGCGGGCGCCGCGTCCAGCAGCACGACGCGCACGCCCGCGTCCGCGGCCGCGAGCGCCGCCGCGAGACCGGCCGGGCCCGCGCCGACGACGGCCAGATCACGCCGTGCCATGACCGTCTCCCCGCTGTGTGGTGATCGCGTCGCCCGGCTTCGCAGGGAGCAGACACGCCCGCTGGTTGGCCACCCCGTTGACCGTCACCAGGCAGTCGAAGCACACGCCGATGCCGCAGAACACCCCGCGCGGCCGGGCGTCCACGCGCGTCTCGCGCCACGCGGCGATGCCCGCGGACCACAGCGCCGCGGCGATCGTCTGGCCGGGCAGCACGTCGATCGGCGTGCCGTCGAAGGTCACCTGGAACGGAGGCCCGGGACGCGCGTCGACCAGGGTGAGCGGGGTATGCCGTCGTCTGCTCATCCGTCCGCTCCCTCGCTCTCGCCCGCCCGGGGCGCATGCGCCGCGCCGCGGCCGTCTTCCGCCTCCCAGCCCGCGTCCCAGTCGCCGTCGCCGAACCGGTCGGGCCGGAACGCGGCCAGATCGAGATCAGGGGCCTGACCCGTGAGGATCTGGGCCAGCAGATGGCCGGTCGCGGGCGCCAACCCGATCCCGGCGCCCTCGTGGCCGCACGCGTGCAGCAGCCCGGGCACGCGCGGGTCGGCGCCGATGGCCGGCAGGTGGTCCGGCATGTACGGTCGGAAGCCGAGGTAGCTGCGCATCGCCTGGACCTCGGCGAGCGCCGGGAAGAGTTCGGTCGCCTGTTGCGCGAGCAGCCGTGCGACGGGAAGCGAGAAGCTCCGGTCGAAGCCCACCCGCTCGCGGCTCGCGCCGATCAGCACCGGTCCGGCGGCCGTGCCCTCGACCACCGCAGAGGTCTGCAACGCGGCGGAACTGCTCGCGACGTCCGCGACGTAGTCCGCCGCGTAGACCTTGTGCCGTACCAGTTTCGGCAGCGGCTCGGTGACCAGCACGAAGCCGCGGCGCGGCAGCACGGGCAGGTGCGTGCCGGCCAGCTTGGCGACCTCGCCGCCCCAGGTGCCAGCGGCGTTGAGCACCCAGGAGGCGCGGAGCGTGCCGCGGTCGGTGACCAGGCCGTCCACCGTGCCGTCCGGGGTGCGCGTCACCTCCGTGACCGTCGTATTCGTATGCAGACTCGCTCCGCCTCGCACGGCGTCCCGCACCAGCAGCGCGGCCGCGCGTGCGGGCTGGACCTGCGCGTCCTGCGGGTAGTACACACCGCCGGCGAGCGCGGGGGACAGGTGCGGTTCCAGGTCGGCGAGCCCGTCCGCGGGCACCGTCTCGGCCGTCACGCCCAGTGCGCGCTGCTCCCGCGCGAAGTCTTCGAGGGCTGCGAAGCCCGAAGTGCTCGACGCGACGACCAGGCCGCCCTTCGCCTCGTACTCGAAGCCGTGCCCGGCGACGCGGTCACCGTCGGAGTCCGCGAAAAGCGGTTCGTGCGCCAGCTCCTGCCACAACCGGACCGAGAGCAGCGCCAGATCCAGCTCGGGACCCGGCTCCTTGTCCGAGACGAGCACGTTGCCCTCACCCGCGCCGGTCGTGCCGCCGGCGACCGCCCCACGCTCGAGCAGCGCGACCCGCAGCCCGGCCCGCGTCGCGTACCAGGCGCAGGCCGCGCCCGTCATCCCGGCGCCGATGATCGCCAGGTCGCAGTCCCGCGGCGCTAATTCCACACCCAGTACAATGTCACACCTTAGGCGTCGGCCGCCAGACCCCGCCGACCGTCCCGGCGGGCCCCGCGGATCGCGCCCGGGCCGCGGCTCCCAGCGCTACGAGACGACCGCCAGCAACTGCGCCGCGGTCTCGGCCAGGGCCAGGCGCGCGGGCTTGAGGTACTTGCGCGGGTCGACCGCCTTGCCGTCCGCGGCCAGGAACTCCCGGACCGCACCGGTGTACGCGATGTTCAGCGCGGTCCCGATGTTGACCTTCACGATGCCCTCGCGCACGCCCTTGGCCAGCGTGTCGTCCGGCACGCCCGAGGATCCGTGCAGCACCAGCGGCACCGGCACGGCGTCGCGCAGCCGGGCGATCAGGTCGAAGTCCAGCCCGGCGGTGCGCTCGGTCATCGCGTGCGAGCTGCCGACGGCCACCGCCAGGGCGTCCACGCCCGTCGCCGCCACATACGCCGCGGCCTCCCCGGGATCGGTGCGCGCGCCCGGCTCGTGCGCGCCCAGGTGCACCCCGTCCTTGCCGCCGACCTGGCCGAGCTCGGCCTCGATCAGCAGCCCGTTGCGGTGCGCCCACTCGGCGGCGCTCCGGGTCCGGTCCACGTTCTCGGCGTAGGGGGCGTGTGAGGCATCGAACATCACAGAGCTGAATCCGGCGTCGGCCGCCCGGTGCAGCAACGCTTCGCTCTCCACGTGGTCCAGATGCAGCGACACCGGCACCCCGGCGGCCTCGGCCACCGCCCGGCTCGCCAGCGCGATCGGCAGCACCCGGCCCTCGTGGAACGTCACCGCGTTCTCGCTGATCTGCAGGATGACCGGCGTTCCGGCCTGCTCGGCGCCGGCCACGATGCCCTCGGCGTGCTCGAGGGTGATGACGTTGAACGCTGCGACGGCCCGGCGCGCCGTGCGCGCGGCGGTCAACAGGTCGGCCGTGGAACTCAGAGTCATGCGAAAGGTCCTTCTGCTGGTGCTGGTGCTGGTGCTGGTGCTGGTGCCGGTGTCAGGCGGAGGCGAGCAGATCGAGTGCGTGCAGCGCGGCACCGGCGACGGCGGCCTCGTCGCCTAACGCTGCGCCGACGAGACGGGGCGGACGCTGGAAGGTGCAGCGGGCGGTGAGTCGCTCGCGCAGCGGGCCGAGGAGTTGTTCGCCGGCCTCGGCCACACCGCCGCCGACGACGACGAGTTCGAGATCGAGCACGGTCACCGCGATCAGAAGCGCCACGGCGAGCGCGTCCACCGCGTGCGACCAGACGGAAGCGGCCTGCTCGTCGCCCGCCGCGGCCAGGGCGGCGACCTCTCGCGCGGAGGCGGGCACCCCGGCCGCCCCTTGGTAGAGCCTTGAGATGCCGGTGGCCGAGGCGATCGTCTCCAGACAGCCGCGCTGTCCGCAGCCGCACGCCGCACCGCCCGGCTCGACGATCACATGCCCGAGTTCGGCCGCGCGGTGGTGCGGGCCGAGCCGGGGCCTGCCGTCGAGGCAGAGCATCCCGCCGACACCGGTGCCCAGCGCCAGGAACAGGTAGTCCCGGCTGTCCACGGCGGCCCCGATCCGGCCCTCCGCCAGGCCGCCGAGCCGCACGTCGTGCCCCAGCGCCACCGGCGTTCCGAGCCGGCGCGCCATGAGCTCGCGCAGCGGCAGGCCGGTCCAGGTCGGGGCGACGGAGAACTCTGCGATGCCGGCCGTGTCGTCCACGATGCCGGGGATCGCCAGGCCCACCGCGTCCACCGGACCGTGCGCGGCGATCAACTGCTCGGCGAACGCGCCGAGCGCGTCAGCCGCGCTCTCGTCCGGCGGCGTGGCCGTGCGCGCCGCGTGCTCGGGACGGCCCAGCGCGCCGGCCGCGTCGACCGTCCGGAACGCCGCCTTCATGGTGGTGCCGCCGACGTCGATCCCGAGCAGCCGCAAGAAGACGGGCGCGGCGCTCACTCCGGCCGGCCGGCGATCTCGGCGGTGACGTGGCGCACGGCACGGCTCCCTTGCGTGATTGCTGCACGGATCGGCGCAGAAGATGCGCAGTATTGCTCGAACGCTCGCATAATCGCTCAGCTTTGGCAAGTCTGTGTCCGGCCGGCGGTAAGTAAAGCAATTCCCTCGGCCGCACCGGTTCCGGCACACTGCTTGCCATGCTCGTCACGATCACCGCTACCCGCCCCGAGGGCGCGGCCTGGCCCGCGACCGACCTCGGCTACCTGCTCGCCAAGAGCCCCGACCGGGTCCAGGAGTTCCCGCACGGCTTCGGCCGTTCCCTGATGTTCTATCCGGAGGCGGGCGAGCAGCGGTGCACGGCGGCGCTGTACGTGGAGATCGACCCGATCGGACTGATCAAGAGCCGCAACCTGGACTCGGCGGACTTCTCCCTCTCGCAGTACGTCAACGACCGGCCGTACGCCGCCACCTCGCTGCTGGCCGGCGCGATCGGGCAGGTCTTCCGCACCGCGATCCGCGGCGCGTCGAAGGACCGGCCGGAACTGGCCGCCACCGCGATCCCGCTGACGCTGCACCTTCCAGTCGTCGCGGCGGGCCCGGACTTCGTCGCGCGGCTGTTCGAGCCGCTGGGCTGGACGGTGACCGCGACGCGGCTGCCGCTGGACCCGGCGTTCCCGGAGTGGGGCGAGTCGCGGTACTGCGACGTGACGCTCACCGGCGTGGCGCGCGTGTCGGACGCGCTCAGCCAGCTCTACGTGCTGCTGCCGGTGCTCGACGGCGCCAAGCACTACTGGATCGACCCGAGCGAGGTGGAGAAGCTGCTGCGGGCCGGCGAGGCGTGGCTGGCCGGCCACCCGGACCGCGAGCTGATCACCCGGCGCTACCTCGGCCGTCGCCCGACGCTCGTGCGCAGCGCGCTGGCCCGGCTCGCCGAGTCGGACGAGGTGCCCGAGGCCGAGCTGGACAACGCGCTCGACCCGGCCGACGCCGAAGCCGCGTCCGACCCCGGTGCCGACGCGGGCGACGCTGCCGACGCGGGCGACGCTGCCGACGAAGCGGGCAAGGCGGAAGGTGCGGACGGCGCCGCGGGCGAAGCCGACGCCGCGGACACCCCGCGCGTCCCGCTCGCCGCCGCCCGGCGCGAGGCGGTGCTCGCCGCGCTCAAGGACGTCGGCGGCCGGCGCGTACTCGACCTCGGCTGCGGCGGCGGCGCGCTGCTCCGGCCGCTGCTGCACGACCGGTACTTCACCGAGATCGTCGGCGTCGACGTCTCGGTGCGCGCCCTGCAGTACGCCGCGCGCAAGCTCGGCCTGGACCGTCAGCCGCAGCAGCTCGCCGCGCGGCTGACGCTGAAGCAGGGCTCGTTGACGTACACCGACGCGGCGCTCAAGGGCTATGACGCGGCGGTGCTGATGGAGGTGGTCGAGCACGTCGATCCGCCGCGGCTCGGCTCGCTCGAGCACGCCGTGTTCGGCGCGGCGCGGCCCGGCGCGGTCATCGTGACGACGCCGAACGCCGAGTACAACGTGCGCTACGAGACGCTCGAGCCGGGCCGGATGCGGCACCGCGACCACCGCTTCGAGTGGACCAGGGCGCAGTTCGCGGCGTGGGCCGGGGGTGTCGCGGCGCGGCACGGGTACGCGGTGGAGTACCGCGGGGTGGGCGAGCCGGACCCGGAGGTCGGGCCGTCGACGCAGCTGGCCGTGTTCACATTGATAACAGGCCCAACCGGTGCAGCCGGAACCACCACGGCTGGAACGGCAGCCGCGACCGGAACGGCGGCCGCGATCACCGAGGCGCCGAAGGAGGCGAAGTGACCATGAAGACCCTGGCCGTTCCCGAGCTGTCGCTGGTCGTGCTGGTCGGCACCACCGGCTCCGGCAAGTCGACCTTCGCCGCCCGGCACTTCAAGCCCACCCAGGTGCTCTCCTCCGACTACTGCCGCGGCCTGGTCAGCGACGACGAGAACGACCAGTCCGCTACCAAGGACGCCTTCGAACTCCTGCACCACATCGCCGGGGTGCGGCTGCGGCGCGGGCTGCTGACCGTCGTCGACGCCACCAACGTCCAGACGAAGTCGCGCGAGTCGCTCGTCGCTGTCGCGCGGGCGCACGACGTGCTGCCCGTCGCCATCGTGCTGGACGTGCCGGAGGAGGTGTGCCGCGAGCGCAACGCGGTGCGCCCCGACCGGGACATGAGCGCGCACGTCATCTCCCGGCAGCGCCGCGAGATGCGCTCGCACCTGCGCAACCTCGAGCGCGAGGGCTTCCGCAAGGTGCACATCCTGCGCGGTGTCGCAGAGATCGATGACGCAGTCGTCGAATACGAGAAGGCTTACAACGACAAGCGCGAACTGACCGGTCCCTTCGACGTGATCGGCGACGTGCACGGCTGCCGCTCCGAGCTGGAATGCCTGCTCGAACGCCTCGGCTACACCCTCGCGCGCGACGAGGAGGGACGCCCGGTGGACGCGCTGCCCCCGGACGGGCGCACCGCCGTGTTCGTCGGCGACCTGGTCGACCGCGGCCCGGACACCCCC
>Ga0310811_10001665_pt1 | contig 27718 bp, 22 predicted proteins | sample YCmetagenome_FD_207642 | JGI IMG/M metagenome (GOLD analysis project Ga0310811, IMG submission 207642) | Soil microbial communities from experimental microcosm in Duke University, North Carolina, United States - YC | ecosystem: Engineered > Artificial ecosystem > Soil microcosm > Unclassified ... | reverse complement strand
TACAGGTTGGCAAACCGCGTTTGCAAACAATTGTTACGCTGGCACGCCTTTTGGAGAAACCCGGCAAGTCATCTTTGCACTCTGTCATTTGAGTGTTGCCCAGCCCCCACCGCCACAGCCGATTTGCTAGGCGCACCCTACAATTCTCGGTATTATTGCCGTAGATAAATACAGCCATGCGACGCTGCCACGTAGCGCATGATGCACCACCACGAGGGGAAACATGAGCGGCGATTCAGACGAATTTGAAGCACTCTTTGACGAGATTTCCGCACAGCGCGCAAATGTCCCAGCGCCCGTCGCTGCGACGCCGGCAGTCACCGAGCCGTCGATCGAAACACCAGTGCAAGCCGAGCCTGCCGCAGATGACGAACAGGCAGACAGCGCCGACAAGCCGATGTTCGAACGTTTGGGCGGCATCGTACGCCTGCTGCACGACTCGCTGCGTGAACTCGGCTATGACCGTTCACTGTCCAGCGTTGCTTCCGAGATCACCGATGCGCAGGGCCGTCTCGAACACGTCGCCTCGCTGACCGAACAGGCGGCCAACAAGGTATTGAACGCCATCGACGTCGGCATGCCGGAGCAGGATGCACTCTCCAAGCAAGCCAAAGACATGGAAACGCGCTGGGCCCAACTGTACGAAGGCAAGTTGAGCGTCGAGGAATTCAAGGTGCTCGCAAATGATTCGCGCCAGTTCAGCGCCAGAGTCAACGAAGTGACGGAATTGGAAAAAGCGCGCCTGCTTGAAATCATGATGGCGCAGGACTTCCAGGACATCACCGGTCAACTGATCAAGAAGATCGTCGCCATTACCAACAAGGCCGAAATGGAACTGGCGCAACTGTTGCGCGACAATGCTCCTGCCGAGGTCAAAGCCGCGCATGACAGCAAGCCTGTCGAATTGCTGAACGGTCCGTCCGCAGTTGGCGTCGCGATGGCGCAGGACGATGTCGACAGCCTCCTCGCCGATCTGGGGTTCTAAATGGACGACATGCTCAAGGAATTCGTCGTCGAAGCGCTGGAACTGGCGACGAATGTAGAAGAGCACCTGCTGTCGCTGGAACGCAATCCGGACGACCTGAACACGCTCAATGCGGTGTTCCGTTCGTTCCACACCATCAAGGGTGGCGCGGGCTTCATGAATCTCGGGCCGATGGTCTCGGCCTGCCACCTGACCGAAAACCTGTTCGATGCGCTGCGCAATGGCAAGGTGCCCGTCACGCCGATCGCGATCGAAGCCGCGTTGCAGGCCAGTGGCTTCGTCGCCGACCAGTTGACCGAGCTGGCCAACGGCACCAGCGCGGATGCGCTGCCTGCCATGCCCGAATCGCTGGAAGCGATTTTGACGAGTGCAATCGAAGGCGATACTGCTGCAATGGCCGCTCCCGCAAGCGCCCCTGTCGCAACGGCCCCGGCTGCAACGTCCGCTGCCGCGCCGGCTGTCGATGAAAACGGTGTCGACTGGAACGCCTTGTATCTCGCGGTGGTACCTGGTGGCATGGTCGCTTCGGCGCCGGCTGCTGCTGCGCCTATCGCACCTGCCGCTGCACCTGCCACCAGTCCGGCCCCTGCAGCGCCAGCAAAAGGATGGGACGGTGTCGAACGCCGTACGGTCGGCGGTGAAACGAAAGCTGCCGCATCGGTGAAGGAAGACAGCATTCGCATCGATGCGGTGAAGCTCGATACGCTGCTGGAAGTCGCCGGCGAATCCGTGCAGGCGGCCAACCAGGCGGCCGTGCTGGTAGAAAAACTTGCTCAGTTCCCGGTCGAAGGTCCGGCCGCTGCACTGATGGCTGCACTGCAGGAAACGCTGTCGCGCGCATCGCGCTATTCCAGCGAATTGCAGCGCGCCACGCTCTCGACGCGCATGCAACCGGTCGGCAAGCTGTTCCAACGCTTCCCGCGCCTGGTACGCGAACTGGCGAAGGAGTTGGGCAAGGATGTCGACCTGCAGATTGAAGGCGCGGAAACCGAGGTCGATCGCGTTGTGGTTGATAGCCTGTACGACCCGCTCGTGCATATGCTGCGCAATTCTCTCGATCACGGCATTGAAGACGCGGCCACACGCGCAGCAAACGGCAAACCGTCGAAGTCGTTGATTCTGCTGAAAGCCTGGCAGGAAGCCAGCAGCGTGATGATCGAGATTTCCGACGATGGCAAGGGCATGGACCCGCAGCAGCTGCGCGCGAAGGCCGTTTCCAAGGGTCTGATTTCGGATGCTGCGCCGCTCACGCCGGAAGAATGTCTGCAACTGGTATTCCTTCCAGGCTTCTCGACCAAGGAAGTGGCGAATAGCGTGTCCGGCCGTGGTGTCGGCATGGACGTGGTCAAGACCGCCGTGGAAAAACATCGCGGCGCCATCACCATCGATTCCAAGCTTGGTAGCGGAACCCGTTTCTCGATCCGTCTGCCGATCGAACTATCGATCGTACCGACCATGCTGGTGCGCAGCGGCGATGCTGCACTCGCCTTGCCGATGGCGGTGGTGCAACGCGTGGTCGAGCTGCCGGATGAGTTCGACGAAGTCGGCGGCGCGCCAGTATTGCGCGACCAAGGCCGGCCGTTGCCGGTCCGTTCACTGGCCGGCGCGCTGGGGTACGAAGTCGGTGTCGAAAAAGTCGGTATCGTGATCGCCGCGGCGCAGCCCTACATTGTTTCGGTCGGCGCAGTCGAAGGCACGGCCGATCTCGTCATCAAACCGATGACGGCCCTGTCCGTCACCGGCATTGCGGGTACCGCACGTTCTGCCGAAGGCGAACTGGTGCTGGTCCTCGGACTCTCTTTCCTGCTGGAAGGCTGCCGCCCTACCGCACGGCTTGCCGCATAAGCGCAATCTCCCCGCTTCTTCATACGCAGTAGAATGCCCTCGTTCATGAGGGCGTTTTTTTGCCTGCCATTTGTTGCGCATGCTTGCCGGGAGAAACATGTCGTCCTGTCGCGATCAGATCGTCGGTATCCTGCTGGCCGCGGGAAAAGGATCGCGCTTTGATCCGCAAGGGCAGCGCAACAAGCTCCTGCAACGCATCGAGAACGGCAATACCGTGGTGGCATCTGCGGCCGCAGCGATGCTGTCGTCACTCGGGAAGGTGGTCGCCATCGTACGCCAGGATGGCGATGCGCTCGCGGAGGAATTGCGCCAGTGCGGCTGCACGCTGCACGTGTGTGCGGAAGCGGGCGGCGGCATGGCGATTTCCATCGTTGCCGCTCTGCGCTGCACGCCCGATGCGGACGGCTGGATCATCGGGCTCGGCGACATGCCTTATGTTGAAGCGGGAACGGTTACGGCATTGGCAGATGCGCTGAGAGAAGGAGCCGATATCGCCGTACCGGTCTTTCAAGGCCAGCGCGGCAATCCTGTGGGCTTCAGCCGCCGGCATCTGCCCGCCCTATTACGTCTGGAAGGCGATCGCGGCGCGCGCGAGCTGCTGCAGTCCTGCCCGGTCACCGTCGTAGTAGTGGACGACTCCGGCATCCTGCGCGACATCGATACCGCGCAGGATCTGCCTTACGCGAACTAGAACCGGCGCAGCTTGTTCGTCCTTTTATTCGTCCTTCGCGCCATCGATGCCGAGCTCGTGTATCTTGCGCGTGATCGTATTACGACCGATGCCGAGGCGAATGGCTGCATCGTTCTTCCTGCCGTGCGTGTGCTTCAACGCCGTCTTGATCAGGATCGATTCGAACTGGCGACCTAGCGCATCCATCACTTCGGGCTGCCCGGCCGCCAGCAGCGCTGCCGCTTCGGCTTCGAGCAAGCTGATCCAGCTCGCGCCTTCTGCCTGCGACGGCGACGCTGCCGTGCTGCCATTGAATGCCGGACGTTCGGCATCGGGCTCGATCTGATACGCAGGCCTGCCGGAATGCGTGGCTGCAGCGGCCACGGGGGCGGCGAAATCCCGGCCTTCCGTCAAATCTTGCGGCAAGTCTTTCGCTTCCACCGTCTGGCCGGGTGCCATCACCGTGATCCAGTTGCACAGATTCTCCAGCTGACGCACGTTGCCGGGCAGTTCCAGCCCGCTCAGGAACTGCATCGCGCCTTCGGACATGCGCTTGACTTCGACACCAAGCTGGCGCGCGCTTTGCGCGAGGAAATGACGCGTCAGCAGGGGGATGTCTTCACGCCGCTCGCGCAGGCTTGGCAGCCGCAGACGAATCACGTTCAAGCGATGGTACAAGTCCTCGCGAAACAAGCCTTCGCGCACGCGTTGTTCAAGATTCTGATGCGTTGCCGCGATCACGCGCACATCCGCTTTCAGCGGTTGATGGCCGCCGACTCGGTAGAAATGACCGTCGGACAGCACGCGCAGCAAACGCGTCTGCAAATCGAAAGGCATGTCGCCGATTTCGTCGAGGAACAGCGTGCCGCCTTCGGCCTGCTCGAAGCGGCCGCGGCGCATCGCCTGCGCACCGGTAAAAGCGCCGCGCTCGTGGCCGAACAGTTCCGACTCCAGCAAGTCCTTCGGAATCGCGGCGGTATTCAGTGCGATGAAAGGCTGGGATGCGCGCGGACTATGCTTGTGCAATGCGCGCGCAACCAGTTCCTTGCCAGTGCCCGATTCACCGGTAATCAGCACGGTAACGTTCGATTGCGACAAGCGGCCGATCGCGCGGAACACATCCTGCATCGCCGGCGCCTGGCCGAGAATCTCCGGCGTATCTGCCGCAGCTTGCTCGACGCTGGTCTCGCGCAGGCTTTCTTCCAATGCGCGGCGAATCAGCTCGACTGCCTTGTCGATGTCGAACGGCTTGGCGAGATATTCGAATGCGCCGCCCTGGAACGCAGCGACTGCAGAGTCGAGGTCGGAAAAAGCGGTAATGATAATGACCGGCAGGCCGGGATGCTTGGCCTTCACGGCCTGCAGCAATTCCAGGCCGGATTCTCCCGGCATGCGGATATCCGATACCAGCACTTGCGGCGCGCTGGTGCCCAGAGCTTCCATCGCATCGCGTGCATTCGAAAAACTTCTGGTAGCCAGGTTCTCGCGAGCCAAGGCCTTTTCCAGCACCCAGCGGATCGATTCGTCGTCGTCAACTATCCAGATCGGTTTCATATTGTTTTGTGTTTTCGCTTGGGCTTGCTTACTGCTTCGTTGTCATGGCAATGGAATCAGAATTCTGAAATCCGTGCATCCCGGTCGGCTTTCGCATTCGATCACGCCCAGATGCTGCTGCACGAAAGTCTGTGCCAGCGTCAATCCGAGCCCGCTGCCTCCCTCCCTGCCCGAGACCAGCGGATAGAAAATGCGGTCGCGTATATCGGATGGAATGCCGGGTCCGTTATCGATGATATGCAAGTCTAATGCCAAGCGATAACGTACCTTGGCCAGCGTGATCTGCCGCGCGATGCGCGTGCGGAAAATCAGTTCGGCATCGCCCGCCTTCATGCGTTCGTCCAGCACCTGGGCCGCATTGTGCGCAATGTTCAGCACAGCCTGGATCAACTGTTCCTTGTCGCCCCGGAATTCGGGAATCGACAGGTCATAGTCACGCCGGATCTTCAGACCGGCCGGGAATTCGGCCACGATCAGGCTGCGCACGCGCTCGAATACTTCATGGATATTGACGTCGCCCACAATGTGCGGATGACGATGCGGCGCCAGCAGGCGATCTACCAGCGTCTGCAGACGATCGGCCTCCTTGATGATGACCTGTGTGTATTCGCGCAATTCCTTGAGATGACGCTCGGGAATTTCCAATTCCAGCAACTGTGCGGCACCGCGGATGCCGCCCAGAGGATTCTTGATTTCGTGCGCCAGATTGCGGATCAGCTCCTTGTTGGCCTGGCTTTGGTCAAGCAGCCGCTCCTCGCGATCGAGCTTTAACTGCTGCAGGTTCTCGCGCAGCTCGATCAGCGCCGGCGTAGCGGGATTATCCAGTGCCGTCACTGTCACGTGGACTTGCAGCGGCTCGCGATTGGCACGTTCGAGGCTCAGGTCAAGGCGCTTGTCGGCGAACTGTTGCTCGCGCGCCTGTTGCAGCACTTGCTCCAGTTCCTCGGTATTCAGGAAAATATCTCTGAGCGTCTGGCCCACCAGGATCTTGCTCGAACTTTCGAGCAGGTTTTCGGCCGCAGGATTGGAATAGGCGATGCGTCCGTCGGCATCCATCATCAGCACGGCCGACGCCAGCAGATCCAGTCCGTTCAACGCATTCGAAGCAAGAGGCGGTTTATTCACGGGTCTCCGAAAAATTATGCGGGCTCAAAAAAGAAAAGGCCGCGTCATGCGGCCTGATCAAGCAAACATCGTACCGCTGCCGATACGTCACTTCAGATTGTTCAGTTCGCGGTTCAATGCTTCCAGATTCTTTTCGGAACGGGCGATGTTGTCTTTCAGCGAAGCGGTCCGCTCCTGGTATTTCGCATAGTTGCGCTCGTCGCCGCGGCGTTCCGGTTGCCCGTTATTGTATTCGTCGCGCAGTCCGGCCAGCTTCTGCTGTTCGGACTTCACTTCATCCATCAGGATCTGCCTGCGATCGTTGTCGCGCGCTTTCTGCGTCGCATCGTCGACACGTGGGAAATCGGACGGCGACTTGGCCGAGACGGTTTGTGTTTGCGCACGTTTCGGCATGGTGGACGGAATCGTCGTCACGCCAGGCAGGTCGACCTTCTTGCAACGTGCGACCGGGCCGGTATTCTTGTATTCGCGGTTGCCCGCGCTGTCGATGCACATGTAGACCTCGCCTTGCGCGTGCGCGAAAAGCGAAACGAGGAACAAGGGCAGAAGGACGAGATGATGTTTCATAAACTTGCCTGAAACTGTTAAACCGGACGGTCAGTTTATGGCAAGAAACGTCGCAATACAATGCCGCTTTCGACAACAAGCAACATATAAGAAAAAAGGCGGGGAAGCTTGCGCTTCCCCGCCTCGTCTGCGAGAACGAATGTTGTCCGCTTAATTACAGCGAGTAGTACATATCGAACTCGATCGGGTGCGTCGTCATGCGGAAGCGAGTCACTTCCTGCATCTTCAGCTCGATATAAGCGTCGATCATGGAATCGCTGAACACGCCACCGCGGGTCAGGAACTCGCGATCTTTGTCCAGTGCTGCCAGCGCTTCGTCCAGCGATGCGCAGACGGTTGGGATCTTCGCATCTTCTTCTGGCGGCAAATGGTACAGATCTTTCGAGGCTGCTTCGCCCGGATGAATCTTGTTCTGCACGCCATCCAGACCTGCCATCAGCAACGCTGCAAAGCACAGGTACGGGTTCGACGATGGGTCAGGGAAACGCGTTTCGATACGGCGGCCTTTCGGGTTCGATACGTGAGGAATACGGATCGATGCCGAACGGTTACGTGCCGAGTACGCCAGCTTGACCGGCGCTTCGAAGCCAGGAACCAGACGCTTGTACGAGTTGGTGCCTGGGTTGGTGATCGCGTTCAGCGCTTTTGCGTGCTTGATGATGCCGCCGATGTAGTACAGCGCGAACTCGGACAGGCCGGCATAGCCGTCGCCTGCGAACAGGTTCTTGCCATCTTTCCAGACCGACTGGTGCACGTGCATGCCCGAACCGTTGTCGCCAACGATAGGCTTCGGCATGAAGGTTGCGGTCTTGCCGTAGGTGTGGGCAACGTTCCAGACAACGTATTTCAGGTTTTGCGTCCAGTCGGCGCGCTCAACCAGCGTCGAAAACTTGGTGCCGAGTTCGTTCTGACCGGCGCCAGCCACTTCGTGGTGGTGAACTTCGACCGGGATGCCCATCGATTCGAGGATCATCGACATTTCCGAACGCATGTCCTGGAAGCTGTCGACCGGAGGAACCGGGAAGTAGCCGCCCTTGACGGAAGGACGATGGCCGCTGTTGCCGCCTTCGATCTTTTCACCGGTCGACCACGATGCTTCTTCGGAATCTACCTTGACGAAGCAACCCGACATGTCGACGTTCCAGCGAACGCTGTCGAAAATGAAGAATTCTGGCTCAGGACCGAAATAGGCGGTGTCGCCCAGGCCCGAGGATTTCAAGTAGGCTTCTGCGCGCTTGGCGATCGAACGCGGATCGCGGTCGTAGCCTTTGCCGTCGGATGGCTCGATCACGTCACACTGCATGAACAGCGTGGTTTCTTCCATGAACGGATCGATGTTTGCGGTATTTGGGTCCGGCATCAGCAGCATGTCAGACGCTTCGATACCCTTCCAGCCGGCGATCGAGGAACCGTCGAATGCATGGCCCGATTCGAACTTGTCCATGTCAAAGTGCGAGACCGGCACGGTGACGTGCTGTTCTTTGCCTCGTGTATCAGCAAAGCGAAAATCAACGAATTTGACTTCGTTGTCTTTCACCATCTTCAAGACCTCTGCGGCCGTCCTTGCCATGCGAATCTCCTAAAATTGAGCAAAGTAATACGAGTTTGTTGATTGGGTTCTGTGCCGGCGTGCGCGTCAAACAAGCAATGCGACCAAAAACTCGCCGGAATAATAGCAGATTCCATGCCACAATCCGGAACAAAACGCGCATTTCGCACCTCTGCGGAGCGCCCCTCGTAAACCGAGAACAGCTCGATTTTTCCTGACTGAATCACACGACCGAAGATGCGCACAAAAATAATGCGCAACAGCAATACAAGCACAACAATGGTGCGATATTTCCATAACGCACGCTTTTAGTGCGGATCAAAATATCAGAAAACAGACGGCAGCAACTGCGGTCGGAAAAAGGGCTCCGAGTAACAAACCCGATACGCTAATCGACTGATCTTCGAATCCCGCGCGCAACAGTGCCACGCCAGCCGGATTCGGGGCATTGGCAATGACCGTCAAGCCCCCACCTGCCACGGCGCCGGCAACCAGCATGTACTTGGCCGCTTCACTCATGCCTTCGATCAAGGATCCGAGGTAGGTAAGCGCTGCATTGTCCGTGATTGCGGTCAAGCCCAGCGCGCCGAAAAATAAAGCCTTCGGCCCCAAGCTGGAAACGATGGGTTGCAACCACCATTGCTGCATTCCGCCCAGAACAACTAGACCGGCGAGAAAGAAACCGACCAGCAAGCCCTCCTTCAGGATAAGCGGGCTCTGAAAACGCTCGTAGGCTTTGGTGAATCCAAGAAAGAACAAAAACAGGCCGATGAAGATCGTCGGATGATGTGCGAACAACACGACTCCGGCCAGCAAGAGCAGGTGCACTGCACTCACCGCAATGGGCATCGCAGCAGTTTGCGGTTCTGCCTTGTCGTATCGCAGCGATTTGCGCAGCATGAACGTCATCGCGGTGGCATTGATCAGCACGGCGATGACGGCCTTCCAGCCGAAATGCATCAGCATGAAGCTGCTGTCCCAGTTCCATCGCGACGCCACCATCAGCACCGGTGGCGCGGCGAACGATGTCAGCGTGCCGCCGATCGATATGTTGACGAACAACACGCCAAGCGCCGCATATTTTCGGCTTTCCGGCATGTCGGGACGGAAGATGAGCGGAGCGAGCATCAAGGCGGCGAGCGTCATGGCCGCTGGTTCGGTAATCAGCGAACCGATTAACGGGACGAAAGCCAGGCACAACCAGACTTGTGCAACGGCACTATCGACCGGCATTGCACGCGACAGCAACGCAACCAGCGACTTGATGAATTCGAGCACGGGACGCGATGCCGCAATCACCATGATGACGAACACGAAGAGCGGCTCCGTGTAATGGCGAGATTCCGCATAGGCGATCGCCTCTTCGCCGCCGGAAAGAACGGCCATGACAGCAATCAGCACGAAGGCCCAAAAGCCGAATACGACTTCCACTTCGCCCAGCAAATGCAACAATCCTGCATGCTTCGGATGGCGATGCGCCAGATGCTCGATGGACTTCGCTGCAAAGGTATGGATCAGTGCAAGGGCGAATATGATCGCTGAGACGACATTGATGGTAGTCATGCTTCCCTCATGCAAAGTGGCCAGCGATTATAACAACCGTGCCCTCGCCCGTACCGGCGCACGAGCGCCGCTCTATAATGCGCCATCGATATTCAGGAGAGCAATCATGCCGACACCCGCTGAAATTCTTGCTGCGGCCCGTGCACGCGGCAACGACAGCCAGCTACCCTACGCAGGCGCGTTGACGCCCGAAGAAGCGCACGCGCTGCTGCGGCACGACCCCAACGCCAAGCTGGTCGACGTACGCACCAATGCAGAACGAGACTGGGTCGGCCGCGTCGATATTCCGGCCGCGCAGCATCTGGCAGTGCAATGGAACACCTATCCTGGCGGCGCACCCAATCCGGATTTCCTGTCGCAGTTGTCGCAAGCGGCAAGCAAGGAAGACGTACTGCTCTTTTTATGCCGCTCGGGTGTCCGCTCACGCCATTCGGCAAAGCTGGCCACCGAGCATGGCTACGTCAACTGCTACGACATTCTGGAAGGATTCGAAGGCGACAAGGACGCCGCGGGACACCGCAAGACCGTCGGCGGCTGGTGCCATGCCGGGTTGCCGTGGATCGGCGCCTAAGAGAGCGGTCGCACGTCACCCAAACGCATGATGCGCTGACGTACGAAATCGATATGACTGCGCAGGCGGTACAGCTCATCGGCAAAAGATAGCGGGATCGACAGCTGATTCACCTTCTCTTCGATTTCAGCCAGCCGCTGTAATTGTTCCGGATACACCTCCGCGCGCTTGGCAGCCGGCACTTCCTCGATTGTCTGCTCGACCACACGCAGCTGTCCATACCACCGATAGATGCGCGAGCGGACCTTCCACACGTAAAGTGGGGGCAGCACGCGAGACAAGGGCAGAATCAACGCGCCAAGTGCCACGATCACGATCCACATGCGCTCAAAGAAGTTCGCAACCTGGAACGGCAGATAGCGTTGCAGGAAAGGCGTGCCTTCGCGGTACAGCTTGGCCGCCTGCGGCACAACCGGAATTTCGTTGTAGCTGGCATTCGGGTATTCGCCTTGCCGGCGGAACCATCCCGATCTTCCGTGAATGACGATCGCCGCTTGCGCGAACAAGTCGATCAGCGCCGGATGCAGATCTTCGCGCGCCACCAGTGTCGCGGTCGGCGCAATCAGCCGCACGTTGCGCGGCGGCAGATCATGCCCCAGATCGACGATGCCACGCGGCAGCGTGACCTGTGTCAGGTAAGGCAGGCGGCGCGTATACGCTTCTGCCTGCGCAAAATCGAACAGCTGGATACCAGGCGTGCGCAACAATTTTTGAATCAGCGCATTGTTCGGCGCGGAACTGAAGACCGCTGCGTCGATACGCCCCTTCAGCAGCGCTGCGAAAGCCTGCTTGTCGTCAAGCGTGCTGAGCGTCACATCGTCGTCATGCAGATCGTTTGCCGCCAGCAAATCGCGGAAGAGCTTGGGCACGCCGCTTCCCTCCACGCCCACATTCACTCGCATACCGTGCAACTGCGTCAGGCGATCGAGCTGCTTGTCCTCGCGATAGAACAGCCAAACCGGTTCGGTAAACAAGCTGCCCAGCGACACCAGGCCGGCTTCTTCTGCCTTCTCCTGATCGATCGAACCGCTTTGCACGAACGCGATGTCGACACCCGAATCGGCATCGTTCAAGCGCCCCAGGTTTTCCAGCGATCCTTGCGAAGGCACCAGTTTGGTTTCGATACCGTATTTGCCGAGAATCTGCGCGTAGCGCTTGCCGAAGGCGGCATAGGAACTGTTTTCCTGCCCCGTGGACATCGTGACGTTTGACGGTGGAAAAGGATCGACGACCCTATACGCCACATAGCACAGCAGCACGATCAGCAAGGTCATCGGACCAAGCGTGATCAGCAGATCGCGTAATGAAACGCCGGTGAATTTAAATTTTTTCGGCATCGCACACTTCTAAAATAGTCGTTCGACGCGCCACACATAGCCGAGCACCGTGGTGGCACCGCCATTGCAGCAGGTTTCTCAGCCCAGCTTCACTGCGTGTTCGCGCGTTTCGTGGAAAGTTACGCCCGGCCAGCGCTCCTGCGTCAGGCGCAGATTGACACCCGAGGAAGCCAGATACGCAAGATTGCCTGCGGCATCGTGTGCGAGGTTGTGCCCCGCGGAAGACTTTTCGAACTCGGCCAGCATCTTCTTGTCGTCGCAGCTGATCCAGCGCGCCGTACTGATGCTGGTACTTTCGAATACCGCGTCGACGCCGTACTCGTTCATCAAACGGCTTGCCACCACTTCGAACTGCAGCACGCCGACGCCGCCCAGCACCAGATCGCTGCTGTTGACCGGCTTGAATACCTGGATCGCACCCTCTTCGCCGAGCTGCTGCAAACCCTTGTGCAACTGCTTGATCTTCAGCGGATTGCGGATGCGCACCGAGCGGAAGAATTCGGGTGCGAAGTACGGAATGCCGGTGAACTGCAGCAGTTCGCCTTCGGAAAAACTGTCGCCGATCTGCATGTTGCCGTGATTCGGCAAACCGATGATGTCGCCGGCATACGCTTCCTCAACCTGCTCGCGGCTTGATGCCATGAAGGTCACCACGCTCGATACCTTGATCTCGCGGTTCAGTCGCAGATGTTTGACTTTCATGCCGCGTTCGAAACGCCCCGAACACACGCGCAGGAACGCGATGCGGTCGCGGTGCGCCGGATCCATATTGGCCTGTATCTTGAACACGAAACCGGAGAACGGCATCTCGGTCGGTTGCACCGCGCGCACGGTCGCATCGCGCTCGCGCGGCGGCTGCGCCCAGTCGAGCAGCGCATTCAGGATTTCGCGTACGCCGAAGTTGTTGATCGCGGAACCGAAAAACACCGGCGTGCGTTTGCCGGACAAAAAGGCGTCGAGATCGAAGGGATGCGAGGCGCCATGTACCAGCTCCACTTCCATCTTCAACTGCTCGATCTCCAGCGGGAACATTTCGGCCAGGCGCGGATTGTCGATGCCCTTGACGACTTCAAAAGTCTGGTCGGCTTTCTCGCTGCCGGGCGCGAACAGCATGATCTCGTCGCGCAGCAAGTGATACACGCCGCGGAAATTCTTGCCCATGCCGATGGGCCAGGTAACTGGCGCACATTCGATCTTCAGCACCGATTCGACTTCATCCAGCAATTCGAGCGGATCACGCGTCTCGCGGTCCAGCTTGTTCATGAAGGTGATGATCGGCGTGTTGCGCATGCGGCAGACGTTCAACAGCTTGATCGTCTGTTCCTCGACACCCTTGGCGGCATCGATCACCATCAGCGCGGAATCGACCGCAGTCAGCACGCGGTAGGTATCTTCGGAAAAATCCTGGTGGCCCGGCGTATCGAGCAGGTTGATCACGTGATCACGATACTCGAACTGCATGACGGAGCTGGCGACCGAAATGCCGCGTTGTTTTTCGATCTCCATCCAATCGGAAGTCGCATGGCGGCCGCTCTTGCGGCCCTTCACCGTACCGGCGAGCTGAATTGCGCCCGAGAACAGCAGCAACTTTTCGGTCAGCGTGGTCTTACCCGCGTCCGGGTGGGAAATGATGCCGAAAGTGCGGCGGCGCGCGACTTCGCGCGCGATCAGTTCGGCGGAAACGGAAGACGTGGCGCGCTCTTCGGATGCAGGCGCGGCAGTGTCATCGGCAATCGGGGAATCGGGCGTGACGGACATGAATGTGCCCTTGGAAAAAAGGCCTGTAGTCTACCGATTCTGGCCCTCGAAGTCTAATCGGGCTGAGGCTTTCAGCGCTTCTTAATGAGGCCGGCCGCTTCCAGCCGCGCCCACACCGCAGCCTTTTCCTCGTCGGTGTAGATGATCCAGTTCAGCACTTCGTCCCACGTCCGGCCACAGCCCTTGCATACTTCATCGCCGTGCGAAGTCGAGCAATAGCCGGCGCAAGGCGAATCGGGGCGCAGCGAACGACGGGTGTCGTCATTACGTTCATCGCCGTCAGGCGAAGTGTTCGGGGAAACCATGTCCATGAAAAAAACAACCAGGGGACGCCAGCCTACCTCAATTACTCTGAATGATGAAATCCGTCAGCAATACATCCTGCACATTGCCGGTAGACAAGTCGTGATTGAGGCGATCCCGCAACGTGTCCTGCAAATAGGCGACGCCGTCGGGCTGACGTACGCGCTGCTCGTCGATATTCGACAAGGCGGCTTCCACCGCATATTGCAGGCGTTGCTTGTTGTCTTCGATCCAGGATTCCTGCGCGCTGGACGTCTGCACCGCAAGCGAAGTACGTATCGAATAAGTGGATGCGCGCACCACCAATGGCCCGAAGCTGACGTAGGCAACCTGGGGCTGCAAGCTCGCGTTGCGCTCGAAATATAGCCAGCCCAGGACAAAGCCGACAAATACCAAGGTGAGCGCGCCGCCAACGGTATAGAGCAAAAAGTTATCGCGCGGCGTGGGAGAAGGTTTCGCCATGGCTGCCTCGGAAGAATTCGAGCAGCCAGTTTAACCGAAGCAAGAACGCGTTGATATTGCCTTAAAGCAACAAATTATCGCTCGATCGCCACTGCACGTTCGCGCTGCAACCGATCGTCCACTTCGCCAATGTAAGCGGCGAGGCTATTGCTGTTCTGCTCGATTGCCGACGCCATCGTCCGTTCCATCTGGTCCAGCCGGCTCAAGAGCGCGGTTTGGGTCTCGACACCCTGCAGGTTGGTTTTGACCAGTTCGGTCTCGATGAAATGCCGCAGCTCAGTGAAACGGGACGCTTCCGCGCGGTCCGCCAGTTCGCGGTTGGACTGTAACTCTTTGGCATGGCGACGCGCTTCCAGCAAGGTCAGCGATTGCATGTGGCCGATCGCCAGCAGGAACAGCACGGTTACCACTCCGACTACGCCCAGCATGACAAGCCCGAGCGGCGCATCCACATGCATGACACCCAGCCATAGCGGGGAAGACGCGTTGATGGCACTCCAGTTGAATGCTGCGAAAGCGCCCGTGGCGAGCAGAATCACGGCGAGCAGTAACGTCCAGATACCCATGATGTTCTCCTTGAGGTAGTGATCCAGGATCCTCGCCTCATTATGGGCTTACGCACGCAAACTTGTGTGTTAGACATCGAACAGACCAGCTTGCGTCCCGCCCCTAGTCTGGGATCACCTCGCTTTGCATTGCGACCACAACGAAAGGAAATGTCATGAGTATCGGAACCATACTGCTGATCGTCCTGATCCTGATTCTGCTTGGCGTCTTTCCTACCTGGGGCTACAGCCGAAGCTGGGGCTACGCTCCAAGCGGCATCACTGGCCTGATCATTGTCGTCCTTCTGATTATGCTGCTGACCGGACGCATCTGACCCCATTCCGCTTTTTCTCGCTCAAGCTTCGTCATTCGCGCCGGGCAACACCCGGCCGATCATCCCACCATCTCCCGGCGCGCCGCAGGACGGCGCGACCGGTATTTGTATAAAAAATAATGGTGTGAAAAATTTGCCACCGCCGGAAGAAAAACCGTGCGTGCTCCCTTTGTTAATGTAACATTCCAGCTGGAATTAGTTACCCAGTAAAAACATAAAGGAGCAGACCTTCATGAAACTCGCCTCTTTTCTGGCCATGGCTGTGCTTGCGCTGGGACTGCAATCCCGTGCTGCAACCGCACAAGAACTCGTCCTCGCCATCAATGAAGGTGTGACCTATCAGGACGGCGGGCCAGCGAGCGAGCGCTACAAGCCTCTCCTGCAGCTGCTTTCGAAGGAACTCAAGCAGAATGTCAAACTGGTAACCGTCGACAAATACTCTGTTTTCGAAAAAGGCCTGGCGGAAGGCAAATACGATCTGGTCTTCATCCACCCTGCCCATATCGGTCTGCAAGCGGTCAAGCGCGATGGCTACATTGGCGTGGCGACTGCAAAGGGCTACACCGATTACCGCGCCCGCGTCATGGTGCTGAAGAATTCGCCGCTGAAATCGCTGGACGATCTGCGCGGCAAGAAGATCGGTGTACCAGCAGTCGAATCGATTACGACAACCATGTTCACCGCAGCTCTGCGTGAACGCGGCTTCCAGCACCCGGAAAACGCCTATACCGCCACCCGCTACCAGGATGCAGTTCCGTTCATGATCGACAATGGTTTCGTCGACGCGGGCATTACGGGTTCGGGCAAGGTTGCCCAAGCGTGGGAAGCAAAAGGCGGCCGTATCCTGGCCGAGATCAAGCCGATCCCGATCAAGCAGTTCCTCGTTTCCAGCAAGCTGAGCGAAGCCGATCGCGAAAAGGTGAAGAGCCTCATGCTCGGCTTGAGCGACAGCGAAGCCGGTCGCAACGCACTGGCGAAGATCGGCATGACGGGCTTCGTGCCGTGGAATACCGCCGTCATGAACGACGCGGCTGCGCGCTTAGGCATCTAATCGGCATCTGACTCATCCCTTCGCAGCACGATCAATTCGGCGCATTGTCCTGCATCAGGGCAATGCGCCGTTCTCTTTCCTGCCGCAGCGCCCGCGCCACCGCAGCATCATCGATATCGAGCGCATTCAAAACCAGCGCGGAGAGCTGCATGCCCGCTTCCAGCGTTTCAGGGACCACCACCGCCGCACCAGCCTGCTTCAGCATGGAGGCGTGCTGTTCATCCTGAGCGCGCGCAAAGAGCGGAATATCCGGATAGCGGCGATGCATCGCACGCACTGCGTGCAATGCCGAAGCCGGGTTGTCCATTGCCACGACGATCGCCGCTGCCTGCCCGATGTGTACTTTCTCCAGTAGCGCAAGCTGCTCGGCATCGCCGAAGTACACCGGGAAACCCTGGCTGTGCAGTGAAGCGACCAAACGCACGTCGTTTTCCAGTGCCGCATATGGCACGCCTTGCGTCGAGAGCACCTGCCCCAGCAATTGGCCTATTCGACCGAAACCGGCGATCACGACGCGATGGCCGGCAGGCTCCGTCTCCGCAACCTGTACGGCGTCCGCGTCGCGATCTCGTTTCTCCGAGCGTTCACCGAGTTGCGCGATCAGGCGCGCCAGGGGCGGCGTGGCAAACATGCCGAGCGCGATAACGAGCATCATGAACTCTGCCGCCGGCGCCTTCAGCAAGCCGGTGCTCGCCGCATAACCCAGGGCGACGAAGCCAAATTCGCCTCCCTGACCCAGCAATACGCCACCCGTCAGCGCATGCGGCCAACTGAAACGTCCGACACGCAGCAGCAAGGCGACGATTGCGCCCTTGATCAGAAACAGGCCGCCGACCGACAGAGGTAGCCATAGGGGCGATTCCGCAATCGCTCGAATGTCGATGCGCATGCCGACCGACAGGAAGAAAATACCCATCAACAGTTCGCGGAAGGGTTCGACAGTCACCTCCACTTCGTGCCGGAACTCCGTTTCGGCCAGCAGCAGCCCTGCAAGAAAGGCGCCCAGCGCCGTCGACAGGCCGGCAGCATTGGTAATTGCCGCTATGCCGATCAAACTAAGCAGGGTCAGCGCCATGAAAATATCAGGTCGGTGCCGCGTAACCAGATAGCGGAACAAGGGCTGCAATACCCGTCCGCCGATCAGGTAGATCAGCACGATGACGGCAGCAGATTTGGCAAACGTGAGGCCAACGAGCGGCAGCAGCGCGCTGCTTTCGCCGTGCCCTGCCATACCGATCCAGATAAGAATCGGCACCACGGCAAGATCCTGGAACATCAGCATCGACAGCGTGGCCTGTCCGAGGCGCGAACCCGCCAGATGTTGCGACGACATCCATTGCATCGCCACGGCGGTCGATGACAAGGCCAGGATGCAACCGAGCAGCAGCGATAGGTCGACGCTGTTTTCAAATTGACGCGCAACGAGCGCAATGCATACCGCACTGATGCCGACCTGCGCCAGCCCCGCCCCGAATACCCAGCGCCGCAGCTGCCACAAGCGCTTCAGCGATAGTTCGAGCCCAACGCGAAACATCAGGAACATCACGCCGAGCTCCGCCAGCATCGACACACCGTCTTCATGCGTGATGGTCAGATTCGCCAGCCAGGGGATTTCGCTGGTCCAGCGGCCGACGCCGAAGGGCCCGAACAGTGCGCCGGCTGTCAGGAAGCCGAGAATCGGGTTGAAACGAAAGCGCTGCAGCAGCGGAATCAGTATGCCGGCCAGCATCAGAAACAGCAGGATTTCGTTCAGATAGGAAGGAGTATGTTCTTGCACGAATATGGACGGTGATGGGCGGCCCCTGCTACCTCTTCCTTTGGACGGAACGCGGCAGCCGACGTTCCTCGATGCCGCGCGTTTCGCCGGAAACGGCGGAACCTATTCGGAGGCGCATCATCACAGGCATATCGCCTTTCCCTTGTACAAGGAGCGCCACATGACCGACTACCGCAAAAGCGACTACATGGACGTCATGGATTCGGCACTGACCGACAGCGAAGCAGAAACTATCGTCCGCGGCGAATGCCAGGACAAGCTACAGAGCTTCATTGCGGCACTACAAATGAAGCGGCCGGTTTCTACAGACAAAGCGGCGATCCTGCTGAAGCACATCGTCAAAGGCCAGATGGCGACCGATGCAAGCCTGATTGCCGGCCAGATGCGTCTCGATCACTGGGAACTGAGTCTCGCCAACGGCGATAATCTCGCTGTGCTGGCCGAGCGCGCGCGCGACTTTCTGGATACCGAGGAAGGCGCAGCGCTCTACGATTTCTTCGTCAAGGTCTTTTCGCACACTCAGGAACGAATGTTCGATTGACCGGCGGTCCTTGCCAGACTGAGCGATATTACTGTGTATTCATACAGCAATATCGTTTTTCGTCGGGCCGCCGCCCCTCCCTTCTCGCGCGGTCCGACTCTTTCTTGTTCTTCCCGTGACTCGCGCTTGCCTGCCAGAAGCTTTTGCTTCAAAGTAGCGCCCGGTTCTCCGCTCGGGGTCCTGCGCCATGGCGCGGGTGAGATCAAACCCGTCGAACCTGTTGAGGTAATCCTCGCGCAGGAAAGCGTGCATCAGCTAGCCTGCCATCTCTTGAAAGATTACGATGGCTTTGCAAGATTCTTCTTCCGTAGCGCCCTCTGCGCTTGCTCCCCTTTCGCTGTCGGAACGCGTGTTCTCGCTGCGCGACCATGCCGCACTCTGGTTCAGTCTGGGTGTCGGCCTGCTGGTCATGCAGATCGGCGCATATCTCGCCACCGCGCTAGGCACTCAAACGGCACTATTTGCGATCGTGATCGGTTCCGCGCTTGGCGCAGCCTTGCTTGCCTGGGTCGCACATCTCGGTTGTGAACGCGGCGTTCCGAGCCCGGTGCTGATGTCGCAAACGCTGGGTACCGGCTTCGCCAAGCTGCCGGTGATATTGAACATCGTGCAGCTGATAGGTTGGGCTGCGTTCGAGCTGGTCGTCATGCGCGACGGCACCACCGCATTGATCAGGGCCACACTGGGCATCGATGCACCCTGGGTACCGTATGCGACCGCGCTGTTCTGGGGGCTATTGCTGATCGCGCTTGCAACCGGCTCCATGATCAAACTTGTGCGTCGCTTCGTCGGCCGCTTCGGCCTGCCGCTGGTAATCCTGTCGCTGATCTGGCTGAGCTTCCAGTTCTTTCACCAAGCGCAGACCCAAGGCTTGCAAACGATATGGAACAAGAGCGGCGATGGCTCCATGAGCACGCTGGCAGGTATCGATCTGGTGATGGCAATGCCGGTCTCTTGGTTGCCGCTGGTAGCCGACTATGCGCGCTACGGCAAAAAAAGCGGCGATGCTTTCCGCGGCACCTGGATCGGTTTTGCGATCGCGAACGTCTGGTGCTATGCCTTGGGCGCGCTGATCGTGGCGACCGCTACGCCGGACGCAGACCTGATGAATCTGATGCTGCTCGCGCAAGGCGGGCTGCTGGCACTGGGCCTGATCCTGATTGATGAAATGGACAACGCCTACGGCGATGTTTATTCCGGCTCGGTATCGCTGAATTTCCTGAACAGCCGCTATTCGACACGCAGCTGGGGCATTGCGCTCGCGGTACTGGCGACCGCTTGCGCGCTGATATTGCCCATGCACGGACTCGAGCCGTTTCTGCTGCTGCTCAGTTCGGTATTCGTACCGCTGTTCGGCGTCGTGATCTCGCAATTGACAGCGGGAGGGCAAGCACCCCTAAGCAAGCTTCGGCCGATGCCAGTGCTGATCTGGCTGCTCGGCATTGCGATCTTTCATCTTTGCCCTGTTTTGATGCCGCAGATCGGCTCCGCCTTGCCCAGCCTCTGCGTGACGATGATACTGGGTGCGGTATATCGCCTTTCACGCCCGCAACAATCGGCTATGTGATCTGTCACGTGACCGGCTGTCTGCCGACGTGTAGTTGCGCGATGGCCGAAAACAGCGTGTCGGCATCGACCGGTTTCACCAGATGAAGATGGAATCCCGCCTGCAAGGCGCGCTGTCGGTCGCCTTCCTGCCCGTAACCGGTCAGCGCCACGAGCTGGATGTCGCGAGTGCCGCCGCTGGCACGCAGACGACGTGCCACATCGTAGCCGTCCATATCCGGCAATCCGATATCGATGATCGCGATTGCAGGCTTCTCCTCGCGCGCCAGACGCATGCCATTGGCGCCGTTCGCTGCTTCGAGTACGCGAAAGCCCTTCAGGCGCAATAGCGACGCCATCATTTCGCGCGAGTCCTCGTTGTCTTCCACCAGCAAGATGCTGTGAGCCGTGACGACGGGAGCGGCTTCCTGCTCCGACTGCACGTTTTCCTCCAACGCATCGGGTCGTACGGACGGCAGGTGCACAGACACCGACGTGCCCTTGCCCATACCGTCGCTCGCCACGTGCACGGAACCGCCGTGCAGGCCCACCAGCTGACGCACGAGGTTCAGGCCTATGCCGAGGCCGCCGATCGAACGATCGGATTGCGCGACACCCTGCACGAACGCATCGAAGATGAACGGCATCAACTCGCGCGAAATGCCGATGCCCGAATCGCGTATGGTGAGAATCGCCGTTTCGTGATCTGCCTTTACCGTTACGTCGATGATGCCGCTTGCGGGGGTGAACTTCAGCGCATTGCCCAACACGTTCGTCACGATCTGCTCAAGCCGCGTACGGTCGGCACGCACCCATACCGGCTGCTCCTCGATATGCGTACGCACGGGCGCATGCGGCCGTGTCGATGGCAACGCTTCGACGCAGGCGCGCGCTACGGCGGCAAGATCGACGCGCTCCAGGTTCAGCGAAATCTTTCCCATGGATAGCCGGCTCAGATCCAGCAGGTCGTCGACGATATGACTGAGGTGGCTGGTCTGCCGCTCGATGATTGCATGAGCGCGATCCAGCATTTCCGGCGCCGCGCAGCCCGCCTTTGTCAACGAGATCGCACCGCTGATTGCACTCAGCGGATTGCGCAATTCATGGCCGAGCATTGCGATGAAACGATCCTTCGCTGAATTCTGATCTTCTGCGTTCTTGCGCGCCACCTGCTCGTTGAGCAGGAGGTGCTCGCGTTCCGCTTCGGCCTGCTGCCGCGACTTTTTTTCGTACATCAGCACGTCGCTGACCGACGTCAGCACTTTGCCTAGCTGATCCATTTCTTCCACGCCGGTGGGTCGAGCGTATGGCTGTTCGCCGCGCCCTAACGCTGCCGCGGACTTGCCCAAGTCCTGAATGGCGCGCGCCAGGCGATTGCCGACCAGCACCGCCGTGCCGATTGCGCCCAGCAGCGCAATCAGAAGACCGATCGAGGAAAATATCACGGCCTGATCCGCCGTACCTTCAATGACCTCGACCGGCGCCGAAACGGTGATCGTCCAGCCGGAAAATGCGGAGTGCGTGAAGACCTCGTAGGAATCGATACCGCGAATATCGTGGCGTATCGATCCTTCCATCTTTCCCGCCGCTGCGGCAATAAGGTCTGGTGCAGCAGGCTGTCCGACCATGCCATTGTCATTGCAACTGCATGCGATGGTGCGGCCCTTGGCATCCACGATGGCGACCGTCCAGGCAGCCGGAATATGGCTCTGCGCGAATACGCGGGTGAAGTAGTGCGACGCGAAGATTTCCGTCAGCACATAACGACGCCACTTGTCCGGCATCACCGGAATGCTGACCATGGTGACGAAATTGCCGGTCACGGGGCTGACCGCAACGCCGGAAACGGTGGTGGTCTGCCGGCGCAGCACTTCCGTCACGTGCCCGCTCACATCGGTCTGCGGCAGGCCAGCCCCAAACGGCCGTTCGGTATTGAGCAATTGGCGGCCGCTCTGATCCCACAGGATGGTGGCGGCACCGAAGCCGCGATCAGCCGCGCGCGCTTCCTCGTAGAAGGCATACAGGCTCTTGTCCGCCAGGCTTTTGGAGGTGCCGAGCACCAGCAAGGCCGCTTGCGCGCTCTGCAGCTCACGGTCAACGACGAGCGCTGTCAGTCGCGCTGTTTCCTGCATGCTTCCGATTGCTGACTGGCGCTCGGCATTCAGCAACTTCTCGACCGCGATAGCAGAAAACACGACCACAGGAACCAGCGTCGCAATGGCAATCAAGGTGAGATGAGCGCGAATCTTCACGGAGTGGCTCTATAGACATCGTTGTTATTTTGTCCAACAAGGCCTTGATTACTCATCAATAAGTAAAGTTCCGGCGAGTGGGATAAACGGCATGAGATCGGCGAACAGCGATATTGCCACCGGTCAACAACTCTCGTGCCCCTGAAGATCGGTCGAAAAAAAAGCCGCCTGAAGGCGGCTTTCCATCGTGGGCAATTCGATCAGCGCTCGACGAACGCGCGTTCGATCACATAATCGCCGGGCTGACCAATGCCGGGGGACACTTCGAATCCCAGTGTGTCCAGTTCGTGCGCCGTGTCCTTCAGCATTGCCGGGCTGCCGCAGATCATCGCGCGATCGGTCAGCGGATCGAGCGGATCGATGCCGAGATCCTTGCACAGCTTGCCGGTGGAGATTGCAGTCGTGATGCGGCCTTCATGCATGAACGGTTCGCGCGTCACGGTCGGGTAATACAGCAGCTTGGCGGCGATCTCTTCACCAAGGCCTTCGATCTCCAGCAGCTCCTTGGCAATGTAATCGCGGTACGCGAGCTCACTGACCAGGCGCACACCGTGTACCAGGACGACTTGCTCGAAACGCTCGTAGGTATCCGGATCGCGGATGATGCTCATGAAAGGCGCAAGACCGGTGCCGCTGCCGAAGAGGAACAAACGCTTGGCGGGCAGCAGATCCGAAATCACCAGTGTGCCAGTCGGCTTGCGGCCAACCAGTACTTCGTCGCCGACCTTCAGATTCTGCAGATGCTTGGTCAATGCGCCGTCCTGCACCTTGATCGACAGGAATTCGAGATGCTCTTCCCACGACGGGCTGGCGATACTGTAGGCGCGCATCAATGGCTTGCCGTCGATCGGCAAGCCGATCATCACGAAGTGACCGCTTTCGAAGCGGAAGCTCGGCTCGCGCGTGGTGGTGAAGGAGAACAGCGTGTCGTTCCAGTGATGAACACTCAGCACACGACAGGTTTCAAAGGCAGCCATAAGATCGATACATCCAGATTAAGAAGATTGCCGCGCGAGTGACGCGCCCTTCCCTCCGCATCTTTCCGGACGAAAGGAAAAAACGCGTATTTTACTAGGAAGGCAAAGCTGTCTGAAACGGCGCAGAGGAACTGCTTTCAGCTTGCGGGAGCAAAGACGCTTTTTTATTGCGGGGATTGCGAGGCACTCAACCGACAGTTGAGAATTGTTCTCATTGTATCGAAAACGGCTTTTGCCGGCAAGAATCGCCGCACCTTCGCATCTTCCCTTCCATGCTGACCCGGTTCGCACGTATCGCCGCAGCGACATCGAATGCGATTTCGCATTAAAGCATCAGCTCCGTAACGACCTTGTCATAAGTGCTACGCATAATCCCGGCTTTTATAAGCTATCAGGGAGAACCGCATGCGCTTTCGTCATTCGCCGTTACGTCCGCTTCCGCTTGTGATTGCCCTGCAAGCGGCCTTTGCCGTACCAGCCTACGCACAGTTTGCCGTGACGGCTGGTCAAACCGATACCGTCGGAAAGACCCTCACGAATACGAACGGATCGGTGGATGTCGGCGGCGCACTGCTTGTCTCCGGCGGCACGGTCGCCGTGACGGTCGGCACCGGCACTTCGACCATCAACAATGCCGGCACGATCCGGCAAACCGGCACGGCACGCGGCATCGACCTGAACGCCAATTCCACCAACCTGACCCTCAACAACTCGGCCGGCGCACTGATCGATGCGGTCGGTGACGTCACGCTTCGCGTGAACAAGGCGTCGGACAGCTTCGTCATCAACAATCAGGGCACGATCTCGCAATCCGGTGTCGTCACGGACGGCAAGACCTACGCGGTCAAGACGAACGTCGCATTCACGACCACCGGCAACCAGATCATCAACGGCTCCGCAAGCAATACGAGCGCTGTCATCACGTCGAGCAGTTCGTCCGCAATCAAGATGGGTGCAAACACGACACTCACGAACTACGGGAAGATCTACTCGACCAGCCCGGTCAACACCTCCTGCCCGGACTACCTTGCCGGTTGCGCCAGCGGCTCGCCACCGAAGGCCGGCGACGGCGTATCGATCGACGATGCGATGAAGAACGCAGTCATCCTGAATCATGGCGCGATCACCGGTTCGCGCCATGGCGTGGACGGCGGTGATCCGGTGTCTGCCACGGCAGACGCAGATCTGATCGGCGTCGACCGGTTGATCGTCACCGGCATCGGCACGAACGGCGTGACGTTCGACAAAGTGGTAAATGGCGTGACGACGTCCAACGTGCAAGTCGACAACCCGGTGGTCATCAACTATGCCGGTGGCACGCTCACCGGCAACAACGGCTCCGGCGTTGGTCTGGACGGACATGGCATCGTCATCAACTACGGTACCATCAGCGGCAAGTACGCGGGCGCGGGCAATGTCTACAATCAGCTGGGCCTGGGCACGACGAACAACGGCGATGGGGACGGTGTAGACATCGACGGCGTCGCTTACATCGAGAACTACGGCACGATTCAGGGTCTCGGCGCCGGCGGCCTCGATTCGGGTGGTCAGCCCAATGGCGCGGACGGCATTGCAGCCGGCGGCGGTACCATCATCAATCACGCCAATGCCACGATCTATGGCCAGAGCCACGCCATCCTGATCGACGACGGCGCCGACGGCAATGCAGTCGCCAGCGGCCGCGGCACCACGACGGCCACCGGCGCTGCGGCAAAAATCATCAACGAAGGCAACATCACCGCCGGACGCGAAGTGGCGATCGGCCTAGTCGGCAATTTCAATGACACGATCATCAACAACGCGAGCGGCACCATCACCGGGGGACCGGACACCGTACGCGTCGGCGAAAACAACAGCACCGTTGCCGGTGCCGCGATCCAGATGGGCGACGGCGACGACAGCCTGACCAACTACGGCCGCATTGAAGGCAAGAACGGCCTGGCGATCGACATGGGCAACGGTAACGACACGCTCAGCCTCTATGGCGGCACCGTGATCGGCACGATTGATGGCGGCGCTGGCACCAATACGCTGCAGACGAACGGCGTTCAGGTATTCGAATCGGGCCAGCTCAGCAATTTCCAGAACATCGCGGTGCAAGGCGGCAGCACGACGTTCAACTATGCCCTCGGCACAGTCAACACCGTCGACATTGCGAATGCCGCGAACCTGCGCGTCAATGGCGCATTCGGTACCAGCGGCAATTTGAACGTCAACGGCACGCTGCAGGCGCCAACGAGCGGCGCTTTCCGCACGATTCAGGTCGGCGGCAACTACACCCAAGGCGCGAACGGTGTACTGGAAGCGCGCATCGGTGCGAATGGCGCGAGCGACCAACTGGCCGTAACGGGCAACGCCGCGCTGGCCGACGGCGCAAAGATTCGCCCGCTGCTCACCGGAGCAGTGAGCGACGGTGCGACGTACACGCTGGTCACCGCCGGCAGCATGACGGCCAATACCGGCGCCCTGCAGGTGGACAATGGCAACGGTCTCTTCTTTTCCTATACGCTGCAAGGCAGCGGCAACGATCTGCAACTGGTCGCGCACCAGAAAAAAAACGTCGCCAATACCGTGCCCGGAGGGCTCGGCAGCCTTGTCAGCGCATTGAGCGCAACAGTCGGCAATGGGCTCGGCAATTCCGCGGATGGCATCAAGCTGGTGAATGCCTTGCAATCGCTGCCGAACGCGCGCGCTGTTTCGGAGGCGGCGGCACAGCTGGCGCCAGAGAACAACGCGCAGACCAGCACGGCGGCCTTCGCTGCACAAGGCAGCCTGTTCAACGCCTTCGGCAATCGCATGGATGCGGCGCGCGACGGCGCACCGATGAATACCGGCCTGTCCGGCGGTGATGCAATCGGCAAGCGCTTCTGGATACAGGGCCTGGCTTCGGTGGCAACGCAGAAGGAACGTAACGGCGCAAGCGGCTACGACGTCGATTCGCAAGGCATTGCCGTCGGCTTTGAGAGCGATCTCGACACACGCGACATGATTGGCGCTTCGATCGGCTACACCAAGGCCGGCGTCGACGGCCGCGACAGCGGCTCCGGCGACAACAACGATATCGATGCTTTCCATATCGGCGGCTACTTCAGCCGTACCGACAAAGACTACACGCTTGATGCCAGCGTGGCCGTCTCATCCAATCACTACGATGCAACACGCAGGGTGACGATGGCGGGCTTTTCCGAAGACTTGAAAGGCAGCTACTCCGGCTACCAGATCGGCGGCCGTGTCGAATACGGCATTCCGTTCACATTGAACGAGAGCTGGAGCGGCCGCTGGTTGGTCGGTGGGCGCTTCGCCTATCTGAACAACGGCAGCTATACCGAAAGCGGCGGCGCAGCGGCCCAGCATGTCGAAAGTTCCAGCCCGCATTCGGTACAGAGTGTGCTCGGCATGGAATTCACGAACCGTCTGTCGGCCTCGTCCAGTGCAACGCTACGCGCACGCTATCTGTATGAGTTTGCCGATACGCCGGCCGTCGAAGCGAACTTCGCCAGCGGCGGCCCGAGCTTTAGCGTCGACGGTGCGCAACCTGGCCGCAACACCCTCGAGTTTGGCGTCGGCTATCGCAAGATCACCACGCAGGGAACGATCATTTCGGTAGGCTACGATCTGCAGGCGAAGGACAAGTACCTGGGACATCAACTGTCGGCACGCGCCAGCTGGAATTTCTGATGCAGGCCAGATCGATCGCCGCTTCCATGCGGTGGTCGACGCCGGGCAGCACAATCAGCTGCACCGGCGCCGTCGGCGGATAGTCGCGCAGAAAGTTCTGTGTGAGCAGCGGCGGCACGATCTTGTCCTCTGCGCCGACAATATGCACTTGCGGCAGCCGTAACAGGCGTGACTTGTGCGCGCTTGCATCCAGCGATGCGCTCAGAGGCGAAACCCCGTGATAAGCGGTCCACGCTGCGTTATCCAGCGGTGCGGCGACCGTGATCAAACCGGCGACGTCGGCGCGCCGCTCGGCGAGCAATGCAGCCATCTGGCCACCGCCCGAATAGCCGGTCAGCACGATACGGCTCGCGCCCGCCGCACGCATTGCTTCATCGATCGCCGCATCGGTGCGCTCCACCCATTTCTCCGAAAAGCGCGCGCTGGTCCAGTCAGCATTCGAGCAATCCCGCAAGGACGCGGGCGCGAGGTATTGGCAAGGCCGAGCTAGATACAGTACGTCATATGCGGACAGCGAACGCGCCAGCCGCCACCCGGCTGCATTCGCCGGCGTCGGGTCGCTCGATGGTTCATGCATGCTGAGCCATGCGCGGCCATCTCCCTCGATCACGACCCACAACAGCGGCGTGGATCCGTGTGATCGCAACATTCCGATCAGGGGTGGGGCCGTGCCGAAATGCATGGGCCTGAAGCCGACCGCTTCGGCTTGCGACTGCAGTGATTCATAT
>Ga0310811_10001664_pt1 | contig 27719 bp, 32 predicted proteins | sample YCmetagenome_FD_207642 | JGI IMG/M metagenome (GOLD analysis project Ga0310811, IMG submission 207642) | Soil microbial communities from experimental microcosm in Duke University, North Carolina, United States - YC | ecosystem: Engineered > Artificial ecosystem > Soil microcosm > Unclassified ... | reverse complement strand
GCGCCAGACGTGCGTACCCAACATGGCAATATCCAGTCCAGCATCGATGAAATTTGTCGATTCACTCGCCGGGATGATTTCCGCAGCGCGGTTTACCATTAACAGAAGCTGCGCGCATGTGCCGCCCGGCTTCCTGCCTGGGCGGAGATCGTCTGCGATCGGTTGTGATTGCCGATCGCGCTGTGTGGCGCAGATGACACGGTCGTGCAAATCTGTCACACGCGGCCGGATTGTGCGGCCGTTCTTCCTGTGTTCGCAAGTGTTCATGATCCGCCTTCGCGCACCAGGCGTAAGCTCGTGTTCGGGGCAAGGCTACAGGTGAATGCTTCGTTGAGGAGAATAGCGATGCCAGCCTATATCCACCATCACGATGACATCGAGCCGGCCTTCGTCATTTGCCCGAGCTGCGTCGGGCTTCCGATGTTTGTTCGGGACGTCGAGCCGCATTGGAGCATGGCGAAGATCGAGTTCACCTATGAATGCTCCGATTGTGGCGCCGAGCTTCGCCAGACCGTGATCAAGCCGCAGCTGCGACACTAACTAGGGACGCGAAGCTTCCTGCTGGCGACCGTCTCGAATAGGATCGAGCCACGCCATGCTGGAAGTCGCTGATGGAAGACCGGTCGGAGTATCTGCGTTTGTTCTATGCGAGCCTTGTCTGCGCCGCAGCCAAGGTCAGCGATCCCCGGATTGAACAGGCGTTTCGCGCGGTCAAGCGCGAGCCGTTCGTGGGGCCGGGGCCGTGGCGGATCACGCTCGGCGGACATCCCTACGTGATGACGCCGAACGATGATCCGGCCTTCATCTATCAAAATACGCTGGTCGCGCTGCATAGCGCGCAAGGTCTCAATATCGGAATGCCCAGCGCGCACGCCTACTGGCTCGATGGCTGCGAGTTGAAGCAGGGCGAGACGGTCCTGCAGGTCGGCGCCGGCACGGGATATTACACGGCCATCCTCGCAGAACTCGTCGGGCCGGGCGGTCGGGTGCACGCCTATGAGATCGATAAAAGCCTGGCGGATCGTGCGCGCGGCAATCTGAAAGGCCTGCCACAGGTCAACGTCCAGCCCAAATCTGGCATTGCGCCGGATCTGCCGGAAGTGGATTTGATCTATGTGTGCGCCGGTGCGGCCCAGCCTGCGAAAGCGTGGCTCGATGCGTTGCGTCCCGGTGGCCGATTGATCTTTCCGCTGGCGCCTGCCGGCGTGCTGGGCGGGATGTTGTTGGTCAAACGTCCCGATCAGGGCGCGGTCTGGCCGGCGAAGTTCAGAGGCCGGGCACAGTTCATCGGCTGCGTCGGTCTGCAGGATGAGGAAGCCGGCCGCCGCCTGTCCGAGGCGTTTCTACAGGGATGGGAACGCGTGCAGTCTCTCCGGTTTGGTGACGCTGTCGATGATACAAGCTGGTTTGCCGGCGATGGCTGGTGGCTTTCAACGGCAGAAGCCGGGCCTGCAAGCGGGAACTGATCGCGCCTAAACCTGCCGCACCACGCCCGGTTGGCCCGGTTCGCATTCCAGCCCGCCGCGATCCCACTTCGCTGCAATCGCCGCGGCCTCATACGTGCTGTGCAGGAAATCGAGCAGCGCCTGGTCGGGATCTTGAGCCGTGCGCACGGCATCATAGGGAAGGATGAATTCGCCGAGCGCCTCGCTGAAGAACGCCGTGTCCGGCCGCACCCTTGATGTGCGAAAACCCGCAGGCTCCGGATAGGCGTAGCAATAGAAGGCGGGATAATCCACCGCGCCCGAGCCGGGCCAGAATCCGGCGCTGCTCACTTCGTGCGAATAGGCCTCGCAGGCCACCGCATCGGGCAAATGCGGCACGCCGCCAGGATGGCGGGGCGCGCGGCGCCCCGAAAAGCGCGTCACCGCAAGATCAAAGCTGCCCCAGAAGAAATGAACCGGGCTCGCCTTGCCGAGGAATCCGGTGCGGAATTGCTTGAAGACGCGGTCGCAATTCACGAGGATCTGCAGCAAGCGCCTCACCGCATCGGCATCATATGACGCATGGGCGGTGTCTTCGGAAAACCGGGCCGGGTCCGGCAACTCGTTCGGCATCTCGTCGATGGTAACGGCAATGCCGAGTTCGGCGAGCGCCGCGATCGTCGCCGCATGGAAGCTGGCGACCGATTGGCCGGCGAGCGCAAACTGCCGCGCCGCGCCGTCGCTGGTGGCGATGTGCAGGGCATGGTCGATGAAATCAAAATCGATCTGGAACGTTCGCGCGCCGTCGGGAACAGGCGACGTCGTCAACCCGCGCGGGGTGACATAGAGCGCCACATGCCAGGAGTGGTTCAACCAGGGCGCCTTGGCCAGGCGAACTTTTCCGACAATCTGGGTCCAGAGGTGCAGCGTGGCATAAGTGTCGCGCCACGCCGCGGTCGGCAATTCAGGCCACGGGGTTTTCGAAATGTTGCTCATGCCTGAACCTGGATCGGTGATAGCGGATGACGGAATTCGTATCACGAAACCGTCACGCCGATCTCACGATTTGGTGCATCCCGAGCAGCGCCGCTGGCCGCGCGAGGCGCGGTACAGGCTGATGCACCACCAGCGCCGCGCAATCGCCTGCAGCGGATTGCGCACCAGTTGGGCGATAAAAAGCAGTTCAACCATAGCCATATCCATCGCGCCCCAACGATGGATAGATGGGGCGGCATCTGCGAATGAGAATGCCGCCCCGATCGCATCAGCCATGCAGTTTGTTCGCGGTCTCCGCGATCACGCGTCCTTGATAACGCGCACCGGCGAGCTCGTTTTCGCTGGGCTTTCGGCTGCCGTCGCCGCCGGTGATCGTGGTGGCGCCGTAGGGTGCGCCGCCGGTGACTTCATCGAGCTTCATCTGGCCGGCAAAACCGTAATTGAGGCCGACGATCGTCATACCAAAGTGCAAGAGGTTGGTGATGATCGAAAACAGCGTGGTCTCCTGCCCGCCATGCTGGGTCGCGCTCGCGGTGAAGGCGCCGCCGACCTTGCCGTGCAGGGCGCCCCTGGCCCAGAGCCCGCCGGCCTGATCGAGGAAGTTCGCCATCTGCGAAGCCATCCGCCCGAACCGCGTGCCGGTGCCGACGATGATGGCGTCGTAATTCGCAAGCTCGTCGACCTTGGCGACCGGGGCCGCCTGGTCGAGCTTGTAGTGCGAAGCTTTGGCGACCTCGCCCGGCACCAGTTCAGGCACGCGCTTGATGTCGACGGATGCGCCGGCTTCGCGCGCGCCTTGCGCAACGGCATTCGCCATCGCCTCGATGTGACCGTAGGCGGAATAATAGAGCACGAGTACTTTGGCCATGATGGTTTTCCTTTGGTTTTGCAGGTGGTTCGATTTCAGCCGTCATTGCCGGGCTTGACCCGGCAATCCATCGCCTTCGAAAAGTTTTCCGAGTGGGATGGATGCCCGGGTCAAGCCCGGGCATGACGACTGTTGTGTGGGTCTTCGATGTGCGATCGCTTCTGACTTACGCCGCGTCGACCAGCACCAGTTCGGAATCTTCCAGCGCCGTGATCGTGAGCTTCGCCTCATCGCGGATCGCGGCGCCGTCGCGGGCGTTGACGCGCACGCCGTTGACTTCGACGCTGCCGGCCGCCGGCACCAGATAGAGATTGCGTTTGTTCTGCGGCGCGTATTCGGCGCGCTCGCCGGCCTTCAGCGTGGTGGCGAGTACGCGGGCGTTGGCCCGGATCGGCAGCGCGTCCTTGTCGCCGGCAATGCCGCTGGCGATGGTGACGAGCTTGCCGGTGCGATCCGACTTCGGAAACGGTTTGGCGCCCCAGGTCGGCTGGCCGCCTTGCGTGGTCGGCTCGATCCAGATCTGGAAGATCCGCGTCTTGGTCGGCTCGAGATTGTACTCGGAGTGACGAATGCCGGATCCCGCGCTCATCACCTGCACGTCGCCCGCCTCGGTGCGGCCCTTGTTGCCAAGCGAGTCCTGATGGGTGATCGCGCCTTCGCGGACATAGGTGATGATTTCCATGTTGGCGTGGGGATGGGCGGGAAAGCCGGTGTTCGGCGCGATCTCGTCATCGTTCCATACCCGCAGCGAACCGTGGCCCATATTGTCGGGGTCGTAATGGCTGCCGAAGGAGAAGTGATGTTTTGCTTTCAGCCAGCCATGGTCGGCGCCGCCGAGTTTTGCAAAAGGTCTGAGTTCGATCATGGGAGTACTCCTTTGAATTTCTGGGTCCATCGCCGGGCGCAACGCGTCCAGTCGCTGAATTTCGATGGGCTATGGATATGCCTCCGGTCATGGTATAGAAATAGAAACTATTGAAACTCATTGTTTCCAAAATGACGATAGAAGGAGCGGCGAATGGCAAAACTCCCGGATTTCGAAGCGCTGGCGATCTTCGCGAAAGTCGTGGAATTGCGTTCGTTTGCAGCAGCATCGACCGAGCTTGCGCTGTCCAAGGCGACGGTGTCGAAGGCCGTCAGCCGGCTGGAACAGCGGCTCGGCGCGCGGCTGTTCAACCGCACCTCGCGGCGGCTGGCGCTGACGGATGCCGGGCAAAAGCTCGCCGAGCGCGCCACGCAGCTGTTGGTCGACGGCGAGGCGGCGGAGAGCGAGGCGCTGTCGCAATCGACGGCGCCGCGCGGGCTGGTGCGGCTCGCGGTGCCGATGACCTTCGGCATCAAGGCGGTGGCGCCGATACTGCCGGATTTTCTGAAACTCTATCCGGAGGTCGCGATCGACCTGCATTTGAGCGACGCCACGGTGGATTTGATCGGCGAGGGCTTTGATGCCGGTCTGCGCATCGCGCGGCTGCCGGACTCCTCGCTGATCGCGCGGCGGCTCTGCGCGATGCCGCGTTATACGGTGGCCGCACCCGCCTATCTCAAGCGCCATGGCCGGCCGACGCATCCGATGCATCTCGCGCAGCACAAATGCTTCGGCTACGCCTATCTCTCGACGCCCGGCATCTGGCACTACACCAACGCCGCCGGCGAGCAGGCCAGCGTGCGTCCCGCCGGACAGTTGCGCGTCAACAATGGCGAGGCGGTGTTGCCGTCCGTGCTCGCAGGCCTCGGCATCGCCGATCTGCCCGACTTCATCATCGGCGATGCAATTGCATCCGGCGAAGTCGAAGTGATCCTCAAGGGCTGGAAGCAGCCGGAAGGCGCGGTGCACCTGGTGACACCGCCCGGCGGCCCGCGCCCCGCCCGCGTCGAGGTGCTGGCGGACTTCTTGTTGAAGCATTTCGCCAAGGGGAAGAAGAAGTAGTCGTGATGCGGTGAGACTTCGTAGGGTGGGCAAAGCGAAGCGTGCCCACCATCTTATAGTGGTATAGTTCACAATGCCTGATTACCGTCGAGCCAAATTCAAAGGCAACGTCTTCTTCTTCACGGTCGTTCTCGCCGATCGCTCAAGCAATCTACTCGTGGCGCAAGTGGCCCGTCTCCGAAGGGCCTATCGAATTACCAAAGAACGACGGCCGTTTGAGACAGTCGCGATTTGCATCTTGCCGGACCATATTCATGCGGTCTGGGCGTTGCCGGAAGCTGATACTGATTTCGCGACACGCTGGAGCCTGATCAAGAGCGGCTTTTCGCGAGGCCTCGAGGCGCAGCCAAGGTCGGAGAGCAAGATGCTAAAGCGCGAAAAAGGCATCTGGCAACGTCGCTACTGGGAACATGCGATCCGCGATGACGATGATTTTGCGCGGCATGTCGATTATATCCATTTCAACCCGGTGAAGCATGGATACGTCACGCGCGTCGCCGACTGGCCGCACAGCAGTTTCCATCGATATGTCGAGCGTGGTGAACTGGCCGCGGATTGGGGCGGAGACATGAAGGAGATTCGAGGAGCGTTCGGTGAATGAAGTGGTGGGCACGCTGCGCTTTGCCCACCCTACGATTTCGGCTAGCTTGCATCTGCAACAACCAAAACAAAATCTTCGGGGGAAACACCAATGAATCGTCGGGAACTGCTCAAGGCCGCCGCGGCGCTGCCGCTGGCGCAAGCTGCATTCGCAAGCCCGGCGTTGGCGCAAGGTGCCTATCCTTCCCGCAACATTACCATGATCGTGCCGTTCCCGCCCGGCGGCCAGGCCGATCTGGCGGCGCGCCCGGTGGCGCAGGCGCTGGAAAAAATTCTCGGGAAGCCCGTCATCGTCGACAACCGCGCCGGCGGCGCCGGTGGATCGATCGGCAATGCGGCGGCCGCGCGCGCTGACGCCGACGGCTATACGCTGTTGATGACGCTGTCGTCGCTTGCGGTGTTGCCCGAGGCCGACCGGCTGTTCGATCGTCCCGTGGCTTACGAAGTCGCGCAATTCGCGCCGGTGGCGCGCGTGCTTGCCGATCCCACGCTGCTGGCGGTACCGGCCTCGGCGCCGTGGAAGACGCTGCAGGATTTCGTCGACGACGCCAAAAAGCGCCCCGGCCAGATTCCCTACGGCTCGTCGGGCCCCTATGGCACGCTGCATGTGGCGATGGAAATGTTTGCGGCGAGCGCCGGCATCAAACTGCTGCACGTGCCGTTCCGCGGCGCCGGCCCGGCGTTGACCGCGTTGCTGAGCGGCACGGTGCAGGCGCTGGCTTCCGCGCCGGGCACGCTGAAGCAGCAGGTCGACGACGGCAAGATGCGCGTGCTCGCGAACTGGGGCGGCGAACGCATCGCGAGCTTTCCCGATCTGCCGACTTTCCGCGAACTCGGCCACCGGGATGTCGAATTCTACATCTGGGCCGGCCTGTTCGCGCAAAGCGCGTTGCCGGCGCCGATCATGACCCGGTTGCGCGAAGCGATGGCGCAGGCGGCGAAGGCGCCCGAAGTGATCAAGGTCTTCGAGACGGCCGGCAGCCCGGTCGCCTACATGGACGCGCCGGAGTTTTCAAAATTCGTCGCGGAAGACAGTGCAAGGCTGGTCGCCGCGGTGAAGAAGATCGGTAAGGTCGAGTAGGGAACCCTCCTCACATTTTTTTGTCCGTGCGAACGTTCCGCGGCCTCATTCATTGAGCAGTGTTTTGGATGTTGTCGGTTCGTGGAACCCGAAACGCCCATCGACTTTACTCGAATGAAAGGAGCGGACATGGCCGCGCCGCGCATTGTGCTCAGCCCTGCCCTCGCGATCGCAAGCGTCGCCCTCGCGATCGCGAGCGTTGGCGCCCTGCAAACGACCGCATTCGCCGAGGAATATCGGGGAACCTGGGAACAGCAGATGGCATGCGCGCCCGATGTGTGGCGATTGTGCAGTTCCCAGATTCCGGATGTGAACCGGATCGTCGGCTGCTTGCGGCAGAATACGGAACTGTTGAGCGGGTCCTGCCGCGCGGTGTTTGAATCCAACAACAGCGTGCCGGCAGCGCCGCGCGGAAACGCGCCGACGCCGCCACGCGGCCGCGTCGCGCCGATAACGCCGCGGCAGGATCTCGACGAAGAGTGATTCTGCCTAAGGCTTGACTTCGCAGACATCGACCCATTCGGCCGACGTCAGTTCCGCCATGCGCGCAGGCGCGATCCGCACCGCGCTGTGGGTCGAGCCCGCCGCCGGAACCACGATGTCGAACGCCTTCAGCGAGACGTCGCAATAGACCGGCAGCGGCGTCTTCAGTCCGAACGGGCAGACGCCGCCGACCTCATGGCCGGTGATCTCGGCGACTTCCTCGAGGCCCAGCATTTTCGGTTTTCCCCCGAATGCCGCCTTCATCTTCCTGTTGTCCATCCGCGCCGTGCCGGCTGCCACGACCAGCACCACCCGCTCGCCGATCCGCAAAGACAATGTCTTGGCAATCCGCGCCGGCTCGACGCCATAGGCTTCCGCGGCAAGCGGAACGGTCGCCGAACTTATCGTGGATTCAATTACCGAAATGTCAGGCGCCTTCTCGGCAAAGAAGGCGCGAACCGATTCAATGCTCATGTTGCTGGATTTCCGCTCGCCGCCGCGATCGCGGCGTGACCCGAATAGCCAACAGCGGTGGGTTCGTCAACGAGCGAGCGGCATGGTGCCGCCCGTCACGCGGGATCCGCAGGGGAGATATCATTCCGCGGCAAGGCGGTGCTCCAGCACTTGAAGAACATCCAGCGGATCTGTGCGTCGGCGGTAATCGACGCTGGTGTCGGCGAACAGGATTCGTCCGTCCGGGCCGATTACATAGGTCGCCGATAGTGGCAGGGCCCAATCGTCGGGTGAGCCGTTTTTGCCCGGAATATCCAGCTTGAAACCGTCGTACACGGTGCGCAATTCTTCGGTGAAGGCGTAGACCAGGCCAAAAGCCTTCCCGACCCTCTGCCCGACATCGCTCAGCACGGGAAACGTGAGAGCATTTTTCTCCATGGTGCTGACGCTGTCGTCGGGTTTTTCGGGGCTGATCGCAACCAGGCTGGCGCCGGCCGCCATGATGCGCGGCAGCACGGCCTGATAGGCCCTGAGTTCCAGATTGCAATAGGGACACCAGCCGCCGCGATAGAAGGTCACGATGACAGGTCCCTTCGCCAGCAACGTGGCGATGTGAATAGGTTTCCCGTTGGCATCCGGCAAGACGATATCGGGTGCCTGGTCGCCAACCTGCGCTGCTTGTCGACCGAATCCGGTTTCGGCCAGATGAGCAATATGGCGTTCCATGGCCGCCTGGCGTTCGGGCGGTACGCGTTGCCTCCAGCCGGCAAGAAATTCATCAAGCTGCTGCGTCAGGGTAGACATTTCGCGCGCCTCCTCGGTTTCAGGCATGTCGGAACCAGTGCGCCTGTCCACGGTCAGTTCAGCGACTGCAGAAGTCCCGGAAGATCGGCCAGGGCCTTGATCCGGAAGTCCGGCTCGAGCCCGAGCTCATCCATCTGCATCCGGATCGCCTTGAACATCGTCAGCGGCGGCACGAGGTCGTTTTTGACGAAGGCCAGCGCCATCGCATCGGTGGTGACCCGCTCGATCCACGCGACATTCAGCCCAAACGCCTTGGCGCCGCAGGCATCGAACGGATTCGAGGATACGAACAGGACTTCGGCCGGTGATACACCGAGCTTCGCCTCGATCAGCGTGTAGGCTTCGGGACTCGGCTTGAAGATGCGCCTGGAATCGATGCTGATGGTTGCATCGAGCACGCGATCCAGCCCGCTGTTGCGCACCAGTGCGTTGAGCATATCGGTACTGCCGTTCGAAAGGATGGCGAGCTTGCGGCCCTTCATCGCCGCAAGTGACGCCGTCGCGTCGGGATAGAGATCGAGGTGCAGATATTTGTACATGATCTCTTCGAATACGCCGGGATCGTTCTTCAACCCGAGGCACCGCAGCGTATAGGCCAGCGATTCGCGGGTGATGACCGAGAAGTCCTCGTAGCGGCGCATCAGCGAGCGCAGCCAGGTGTATTCGAGCTGCTTCATTCGCCAGATCTGGGTGATGATCTCGCCATAACCGGGGAAGGCCTTGTCGGTTACGGCAGCCACCGACTGGATATCGTAGAGGGTGCCATAGGCATCGAATACGAGAGCTTTGATTGTCACGGGGTACTCTTCTCTTTTTTTGGGGCGGGCGAGGCGGCGGCGCGGACGGTCCGCCGGGCCCACCATGCCGGCTGAGCTAATTTGGCGCTACTCCGGTGTGAACCTGAAGCAGGAATGCGTCGAAGCGTTGCTCGTTTTCCAGATCGCGCCCCCACATCCACGTGCCGAGAATAGCGCCGAGGAAGCCGAGCGGAAGCGAGACGACGGTCGGATTGACCAGCGGCCACAGCGCGTCGGCTCCCCGCATCGCCGGCCCGATCATGGCCAACACGACCGAGGATACCAGGCCGACCACCATGCCGCCGACCACGCCGCCGGTGTTGAACCTGCGCCAGAACAGCGACAGGATCAGCACCGGAAAGTTGGCGCTGGCGGCGACACAGATCGCCAGGATCACCAGCACCGCCACGTTGACGCCCTGGGCCAGGATGCCGAGCGCAATCGCCAGCACGCCGATCACGACGGCGGAGATGCGGGCGATCCAGACCTCGCGTTTGCCGTCGACCTGTCCGCGCTTGACCCAGTTGACGTAGAAGTCGTGGGCTATCGCGCTCGAAGTCGACAGCGTCAAGGCCGAGACCACCGCAAGAATGGTCGCGACCGCGACGGCGGCGACAAAGCCGAGCATGATGTCGCCTCCGAAGGTGCCTTTGCCGCCACCGAGATATTGCGCCAGCAGGGGGAGGGTGAGATTGCCGCCCTTGTCGGCGGCACGGATCGCGTCCTGTCCGACGAAGTTCGCCGCCGCCAACCCGAACAGCGTGGTGCCGGCAAAAAAGGCGCCGGCCAGGAACATCACCCATACGACCGAGCGCCGGGCGGTCCTGGCATCCGGCACGGTATAAAACCGTGTCATGACGTGCGGCAATCCGGCAAGCCCGAGCGCGTAACCGAGCCCGAGCGATATCTGGTCGAACGGATTTTTCAGGTAGTTGCCGGGCAGCAGGTATTTCGCCGTGTATTTCTGCTCCGCATCCGCAAACAGCGTCAGCGGATTGAAGTGCACCAGCGAAAGGATCATCACCAGGATGATCGCGCCGGCGCTGAGCATCAGCACCGCCTTGACGATCTGCACCCAGGTGGTTGCCAGCATGCCGCCGAACGCGACATAGATGATCATGCTGACGCCGACGAAGATCACCGCCCAGTCGTAGGAAATGCCGGTGAGCAAACGCACCAGCACACCGGCCCCGGCCATCTGCGGCATCAGATAGGCGAAATTGACGACCACCGTTCCGGCGATGGCGGCAAGCAGCGACGTTCGCGTCTGCATGCGGCTGCGGATGATGTCGCCGAGCGTATACTTTCCGGTGTTGCGCATCGGCTCGGCGATCAGGAACAGCACGGTGCAGAACGCGACCAGCGGTCCGAGTGCATAGAACGCGCCGTCCATGCCGTAGAGCGCGGTAAGTCCGGTAAACCCCAGAAAGGCCGCGGCACTGCACCAGTCGCCGGCCAGCGCAAAGCCGTTTTGCGCGGCCGTCAGCTGGCTGTCGGCGGCGTAGAAATCGGCCGTGGTCGAGGTGCGCCTGGCGGCCCAGTAGGTGATGCCAAGCGTAATCAGGAGAATGACGATGAAGATGCCGAGGGTGGGGTTCATTTCAATCCCCGTCCTTCGATCTCGACTGCGGCGCTGGCGGCTAGCGGGTCGAACTTCTCGGCGGCTATCCGCCCGTAAGCGATCGCGAGGCCCCATGAAAGCAGATAATTGAAGGCGATCAACACGAAGCCGAGGTTGGCCGCTCCGATCACCCTTGTGCCCAGAAGGTCCCTTGCGAAGCCGGCCAGAATTGTCAGGCCGATGTAGCTGACCATGAAGATGGCGGTCATCGGTACGAGATATTTCAGTTTTTCAGCGATCAATCGTTTTATCGAGGCATGCGCAGCCTCGAGCGATGTCCCGTTGCCGGCCATGTACCCCCCGATCCATTGCAGCGTGTCCCGCGCCGTGGCGGCTTGGCCTGCGCCGCGCAGCAACACGCGCAAGGCGAGCACTCCTCCTTTACGGGCGGGATTAAAAGTGACAAAATGAATAATACCGATGATCGGTATCGTGTTTTACGATTAAGGATCGCCAGTGAATTTCGACATCGATTGTTTGCGGTCATTTCTGGTGGTCGCCGACACCATGAGCTTCTCGCGCGCCGCCGAGAGCGTCGGCCGCTCGCAGTCGACGGTCAGCCAGCAGATCGCCAAGCTTGAGGTCCAGGTCGGCAAGGGCCTGCTCGCGCGCCGCAAGGGCCGTGTGATCGAGTTGACCTCCGAGGGCGGCAAGCTCGTGCAGTACGCGCGGCGGATATTGCAGCTCAACGACGAGGCCTATGCCTCGATGTCCGACGACGTGCTCACGGGCTTTGTCCGCCTCGGCGTGCCGCTCGATTTCTTTGGGCGCGATTTCACCTCGTGGCTGGCGCGTTTCAAGGACAAGCACCCGATGGTGGGCCTGGAAGTCGAGGCCAACCAGTCCGAGAATCTGCAGAAGCGCAGCGCGCGCGGTGAATTCGATCTGGCATTCTTCAAGCAGGAGGCCGGCGCGAAGCTCGGGACCGTCGCGTTGCGCGAACAACTGGTGTGGGTCAGCGGTCCGAACTATTCACCGGACGCCGCAGCATCCGTGCCGCTCATTCTGTTTCCGGAGGGCTGCGCCTATCGCCGTTTCGCGGTCGCAGCGCTGAAGGATCACAGGCGGCCATGGCATCTCAGCTTCGTCAGCCCGAGTTTTGAATGCCTGAAGTCGGCGGCGGTGGAGGGCATGGGGATCACGGTGCTGGCGCGGGCGCTGGTCGCGCCGCCGCTGCGCGTGGTTCGTCACGGCCTGCGTCTGCCGCAATTGCCGTCCGTGGAACTGGTTTACTCCTACGGCCGGCGCAGCAACTCGCGGGTGGTCAGCGAACTCGCGCATTATCTCGCGGACAGCCTGACCAATGCCGGCAGCACGCCCGCGGCGCGGGTACCGTCCTGAATGCGCCGGCGCCTCCATCTCTGCGCGACGGCCTCGACGTTCACTTGACGTGCTCTCTCCGGCCAATCGTCGCATCGAGAAAATCGCGGAGCACGGCGATCGATTGGTCGGCGCTATTCGGCCGGCGCAGATAGCCCTGCAGCGGCTGGGATTTCGAAAGCGTGTATTCGAATTCGCCGACGGCCGCGAACGGCTCGGCGTGGGCTACGTGACATCCGGCCGCGCTTCCGCTCAAAAGGGCCGTGACGAAGGCACCGCTTTGCCGAGGTTCGTCGCGGGCACGTCTCGCTCGACGGTCCGCCGCGCCGGGACGTCTCTATATTATTATATACCGAGAATCTTCCGCGCGTTGGCCTTCAAGACCTTGGGCCGGATCTCGTCGCGGATCTCGAGCTTGGCGAAATCGGCAAGCCAGCGATCCGGCGTGATCACCGGCCAGTCGGACCCGAACAGCATCTTGTCCTGCAGGATCGAGTTGATGTAGCGCACCAGGATCGGCGGGAAATATTTCGGCGACCAGCCGGAGAGGTCGATATAGACGTTCGGCTTGTGGGTGGCGACCGACAGCGCCTCTTCCTGCCAGGGGAAGGAGGGGTGGGCGAGGATGATCTTCAAGTCCGGGAAATCTGCCGCGACGTCGTCCATGTACATCGGGTTGGAATATTTCAGCCGCATGCCCATGCCGCCGGGCATGCCGCTTCCAACGCCGGTTTGCCCGGTGTGAAACAGCGCGATTGCGCCGCCGTCGTTGATCGCTTCATAGAGCGGATAGGCCATGCGGTCGTTGGCATAGAAGCCCTGCATGGTCGGATGGAATTTGAAGCCGCGGACGCCGTATTCCTCGATCAGCTTCCTTGCCTCGCGCACGCCGAGCTTGCCCTTGTGCGGATCGATCGAGACGAAGGGGATCAGGACGTCGAGATTGTCGGAGGCGACTTCCAGCATCTCGTAATTGTTGTAGCGGCGGAAACCGGTTTCGCGTTCGGCATCGACGGGGAAGATCACGGCCGCGATCTTCTTGGAGCGGTAGTAGGCCGCGGTTTCCGGCACGGTCGGCGGATGCTTGTGCGGCGACTTGAAATAGTCGGCCATCTGCGCCTGGAAATCGTCATAGCCGTCGTCGCCATGCATGCCGCACGGTTCTTCGGCGTGGGTGTGGATGTCGATCGCCACGACGTCGTCGATGTCAGGCAGTTTCAGCTTGGGCATTTGGGGTTCCCGGCGGCTTGATTTTTCGCTTCGGTAAATTGATTATACTATATAACAAATTCCGCAAGGCGGCAGGAAAAGATCGAGAAAAGATCGCTTGAAAACAGGGAGTATCTCTCATGGCGCAGGCGGAGGCCTTCGAGACCGATTTCTGGAAAGACGCCAATCTGCGCAAGGCCTGGGATGACATCGTTCCGGGCGCGCCGCGCAAGACCATTCCCTATACGCTGACCAGAGAAGCGATCGAACTCTACTGCAAATCGGTCGGCGAGAATCATCCGATCTATTTCGACGAGGCTTATGCGAAAACCACCCGCTATGGCGGGCTGATCGCGCCGCCCTCGATCCATATCCTCCTGATGTTTTCCTGCACGCCGGCGGATGACTGGATGCGCTCGCCGGGGACGGTCAATGCCGGGCAATCCTGGAGCTACAACATTCCGGCGCGACCGAACGACGTCATCCGGCTCGAGGCCCGCGCGCTCGACAAGTTCATCAAGCGCGAGCGGTTGTTCGTGGTGCACGACAACGTCTTCTTCAACCAGCATGGCGACGTGATCTGTTCCGGCCGCGGCTGGACCATCCGGCCCGAGTGAAATTCAAGGGAAGACGGCGCCATGACAACCACGTTCGAAAATCTCAATGCCGGCGACACGATCGACGGACCGAAATTCGCGGTGTCGCGCGAATCCATCCGCCTGTTCTGCGACGCCTCGCTCGACTACAACCCGCTGCATCTCGACGACGACTACATGAAGGGCAATTTCGGCAAGACCAATTTCGGCGGCATCATCATGCACGGCATGAACAGTTTCGGGCTGATCTCGCGCATGCTGACCGACTGGGCCTATCCGGCCGGCGCCATCCATCGGCGGCTGGAAACCAGATGGGTCAAGCCGGTCCGGCCCGGCGATACCATCAGGCCCTCCGGGATCGTCAAATCCAGGCAGGTCACCAAAAACTCGCGCTGGGTCGTGATCGACGTCATGGTGCGCAACCAGAACGACGAGAAGGTCGCCACCGGCGAGGCCATGGTCGAGTTCCCGGTCTAGGTGCCGGATTTTCTACTGTGCATGGGGTTGTTTTCGCGTTTTTGTGCCCGCGCCCGCGGCAGGCCGCCCGTCGCGCGTTAAGGAGGGCCGGTTGACGCTGCATTCTGCAAAAAAAGGGCTGAAAAATCAGTCTCATGCTGCCCGAAATGCCGGATTGGCCGGTTTTCGCGCCGTTGATTGACATACGGCCCCGCGATGGCCTAGAAACCGCGCGTCCCGGGCGGTATGGCCGCTGGCGGGTTTAATCTCATTTTGGCAAAACTTCGGCCTGTCCACACGGCCTTTCAAAGCATCAGGATTGTCCCATGAAGGTCCGTAACTCGCTGAAATCGCTGCGCGGCCGCCACCGCAACAACCGTCTGGTCCGCCGCAAGGGCCGGGTTTACGTGATCAACAAGGTGCAGCGCCGCTTCAAGGCCCGTCAGGGCTGACGGCCGGCTTCTCAGCCCTCGGGTCTCCTCGTTTCACAGGTCTTTGACGACGTGCTGCTTTGCAGCGCGATGTTGCGCGTCTAGACTTGCGCTATGGCTTTGAGATTCCCGCAACCCCGTAACTGCCGGATCGCGATCCTCGTCACCGCCGGTGCGATCCTCGTCACCGCCGTGGCCTTGGCTGTGCCAACAACGGCATTCGCCGAGAACGACCCCCGGGTCATCCCGCCGCCGAAAGCACAAAAGAAGCTGCCGGAGCCGCCGAGCAAGCTGCCCAAGGTCGGCGCCGATCGCACGCGCGGCCTGGATTTCCTGTTCGGCGCGCTGAAGGCCGCGCCCGATGAGGCCAGCGCCAAGCATGTCGAGGCGCGGATCTGGGCGCAGTGGTTGCAGACCCCGAGCGATACCGCGGCGCTGTTGATGGTGCGCGCCAAGACGGCGATGGACGCCCAGAAGACCGACGTCGCGCTGAAGCTGCTGGATGCCGTGGTCAAGCTGCGCCCCGATTATATCGAGGGCTGGAACCGGCGTGCGACGCTCTATTATCTGAAGAACGACTACGCCCATTCGCTGGAAGACATCCAGCAGGTCCTGATCCGCGAGCCGCGCCATTTCGGCGCGCTGGCCGGGCTAGGCATGATCATGCAGGACATCGGCGACGAACGGCGCGCGCTGGAAGCGTTCCGCAAGGCGCTCGCCGTCAACCCGCACCTGGAAAGGGTCCCGGAACTGGTCAAGACGCTGACCGAAAAGGTCGAAGGCCGCGATATCTGATTGCACGCGGTTAACCGTGATTGCCGACAGGCGGGATGCTGCTGGTTCGATGCCAAGCTCGCCCGATCGACCCGTTAAGCGTCTGCCCGAAGGAGAATCCCCTCCCGCCGAAACGGCGGACAAGGGCAAGTCGGGTTAGTGCAGGACGTTGCTGCCGCGGGCCATGCCGTTAAGGCCCACTGCGGCATAGAACTCCGCCAGTTCAGCTTCCAGTTTCTCATTGACCAGCAGCAGCGCCTTTAGCGCGCCGCGCAGGTCGCCGTTACAGGTGGCCACGATCTGGTCGATGGCCGCTTCGCTTGCGTCGGAAATCATTTCCAGTCCTCCGATTGTACCCATAAACAAAATGTGTGGTTCCGGCCCGCGTTCCTGTGGATGTTGGGTACAAGTGCAGGTGTTGGCCACATCCCGATCAGACGCCCCGACACATGGCGAAAGTGCCAACGTCACTGTATAAAACCCCCGATGACGGCGTTATGACCCCGCTATCCACAGCTTTCGGGCGTTGTGGAAAAGTCTTCGAAACCCGCACCCGCAAAAACCGTATCTCGTTGGTGCAGAACATCATTCGGACATTTTCAATGGTGGCAGCGATTGTCGTGGCGGCACTGGCGATGCTGGCGCTGGCCACGCAGGCCGGGGTGTTCCTGACCCAGCGCGCCCATCCGGCCGAGGGCCGGATGGTCGAGGTTTCAGGCGCAACCCTTCACATCGTCGATATCGGCCCGCGTGACGCGGCCGGACCGCCGATCGTGATGCTGCATGGCGCGAGCGCCAATCTGGAAGTGCTGCGGCAACCCGTTGGCGCGCGGCTGGCGAAACATCATCGCGTGATTCTTATCGATCGCCCGGGCCACGGCTGGAGCACGCGCGCCCGCCTTGCGGACTCGACGCCCGAGATCCAGGGTCGGATGATTGAGGAGGCGCTCGCAAAACTCGGCATAGGCCAGGCGGTTTTCGTGGTGCATTCGTGGGCCGGCGCACTCGGCCTGCGGATCGCGCTGGATTATCCGCAGCGCGTGGCGGGCCTCGTCATGCTGGCGCCGGTGGCCTATCCATGGCCGGGTGGCGTCGGTCGCTACAACGACCTCGTCACGATGCCGGTGATCGGACCGTTGCTGGCCCATACGATCACGCTGCCGCTGGGGACTTTCCTCGCCGGGCGCGGGGCCCGCGGTGTGTTCCTGCCGCAGGCGATGCCGGACGGATTCCTGGCGAACACCGCGACATCGTTGATGCTGCGTCCGCGCGAGTTTCTTGCCAACGCCCGCGACCTGGTGACGCTAAAAGCCGCCGTCGCCGACCAGGCGCCGCGCTACGCCGCGATCAAGGCGCCGATCACCATTATCGCGGGCGACGTCGACAAGACGGTGTCGACCAACATCCATTCGCGGCCGCTGGCCGCAACCGCGCCCAACGCCAAATTGATCGTGCTGTCAGGCGTCGGTCACATGGTGCAGTACGCGGTGCCCGATCGCGTGGTCGCCGAGATCGAGGGCATGATCGGCGCAATGGCGCCGCGCACAGCGGCCGCGGCCAAATAAAATCGCTAATGCCGGCAGTCACTTACCTACTGTGCATGGGGTTGTTTTCGCGATTTTTGATTCCGGGCCCCGGCCGGCTTACTTGGTCTTGCCGTCCTTGTCGTATTGCGCGAGGAACGCCCAGAGGTCGTTCGCCTCCTTCTCGTTCTTGATGCCGGCGAATACCATCTTGGTGTTGGGGATCTTCGCCTTCGGGTCCTTGATGTAATCGAGGAACTGATCCTTGTTCCAGGTAATTCCGGAATTCTTGTTGGCTTCCGAATAGGAATACCCCTCCGCGGTGCCGGACTTGCGGCCGTCGAGCCCGTTCAACTCCGGGCCGACCTTGTTCTTGGCGCCTTCGCCGATCGCATGGCAGGCGAGGCACTTGTTGAACGAGGACTTGCCGGCGGCGGCGTCCTGCGCCTGCGCGCCCGATGCCGCGGCCATGGCGGCGATGACGATCAGGGCGCTCGAAGTCGGTTTGTTCATGGGGGGCTCTTCATCTATGGCGGACTGAGGTGAGGGGCTTGCTTTTTGGCACAGCGGGCTTGGAATGGACAAGCCACGAAAGCTTGACGCGGTTCCGGAAGTCAGGCGTTTTTGCGCCCTGTCAGGCCGTCTTCCGGACGTCCATTGGTTTTACGCAAGCCTACCCAAGCGCATCCAGACGTGCTTGATTTACCGCGACAAATCGATAACGCGCAGGGGCCCCGGAGGAAACGCATGGCCATCATGATGCCGGCTTCCGATCAGGCGGTTCTGGATCGACGCGACGCCATTGTAGCGGCCTTGCGCGCGATCGTGCCGGGCGAAGGTGTGATCGATTCGGCTGCCGAAATGATCCCCTATGAGTCCGACGGGCTGATGGCCTATCGCCAGCCGCCGATGGTCGTGGTGCTGCCTGATACGACCGAGCAGGTATCAAAAGTCCTGAAATATTGCTTCGAGCAGGGCATCAAGGTGGTGCCGCGCGGCTCCGGCACCTCGCTGTCGGGCGGTGCGCTGCCGCTGGCCGACGGCGTGCTGCTGGGGCTTGGCAAATTCAAGCGCATCCGCCAGATCGATTTCGACAATCGCGTGGTGGTGACTGAACCCGGCGTCACCAATCTCGCCATCAGCCAGGCGGTGGCGCATGCCGGATTTTACTACGCGCCCGATCCGTCGTCGCAGATCGCCTGCTCGATCGGCGGCAACGTCGCGGAAAATTCCGGCGGCGTGCATTGCCTGAAATACGGCATGACCACCAACAACGTGCTCGGCTGCGAAATCGTGCTGATGTCAGGCGAGGTTCTCCGCATCGGCGGCAAATCGGCCGAGAGTTCCGGCTACGATTTGATGGGGATCATCACCGGCTCCGAGGGGCTTTTGGGCGTGATCACCGAGATCACGGTGCGGATCCTGCAAAAGCCCGAAACCGCCCGCGCGCTGATGGTCGGCTTCGCCGAGGTCGAGGCCGCCGGCGAATGCGTGGCGCGGATCATCGGCGCCGGCATCATTCCGGGCGGCATGGAGATGATGGACAAGCCTGCGATCCACGCCGCCGAAGCCTTTGTCCATGCCGGTTATCCGCTCGACGTCGAGGCGCTCCTGATCATCGAACTCGATGGTCCCGGCGTCGAAGTCGACGAATTGATCGGCCGTGTCGAGGCCATCGCGAAGGGCTGCGGTTCGACCACGCTGCAGATTTCGACGTCTGAAGTCGAGCGCAATTTGTTCTGGGCCGGCCGCAAGGCGGCGTTTCCGGCGGTGGGCCGGATTTCGCCCGACTATCTCTGCATGGACGGCACCATTCCGCGCGGGGCGCTGCCCAAGGCGCTGGCGCGGATCCGCGACCTCTCGGCCAAATACGATCTGCGCGTCGCCAACGTGTTCCACGCCGGCGACGGCAATCTGCATCCGCTGATCCTGTACGATGCCAACCAGCCCGGCGAGATGGAGCGGGCCGAGGCGTTCGGCGCCGACATCCTGCGGGCCTGCGTCGAATTCGGCGGCGTGCTGACCGGCGAACATGGCGTCGGTATCGAGAAACGCGACCTGATGCCGGAGATGTTCTCGGAGATCGATCTCAACCAGCAGCAGCGGCTGAAATGCGCGTTCGACGCCCAGGGCCTGCTCAATCCCGGCAAGGTGTTTCCGACGCTGCATCGCTGCGCCGAGCTTGGCCGCGTGCATGTCCACGGCGGCAGACTAGCGTTTCCCGACCTTCCGCGATTTTGAGAAGTGCCCCGGCGGCGCCGGTGTCGAATTGTTGGCCGTTGGGAGAACTCAGTATTTCGCGACCACAGGACCGCCGAACCGGTAATTCACGCCTACGCGGGCAATGTGAAAATCATCTTTCGTGCTCGCGAACAGCGGCAATGGCACGGCGAACCGCGCGTCGAACCCAGTTGAATTTGAACGTCCGAGATCAACATAGAGATATTCAGCCTTGACGGACCAGTTTGACGTCAGCGCCCATTCCGCGCCGCCTCCAACAGTCCAGCCGACCTTCGTCGAGGTGTCAGAACTACCGATGCAAAGTCCGATGCTCGCGGCAACGCAGCCGGGAATGTTGTTCGCCAGGGTCGTCGTCAGACTGGCGTTTGTCTTCACTTGGCCGACGGCAAGACCGCCGGTGGCGTAAAGCAAGAATTGCGGAGCGGCGAGCACACCTATCCGCCCACGAAACGTTGCCAGCCAATCGAGCCTTTGTTCAGTGTGTACAAAGCGCGTAACGCCGACGAGGCCTGAAAAATCGCTCGTGCTTCGGATATCAGTGCCGGAAAAGTCCGCCACCAGCCCTGCCAGCCACTGTCCTTGTTGCCAATTGTAGCCGATCTGGCCGCCCCCGATCACGCCGGCGGGTTTGCTCGCAGCGGCGTTGGCCGAATCGAGCAGTGCGATGAAGTTGGGTCCGACAAGAGAGGGGTCGGAGGTCAGGTTGGTGTGATGATTCCCCCACCCATAACCGACATTTGCGCCGACATAAAATCCATTCCAATTGTAAACGGCAGCGATCGCCGCCGGAGCCTTGGTATAGGCCTTCACAGGCAGGTCGGCAGCAGACGCCACGCCCAGGCCGAAGATCGTGGTCGCGATCGCGGTGGAAACTGCAAAAGTTAAATTCCGCATGACTAAACCAACTCCGGTCATCTTAGTGTCACCCCTTAGTATACCGTTCCGGTTGGCGCCCGACCGTATCGCGTTGGGAGAACGGCTTAATTCCCGGCCGATCGTTGCAGAAACGACACAGCGGAGTTGGCTTTCTTCGCCGCCGGGGAGGCGTGGGATATCTTGCCAAACGGCTCTGCCGTGCCAAAGGATTGAAAGCGGTGCGAGGCCAGGCGGCATCGAGCGAAGAACAGTAAAGCCAGCAGCAGCGGCTGAAATGCGCGTTCGACGCCAGGGCCTGCTCAATCCCGGCAAGGTGTTTCCGACGCTGCAACGCTGCGCCGAGCTTGGCCGCGTGCATGTCCACGGCGGCAAGCTGGCGTTCCCGGACCTTCCTCGGTTCTGAGCGTGGGCCGCAGGCCGGCTCAGCCGAACGTGGTCTTCACGAGCTGCGTGTCCATGTATTCGCGGCTTTCGACGATCTTGCCACCTGCGAATTTGAAGACGAAGCAATAGGTGTTCTTGTAGCTGCGGCCATCCTTGGTCCGCGCCTCGCCTTGCGCCTCCGCCACGACGATATCGTTCTCCGCGGCGACATTCGTCACGTTCATCCGGATGCTACCGTCGAGAACTTCACGGATCGGGCCGAACAGGTTGTCGTTGATGTCCGTTCTGCCCTTGAAGGTCCGTCCGAAGCGGTGATCGCCAAACATGGTGATGCTGATGTCGTCGCTGAGAAGGTCCAGATAGGGTGCGGGATTTCCGGCAGCCATGGCTGCATAGGCATTCACGACCGCCTGCTTGTTGTCCGAGCTGTTCATGGGGTTTCCTTTCAGGGCTTCCGCGGGGTGTGTCTTTCGGATCTGGGTTGGATAGTTAAGTTCTAAGTTCAAACTTAGAATGTATCATCTAGGTATTTTTGTCAAACCCAGCTAGGACGGGTCATGGAACCTGAACGATTCAACTACGACCTCGAGAACTGCTCGATCAAACGGGCGCTCGACGTGCTGGGCGAGAAATGGACGCTGTTGGTGCTGCGCGAGGCCATTTACGGCGTCCGCAGGTTCGATGATTTTGCGCGCGCGCTGAAATGCGGCCGTGCAGTTCTGAGCGCCCGGCTCAAGACGCTGACTGACGCGGGCATCCTCAAACGCGTCGAGTATCGGGAGCGCGAACAGCGCGCGCGCGCCGAATACCATCTCGACGAAAAGGGTCTCGATCTCTTCACGACCATCTATGCGCTTTCGCAGTGGGGTGACCGATGGATGCCCCCGCCCGACGGGCCGGCGGCAAAGGTCACCGACCGCGGATCTGGGCGGCCGGTGAAGGTCGTCCTGACCAGCGATCCCAAGTCGAAATCGCTGTCGATGCGCGACCTGAAAATTGTGCCCGGGCCCGGCGCGAGGCGGATCAGGTGAAGGAGCGGGAGGAGGCGGCCCAGTGACGATGCCGGGGTTTGTTCCGCCGCACTTGTGTCGGCCAGCCACATCTTTAGAACAGGCGGTTCAGATGAGACGGGGCAGTTGGCGTGGATATCCTGAAGGTTCGTGACGCCAAAGATGTCGAGCAGGTGGTGCGGGCGGCGATCGCCAGCGAGCAGCCGCTCGAGATCGTCGGCCATGGCTCCAAACGCCTGGTCGGCCAGCCGATGGCGACCAATGCGGTGCTGGAACTGTCGGCGCTGAATGCGGTCACGGCCTATGAACCGAATGAACTGATCATCACGGTGCAGGCCGGCGCGCCGCTCGTCGATGTCCAGTCGCTGATCGATTCCAAAAACCAGCAATTCGCGTTCGAGCCGGTCGACCTTTCGGCGCTGCTCGGCGTCTCCGGCGCCGGCACCATCGGCGGCATGATCGGCGCCGGCCTGGCCGGCCCGCGCCGCATCAAGGCCGGTGGCGCCCGCGACCACCTTCTGGGCGCGCATGCGGTGTCCGGTTTCGGCGACAGCTTCAAGACCGGCGGGCGGGTGGTGAAGAATGTCACCGGCTACGATCTCTGCAAATTGTTGGCGGGCTCATGGGGCACGCTCGCGGTCATGACCGAAGTGACCCTGAAGGTGATGCCGAAGCCCGAAAGCGAACGTACGCTGGTCCTGCGCGGGCTCGACGATCCCACCGCCAATCGGGCGATGACGGCCGCACTCGGCTCGCCGTTCGACGTCTCAGGCGCGGCGCATCTGCCGAATTCCGCGTTTCGGCCCGCGGCCGGCGGTCTGGCCGGCCTCGGCGCGCCGGGGCAGGCCGTCACCCTGCTGCGGCTCGAAGGCACTGCGGCATCAGTCGCCGACCGCGCCAACTCGCTCGGCAAGTCGCTGACGCCTTTTGGCGCCGTGGAAGTCCTGCAGGATGCAATCTCGGCCGCGATCTGGAGTTCGGTCCGCGACGTCCAGCCGTTTGCGGCCCATGGCGCGCTGGGTGCGTGGCCGGTGTGGCGGATCGTCTGCCCGCCGGCCTCGGGCGGCGCACTCGGCGAGGCCTTGGCCCGCGATACCGGGGGTGACGTGATCTATGATTGGGGCGGCGGGCTGATCTGGGTGGCACTGCCGCCCAAGGCGGATGTACAGGCGACGCTGGTGCGCCAGCGTGTCGAGGCCGCCGGCGGTCATGCCATGCTGGTCCGGGCATCCGAACTGGTCCGGCGCAATGTCGATGTGTTCCATCCGCAATCCGGCGGCCTCGCCGCACTGAGCGAGCGGGTGCGCCAGAGCTTCGATCCCAAAAACATCCTCAACCGGGGCCGCTTGCTGCGGGCGGTCGCGACATGAAAACCGAATTCAGCCTCACCCAACTGGCCGATCCCGATATCGCCGAAGCCGACAAGATCCTGCGTGCCTGCGTGCACTGCGGCTTCTGCACTGCGACCTGTCCGACCTATGTGCTGCTCGGCGACGAACTCGATAGCCCGCGCGGCCGGATCTACCTCATCAAGGAGATGCTGGAAAAGGACCGCCCGCCGACGGCCGGGGTGGTCAAGCATATCGACCGCTGCCTCTCTTGCCTGGCCTGCATGACGACGTGCCCGTCGGGTGTGAACTACATGCATTTGGTCGATCAGGCGCGGGTCAGGATCGAACGCGACTATTCGAGGCCGCTGGCGGAACGCGCCTTGCGCGCGGTGCTGGCCCTGGTGCTGCCGCGGCCCGGATTGTTCCGCGCCAGCATGATCATGGCGCGGCTCGGCCGGCCGTTCGCGGCCTTGTTGCCGACGCCGAAGACAACCGCGACCCCCTCCCTGCTGCGGAGGATCAAGGCGATGCTGGCGCTGGCACCCGACCGCTTGCCAGCGCCGGGACCTGCGGCGGGCAGCGTTTTTCCGGCGGTCGGGATGCGGCGCGGGCGGGTCGCGCTGCTGCAGGGCTGTGCCCAGCAGGTGCTGGCGCCGCGCATCAACCAGGCCGCCATCAATCTCCTGACGCGCCACGGCGTCGAGGTGGTGCTGGTCAAGGACGAACAATGCTGCGGCGCGCTAACTCATCACCTCGGGCGCGACGGCGACGCGCTGGCGCGCGCCCGCGCCAATATCACCGTGTGGCAAAGGGAAGCGGAACAAGGCGGCCTCGACGCCATCCTGGTGACGACGTCAGGCTGCGGCACGGTCATCAAGGACTACGGGTTCATGCTGCGCGAGGACCATGAATTCGCCGGCCCCGCAGCGCGAATATCCGCGCTGGCAAAGGATATCACCGAATATCTCACAGGCTTCGATCTCGTTACATCGAGCCGGCAAGGCGATGTCACGATCGCTTATCACTCCGCTTGTTCGCTGCAGCACGGACAGAAAATCACGCACGCGCCGAAAGATTTGCTTTCCAAGAATGGATTCGTGGTGAAAGATGTACCCGAGAGCCATTTGTGTTGCGGTTCGGCGGGGACCTACAACATTCTCCAGCCCGACATTGCGAGCAGATTGCGCGATCGCAAGATCGCCAATATTGCGACAGTCAAACCGGACATGATCGCTGCAGGCAATATTGGGTGCATGGTGCAGATTGCTGGCGGTACATCAGTTCCTGTGGTGCACACGATTGAGCTTCTCGATTGGGCGACAGGAGGTCCGAGGCCTGGATTGGCAGGCTCAGGACTGGATTGATCGATCGGCTAAGGGGAACTATCGGCTAGGCGAACTATTCCGGCTGACACGGACCAGCGGCAACAGGAGGACCACGATGGCTAAAGCGAAGAAGAGCAAGAAAAGCAAGAAGGCCAAAAAGGCCAAAAAGGCAGTAGCGGCGAAGAAGAAGTCCGCGAAGAAGTCGTCGAAGAAGGCCGCCAGGAAATCGGCGAAGAAGGCGAAAAAAGCTGCCAAGAAATCGGCGAAGAAGAGCGTAAAGAAATCGGCCAGGAAGGCGGCACCGAAGAAGGCGGCCAAGAAGAGTGCGCCAAAGAAGAAGGCCGCCGCCAAGCCTGCCGCCGCCAAGCCCGCCGCATCCAAGCCGGCGGCCCCGATGGCGGCCCCGGCGCCCGAACCCGTGCCCGCACCGGCGCCTGCGTCGAGCTGGGCCACACCGAGTTCGGAGCCGTCCACCCCGTCCTGGGGTTCCAGTTCGTCCGACGGAGGCGATCAACGCTAACGAGCCGGACGCGTCGTCCGCTGAAGACGATCTTCGACAGGCCGCAGCGATCTCCGCTGCGGCCTTTTTCATGAAGCGCCTTCCGGAGGGTTCAAGGTCCGGATCTTTTACCGGGAGGATTGATTTGACCGCGCTCTCGCAGGAATGGCGTTCGAATGTTGCTTTCCGGGTGATGTCGTCCTGCCGACGCAAGTCCTGGATTGTTGTGGGAATGCAACACCCGTCGACAACATTTTTTGAAAACTTCAGAACGCCTAAAAAGGCAGCAGATGATTGACTTTTTTGCTTCACGGCCATGGTCGCCCGTACCAGATTGCAGCCAAGGTAATGGATTTGGTCGCAGTCGGTTATCGCTTGCCCTGGGGGGCCACCGGAACGGGACTGTCCAAGAAGGTGATGGGGATCGTCATGAAGAAACTGGCTTTGTTGGCAACGGCGCTGGCAATGGTATCGGGTTCGGCTCTCGCTGCGGATATGGCCACGAAGGCCGTCAAGGCGCCGCCGCCGGCTCCGTTCGATCCCTGGGATGTCGCATTCGGCAGCGCGATCATGAACGACTACATTTTCCGCGGTGTCACCCAGTCCAACCACAAGCCCTCGGTCGCCGCCTATTTCGAGCCGCGCTACAACGTCACCAAGGACGTGCAGCTCTACGCCGGTATGTCTGCCGAGAGCATCTCATTCCCGAACCGTGCCGCGGCTGAGGTCGACTTCTACGCCGGTATCCGCCCGACCGTCGGCATGTTCGCGTTCGACTTCGGTGCCTGGGGCTATCTGTATCCGGGTGGACAGTGCTTCGGCGCGCAGGGCACGGTACCTGCGCCGACCAACAACTGCGCATCCTTCGGCCAAGGCACCGACTTCGGCGTGCCCGGTATTGGCGGCCTGCCGATCAACGGCAACTTCGCCAAGAAGAACGCCAGCTTCTATGAAGTCTACGCCAAGGTGAACGTCACCATCAACGACCAGTTCGCGGTCGGCCTCAACGAGTACTATTCGCCGAACTTCCTGAACCTCGGCACCTGGGGCAACTATGCTTCGATCACCGGCAAGTGGACCGCGCCATCGACCACCTTCGGCTCCAGCGGTGTCGGCATGTACATCTCCGGCGAGTTCGGCCGGCAGTGGCTCGGGACCTCGGATGCATTCTACGGCACCACGGTTGCAAGCGCGTTCGGCGGCCCGTTCCCGGGCGGCATCCAGGAACCCAGCTACAACACCTGGAATATCGGCATCGGATTCACCTACAAGGTGTTCACGCTGGACCTGCGCTACTCCGACACCAACCTCTCCAAGGGTAATTGCAACGCCTTCACCAGCGACTACAGCACCACGAGCTTCAGCCCTGGCTTCGTGACGGCCATCAACCCCGGCAATGGCGTGACGGCGCCTGGATCGAACTGGTGCGGCGCGGCGGGTATCGTCAAGCTGTCGGCTGACCTGACCGCGGTCACCAACCTGAAGTGAAGTAAGCTCTTCTCGTCGAACAGCTTCCTTTCGAAAGTCGCGGGGGCGGCAGAGCAACTGCCGTCCCTTGGCGTTAGACCGGCGCCGGTTTGGCGATTGCCGCATCCTGCACCGTGAACCGGTCGCCGTCGCGGACCATGGCGACATGGCGCTGATGGAAGGCCTCCAGCGTCGAACGGTGGCCGATCGAGACGATGGTGGTTTCCGGCAGTTTTTCCGCAAGCAGGCGATACAACGCGGCCTCCGATGGTTCGTCGAGCGAAGCGGTCGCTTCATCGAGGAACAGGTATTTCGGCGCGTGCAACAGCGCACGCGCCAGCCCCAGACGCTGCTGCTCGCCGAGCGAGAGCATCCGGTTCCAGTGGGCTTCCTCTTCCAGCCGGGTGCCGAGCTGCGGCAAGCCCACCAAAGTGAGCGCTTCCCGGACCCGGTCTGGACCGAACGTCTCGGTTTCGCCGGGATAGGCGATTGCCCCGTGCAGGGATCCGATCGGGAAATATGGCCGCTGCGGCAACATCATCAGCGATGCGCCGGCTGGAACGGCGATCTTGCCGGTTCCGAACGGCCAGATGCCGGCGATGGCGCGGAACAAGGTCGACTTGCCGGAGCCCGACGGGCCGGTCAGCAGCGTGCGCTCGCCACCGCGTAGGCTTAACCCGTTCGCCGAGACCAGCGGGGTGCCGTTGGGCAAGGCCACCGTAAGCTGGCGCAGGTCGATCGCCTTGCCGCCGACGGATGAAACCACGCCGATCGAGTCGCTCGAGGTCGCCAGCGTCGTGGCACTCGCGATCGACGTCTCAAACCCGTCGAGACGGGCAACGATGGCGCGCCAGTCCGCGAGCGTGCGGTAGATCGTCACGAAGATCGACAGCGCCTTCTGCACGCTGCCGAAGGCGGATGCCGTTTGCGTCAGGCCGCCGAGCTGGATCTTGTCGGCGAAGAATGCCGGAGCCACCAGGATATAGGGAAACACCACGGCGGCTTGCGCATAGCTTGAGGTGAACGCGGTCAGCCGCTTGGTTCGGCTCATGATGCCGTACCAGTTTTCCACGACGTAATTGAAACGCTCCCAAAGCCGCCGGCGCTCGGCGCTCTCGCCCTGCAGCAACGCGATCTGCTCGGCGTTTTCCCGCGCCCGAACCAGGTTGAAGCGGAAATCCGCCTCGAAACGCTGCTGCTTGAAATCAAGCTGCACCAGCGGC
>Ga0310811_10001663_pt1 | contig 27723 bp, 21 predicted proteins | sample YCmetagenome_FD_207642 | JGI IMG/M metagenome (GOLD analysis project Ga0310811, IMG submission 207642) | Soil microbial communities from experimental microcosm in Duke University, North Carolina, United States - YC | ecosystem: Engineered > Artificial ecosystem > Soil microcosm > Unclassified ... | reverse complement strand
CCGGCGGCTCGGCCGGCATCTCGAGGCAGTTGCCTTTCACGTCGAACAGCCAGCCGTGATAGAGGCAGCGCAGCCCGCCGTCCTCGATGCGGCCGAACGAGAGATCGGTGCAGCGGTGCGGGCAGCCACGCTGGATCAGCCCGAGCTTGCCGAACTCGTCGCGGAACAGGACAAGGTCCTCGCTCATGATGCGGACCGGCACGGGACGGCCGCCGTGCGGCACCTCCTCGGCGACCGCGATCGGGTGCCAGTACTGGCGCATCCACTCGCCGCCGGGCGTCCCCGGCCCCGTGCGCGTCAGAAGTTCGTTCTCTTCCCGGGTCGTCATCGGCGGTCTCCCTGTCAGCGCGTCACAAATTTCGAGACGGTTTCTTAGTTTATAACCTAGAAGGCGCCTCACAGTCCGTCAAATACGACAAAATTATGCTGTATTGACAATGAGATATCAGATTTCGACAATGACTATCGATTTCTGAACTCGGCGGCGTGACTTAGCGCAGCTGATTCCGAGGCAATGCTCCGCCCAGTCGCCAGGCCGGTCGCCAGGATTGTCGTCCGGACGTCGGGTCCCGTAGCTTGGGCCCGCGACGCCGGATCGGGCGGAGCCAATAACAAGAAAAGCGCCGCGCAATGTTGCCGGCGTCTCAGGGAGCGCGTGCGTGGCGATCAAGAGTGAGAGTCTGTTTCCGACCCCGTCGGCGGCGACGCCCCGGCTTGGCCCGCTGGCGTGCTGGGTCGTGCTCGCGGCGATGGCGCTGATCGTCCTTTATCCTGTCTCGCTCCTGATCTATTCGAGCTTCCTGGTGAAGGGCGCCGGCGACACCACCGCGCTCGGCCTCGACCACTGGCTCACCGCCTGGGGCCAGTCGGGCATCCTCGAATCGGTGATCAATACGCTGCGTCGCGTCGCCGCGACCGAGATCATCGCCTTTCCGGCCGCGGTGCTGCTCGCCTGGCTCGTGACCCGCACCGATATCCCCGGCAAGAAGCTGATCGACGCATTCTGCTGGGGCGCCTTCTTCCTGCCGGCCCTACCCGTCCTGATGGGCTGGATCCTGCTGTTCGACGCCCAGTACGGCCTCGTCAACCAGGCGCTGGTGTGGGCGTTCTCGCTCGATGCCCCGCCGTTCAACATCTACTCGTTCTGGGGAATCATCTTCGCGCATCTTGCCGCGCGGGCGGTCGCCGCCAAGTACATCTTCTTGTCACCCGCGTTCCGAAACCTCGACAGCGCCATGGAGGAAGCCTCGCGCATCTCCGGCGCCGGCCCCGTGCAGACGCTGTGGCGGATCGTCGTTCCGGTGCTGATGCCGGCGTTCCTGATCACGCTGTGCATCTCGCTGATCCACTCGTTCGAGTCGTTCGAGATCGAGCTGATCCTGGGTCCGCCGACCAGCTTCTACGTGTTCTCGACCAAGATCTACCAGCTCGTGAACGAGGACCCGCCGATGTTCGGCGCGGCGACCGTTCTCGGCCTCTCGATCCTCGTCGCCATGCTGCCGCTGATCTTCTGGCAGCAGTATCTGGCGCAAACCCGGAGCTTCGTCACCGTCACCAGTCGCTTCCAGTCGAACGTGCTGCGGCTACGCCGCTGGCGCTGGCCCCTGTTCGCCGTGACGATCGCCTTCGGCTGCGTCGTCACGGTGATCCCGGTGATGGCGCTGCTGCTCGGCACCTTCATGAGCCTGTTCGGCTACTTCAATATCGCCAACCCGTGGACGCTCGACCACTGGATCGACGTGCTGGGCGACCCGCCGCTCCTCCACGCGATCGGCAACACCCTGATCATGGGCGGAAGTGCCGCGCTGATCGGCGTGCTGTGGTACTCGCTGGTCGCCTACATCTCGGTGCGGACCAAGTTCCGCGCCCGCGGCCTGCTCGATCTGCTGTCGTGGCTGCCGGCGAGCCTGCCCGGGATCATCCTCGGCCTGGCGCTCCTCTGGATGTTCCTCAACGTGCCGCTGTTCCATCCGATCTACGGAACAATCGGCGTGCTCGTGGTCGCCTGCATCCTGGGCAGCATCTCGACCGGCACCCAGCTCATCAAGAGCAACATGGTTCAGCTCGGCCGCGACCTCGAGGAGGCGTCGTTCGTCACCGGTGCGTCGTGGCTTTACACGTTCCGGCGCATCATCCTGCCGCTGCTCGGTCCGGTGCTGGTGTCGGTGGCGCTGCTGACGTTCGTCGCCGCGGCACGCAACGTCTCCGGCATCGCCATGCTGATCACCGGCGACAACCGGCCGCTCGCCATGCTCCAGGTCGACTACATGGTGGATGGCCGCTTCGAGGCGGCGGCCGTCGCCGGCGTGCTGATCGTGGCGCTGACCACCGGCGTCGCGCTCGCCGCGCGCGCCGTCGGCAAGCGTTTGGGGTTCACCGGGCTGTCGAGCTGACCGGCTCTGAGAGAGTGGCGTTCCGCGCATATGCCGGGCCGGTGATCGCTGCGCGGGCGCTGCCCAGGCCCCGCGTTGACTCCGCTCACCGGCGCGACGAGAATTAATGAAATCACACACGGAGGGGACGATGGCGAAGGCAAGCGAGTTCGAGGACCACTGCTGGAAGGACGTGTTCAGCGAAGAGCTGCTCGCGATCTCGCGCCGCTACGCCCGCGACACCTACGTCGGCGACCACCCCGGCCTGATGCTGGTCGACCTCTACAAGTTCGTCTACGACGGCGGAGACCGCCCGGTCGCCGAGCTGGAGAAGGAGGGGCAGTTCTCCGGCTCCTGCGGCGAGAACGCCTGGAAGGCGATCGAGCCGACCAAGAAGCTGATCGCCGCCGCGCGCGGCGCCAGCATTCCGATCATCTACATCACCCGCCATCTCGACACCGGCGGCATCATCTCGACCAAGAGCGGCAAGCGCCGGACGCGCGGCCCCAATGCCTACGACATCTGGCCGGACTTCACGCCGCAGCCGGGCGACACCATCATCTACAAGGAACGCGCCAGCGCCTTCTACGGCACGCCGATGATCGCGCGCCTCAACAAGCTCGGCGTCCGCAGCCTGATCGTGTGCGGCGAGAGCACCAGCGGCTGCGTCCGCAACACGGTGCAGGACGCCTACATGAACGGCTATCAGGTGTCGCTGGTCGAGGAGTGCACCTACGACCGCAACATCCTGTCGCACAAGGTCAACCTGTTCGACATGCATCACAAGTACGCTGACGTGATGCACGTGCAGGAAGTCGTCGAGCACCTCGACAAGCTCGCCGACACCAACGGGCTGGCCAGGGCAAGCTGATGGACACCGGCGACGGGCGCCCCCGGGTTCCCGCATTCGCGTGACGGACAGGGCGATGGCCGCGGACCGCGGCCGTCGCCCTCATGTTTTTTGGGTGTTTTCGGCGGGAATGTTTACGGCACGACGCATGCCGCGCATGAGCCGATCACGGAGAGAACGGGAATCATGATTCGCGCGTTGATCATCGCAGCCTTCGCACTCGCGGCGGCCTCCTTCCATGCGGTATCGCCCGCCGCGGCCGATGCCTTCTATGCCGGCAAGACCCTGACGGTCGTCACCAGCACCGGCGCCGGCGGCACCTACGATCTCACCGCGCGCCTGCTGGCGCGGCACCTGCCGCGCTATCTCGACGGTACGCCCACCATGGTCGTTCAGAACATGCCGGGCGGAGGCCACGTCCTCGCCTCGAACTACATGTACAACGTCGCGCCGAAGGACGGCACGACCATCGCGACCGTCAACAACATCATTCCGCTGCACCAGGTCGTCTCCGGCGTCGGCGTCCGCTTCGACGCCGCCAAATTCAGCTGGATCGGCTCGACCGGACCGAAGAACTCGGTCGCCTACGTTCTGACGTCGAGCGGGATCAAAACCATCGATGACGCGACGAAGAAGTCGGCGATCCTCGGCGCCTCGGGCGCGGGATCGAGCACCATCGTCTACGCCAATCTGATGAACAACCTGGTCGGGACGAAGTTCAAGCTCGTCACCGGCTACAAGAGCGTCTCCGAGATCGACATCGCGCTGATGCGCGGCGAGATAGAGGCCAGCACCGGCAGCTACATGAGCATCCTGGTCGACCACCCCGACTGGATATCCCAGAAGAAGGTCGTGTTCATCTCGCAGATGGGTGCCGAGCGCGACAAGGGTCTTGCCGACGTGCCGCTGCTGACGGAACTCGCCAGGAGCGACGCAGACCGCCAGGTGATGAAACTGTTTTCATCGCCGCTGGTGCTGGGCTGCCCGTTCCTGGCACCACCCGACATTCCGGCCGAGCGTCTCGCGATGCTCCGTCAGGCGCTCAGCGCGACCTTCCGCGACAAGGAATTCCAGGCGGAGACCACCAAGGCCGGATTCGTGGTCGATAACCCGATGGACGGTGGGACGCTGGCGAAGGTCGTCGCCGACATGATCGGCACGCCGCCGGACGTCGTCGCCAAGGCGAAAGCGGCGACCGCGGATTCGAAGAAGTCGAACTGAGCCCGGGCTACGGCGTTCCTGGGCCGAGGGTCGGCCCGAGCGTCGACGCTGGACGGTCGAACGCAGGACGCAGCACGCGACGACCGAACGCGCGCCGGACGGCCGACATCGTCGTGGTCAGCCGACTGGGACGACGCCCCATCACCTCGAATTGGATGGGATGGACGACACGACGCGGCCACTGCGGACCGGCGGCAATCGCCTGCAACCTCGGGTATCGCCCGAGCTGATCCTTGCGGACGTAGAGCAGCGTGTTCTGGCGATACCACCACTCCACGCTGGTGTCTTCCCAGACCACAGGCCGGATCGCATCGACCGCGACGAAGCCGCGCGCGGCGAACAGCGCTTCCCAATAGTCAGGCCACTGCTCGTTGATGTGCTCGGTGCCGCCCTGGTTCGGGATCGCGGCGGAGAACAGCACGACCGGCGCGAGCTGCGTCAGCGTGGCGACGAAGCTCTCCGCGCGTGAGGCGGGTAAATGCTCGGCGACCTCGAGCGACACGGCGAGATCGAACGTGCGCTCGATCGTCACCGTGTTGCGCAGGTCAGCGGGATAGAACGATGTCCGCGGGATCTTCAGGTAGTCCGACGGCACGTAGTCGCCGTCGACTCCGAGCACGTCGGACACGCCGTTGTTCATGAACACGCAGAGCCAGGTCCCGGTGCCGCAACCTATGTCGCACACGGTTCTGGCCGGAACATGCTCGAGCACCATCGGCACGATCACCGATGCCGATCGGAACGATCCGGTCATCTGGTCGTCATAGAATCCGCGATCGTAGGGCGCCATCGTTCATCTATGTCCACACTGTGAGCAGCCTCTCGCAACCGCCCAACCGTAGCCGTTGGCGGCCGCAGGTCGTGGGACAATTATGGGGAATTCGTGACATACGAAGCCGCGCGATTTGACCCGTGCGAATCCCCGCGATGCGAACTCCCGGAGACAATCCCGGGATTAACGCCGAGCTTCGCCCGAAGCCTGCATCGGGATTGTCAGCGTTCTGTCACGCCGCTCTGCAGCTCGCGTCCACAACAGCGTCGACTCCTGGGAAGCCTGGCCGTCGTGAACGCTCGGCAATGGCGAGCTTGGCCGCCGACCCGAATTCGGCGCGACCCATGCGGTGAACAGCGACGCGCTCACTCCGCCTTCGCACCCTTCGTACCCGACTTCTCTTCGATGCCGGTCTTGGCGAGGAACGCGGCCTTCACCTTCTCGCGCACCGAGAGCGGCGCATTGATCAGGTCGGAGACGAGTTGCTGCGTCTCCTCGCCGGTCATCGGCGAGATCTCGGCGCGCTGCTTCTGGGCGTCGGCGGCGAACTCGGGATCGGCGACCGCCTTGTCGAACGCGCGCCGCAACGCCGTAACCCGGTCCTTCGGCACGTCGGGAGTGGTCGCGATCGGGCGTCCGATCACCACCGCGCGCGAGAAGAAGTCGAGGATCTGCCGCTGCTCGTCGGTTTTCGCGTACTCGAGCAGCAGCGGCACATCGGGCATCGCCTTGTCGCGCTTGAGACCGATCTGCACCAGGATGTTGATCTTCTTCTCCGAGATGTACTGCGGCGTCACCGACGCGGTTGTGACATAGGACTCGGTGCCGCGCCCCTCGACCTCGCCGCGCTCCATCGCCAGGTTGGGCTCGAGCCCCTCCTGGTAGACGATGATCTTGAACCTGGTGCCGAGCACCGCGTTGAGCGCCGACGGAATCATCGACGAGAACGAGCCCGCGCCGGCCGCGGCGATGATGGTCTGACGCTTCATCGCATCGTCGAGGGTCTTGGTCGGCGAGGTGTGCCAGGTCACCATGATCTGGTTGGAATCGGAGAGGTTGCCGACCCAGTTGAACGCGGTGAGGTCGGCCTTGAACGACGGGTTGAGGCCGGTCGCCTGATCCATCGGCAGGCCGACGCTGACGATGGTCAGCACCGTGCCGTCGCGCGGCGCCTGGAACGCCACATTGTTGGCGGCGATGATGCCGCCGGCGCCGGGCATATTGGTGTTGATCACCGACGGATTGCCGGGGATGTACTTCATCATGTGCTTGGTCAGGAGGCGCGCGTAGGTGTCGTAGCCGGCACCCGGACCCGAGCGGATCACCATCCGTATCGTCTTGCCCTTGTAGAAGTCGGCGACGTCGTCGGCTCTGGCCGGCGAGGGTGCGCCCAGACCGAGGGCAAGCGAAACGAGCAGGCACGCGCACGCGACCATTCGCGACATGGACGACCTCCCAAGCAGCCTCGCCCGCCTTTGCTTTTTATCGCGAGCTTCCCGCAGCGAGACTAGCACGCCGGATGCGCCCCGGCGCGAGACGATCAGTCGGGCTGGGGATCACTCGGCGTACGGCGTCGCGGTTGCGCGCCCCGCGCCGTCGATCCATACCGACTCCGAGGCGAACGGCTTGCCGTCGAGGCGGTCGCGCAGCCAGTCGGCCACGACCACGGTCTTCTCCTCGCCGTTCTGGGCGGCGCTCGAGTCGCGGATGCCATGGCCCGCGCCGTCGTAGACCACCAGCCGCTTCGGCGCGCGGATCAGCCCGAACAGCTCCCGCGTGGCAGCGATCGGCGACAGCGCGTCCTCGGCGCCGGCGACAATCATGTAGGGCGCGACGATGTTCGGCGCGATCGGCCGCAGATCGAAGCCCGTCGCCATGCGGTCGAATTCCGTCTCTTCCTCGTGCCCCGACATAAACATCAGCCGCTGCTTGTAGGAGGCCGGCGCATGGTGGAGCAGCGTGTAGGCCATCGGCTCCTGGCAGATACCGGCGGCGGCGAACGCCTTGATCCGGCTCCCGAGCCGCGCCGAGGCAACCGTGCCGAAGTAGCTGCCGAACGAGTTGCCGCGGATGGCGATTCGCTCGGGATCGACGGCGGGATGTCTCGCAATCGTATCGACGGCGGCGGCGGCCGCGTCGCCGTGATTGTCCGGCGTGACGAAGAGCCCACGCGCGATCGCTTCGCCCTGCCCCGGCCCGTCGTAGGCGAACACCGCCATGCCGCGCGCGAGGCAGCGGTCGCCGTAGATCGCGACCTGGGTCTCCTTGTTGGTATCGAGGCCGCCGATGGCGATGACCAGCGGAAAGCGCTCGCCGACTGCGGGCACGTGCGGCAGGTGCAGATAGCCGGGCAGCGACTTGCCGCCGAACGGGATCTCGATCCGTTCGATCGGCCGGTCCATGAGGCGGACGAACCGGCCGTAGGTCCGGTTCATCGCCTCCTCATAGGCGGTGTAGTCGTCGTTGATCTCGAACAGCGGCCACTGCGCCGCCGACCACAGCAGCGAGGCGATGATGTAGCTCTCGCGCGCCGACACCGGGCGATCCTGCTGTTCGAACGCGGCCGCCCTGGCCTCGCGCTTGCGCGCCTGGGCCGCGAGCTCGCGGTGCATGTCGTCGAACTTCTTGATCCGCCGCGCCACCGACTGGAAATCGCCGATCGAATCGACGCCGCCGGCGGTCGCCTTGGACGCGAGCTCGACGCCCGAGGCGCGCAGGGTCGCGTCCGTCAGCCAGCGCTGCTCCGCCCAGCGGCGGACGCGGCGATCGACCTTGATGCTGGTCATCGCACGCGCCTCACGGGCGGGTGACCTCGGCCATCACCTGCGAGGCCCTGGCCACCAGCTTGGGGTCGGTCGCGTACATCTCGGCGAGGAACGCATCGATCTGCTCGCCGGTGACGAGCTGGATGTCGATACGGGCCTGCTCGGCCTCGGCGCGGAGCCCCTCGTCCTTGAGGCTGGCGGCGAACGCGTTCCGCAACGCCGCGGCGCGGTCCTGCGGGATCTTCGGCGGCGCCGCAAACGGACGCGCCATGAACGGATAGCCGAAGATCAGCTTCAGCAGGTGCTTGTCGTCCTCGTTCTTGGCGTAGTCGAGGAAGAAGGGCACGTTCTTCACCTCGTTGCGCGGCTCATAGCCGACCTGGGTCAGGAAGCGGACCGTCCCGTCGGTGATCCACTCGGGGTTCATGCCGCGCACGCTTTCGAGGCCGACGTTGCACCAGCCCTGGACCTCGCCGCGCTGAACCGCAAGCTTGACCGCGGCGGTGCCGGCGTAGCCCTTGATGACCTTGAACTTGGTGCCGAGCACACGGTTGAGCAGCATCGGCACGTTGGCCATCTGGATGCCGGCGGCGCCCACCAGCATCTCGCTCTGGAACACCTGGTCGAACGACTTGAACGGCGATGCGCCCCAGGCGATGCAGTAGATGACGTCAGAACTGGCGCTGCCGAGCCAGGTGAACTCGCGGGCGACGAATTTCGCCGTCGGCGCGCCCATCAACGGTGCGATCACCATGTCGGACGAGAACAGGCCGAACTCGGAACCGTCGCGCGGCGACACGTTGAACACGTGATTGGTCGCGATCATGCTGCCGGCGCCCGGCATGTTGCGGATGATGATGTGCGGCTCACCGGGGATGTACTTGGGCAGATAGCGCGCGACCAGCCGGGCGTAAATGTCGAAGCCGCCGCCGGGATTGAAGCCCGAGATCAGATTGACCTGCCGGTCGCGGTAGAAGTCCGACACCGGGTCGGCCGCAGCCGGAACCCCTGGCAACGCCAGCAGCACCGCCGCCATCAAGCCCCGCAACAGTCCGCGCGCCGTCATTGGTCCCCCGTGGTCTGTCAGTGCAGCGAGTTGCCCTGCACCCTGGCGACCGCGCCCTCAACCGCCGTGCCCTTGAAGAAGTCGGGATTGAGCGATCCGACCAGGCTGACGATGTTGGTGAAGGTGAGGTCGCGGAAGTCGTCCTCGGTCAACAGGCCATGCTCGACCGACTCGTAGGCCTCGGCCAGCACGTCGTTCATCTCCTGGACGTCCCAGTGGCCGATATCGGAGCTGAACGTCGCCTTGAGGCGCGCGCCCATGCGGTTGATCTTGATGTCGAAAGCGCCGTGATTCATGCGATCGTCGGCCTCGCAGCCGAAGTGGAAGAACGGCACGAACAGGTCGCGGACGTCCTCCTTGCGGCTGATCTTGCACGCCGCGAAGTCGTCGAGGTTGTTCGGATCCTCCTCGGGGATGCCGAGGATGCCGTGCTCGCGGATGTGCTCGACGTGCCTGGCGAACACCTCGCCGCCGTACTCGCCAAGCAGCGCCGCCAGCGCCTTGCGGTCGATCCGCGCCGGATCGAGGTTCTCGCGCAAGGCTTTGTAGCTGCGCTTCTCCCAGTGCTCGAACAGGTCGTTGTAGAGACCGCACGCCCAGTTGACGCCGCCCTCCATGAAGCCGAAGCGGAGCGTCGGGAAGCGCCGCGTCACGCCGCCCATGAACAGGCCGCGGCAGAACGCCTCGCCCGACGAGGCGAAGTGTCCGAGGTGGTTGAACACGAAGTTCCTGGTGTCGGCGCGACTGCCCCAGATGCCCGAGGTGTGGGTCATCGGTGCCACCTTGAGCTCGACGCACTTCGCCCAGAACGGATCGTAGTTGTAGGGGCTGCCGACCGACAGATTGTCGATCCAGGTGGTGTAGCGCGCGAGCTGCGGCGCCTCGCGGGCGACGATCGGCACCGGGCGGCGCACCACGCCCGCCACCATGATCGCCTTGGAACCCAGCACCTTCACCGCGTACTCGAGCTCCTCGATCGCCTCCTCGGGCGTGTGCATCGGGATCACCGCCGCCGGCGTCATGCGGGCCTCGTGGCCGCGGAACATCTCGGCGCGCATGGTGTTGAGCGCCCGGCAGCCCGCGCGCCGCACCTCGGCGTCGGGGAAGCGGTTCAGATGCAGCGCCGAGGTGTGGAGGATCGAGAAGTCGAGGCCGAGCTCGTCCATGCGAGCGCGCAGGAGACTCGGCGCCATCGCCGTCGCACGGTCGAGCGTGTTGCGCGTCGGCGTGCCCCAGTAAGGGATGCGGGCGAGCCGCTTGTCGAAGCGATCCTCGTAAGTCGTGCCGTAGTACTGGCCACCCTTGGTGCCGACCTTGCGGTAGTACTCGACCATCTTCGGTCCGCCGACCTGCGCCAGGTACTCGAGGAAGATCGGGTCGTACTCGATGGTGTGACCGTCGCCGTCGAGAACAGGGTGATCGAGCTTCTCGCGGATCTTGGCGGACCGCGAGCTGCGCGAGAGATCGAGGGGCACGGACTCCTCCCTGGGACGCTCCGGACCGGATCGCCCGATGGGGCGATCCGGGAGCGGTGACGTGAAGCCTCCGCAGGCTTGGTTCTTTTTGGGGGATTGCCTGCGGGCGCTATTCGACGGCGGCGGAGCCCTTCGAAAAAGTTAAATTTTTTTGGAAAAAGATTTGCCATATCATAGCCGTGCCGGCGGTCACCGGCACGGAGCGACATGTCAAAGCGCACAGAGCCCTTCCTCGCCTTCGCCCGCTGGCGCGTCGGCCTCTACCGGTCGCAGAAGCCGCGGGACAGCGTGCGCTTCTTCCGCCGATCGCGGAATCACTCGCTGGTGTGGAATTTCATCATGGAGGGCTATTACGCGGGCGAGCCGCCGAGCGTCGGCGAATGCGAGTCGGTCACGGCCTGGTCGCGGCCGACGACGCGGAAGATCCTCTACGAGGCCCAGGCGCGGGGCTTCATCGAGCTCCGGCGCGCCGACGAGGATCAGCGCAAGCGCTACGTCTATCCTACGAGCAAGACCATTGCCGAGTACGAGGCGATGGTGAAAGGATACATGAAGCTCGCTTCGTCCCTGACGAAGTGAAACGGCGAAGTGAGCCGACCCAAGTGAGATAGCCCGTTCGACGGAGGGACCGATGGTCAGCTACGACAGCTACGAGCCAGTGCGTCCGCGTGCGCGTGTCGGCTTCATCATTCCGTCCTCGAACCGCATGGTCGAGCCGCAGATGCACCGCTACATGCCGGAGGGCGTCGTTCCCCACATCACGCGCCTCGACATGCACAACATGCCGCTCACGGAACTGGCGCCGAAGCTGCTCGAAGCTGCGGCGCTGCTCGCCAAGTCGAAATGCGACGTGACGGTGTTCCAGTGCACCGGATCCTCGATGTCGGGCGGTGTCGAGATGGAGAAGCGCGTGGTCCGCGACATGTCGACGCTGACCGGCCGCCCGGCGCTGAGCGCCGCATCGTCGGTGACGGCGGCGCTCCAGGCTCTCGGTGCGCGCAAGCTGGTCTTCATCTCCGAGAACGAGCAGGCCGGCCACGACAAGAAAGCCGCCTTTTTGCGCGAAGCGGGGTACGAGTTGCTGGCCTCAAAGGCAGCGGAACTTCCCGGCAGCGACACGTACTGCGTCACGCCGCCGCAGTTCTGGTACGACCTCGCCATGAGCCAGCGCCGCGACGACGCCGATGCGGTCTTCATCAGTTGCGCCAACATCCACAGCATCGACGTGATCGAGGAGATCGAGCGCGATCTCAAGAAGCCGGTCATCACCAGCAATCAGGCGGCGCTCTGGCACGCGCTCCGAACCATCGGCATCAACGACACGGTGCCCTCGCTCGGCAAGCTGCTGACGCTCAAGGGCGCGGCCCGCACCGCGGCGGCCTGACCAGCTCTGCTGACTCGCATTACCTGGCCGTCCGCAAAGGCGGTCATGAAAAACCAGGGGCTACGAGTGGCGACCTTTCATGGTGGGCGCCGACCGGGCGGTGCCACTGACCGAACGTGGCAAATTCCGGCCTTATTAGGCTCGGCGAGCCCCGCGGCGGCGGAGTAGAGTGCGCCATCTGCGTGCACGCGACGGACACCGCTCAAGTCCCACCATCGCCGAGGACATCAGCATGACCGAGTCGACGACATCCCTCCGTACCGCTGCTGAGGATTGGCCGTCCCGCGCCCGCGCCCTCTCGCCGAGCATCGTAGTCGCCGCGGATCGCATAGAGCGAGAGCGGCAGGTGCCGACGGACATCATGGCGGCGCTGCACGGTGCCCGGCTGTTCCACATGCTGCTTCCGCGCGAGATCGGTGGTGGAGAAGCCGATCCGATCGCGTTCATGGAGGTCATCGAGGCCGTTTCCGCCGCGGATGCGAGCGTCGGCTGGTGTCTCGGGCAGGGTCTCGGCTGCACTCATGCTGCCGGTTTCCTCGCGCCCGAAATCGCGCGCGAAATCTTCGGCCCCCGCGACGCGGTTCTGGCCTGGGGGCCGCCGTCGGGGGCCAAGGCGGTCGCCGTCGACGGCGGCTTTCGCGTCACCGGTCGGTGGCGGTTCGCCAGCGGCAGCCCCAACGCGACTTGGCTCGGCGGTCATTCGACGCTGTGCAACCCGGACGGGACGCCGAAAACGGACGATAAGGGTCGGCCGGTGATGCGCACCATGCTGTTTCCAAAATCCAAGGCCGTGATCCACGACGTGTGGAACGTCATGGGCCTGCGCGGCACGGGCAGCAACGATTACGAGGTCAAGGACCTGTTCGTTCCGGCCAAGTACACGACGTGGCGCGATTCACCCGCCGATCGCACCCATGACGGGCCGATCTACAACGTGCCCCTGCTCACGCTCTACGGGATGGGCTTTGCCGGCGTCGGCCTCGGCATCGCCAGGGCGTCCCTCGCGGCGTTCATGACTCTGGCGACGAAAAAGGTCACCAGCGGCCGTACTGCGCCGCTCGCCGAGAGTGCGGTCGTCCAGTCGGAGGTGGCGCAGGCAACCTGGCAGATCGAGGCTGCCCGCTCCTACTTGATCGACCGGCTGCGCGAGTACTGGGACGTAGCGCGGAAAACCGCCGACGTGCCGCTCGACGTCCGCGCCCGGCTCCGCATCGCGATCACCTCAGCGATGCATCGCTCGCGCGAGGTGGTCGACTTCGCCTTTCACGCGGCCGGCACCAACGCAATCTTCGAGAGCAGCCCGTTTGAGCGGCGGTTCCGCGACATGCACACGGTGACCGCCCAAGGCCAGGCCCATTCGTCGAACTTCGAGTTCGCAGGCCAGGCGCTGTTCGGCAATGCGCCTGCCCACCGCCTCTAGGCGCGACGCCGCGCGTCAGCGGCAGGCGATCTGCTTCGCCTGCCCGCGATCTCCGTAGTACTCGATCTCACAGGCCATGCCGACCTTGAGGTCGGATGCGTTGGCCGACTTTCCTCCGACTGTGACCTTCGTCTCCTTCGCGATCCGGGCGTGCGCCGGCTTGCCATCGGCATCGAAGGTTATGGAATTACCTTTCGCGGCGATTTCCGAAATGGCCGACCTTGAGGTGACGGTCTTGGCCATTTCGAGTTTCTCGGGCGGCTGGGACGCGGCAATCAACCGCGACTTGATCTCGGCCGGCGCCGAGTAGGCATCCTCGAGAATCTCGGTGATCTTCTGGCCGGTGATAGGGCCGACCTCGACCTTCGCCTGCTTGGCGTCGGCGAGGAACTCCGGGTCGGCGAACGTCTCATCGTAAGCCTTGCGGAGGATGGCTACGACCTCGCCGGGCGTGTTGGGTGGGGCGAAGATGGGGTAGCCGATCTCGAACGCCGCCATGCGCAGCTTCAGCACCGCACGATCCTCGGGCGTCTTGGCGAAATCGATGCCGAGGGGAACGTCGGCGGGAATGCCCGGGTGCTTCTCGAGGCCCATCTGGTACAGCAGGCGGATTTTCCCGTCGCGCAGCCAGTCGTAGTGACGGCTGGTGATCGCGGCCCACGCGTCGCTGGCGCGGCCCTCGGTCTCCCCGCGCAGCATCGACAGATCGATGTCCGAGCCGCTCGGATAACCGAGAATGACGCGGAACTTGAACCCGAGAACGTTGCGCATTACGAACGAATCGATGGTGCTCGCGCTACCGGCCCCGCTCGAGCCGACGATCATCTCCCGCGTCAGCAGGTCCTCGGCCTTCTTGATCGGCGAGGTGTGCCACGCCAGCGCGATCGAGACGAACTTCGCGGGACTGGCAATCCAGTTGAACTTGAGCGGATCGAATCTCGCCACGGAGCGGTCGCCGTAATAGAGCGGCTCGAACGGCACCGTCATCAGCGCGGTGGCGATCTCGGTGCCGTCGCGCGGCGCGGTGTTGAAGAGATAGTTGGCCCCGGTGATGCCGCCGGCGCCGTCCTTGTTCTTGGTCACGACCGAGGGCCGACCGGGGATGTGCTTGGCGAGATGCCGCGTCCCGAGCCGCGCCATCAGGTCGACGGAGCCTCCAGTGCCGGAGGTGACGTATACGGTGAGCGTCTTGCCGCTGTAGAAGTCCGCCGCCCGAGAGGGCGGAACAAGCGCCGCGGCGGTCGCCGCCGCAACGGTGAGGAACAAGGTGATTGACCTCATGACTGCCTCCCGGTCGTCTGTGAACCGTTCCCTCTTAAATCACCAGCGTTCGGGGTCTTGTTGCGCGCTCGAGCGCGTCTTGGATTTCTCCACGCTTTAATTGCGGGCCAGCGCGCCGCGCACCAGTTTCCCGGCGAATGCGCCGGTGTGCTCGTTGTCGCGCATGAAAATCTTGCCGTTGACGATCGTCGCCTTGATGCCGACCGCCTTCTGCAGGATCCGCTCGGCGCCGGTCGGGAGGTCACGGACGAGTTCCGGCATGTCGGGTGCAATCGTCTCCGGATCGAAGATCGCCACATCGCCGTACCACCCCTCGCGCAGCAGGCCGCGCCGGTCGAGGCCCCAGAAGGCCGCGATGTCGAACGTGATCTTGCGCACCGCCGCCTCAAGCGTCATCGCCTGCTTTCCGCGAACCCAGGTGCCGAGCAGGTCCGCCTGTACCGGGTTGACGATGGTGGCGACATGAGCGCCCGAATCGCCGAAGGTCACGGCGGTGTTGGGATGCCGCAACATGGCGAGAACATACTCCTGATCCTCGCAGTTGGTCGGCGCGATGAAGAACAGCTTGAGGTGCTTTTCGAGCGCGAGGTCGATCATGGTTTCGACCGGATCGGCGTTGCGCTCGGCGGCGATCTCGGCGACCGAGCGGTACGGCGGCAGCGCCGCGTACATCGGGAAGATCCAGTTCCAGTCGACGTCGCGCAGCAGCACGTTATTGAGTGATGGATCGGTCTCGCGCTTGTGGCTGTGCGCAACCTCCACGAGCCTCGCGCGCATGGCCGAATCGCGGAGTCGTTTCTCCTGCTCGGCGAGCGGAAGTTTACGGAAATCCCGCCACACCGGCGCATTGTCGTAGGGCATGAAGGTTTCAAATGAGCGCAGGGATCCGTTCCAGCCGGCGGTGGCCTGGACCAGCATCCTGCCACCGGAGGCCGTGACCTCGTCGACCATGGCGAACTGCTCGCGCCAGGAGTTCGGATTGGCGCGCGTCGACCACGCGCCACCAAAGGTGCATGGGACGCGGGTCTCGATCGCCAGCGCCTTGAGCCGCGCGATCTCGGTGCGGCGCGACTCGCGATCAAGGCCGGCACCGCCCCGCGACAGTTCAAAGACGCCCGTGCCGAGGGCGCCCATGGCCTCGACCAGCGACCGGATCTCCGACCATTCGGCGAACCGGCTGGCGACCGGACGGCCATCGGCGGTGCGGTGATTGGCCGAGACGGTTGTGCTGAAGCCGACCGCGCCGGCGCGCATCGCAGTTTCGACCTCGCGCTTCATGGCGGCGAGATCGTCGGCAGGCGCGGTCTCGCCGAATGCGCGCTCGCCCATCACGTACGTGCGCAGCGCCGAGTGGCCGACGTAGGTCGCGTAATTGATCCCCTTGGGCAGCTGCTCGACGGTATCGAGGAACTCCGGGAATGTCTCCCACGACCATGGAATGCCTGCTTCCATCGCCGCCGGCGAAATCTCCTCCGCCATTTCGAGGTTGGTGAAGACGAGGCGCTTCTCCTTCTCGGCGCAGGGCGCCAGCGTGAAGCCGCAGTTGCCCATGACCGCGGTGGTAACGCCGTGCCAGCAATCATTGCTGCCGATGGGATCCCAGAACACCTGGGCATCATAATGGGCGTGTCCGTCGATGAACCCTGGCGCGACGATGTACCCTTCGGCGTCGATCCTCTCCGCCGCGGCTTGGCCGGCGAGATCACCGATCGCCGCGATCCGATCTCCGACGATGCCGACGTCCGCGCGGTATCCGGGCAGACCCGAGCCGTCAACGACTGTCCCACCGCGAATGACGATATCGAACGCCATCTGGTTCTCCCTCGCCCGCCTGGGCCGCCTATCGTCGGCGACGTCCCCGTGAATCGTTGTTTTTGCTTTCCATCCATGACGACATCGGACGGTGCTGCTTGATACTAGTGGGAATTGCGTGGCCGCCGGAACGGGAATCGGCAATCAGGCTGCGCGCGCCGCGGCGGCTGAGTAAACGGCGGCAGGAGCGCGGGCCGCCACTTCCCCGGCACCCGCTCCGGGCCCACCAGCCCGCCTAACGTTTTTCCCCTCCGAGACTTCGACTCGCCCTGCGGGATGCGATTGCGTACCATCGGTACAAACACCGGCCCGGACACGGAGCCGGATAAGAGACCGCCAGCCATCGCGCATGGCGTCCGGACAGGGAGACACCGATGGCGTTCGATCTGGTCATCCGTAATGGGACCGTCGTCGACGGGACCGGCTTACCTCGCTTCCAGGCGGACGTCGGCATCGCCGACGGACGGATCGTCGCCCTCGGCAAGGTATCGGGAGACGCCCGGGAAACGCTCGACGCCGAAGGTCACGTCGTCGCGCCGGGCTTCATCGACGCCCACACCCACATGGATGCGCAGATCTTCTGGGATCCGCTCGGCACCAGTTCGTGCTGGCACGGCGTCACCTCGGTGGTGATGGGCAACTGCGGCTTCACCATCGCGCCCTGCGCCGAACAGAACAAGGACCTCGTGCTGCGCAATCTCGAGCGCGCCGAGGACATCTCTCCCGCGGCGATGAAGGCCGGCATCACCAAGTGGACGTGGCGGCATTTCGCGGAATACCTCGACGTCCTCGACTCGCTTCCCAAGGGCATCAACTACGCCACCTATCTCGGCCATTCGGCGCTCCGCACGTTCGTCATGGGCGAGCGCGCCTTCAGCGAGCAGGCGAAGCCCGAGCAGGTCGAAGCGATGAAGCGCGAGTTGCGCGCAGGCCTCCATGCCGGGGCGATGGGCCTCAGCACCTCGCGCTCGACCAACCACCGGACGCCCGACGGCGGGCCGGTCGCGAGCCGACTCGCGAGCTGGGATGAAGTGCGGCAACTGGTCGGCGTGATGGCCGAGGAAGGTGCGGGAATCTTCGAGCTCACCCGCGAAGACATCACCCTGCCCAAGGAGCAGATCGACGACTATTTCGACCGCGTCACCAAACTCGCGATCGAGAGCAAGGTCCCGTTCACGTTCGCCGGCAACTACCAGCGCGTGAACCCGCACCACTGGCGCGAGTACTACGACTGCGCCGATGCCATCGTCGATGGTGGCGGGCGCGCGCTGGTGCAGGGCCACAGCCGCTGGGCCTGCACACTCCTCTCCTTCGAATCGAGGTTGCCGTACGACAAGGCGCCGCTGTGGCGCGAGCTCAGGCAGCGTCCGCTCACGGAGCAAGAGGCGGCGCTGCGCGATCCCGAGACGCGGAAGCGCCTGGTCGCCGCGGCGCTGGACTACGCCCGCCGGCCCGAGGAGGGCGTGGCGTCGGAGGTCCGCACCCAGGTCGACTACGACTGGATCTATCCGCTGGAGCGGATGACGCCGCCGTTCCGCAGCGTGGCCGCGATCGCACGCGAGACCGGACGCGAGCCGATCGACGTCGTCATCGACATGGCGCTGGAGAAGCACCTCAAGATGTTCTTCCTCCAGCCCCTGTTCAACGAGGACTGGGAGATCGTCCTGTTCATGATGCGCCATCCGCGCACCGCGGTGACGTTCTCGGATTCGGGCGCCCATGTCTCGCAGATCATGGACTCCTCGCTGCAGACCAACATGCTGGCCTACTGGGTGCGCGAGCGGCAGGCCTTCACGCTCGAGCAGGCGGTGCGCAAGATGACCCACGACGTCGCGTCGTTCTGGGGCTTCAAGGATCGCGGGCTGATTCGCCGCGGCAACGTCGCCGACATCGTGGTGTTCGATCCCGAGACCGTCGGCGCGCAGATCCCGACCGTCGAGCGCGATCTTCCAGGCGGGGCGATGCGCCTCAAGCAGAAGGCGAACGGCATCCTCGCCACCATCGTCGGCGGGCAGGTCGTGCTCCGCAACAACGAGCACACCGGCGCGTATCCCGGCGCGCTGATCAGGGGACCGCTCGCCCGGCAGTAGCTCCCGCTTCGATGTACGCGTGTGTAAGTGGCGTTCCGTTCGGATCACCGACGCAAGACTCGAACACCAGATCAGGGGCGTGCATATGACGGCCAATCCATGGACTCCCGGCGCGCACGCGCGCACACCGGCCGAAATCCTGCGCCCCGTCGAGGATCCCGCGGGCTGGTACCCCGACGATCTCGAAGGCACCGATGCCTGGGTCTACCGGCTGTCCGATGCCGAGGTGGCGGAGATCCACGCCGTGGTCGCTCAGGTGGAAGCGCGCGGCATCGAGCTGATGCACGTCAATCGCGACAACTTTCCGCTCCCCAAGCTGTCGTCGGCGCTGGCGGAGATCAAATCCGAGATCCAGGACGGCCGCGGCATGGCGCTGATCCGCGGCTTGCCGGTGGCGGGCCGCACGCGGCTGCAGGTGGCGACCGCATTCTGGGGGCTCGGCCACTACATGGGACGCGCCAAGTCGCAGAACGGGCGCGGCCATCTGCTCGGTCACGTCATGGATCTGGCGGGCAAGAATTCCGACGTGCGCGGCTACATGAACGCCAACGCGCTCGAGTTCCACACCGACCGCACCGACATCCTGTCGTTGTGCTGCTACCGCGCGGCGAAATCGGGCGGCGCCCACCGCATCGCGAGCTCCGTCACCGCCTACAACGAAATGCTGCGGCGGCGCCCCGACCTGGTGCAGGAGCTCACCTTCGAGTTCTTCCGCACCCGCAACGGCGAAATCCCGGCGGGAGAGACCAAGCCCTACATCCGCCAGCCGATCTTCAGCGTGAAGGACGGCTATTTCACCGGCCGCAGCGCGGGCCTGAAGATCGAGCAGGCGCAGGCTCTGCCGGGCGTACCGAAATTGACCGCCGCGCAGAACGAGGCGATGGCGCTCTATCTGGAACTCGCGTCCGAGCTGTCGCTCGATCTCGACCTCCAGCCCGGCGACATCACTTACGTCAACTGCCACGTGACGCTGCACGCCCGCACCGATTTCGAGGATTGGCCCGACGCCGATCGCAAGCGGCACCTGTTCCGCCTGTGGCTGACCACCGGCGGAGAACGTCCGCTGATCGAGTCGGTCGCGCGCGAGGTGAATGGCGGCGTCGTCGTCGACGGGATGACGTTCCGCACGTCGCTCGAGCCGGCCGAGGGGATGGACGCCGGCTGAAGGCGAACGCGTCAACGACGGAGGCAATGAGATGTCCGTTGGTACGAGATTGCGCGTGACCGCTTTGGCACTGACGGTCTTGTTCGCGGCGGCGGCTCCCGCCGCGGCCGATCCGGTCGCCGACTTCTATCGCGGCAAGCAGGTCGTCCTCTACATCGGTTCCGATGCCGGCGGCGGCTACGATCTATACGCCCGCGTCGTCGGCCGCCACATCGGCGACCATATTCCCGGCAAGCCGACGATCATCCCGAAGAACATCGTCGGTGCCGGCAGCCTGACCCAAACCAACTACGTCGCGAACGTCGCACCCAAGGACGGCACCGCCATCGGCGCGCCGCAGAACATCATTCCGTTCGAGGGGCTGCTGCACATCCTGTCGGCGAACGGCGAAAAGGCGCAGTTCGACGCCACCAAGCTGAACTGGATCGGCAGCGCGTCGCGCGACCTCTACCTGGTGATCGACTGGTACACGTCGAAGGTCACCAAGTTCTCCGATCTCAAGACGATGGAGCTGGTCGTCGGGTCGTCCGGCCCGAGCACCGAGCACTCGACGACGGCCAACCTGTTCAACGCCATCTTCAAGACGAAGTTCAAGATCGTCACCGGTTATCCCGGCAGCGCCGACGTCATGCTAGCGGTCCAGCGCGGCGAGGTCGAAGGCATGTCGGGCCACGGCTACTCGAGCCTGATGTCGACCTACAGCGACCTCGTCAAGGAGGGCAAGATCCGCATCCTGTTGCAGTTCGGGATGGAGCGGAGCCCCGCGCTCAAGGACGTTCCCTTCGCCCTCGACCTGGTCGAGTCCGAGTTCGATCGCGAGGTGCTGCGCTTCATCTTCACGAAATACGACATTCTCCGGCTCTACTTCGCGCCCGAGGGCGTGCCGCAGGAGCGCGTCGCCGCTCTCAGGACCGCCTTCGACGAAACGATGACGGATCCGGCGTTCCTCGCCAGCGCCGAGCGGGCGAAGATCGAGATCGCGCCGGTGTCGGGCGCGAACGTCCAGAAGCTGATTCAGGAGCTGTACCAGTCGCCGCCCGAGGTGGTCGCGAAGGCGCGCGCGCTGATGACCGGGAAATAGCTCCGGGCCCAATAGGCGGAGCGAAGGTCGCGCTTTAGAAACTCATCTCGCGGCCGAGGCCGAGCCGCCGCGCGACCTAGAACGCGCCGCGCTTGAACGCCTCGTCAAGCCAGCGGCAATGGGCGATCAGCTCGGCATCGCGGCCGCGGAAGCCCTGCACCTGGAGGCCGTACGGCAGACCGTCGGTGACCATGAACGGCAGGCTGACGACGGGATTGCCCGCCACCGACGATGCCCACTGGTAGACCGACGAGCCGGTCGAATTGCGATCGGCGGGCGCCGCGTCGGTCGCCGACGGCGAGATGAACAGCAGGCCATCGCGGCGGCACGCTTCGAGCTTGGCCTGGAACGCGCTCCGGAACCGCAGCGCGTCGTGATAGCGCTCGCGCGGAATGTCGGCGCGCGCGAGACCCTTCTTCACCGCCGACGGCGACACCACGCTCTGCCCAAGTTCCTGCGCGCGCTGCAAATACATCACCAGCGGCCAGCGTGATTCGTAGTCGGCGATGTCGGCGAGCGCGACCGATGCGCTCTTGAGATCATCGGCGAGCGCCTTGGTCTCGGGGCATTCGGCCGCATCGATGACAGGGATTCCTGCGCGCGCGAGTGCGGCGAGCAGCGCCTCGTAGGCGGCGCGCGCACCGGCATCGGTCTGCTCCCAGCCGGGCCCTTCGAGGCGGACGAGCCGGGCGGGCTTGCGCGCCTCGGGACAATCGAATGGCCCCTCAAGCCCAAACGATCCCGGATGCGGACCGGCCTCCTCCGAGAGTTGCCGCGCGACGATCCACGCATCGGCGAGCGATCCGGCCAGCGCGCCGACGTGGGTGTTGGTCTCCTGGCCACCGCCGTCGCCGCCGCGATGGATCGCGCCGTGACTCGGCTTGTAGCCGTAGACGCCGCAGTAGCTGGCGGGGCGCGTCAGCGAGCCGCGTCCCTGGGTTCCGATCGCGACCGGCAGCATGCCGGCGCCGACCGACGCCGCCGATCCCGACGACGAGCCGCCGGGCGAGCGGGCGAGGTCCCACGGATTGCAGGTGGCGGGGGGGGCGCCGAAGCCGAGCTCCGGCAGGTGGGTTTTGGCGGCGATCGCCGCACCCCGCGCGCGGAGCGCGCGCACCACCGCCGAATCGCGGAACGGCGGATGTTTGGCGAACGCCGCGACGCCCCACGCGGTCGGCGCGTCGCGGGTCTCGAAGATGTCCTTCACCGCGATCGGCAGACCGTCGATCGGCGACAGAGGGCGACCGTCCTTATAGCGACGCGTCGCCGCCTCGGCCACCGTGCGCGCCGCATCCAGCATGGCATGAGCGAACGCCTGCACCGACGGCTCGCGCTCGGCGATGCGGGCCGCGCACCGCTCCCAGTAGGCGAGTGGCGTATCGGCGCCGGTGGCGAACTTCGCCGCGGCGTCGTGAAAGCTCAGGAGATGCGGAGCGCGCGGGTCGTAGGCGCGGACCGACGCAGGCTTTGGAATCGAAGTGCTCGCCATGGGACTGCCGCTATGCTCGTTGCCGCTCAATGCACAGCCATGGATGATAGCAGTGCCGGACCGATCCGCCCGTGAATTGTCGCCACGAAGCGCGGAGAGGCGGCTGCGGAGAACACGTGAAAGACTTGCGCGCGACTTCGAGAAAGTCGCGCGCAACGCACGTCTGGATCTGAAGCGATTCCGTTACTTCGCGGCCGACGCGGTGGTGAAGTAGCCGATGGTGTTGTTGGCCGAGCTCGCGTACCACATGCGCCCCTTGGTATCGAGGTAGAACTCGCGCATCGAGGCCTCGGGGTGCGGATACGGGTACTCGACGGTCTTCTCGGTCTTCGGATCGAAGCGGCCGACGGTGTCCTGCTCGTGGGACGAGTACCAGACCATGCCGTCGCGATCGATGCCGAGCGCATAGGGGCTCGCCTCGGGCCCCGGCAGCGGGAACTCCTTGAAGGTGATCGCCTTCGGATCGAACACGCCGACCTTGTTACCCTGGCGCTCGCTGAACCAGACGTTACCGCCCTTGTCGAGGTCGAGGCGCTGCGGCTTGCCGTTGGTCGGCGGCAGGAACACCGCGAGCGCATCGTCCTTCGAGACGCGGGCGATCGGCCCGCCGATGCGGAACGAGGTGAACCACTGGTCGCCGTTGCGGCCCACCGTGTTGGCGTAGGTCCCCGGCACGTCCCAATGCTTGAACTCGCCGCTCTTCGGATCGAAGCGGGTGATGACCGGCCCGCCGCTGGTCCACACGCGGCCGCTCTCGTCGACGCGGATGGTGTGGGCGTTGGGACTCCGGCCGTCGGCCATCTTCGGAATTTTGTATTCCTTGATGTCCTTGGTCTTGGGATCGAGGTGGGCGATCTTGTTTAAACTGTTCTCGACGAACCACACGGTGCCGTCGGCCGAGGGAATGACCGAATGGATTCCCGCGGTCTGCTCGAACGGCAGCGCGAAGTGGTCCATTTTGCCCGTGTCGGCGTCGAGCCGGATCACCTCGTTGCCCTTGCCGTAGTAGGGAATCCAGAACTTGCCGTCGCGATCCTCCATCGCGCTCCACGGACCCATGCCCTTCGGCGCCGGCATGTCGTACTCGACGTAGACGATGTTCATCGACTCCGCGCCGAAGGTCCGCACGAGCTTGGCGTACTCCGGCATTTTTTCGGGCGAGTCGGGCTTGGGTGAATCCGGACCGAACATCAGCGCGAGATAGCTGGCGAAGTCGTCCTTCTCCTTGCCGGTGAGCGCGCGCGATTCGCCCGCGAACATGGTGTCGCTCATGTACTGCACCATCGAGCGCCAGCCGTCCTTGTCGAGCAGGCCGTCCTTGGGCGCCATCCGGTTCTGGAACGAGTGACACGACTGGAAGCAGGTGACGAAGAACTTGTCGCTGTGACTGAGGTTGTGCTCGGCGTTCTTGGGCAGCAGCATGCGACCCTGGTACGTCGTGAGCTCGGCCCACGTTACCGGCCGCTTCTTGATGGCGAAGTCATAGGAGGCGTTGGCGTCCGCCTTGAGCGCGACGCCGCTGCGCGGCGCGGCCTCGAGCCCGACGCCCTTGATTCCGACGTCGTAGGTGGCCGCCGGGAGATCGGCGATGCGATAGCGGCCCTGCGCGTCCGTGAGCACGTAGATGGTGCGCGTCGTCCTGGTATCTCGGGCGGCGACGAAGACGCCCATCGCGGGCTTCCCGTCCGCTCCCGTCACCGTGCCGGTGACGGTTGCCGCCTGGGCGGCGGAGACCGCGAGTGCCGCGACGGCGACGCCCGCCAGCAGTTTGCCGATTGCGCGCATGAGTCCCTCCCCTGGGTGCCGGCCCCATCGTTCGCCGCGGGGCATTCGGCGGGGGAAGCTTAGTACGGAGATGGAGCCGGGACCAGCGGGCGCGAGGTCCGGACAAGTCCGCGGAAGCACAGGCAAAACCCAGCCACAGCGCCGACCACCCAATGTCGAGGAAACCGCCGCGCCCGTCGTGCGTTTATTCGCCGTGACGGGCCGGCGGTACCGCCGGCTCCAGCTCCGACTGCGGAGAGCGCATGACGACGGCGCTCCATTCCGAGGGACATGTGGCCGGACCGGGCGAGCCGCGCGGCGGGAGTCGCGTGTATCGACATTCCCTGATCGTTCGCGTGACCCACTGGATCAACGTCGTCTGCGTGACCGTGCTGCTGATGAGCGGCCTGCAGATCTTCAATGCCCATCCCGCTCTCTACTGGGGCGATCGATCGCAGTTCGATGCTCCGGTCCTCGCCATTGGGGCCGATGGCGGAACCGGCATCACGACGGTATTCGGCCATACCTTCAACACGACCGGCGTGCTCGGCCTCTCGGGCGGGTTTCCCGGAACACGAGGGTTTCCCGCCTGGGCGACACTGCCAAGCGAGCAATGGCTCGCGATGGGACGACGCTGGCACTTCTTCTTCGCCTGGCTCTTCGTCATCAACGGCGCGGTCTATCTCCTTTATGCGCTGTTCGGCGGTCACATTCGCCGCGATCTCGTTCCGACGCGATGGGATCTCCGCCACATCGGCCGCTCGATCTGGGACCACGTGCGGCTGCGATTCCCCAAGGGTGAAGAGGCGAAGCGCTACAACGTCCTCCAGAAGATCAGCTACCTCGTGGTGCTGTTCGTTCTGCTGCCGATCCTCATTCTCGCCGGGCTGTCGATGTCGCCGCGCATCGATGCCGGCTACCCGTGGCTTCCCGCGCTGTTCGGCGGCCGCCAATCGGCGCGCACAATCCATTTCATCTGCGCCTTCACCCTGCTTGCGTTTGTGGCGATCCACATCGTCATGGTTCTGCTCTCCGGCCTGTGGAACAACATGCGCGCGATGATCACCGGCTGGTACGACATTGACAGAGCTCGCGAAAAAGCGAGGCGGCCATGACCGATCGCCGACAGCTCGGCCGCCGCCGCTTTCTCGCCGGCCTCGCCGGCGGATCGGCCGCGCTGCTGCTCAGCGGCTGCGACAAGCTGTCGCAGAACACCACCGTCGTCCGCGTTCTCGACAGCGCTGAGGCGCTGACGAAAGCCGTTCAGCGGGCGATCACCGGGCGCGCGACGATGGTGGCGGAATTCTCCGACGCCGACATCTCTCCCGCGTTCCGCAGCAACGGCACCCACGATCCGGACGACGCCACATACCAGGCGCTGGCGCGGAACGGCTTCGCAGACTGGAAACTCGACGTCGGCGGCCTCATCGAGCAACCGATGCGGCTTTCGCTCGCCGACATTCGGTCGTTGCCGTCGCGGACGCAGATCACGCGCCACGACTGCGTCGAAGGCTGGAGCTGCATCGGAAAGTGGAAGGGCGCGCAGCTCTCCGCCCTGCTCCATGAGGTGCGGGTAAAGCCCGAAGCGCGCTACGTGATGTTTTTCTGCGCCGATCCGATGGATCTTTCCGGTACAAAATACTACGAGAGCGCCGATCTCGAGGACGCCTATCATCCGCAGACGATTCTCGCCTACGAGATGAACGACAAGCCGCTGGAGATCCCGTACGGCGCGCCGCTGCGGCTGCGCAACGAGCGCCAGCTCGGCTACAAGATGGCGAAGTACATCATGCGCATCGAACTGGTCGACAGCTTCGCGCAGGTCGGCGGCGGCCGCGGCGGTTACTGGGAGGACCAGGGCTACGAGTGGTACGCGGGGATCTGACGCCACCACGCATCTGCAACGAAATTCTCTCGAAACGGCTCCCGAGTTGAGCCAAAGTCAATCCGCCAAAAGCGCACCGTACCAATAAGGGCAAAACGCGTTCACCAGCGTGGGGGAGCCTGTGTACGCGAGTTCCGGGTCGACGGGCGAGCCACTCCCGTTTGACCCTTCGCCATCTTCGCCAAGCGCCTTTGCGCGTTGGAACTTCGTCGTTCGCCACTGGCGGGGCGAGCTGCCGCTAGTCATCTCCTACTGGATCATCGACGTTTTCGGCAGCTTCGTAGCAGTAAGCCTTGCTCCGGCTGTGAACCGCCTGTTCGATCTGAACGGCGCATATGACCCTCTGAAAATATTTTGGGGTTTTGCCGTTTTCTGGACGGCAATGCTCGGAATCAGGGTGTGGCAGATCGGCGGCGTCTGGCGTTCCGCGAGCCGATATGCATCAGACCGCAGAAAGGTGGGACGGCGGACAGGATGGGCAACGGCCGCCAAGGCCATGACGGTGTTGTCTACCCTCGCGATTATCAACAACATCGCGTTCGTCGTCGGTCCGCAGGGCCGAGAAATGTACGCAATGGCGTTTCTCGATGACCCACGAATGCCGCCTTATGCGATCCGACTCATGCGTGACGCAACCGAGATCGAGGTCGCCGGCGGCTTCAAGTATGGGCTGACGCGCGATTTCCTGGCACTGTTGAAAACCGCGCCAAATGTGCACGTTGTTCACCTCAACAGCGTCGGCGGGCGACTCGGCGAGGCGGACAAGCTGTATGTCGAGATCCGCAAGCGGGGCCTGACCACGTACGTTGCGTCGCAATGTCTGTCGGCCTGCACGATCGCATACGCAGCGGGCAGTGAGCGCTGGATACGCCGAGGCGCCGAAATCGGCTTCCATAGCCCTGCGTTCCCCGGAACCCCTCCCTCCGCCTTTGAGACGTACCAGAACCGCGAGCGGAAATACTTTCAGGAAGCCGGCTTCGATGCGACGTTCGCCGCACGCGCCGTGTACGTGCCCGCCAGCACCATATGGAAGCCGACGCTCGATGAACTCGTGGCGGCAAAGGTTGTTACGAACGTCGCCGAGGGCACTGAGTTTGCCGCATCAGGATTCGGCGTAAACGTCGACGCAGATCAGATCGGACAGGTGCTCAGCAGCGGTCTGCTGGCGCTGAAGGCGCTCCGTGAGAAATTTCCCACGGACTACTCGGCCATTACGGAGGCCTTCCTTCAGGGCTATCGGGAAGGCCGCACAGAGCGCGAGCTTGTGACGGATGCACGGCTCAAGATATTGCCTCTGGTGCGCGCGCATCTCGCCTCAGCAGACGATGACGTGCTGATCGAAGTCGCCAAATTGGCCATTGCGGAAGATGAAGCATTAAACCGGGTCGATCCGGCTCTGTGTTACGCTTACGCTTCGGGACGCGGCAACGTGAACGTCGGCGCACATGTGCCAGCCGATATCAACATTCGCGGATTGGAACTCGAGGAAAGGATACTTCGTTCGTCAGCGCCTCGTGCCGCTGCACGCCCGGAGATCATCGACAACCTCTGGAATTTGGTCTGGTCGGGCGTGGCGCGAAGGCGTTCAGGAAACAACGTGGCGCTCCTCCGACAAGCCGTCGTGCAACCTGCGCAATACGGCGAGTATTGCGCCGCCGTAAACTCGATGTTCCGCGAAATTCTGCTCCTGCGCACTGCGCAGGCCGCGATCGTGCTCCGTGATATCTACTCGAAGATGTGAGCGGTCACCCGACGCGCACAAAGCGCCGCCATCGGCGACATTTTCGCCGCTGGTTCGACCGCCGCTCCGTCAGTCCTCGGGAAAGGTCGC
>Ga0310811_10001662_pt1 | contig 27727 bp, 21 predicted proteins | sample YCmetagenome_FD_207642 | JGI IMG/M metagenome (GOLD analysis project Ga0310811, IMG submission 207642) | Soil microbial communities from experimental microcosm in Duke University, North Carolina, United States - YC | ecosystem: Engineered > Artificial ecosystem > Soil microcosm > Unclassified ... | reverse complement strand
CCTGCGTCGCAGATCGACATCATCCCGCCGCGCGATCTCCAGCAGTTCGTCGGCAACACCTACGATTTCAAGATCGTCAAGATCAACGACGACCGCAAGAACGTCGTCCTGAGCCGCCGCGAGATCATCGAGGCTGAGCGCTCCGCGAAGCGCGCCACCTTCCTCGGCGGCGTCAAGATCGGCGACAAGGTCGTCGGCAACGTCAAGAACATCACCGACTTCGGCGCGTTCATCGACCTCGACGGCATCGACGGCCTGCTCCACATCACGGACATGTCCTGGGCCCGCCTCAACCATCCTTCCGAGATGGTCAAGATCGGCGACCAGCTCGAAGTCGTCATCCTCGACATCAACAAGGAGAAGGAGCGCGTCTCCCTCGGCCTCAAGCAGATGGCCGACAATCCTTGGGAGAAGATCGAAGAGCGCTTCCCGGTCGGTCAGACCGTCAAGGGCAAGGTCACGAACCTCATGCCTTACGGTGCGTTCGTGGAAATCGAGCGCGGCGTCGAAGGCCTCATCCACGTCTCCGAACTCTCGTGGACGAAGCGCATCGCCCGTCCTTCCGACGTCCTCACGCTCGGCCAGGAAATCGAAGCCGTCGTTCTCGGCGTCAACAAGGAAGAGCAGAAAATCTCCCTCGGTGTCCGCCAGCTCGAGACCAATCCTTGGGACGAGATCGAGCAGCGCTACATCATCGGCAAGCAGGTGAAGGGCAAGGTCCGCAACATGACCGCCTACGGCGCCTTCGTGGAGCTCGAGGAAGGAATCGACGGCATGGTGCACGTCTCCGACCTCAGCTGGACGAAGAAAGTCAACCACCCGTCCGAAGTCCTCAAGAAGGGCGACGAGATCGAAGCGGTCGTCATCGACATCGACAAGGCCAACCAGCGCATCAGCCTCGGCCTCAAGCAGCTCGAGAACGATCCTTGGAAGGACATCGAGACCCAGTACAAGATCGGCGACCTCGTCAAAGGCACGATCTCGAAACTCGCGAACTTCGGCGCCTTCGTGCAGCTCGGAGACGACATCGACGGCCTCGTCCACATCTCGCAGATCAGCGAAGATCATGTGGAGAAGGTCAAGGACGCCCTCAAGGTCGGCCAGGAAGTCGAAGCCCGCGTCATCAAGATCGACAAGTCCGAGCGCCGTATCGGTCTCTCGATCAAGGCCGCGAACTACTCGATGGAAGACCTCAAGAAGGAAAGCGAAGCTTTCGACACTCTCCGCCCCGGCGAAGACATGGTCGGACTCGCCCAGGCCTTCCAGGTCGCCCAGGAGGAATTCCGTCCCGGCGAGGGCAAGAAGAAGTAATTCTTCTCCGCAACCAATCAGAAAAGGCGCTGACAGAAATGCCAGCGCTTTTTTCTTTGCCGATCGCTGTGTCATAGCCGCCGAAAAACCCCTTGGCCCCTCCCAGTGCTGTGCTAGATTCCCACCCACAAGCCATGAGCAAACCTGAAATCACCGCCTATCTGAAAACGTCCTGCGGTTGGAGCAACGGCGTCCGCGCCGTCCTCGCCAAGTACGACCTCCCCTATGAGGAGAAGGACATCATCAAGAACCCGGCTTTCCGCTGGGAGATGGAACAGAAAAGCGGCCAGTCTCTCTCGCCCTGCGTCGAGGTAAACGGCACCATGCTGCCCGACATCAGCGGCGAGGAACTCGAGCAGTGGATGCTCGCGAACGCCCTCGTCGGCTCCAGCGAGAAGTCGACCGACGTCCCATTGAACGCTCCCTGCACGGACGAGCAGCACGCTGCCATGGCCGGCGAAGCGGTGAAGCTGAAGCTGTAAGGCAAAGCCCAGTTCCAAGAAATCTCGAAAAACCCGGCCGGAAACGGCCGGGTTTTCTCTTGTCCGCATGCCGCGGGCATGATGACGACTGCTTGCGAACCTTGCGCGGTTCATTGTCATAGTTCGTCGCATCGCTTGTCATCCCCCGCACGGCGCGGTATCAGGGAATACTTCACTTTATGTCTAGCGACGCACCGAAAAACCCACTCCGCGAAGGACTCCTCAGCCGCTCCGTGCCTGAGCCATGTTCGCTGGTCATCTTTGGCGCCACCGGCGACCTCAATCATCGCAAGCTCATCCCCGCGCTGTACAACCTCGCCGCCGATGGCAACCTCCCGCCCTCGATCTCGGTCATCGGGTTCGCGCGCCGCGAAAAAACCGACGAGGTGTTCCGCACCGAACTCGAGGAGGCAGCCCGCAAGTTTTCGCGGCAGAAGATCAACGACGAGTTGTGGAAGAGCTTCGCGAGCGGGATTTTCTACCACCAGAGCGAGTTCACGAATTTCGAAGGCTTCGAGACGCTCGCGAAAAAGCTCGATGAGCTCGACGCCCAGCGCGGCACGCGCGGCAACCGCCTGTTCTATCTCTCCGTCGGTCCCGACCAGTTCCCGATCATCCTCGAGAACCTCCGCAAGAGCGGCCTGAACGAGGCGAAGGAAGGCAGCTGGACGCGCGTCATCGTCGAAAAACCCTTCGGCACCGACCTGCCTAGCGCGATCGAACTGAACAACATCGTGCACGAGGCCTTCCACGAGAAGGACACCTTCCGCATCGACCACTATCTCGGCAAGGAGACCGCGCAGAACATCATGGTCCTGCGCTTCGCGAACTCGATCTTCGAGCAGGTCTGGAACGCCCGCTACGTCCACCACGTCCAGATCACCGCGAGCGAGCCGCTCGGCGTGGAGGGCCGCGCCGGCTACTACGACAAGTCCGGCGCGATGCGGGACATGGTGCAGAACCACCTTCTCCAGCTCCTCACGCTCACCGCGATGGAGCCGCCCACCGATCTTACCGCCGACGCCATCCGCGACGAGAAAGTCAAAGTCCTCCGCTCACTGCGCAAGATCACCGGCAAGGATGTGGCGAAATACACCGTGCGCGCCCAGTACACCGCCGGCTCCGTGAACGGCAAGGAGGTCGTCGGTTACCTCGACGAGCAGAACGTGCCCAAGGACTCGCAGACGGAGACGTACGTCGCGCTCGAGGCGAACGTGGACAACTGGCGCTGGGCCGGAGTCCCGTTCTTCGTCCGGGTCGGCAAGCGCCTCCCGAAAGGCGCGACCGAGATCGCGCTGCATTTCAAGGGTGTGCCACCCGTGCTCTTCCGCCAGACGGAGCAGGTGATCGACGACAACGTGCTCGTGATCCGCATCCAGCCCGACGAGGGTATCTCGCTGCGCATGTCCGCGAAGCTGCCTGGCTCCAGCCTGCGGATCGAGCCGGTGAAGATGGACTTCCACTACGGCACGTCCTTCGGCAAAGCCACGCCCGAGGCGTACGAGCGCCTGTTGCTCGACGCCATGGCCGGGGATGCGACGCTCTTTGCCCGCCGCGACGAGGTCGAGGAAGCCTGGAAATTCGTGGACGGCATCAAGGAAGCCTGGGACTCCGGCGAGGGCGGTCCGGTCGCAACTTACGCGAGCGGCACCTGGGGCCCGGAAGAGGCCGACGAGCTGGTCAAGCGCCACGGCTCCACCTGGAGGCGGCTGTGAGCGAGGAGACCTTCAATCCCGGCATGTCGGTCGAGGTCGGCCGCATCGAGAAGGAGCTCGGCCGCCTGTGGGAAAACACCGGCGACAAGACGCGAGCCTCCCTCATCAATCTCGCGATCTACACCGAGACCTCGGAAAACGTCGCCGGAAACACCGAGCTGATCGCCCAGATCGCGTCTGAGCATGCGTGCCGCGCGATCCTGATCTACGCGAACCGCACGGCGCCGGAGATCGGCGTGAAAGCATGGATCAACGCCCACTGCCACGCGGTGAACAAAAAGGAAATCTGCTCCGAGCAGATCACCTTCCAGCTCGACGGCGAGTCGCCCACGGCGTTCGCGAACGTCATTTTCGCACATCTCGATTCCGATCTGCCATTCTGCCTCTGGTGGCAGGCGCCCTTCCAGGAACCGCATGACGACGCGAACCTCTGGAGCTGGGTCGATCGCCTGATTTTCGACAGCAACAAATGGGAGGATCCCGTCGGGCAATTCCCGATCGTGCGCAAGATCGCCGCTCTTGGCGACGCCCGCACCATCCTCTGCGATCTCAACTGGACGCGCCTGCTCAGCCTGCGCTCGGCACTCGCCCAGTTCTTCGATCACGCAAACGCCCTGCCCTGCCTCGACAACATCCAGGCCGTGGAGATCGTCCACGCGCCCGGCGCGAGGGTCAGCGCCCTCCTGCTCCTCGGGTGGCTCGCAAATCAGCTCGGCTGGCAGCTCGATTCCGTCCTCGGCCGCCATACTTTCCGCGGCGCGGACCGGCGGGAAATCACCTTCAAGCTGATCGAGGAAGCTGGCGCGTGCATTTCCTCCTGCCGGCTCATGACGAAGATGTCGAAGTTCAGCGTCGATCGCGCCTCGGGTGGCGAGTTTTTCCATGCGACCGCCACGGGCGGCCCGCTGGATTCATTCTCGCAGATCCTGCCGGCCGGACGCCAGCGGATCGCGGACATCCTGCTCAAGGAACTCAGCCGCGGCGGGTCGCACCCGCTCTACCTCAAGTCTCTCGACATCATCGAGCCGCTGCTCGCGGAGTAGCCGGTCGAGACCACGATCAGCTCCAGGGAAGGTTCCCGAGATTTTTCCCACCTTCCTTGGAGTTCCCCATTTTCGAGTCGCGCGAGGTCATCGCGGCGATTAGCTCACGGCTCGGCGGATAAAGACCGCACAGACCAGCATCCCGATGAAACCGGCTCCGGACCATGCGGGCTCAGGCACGGAGGTGAGAGATTGCCAGGCCAGCGCATAGTCCACGCCGGTCAGCGTGCCCGTGAGGTTCGAGCCGTAGGTCACCTTGATCTGGTATTTGCCCGCGGCGAGACCCGAGAGCCAGAGATACTCGACGTTGTCAGTGGAGATGCTCTGCTGGACAAGGGTGAGTGCTCCCCCGTCGCCCACGGAATAGAGGGATAGATCGAGATTCGCGAGATTCAGAGCCAGGGAATTGTAGTTCCCGTCCGAGGTCGTGTAGATGGCATTCCAGGTAAGCGCGACGCTGACGTCGGAATCGGAAGCCAGATCGAAGGTGTAGGTCGCCGCTCCGTTTCGCGCGAGGGTATTAAAGTCCCACCCAGTGGCGGCCACCACGGAGTTCGGCGTCTGCTCGCCAGCCGTCATGATGTGGTAGCTGTTCAGCACGTTCAACTGGCCGGCGCCGTAGGTCGCGTCCAGAGGGCGGGTATCGGTGCGGCTCCAATTGGCAAACTGGGATTTCGTAGCCCCGGCCATGAGGATGGCTTTGATGGTCTCGGACCTGTCGCCATTTGCCGAGGTCGAAGAGGAGCCGCGCGCCGTCTGGATGAGCAATGCCGCGGCTGAGCTGACGATCGGGGTCGCGTAGCTGGTCGCATCGGTCGGGACGACGAGATGAGGAAAAGTGACCTGAGTATTGATCGTCGAGGTGCCGGCAGCATGGCCGCCATTCGACAGTCCCACGCTGATGACATTGTACGCACTGGCCACCAGCTCCTGCGGCTGGGTGCCGTTGTTCGTTCCCACCACGGCCACGAAGTCATCCCGCTGGATCGCATAGTCCAGACGACTAAGAATGGTGCCGTCGTATCCAGCGCTGCCAGACCCTGCGGTGGTCCCAACCCAGCTATTGTTGACAACATCCGCCGTCACCGTACCCGGAGCCTGTGCCGAAAATGAATAGGCGGACGCTTTGAGCAGGCCACGGCCGATCCAATCATCCGCAAGATAAGCGGTAACGCTCGTGATGCCTGGAGTCATGCTATCGCTCCCGTAGAGGAAGCCGCCGACGAGGTTGGCATGCCAGGAGACACCCGCCGGATACGAAGCGCCGCTTTGGTTCGTGATCGTGACGCCGGGAAAGAGCGAGCTATCCGGAAGGTAGGCGTAGGTCGTGGTGGTGCCGTTAGTGGTATTGCCCACGCTCGCTTCGACCTGAGAAACCGTGACTCCCATGCCATTCGGCACGGTCTGGCCCGCGGACTGCAATTCAGCCGCAAGAGCCCTGTAGCCGATGTCGTCGAGATAGTCCGACCGTGCTGTTCCGACGGTCGCCAGCATTCCTGCGCACAGCGTGGAAACAAGAGAAGGCAGCCTCATGAGGATGGTTTGCGTCGTTGACAGTATTTCGAACCCTTTAGCTCATTTTGCGCGGTCTTCAAGGCAGGGCTCGTCGCACCTTGCATCTGGTCCTGCTCTGACTGGCCACCAGAGAGCAACGGCATGCGCGGTCTATCGAGCCGCGCCTCGCGGAATGATCGCTTCCAGGTCGAGTCGGTAGTGCCCGGTGAGCGGATAGGCAAAGAGCATATCCTCCTCCCGGGCGCCCCGGCCAATATTGTGAATCACGAGCGGCGTGCCGTCGGCGCTCTTCCGATCGCTCACGATCATCACATGCGGCAGGTTCCCCGGGAGCATGCTGGTGACGATATCTCCGGCCAGGAAATCACCGGGAGCACTGGTCACGGACAGGCTTTCTCCGTGACGCCTGAACCAAACCTGTAAATTCGGCACCCGGCGATGGTCGATATTCTTATCCGGCCTCGAGAGCCCCCAGCTTTTCGGATAAACGGAGAAATGCGCGGTCATGTCCTCGTGCACGAGTTTCTGGAGGTCGATCTTCAGCGAGGCTCTCAGCGCCCGGATGACCACGTCCGTGCAAACACCCCGATCAGCCGGCACGTCGCCGTTCGGATAGGCCAGAGTCACATAGGCAGGGTCGTAGGTGATCGTCACCCCAACCTCATCGCGTGCCGACTGAACCAACTTGAGCTGGGGCGGGGCCTCCTGCGCCCACGTCGTGACCGCCGAAAACGCCCACAACATCGCAATGACACGTCTCTTCATTTTTGGCACCTTGTTCCCCACACGCCATACCCTTAAATTCATTTCCGTGCATTCGTTTCGCTATCAACAAGACCGCCTCCACTGCGAAGGCGTCGACCTCTCCGCCATTGCCGACGCGGTCGGCACGCCTGCCTACGTCTATTCCTCCGAGACCATCCGGACCAATTTCCGCCGCCTCGACAAAGCGCTCGCCGAGCTGGATCACGCGATCTGCTACGCGATGAAGGCGAACTCGAACCTCGCGGTCCTCAATCTTCTCGCGGCGGAAGGCGCGGACTTCGACATCGTCTCCGGCGGCGAATTGTTCCGCGTTTTGAAAGCCGGCGGCCGGGCTGACCGCTGCACCTTCGCGGGTGTGGGCAAGACGCGCGCCGAGATCGAGTTCGCCCTCCGGGAAGGCATCTATTGCTTCAACGTCGAGAGCGAGGCCGAGCTGGTTTTCATCAACGCCATCGCCGGTGAAATGGGCGCAAAGGCACCGATCTCGATCCGCATCAATCCGGATGTCGACGCCGGGACCCACAAATATATCTCGACCGGAAAGAGCCAGAACAAGTTCGGCATCGGCATCAATCGCTTCGAGGAAGTGTACGATGTCGCCGCCTCGCTCCCGAATCTCTTCATCCGCGGGGTGCAAACCCACATCGGTTCGCAGATTCTCGATCCGAAGCCATTTGCCGAGGCCGTGGAAAAGCTCGTCCCTCTCGTGCAGACGCTGAAGGGCAAACACCCGACGATCGAGTTTTTCAGCATCGGCGGAGGCATCGGCATCGTCTACGATCCAGCGCTCGAGAGCGGCGATCCTGCATGGTGGAGCGCGGTCGATCATCCGCGACGCATCACTCCAGAGGCCTACGCCGAGGCCGTCGTACCGCTCCTGAAGCCGCTCGGCCTGAAAATCCTCCTCGAGCCCGGCCGCTTTATCGTCGGCAATGCCGGCGTCCTGCTCGCCTCCGTTCTCTATGTGAAGGAGACACCGGCGAAGACCTTTACCGTCGTGGATGCGGCAATGAACGATCTCATCCGCCCCGCGCTCTACGAGGGACACCACGAGATCCATCCGCTGGACAAGAGCCCGGCGCGCGAAGCGATCACCATGGATGTCGTCGGCCCGGTCTGTGAAAGCGGTGATTTCTTCGCGCAGGATCGCACGATTCCCGCGGTCGAAGCCGGTGAGCGTGTCGCCCTGCTCAGCGCAGGCGCATACGGCTTCGTGATGTCCTCGACCTACAACTCCCGTCCCCTGCTGCCTGAGGTGCTGGTGGACGGCGATCAATGGTCCGTGATCCGCGCACGCCAGACCTACGACGACCTCATCCGAGGGGAGTCTCTCTCCTAGTCACGTGAGCGACGAGCTGCAGGACCGCATCCGCCAGGGCCTCGAGCGAGGCAGCTTGCTGCCGTCGTCCCGCGAGAATCTCGCGGCCTTTCTCTCCCGCGCTCCCTCGTGCGTGAGCGTGGACTCGATCAAGGAGCTGCTCGTCACCGAGAACTGGACCGAGCTGAACAATCGGTTTTTTCGCACTCTTGCCTTTGGTACCGGCGGCCTGCGTGGAAAATCCATCGGCGCAGTCGTCACGGCCGCGGAGCAGGGCGTAGGCGGCGTAAACGGCCGCCCGGAGCATCCGTGCGTTGGCACGAATGCCATGAACTACGAAACGCTCAGCCGAGCGACCCAGGGCCTCGTCGCCTACATCCTGGCCTGGCATGCGCAAAGCGGGCTCAAGACCCGCCCGGCCATTTGCATCGCGCACGACACCCGGCACTTCTCACGTGATTTCGCGGAATTCGTCGCCCGCGTCATCACGGAACTCGGCGTCGATGCCATGCTCTTCGAGGGACCACGCTCCACGCCCGAGCTTTCCTTCGCCGTGCGACAGACCGGAGCGAGCGCCGGCATCGTGCTCACCGCCAGCCACAATCCGCCGGAGTACAACGGCTACAAAGTCTACTTCTCCGACGGCGGCCAGATCGTCGAGCCGCATGCCAGCGGCATCATCGCCTGTGTGAATGCGGTCTCGAGCCAGGACTACCAGCGCTCCGAAACACCTGGCCGCCTGATCCCGCTCGGCCGGAAACTCGATGACGCCTACCTCGAGAAACTCGAGAGTCTCCTTCTCGATCCCGCAGCCGTGCGGGCCGCGAGCCTGCACGTCGTCTTCAGCGCGCTGCATGGAGTCGGCGGCATCATCAGTGTGCCGGCGTTGCAGCGTATCGGCTGCCGGGTCACCGTGGTCTCATCGCAAGCCGAACCCGACGGCCGCTTCCCGACCGTGCAGTCGCCGAATCCCGAGAATGCCGAGGCCCTCTCTCTCGCCATGCGGCAGGCCGATGCGGAAGGGGCCGATCTTGTTCTGGCGACCGACCCCGATGCCGATCGACTCGGCGTCGCTGCTCGAGGCCAGGATGGGAAACTGACACTGCTCACCGGCAACCAGCTCGGCTCGCTCATGGTCTGGTACCGGGCCATGAAGTTTTTCGAACTCGGCCTGCTCGATGCGGAGAATCCCGATCTCGGCGTCATCATCAAGACTTTCGTCACCACCGACCTCCAGAAGGCAATTGCGGGAAAGTTCCGCGTTCGCTGCGTCGAGACCCTCACGGGGTTCAAATACATCGGCGCCAAGCTCGGCAAATACGAGGCGCAAACGCCGAAGCCAGTTTTCGTCTTCGGCGGCGAAGAGAGCTACGGTTACAGCGGCGCGGATTTCGTCCGCGACAAGGATGCCAACGCCGCCGCCGTGATGATCTCCGAGGTCGCCGCGTACGCAAAGGGCCGGGGACAGACGCTGCCGGAGCTGCTCGACATGCTCTTCACAGAGTTTGGCGTGCATCGCGAACACAGCGAGTCCCTCGTCATGGAAGGCGCTGATGGCGCCGCAAGGATCCAGGCATTGGTCGAGTCCTATCGGAACCAGCCGCCGTCGGAAATCGCAGGAGAAGCGGTCCAAAATGTCCGCGACTTTGCCCGGGGGGGAATGAAGGACATCGAGGGCGATGAGATTCCTGCCGAGGCCATGATGATATTCGAGGTCGAGGGCGGACTCCGGATCGCGGTGCGTCCCTCGGGCACCGAGCCAAAAATCAAATTCTATCTCTTTGTAGTCGAGGCGCCCGGTGCGGCCGATCTCGAGACCTCGAAAGCCAGCGCCCGTGCCCGCCTGTGCGCCGCCTGGAAATGGCTGCACGAGGACGCGGACGCGCGCCTCAGCCGCCGATAACGAACTCCCACCATGAAGAAAGCCCTCAGCCTTCCTCTCGTTGCCCTCCTCCTGCTGGGCGCATGCCACTCGAAGAAACCTCAGGTGGAAGCCACCCCATCCCCGACCCCGGCCGTCGAGGCCTCCGATCATCAGGTCGCAGAAAAAGCCCGTGAGATTGTCGATGTCGCCGCAGCCGCAACGAAAGATGCCGCCGCCAAGCTCTCCGTCGCGGCCCAGGACGCCGCCGAAAAAGCCAAACCCGCACTGCAAGACGCAGCCGCAAAAACCAAGGAATATGCGGGCGAAGCCGGCGAAAAGCTGAAGGGCGCCAGCGGGAGCATGCTCGACTCGCTCAGAAACGCCGCCGACGCCGCAAAGGAGAAGATTCACGAGGCCACGGCGCCGACGCCGACGATCACCCCCTCGCCTACCCCGACGGCTACGCCAACCGCCGGCGCCTGATCACCCAAGCGGTCCCTGTCGAAGAAAGAGTCCCGCCCCCGGAGGAAATAATCCGGAGATCCGCTGGAGAAATGGGATCAAACCGGACAAAAAGTCCTTCATGCCACCCATTTCCCGGCGCGGATTTCCTCGGTCAGTTGGGAAACAACCACCCCGAAAGGAACGGTCATGCGCGCGCATCTCTCCGAAAGTTCGGCCTTAACCCTTTGCCAGGGAATCTGTGCGCTGAAAGCAACCACATCCAGCAAGTGGGCTTCTTTGCGCAATGAGCCCGCCTCCGGATTCCCGTCTTTAACTGTTGAATCCTGACTGCAAGCGACCGGCTGCCTCGTTGGGATATTCATAGTCTTCCCCTAGGAACACCGCTCGAAAGCATTTGATGCATATTTTCTGCAATTTCCTTTCGATCTTACGGGATTTAGCCCGATCGCTTCACCCGGGCTGCGGCTTCGCGGTTCATCAACATCTCCTGACGCTCCTTGTTCCAATAAGTCCCGCCGACGAATGACCCGTCGCTGCGCAGGACGCGGTGGCAGGGGATGACGAGCGCGAGCTTGTTGTTCGCACAAGCGCTCCCTACCGCACGCATGGCTTTGGGAGCGCCGATTTGTTTTGCGACTTCCGTATAGGTACTTGTTTCTCCCAAAGGGATTTCCTGCACCGCCCGCCATACTTTTCGCTGAAACGCCGTTCCCCGAATATCGAGTGGCAGATCGAGTTCGCTTCCCGGCCTTTCGATGAAGCCAACCACGAGTTTGACCAGATTCTTATCTTCACGATCTCCGGGGACGAGATGCGCTCCCGGCAACTCGAGCTGGAGCTCGCCAAGCATCTCGTCGGAATTTTTTCCGATGGAGATCGACACCACCCCGCGATCGCTCGACGCGACCAGCACCGCGCCAAGAGAAGATTGGCCGATGGCGAACCGAATCTCCTCTTCCGCGCCGCGCCGCCTCGGGGGAACCATCATTTCAACAGGACCTTTGGACACATCGACGAATGATCCATCGGAAGCGATCCTTCAAAAGGAAAATAACATTTCCGACGAAACGAAAAGGGACAGGCCGCGGCCTGTCCCTTTTCAAGACGATACAGATGGCCGCATAGGCCACGCCGCAAAAGCCTAGTCCCTGACGATCGTCAGTTTCTTGCTGGAGGTCCCATACGAACCGGTGGCACGCACCGTCACGAGGTTGTCCCCCTTCTTGAGCTTCGAGACGACGATTTTCCAAGTGGCCCCGGTCCCTTTCGCACGCTTGAAGGCTCCTTTGGTGCCCGTGCGATAGGTCACGGTCGTAAAGGCACCGCTCGCGGTTCCACTGATGATCGCCTGTTTCGAGCTGATCTTTTTACTGCCAATCTTGATAACTGGCGCCACGGTCGCCTCCAGCACGAGAGAAAGCTGGTAAGTCGCCGGCGTGTTATAGTCCTGAATCCAAAGGCTGTATGTGCTTGCAGCGAGGGGGATCGAGAATCCGCTATTGCCGACCCCACCGTAGTTGGCTTTGGCCATGGTCGGCAGGATGTCGCTTCCCACTCCCGTAGGAGCGGCCGTTGTCCACCCCAGCATCATGCTGGCATTCCCGCCGTTGGGATCCGTCGGGAACGTATTGCCCGCAGCGAGACCGATGATCGTGGCCCCCGAGTTTGCACTCGTCAGGGCATCGAGCTTGATCGCCACCATCGCATACCCTGCCGGGATGCCGAAGGTCACGTAGTCGTAATATTCCCCGTCCCCAAAATTGCCGGTCAGGGACCCCCTGATCGTATTAACTCCGTTTCCGACAACAAGCGGCGTAGGCACCGTCCGATTGTTGGACAAATCGCCGTTGACCGCTTCGTCCCAAACGACAGTGGCCAGAGAGGAGGACGTGATGGAGGAGATCGCCAAACAGGCGATGCAAGTAAAGCTCGAGAGATGTTTCATCGGATTGCGGCCAGGGATAAAAATATAAGCCGGCGAAATAGTCGAAATAAAAATAGCCTCCCGATTGTCGTCGGGAGGCTATTTTCTTAAGGATTTTTTTAGGTCAAACGCCTTAGGCAGGCTTCGTATCATCGAGCCAGCCGAGAAGAGCCGTGATGGTTTCCTCGGTCTCGTCGCCCATGTTCGAAATGCGGAAGGACTTGCCCTTGATCTTGCCGTAGCCGCCGTCGATCACGCAGTGGTATTTCTCGCGCAGGTTCTTGATCCAGGTCGCGACGTCCACATCGAGGTTGTTCTTCACGCAGGTGAGCGAAAGGGAGCGGTACCCCTCGGCGGCGAAAAACTCGAAGCCGTTCTTCTTCACCCACTCGTGCACGATGCCATTGAGCTTCGCGTGGCGGGCGTGGCGGGCGGCAACGCCCTCGGTGAAGATGTCGTCCAGCTTCGAGCGGAGCGCGTAGATGTGCGAGATCACCGGGGTGCTCGGCGTCATATCGTCCTGCTGGTTCTTCTTGAACTCGATGAAATCGAAATAGTAACCGCGGTCTTTCATGGTCGCGGCTCGCTCGAAGCCGGCCTCGGAGACGCTGAAGAGCGCCATACCGGGCGGCAGGGCGAGCGCCTTCTGGCTGCCGGTGAGGAGCACGTCGATGCCGATCTCGTCCATGTTGATCGGCTCGGTCGAGAACGACGAGACCGTATCCACGATGAGGAGCACGCCGGGATATTTCTTCACCACGTCGGCGATTTCCTTGAGGGGGTTGCGCACGCCGGTCGAGGTCTCGTTGTGAATGAGCGTGACCGCGTCGAAGCCGCCCTTTGCGAGCGCGGCGTCCACCGCATCGGGCAGGATCGGCTGGCCCCACTCGGCCTGAAGGGCCTCGGCATCCTTGCCGCAGCGCTTGCTCACGTCGAACCACTTGTCCGAGAACGCACCGTTCATGCAGTTCAGCACTTTTTTCGCGACGATGTTGCGGATGGCGCCTTCCATCACACCCCACGCCGACGACGTGGAAATAAAGACCGGCTGCTTCGTGCCGAAAAGTTCCTGCAAGCGCGGCTGGATCTCCGCGTACAGCTTTTTGAAATCCCCACTGCGGTGGCCGATCATCGGCGTGCAGAAGGCTTTGAAGGTTTTCTCCGAGATCTCGACGGGCCCGGGGATGAACAGTTTGACGTGGTCGGTGGTGGTCATTTTGGGAAAGTGGGAAAGGGATCAATCCTCCCAGATAAAGTTCTCCAGCCGCAAGCGCTTTACTTTGTCTTTCGCCTCCTCGGCGCGGGGGCCCGGAGCGGCGGCCATTTTTTCGTAGATCGCGGCGGCCTCGCGGAATTTGCCTTTGTCACTAAGCATTTTTGCAGCCTCAAAGCCTGCGCGGTAGTACCAAAAATACTCGGGTTGCTTGTCCCGCGGTGCCGTCAGCACCTCATAGTAGGCGGCAAGAGCCTCGTCGTTGTAGAAGGTCTCCTGCTCCTTCTCGACGGTACCGAGCTGCTCGCATGCGACCGCCACCTGGGTAAGGGCTTCATTCCGCTCTGCGGGCAGGATTCCCGGCTCGGCGGCGATCGCCCGCCATTGATCGATGGCTTCCTTCAAGTGAGCCTTGTCCTTCGCCCCCATCGCCACCAGGGCGTAGCCCTTCTTGAGCAACGCCGTGTAGCGCAGTCGAGGGTCTTTTGTGACCGAGGCGAGGTTATCCAGGATCTTCACGCTCTCTTCAGGCTTGCCCAGCGCACTCTGGAGCATCGCCTGCTCCAATCGAGCTTGGGAGGCGAGCGGCTCGGTTTTCGCGGTCGTAACATCCTCGAGATACTGGATCGCCTCGTTCAGTTCCTCCGGATTCATGCTGGCAATGGCCGCCCGTGCCTCGAGGAATAGCGCACTCTGTTTGAGAGCCGGGTCGTCGGCATTCGCCGCCGCTTGGCTAAATTGCACACGGGCGTTCCGGAAGTCTCCCGCGCGCATCAGCACCTCCCCCCATTTCATCCGCACATCCGCTTCGCGGGCCGAGTCAGGATGAGCCGCCAAAAAATCCTGCGCGGCTCCAGACACGGCGTCGAGTGCCTCCGGCGAACCATCGTCCGCGAGGTAAACAGCAAAATAATCTTTCTGATCACCGCCGCCGGCGGCCTTCGAATTGTTGATTCGTCGAAACTCCGAGCGAGCCCCGGCGAGATCGTTCCTCTGCCAGTGCCATTCCGCCAGGGCCAGCCTCGCGGCCTCCCCGACAGCGCCTTCATGATCGGCCAGCCACGCAAGCTGTTCCCCGGAATCGGGATTACCAGCCAGGGCATTTTGCATGGCTTCGGTAAGCTCGATGTGACGGGCGGCAACAGCGTTTTGTTTGCGCAGTGAATTCAGGATTTCCGCAGCGAGAGGTTCGTTGCCGGCTCTGATCGCGGAGATGGCCGCATTGGCGAGCGCAGGTTCGGAGATCTGCGAATCGAGATTCGCGGCACCAACGAAGGTCTTCGCCGCATCGCCAAAAGCCAGGGATTGGTATTGGGTCTCGCCATTCAGAAAACGAAGCCGGGCAAGTTCCGCCCCTTCGGCACTATCACCACTCATAGCCAGGATCTCCGCCGCCGCCTTTGGCTGATTGGCCGCCACCAATAATCGCGCGACGCGAATGATGGCTGCGTTGCGAAGTGGATGTGATGGGTATTGCTTGATGAACTCTCGATAGTTCTGAATGGCGTGATCTGTGCGCTCCAGTCGCTCGTCGCTTATCGCCAGGTAATAAGTCGCGCTGGCGGAAAGATTTGGATTTCCACTGTCGTTCTCCCACTGCTTGAGCGCAGATTTTGACGGATCTTTCTGCCGCGCCCTCACTTCGTCCAGCTTGGCAAGCAGGTTTCCCAAAAGCGGGCTATGGGAATTCTCGCGCACGAAGGCCTCGAGCGTAGCCTCCGCCTTGTCGTTGTCGTGCCTACGGGAAAGGGCATCCGCTTTCCCGATGGCGTCACCCGCAGCCAGCTTGCGATCCAGCGGATCCGTTTCTCCGTAGAGGTGCAAGGCGGCTTCCACCTTGCCCTCCTGCAGGCTCAGCCGTCCCTGCAAATAGCTGCGAGTGTCCCGCTCCTGCCGGGTCCCGCCATCCGCATTTTTCAGTACGTTTGCGGCCTCGCCGAGGGACTCCTTTGTCCCCTCGTCGATCAAGATGGCGGCGCTGGCCAGCATCGCAGCCATGTGCTGGCTGCTGCCCTTCGGCACTTTCGCATAAACCTCATCCAGAGCTTCGCGCGAGCGGCCGGTTGCCTCGAGCATCCGGCCACGGCCAATGGCGGCCTCCTCGCGCAGTGGAAAATCCAGTCCCGCCGCCAGCGTGTAATCGGCAAGCGCCCCCTCAAAATCTCCCTGCTGCGCCCGGGACTGCGCCCGCCAGAAAATGATCTCCGGTTCCTTGCGATAGATGGTCTTGTCGAGCCAGGCGGCAGCTTCAGGCGCCCGGCCGGCGTCGATCAAGCAGCGGGCCAGTTCCACCAGGACCGCAACTTCCTCCCGGCCGCTCGCGGTCTTCGCCACGCGCTTCAACTCCGCAATGGCACCTTGTGGAATGCCGTCCTTCCGGGCCGACCGGCCAAGGGCGACCGCGTCCGAGGCCTCGCCGGCGATCGCAGCGGGCATCGCCGCCAGAAGAAAAATCGTGCACCACTTCATCGTTCGAGAATTGTTTTGAGGTATCGACCGGTGTGACTGGCCGGGCAAGCCGCGATATCCTCCGGCGTGCCCTCGGCGACGATCTGCCCGCCTCCCTCGCCGCCTTCCGGCCCAAGGTCAATGACCCAATCCGCCGTCTTGATCACCTCCAGGTTGTGCTCGATGACCACGAGCGTATTCCGCGCATCCCGCAGCCTCACGAGCACCTCGAGGAGCTTGTGGATGTCCGCGAAATGCAGCCCCGTCGTCGGCTCGTCGAGAATGTAGATGGTCCGCCCGGTGGCGCGGCGGGCAAGCTCGCTGGCCAGCTTGAGCCGTTGGGCTTCACCGCCGGAGAGAGTCGTCGCCGACTGGCCCAGGCGCAGGTAACCGAGACCGACCTGGAGCATGGTGTCCAGCTTGTCGGACAGTGACGGGATGTTTCGGAAGAAGCGCGCCGCCTCGTCGATCGTCATCTCCAGCACATCGGAAATATTCTTCCCCTTGTAGGTGATCTCGAGCGTCTCGCGATTGTAGCGCCGCCCGCGGCAGATCTCGCACTCCACATACACGTCGGCGAGGAAATGCATCTCGATCTTGATGAAGCCATCGCCCTGGCAGTGCTCACAGCGGCCGCCCTTCATGTTGAAGGAGAAGCGGCTGGAATTGTACCCACGCACCCGGGCCGCAGGCAGCTGCGCGAAAAGCTCGCGGATGGGGCCCAGCGCGCCGGAATAGGTCGCGGGATTCGACCGCGGCGTGCGGCCGACCGGGCTTTGGTCGATCACCACCACCTTGTCGAACTGCTCGATGCCGACGATCTCGTCGTGAGCTCCGGGCTTTTCCTTCGCGCCGTTCAGATCCCGGGCAAGCGCGGCCCAGAGGATGTCGTTCACAAGGGTGGACTTTCCGCTGCCGGACACGCCGGTCACGCATGTGAAGCAACTCGCGGGGAAAGCGGCCTTGATGTTCTTGAGATTGTTCTCGCGCGCGCCGCGCACGGTCAGCCATCCGTCTCCGATCTCGCCAGCCATCTCGCGCTTCTTGCGCGGGGAAACCCGCACCTTCGGCACGCGAATCCCCAGGCGACCGCTCAGGTACTGTCCGGTCAGTGAGTCCTCACTCGCCAGCACATCGTCGATCGAGCCTTGCGCCACCAGCCGTCCGCCACGCGGCCCGGCCCCCGGGCCGAGGTCGAGCACATGGTCGGCGGCACGGATCGTGTCCTCATCGTGCTCGACGACGATGACGGAGTTGCCGAGGTCGCGCAGATTTCGCAGCGTGCCAATCAGCCGGTCGTTGTCGCGCTGATGCAGGCCGATGCTTGGCTCGTCGAGCACGTAGAGCACCCCGGCCAGGCCCGAGCCGATCTGCGTCGCGAGCCGGATGCGTTGCGCCTCCCCGCCGGAGAGGGTGCCACTTTCCCGATTGAGGCTGAGGTAGGACAGGCCGACCTCGTTGAGAAAGCCGAGACGCTGCCGGATCTCGCGCAGCACGTCCTCCACCACCTGCCGCTCGGTCTCGCTCAGCTCGATGCGATCGGCCACCTCCAGCGCCCGGGCGATGCTCAACGCACAGAGGGTGTGAACATTCCACTGCGTCCCGCCGGCCTCGCTCAGGGTCACGGCCAGGATCTCCGGCCGCAACCGGGCCCCATGACAGGCCGAGCATTCCCGGCGGCCCATGAAGGCGCGGATGCGATTTTTGGTGAATTCGCTCTCGCTCTTCTCGAGCAGGCGCTCCATCTGCGGCACCAGCCCCTCGAAGGCCTTTTCCACGATCTTGCCTCCGACTCCGACTTTCAACGGAATGGCATGTTCGTGCGTGCCATGGAAAAGCGCCTCGGTGAACTTCGAAGGCAACTCCTTGAAGGGCACGTCATCAGCCACGCGATACTCGCGGACGAGGCCCTCCAGCAGCGCGGCGTAGTACTGGCGCATCCGCTTGTTGCCTGTCTTCCAAGGCTTGATCGCTCCCTCGGCGAGTGATTTCGCGGGATCGACCATGAGCTCGGGATCGCAAAACATCTGGGTCCCGACGCCGTGGCAGGCCGGGCAGGCGCCGAGGTGGCTGTTGAAGGAAAAATGCTTGGGCGTCAGCCTCGGCATGGTGAAGCCGGTCGCGGGATTGCAATAATCGGTGGAGAACTTCTGCTCGACCCAGTCTTCTCCCGGTGACTGGCGCGAGACCGTGAGCTGGTTGTTTCCCCATCGGAGGGCGGTCTCGATGGAGTCCGCCAGCCGCTGCCCCAGTTCGTCACGGATGACGAGGCGATCCACGACCGCCTCGATGACGTGGGCCTTCGCCTTGTTCAGCTTGATCGGGTCCGGACGCGAGAGCTCGATCATCTCGCCATCGACGCGCAGGCGGACGAATCCCTCGCGGCGCGCTTTCTCGATCACATCGCGAAACTCTCCGGTCTCGCCGGTCACGAGCGGGGCGAGCAGGACGAACTTCGTCCCCTCCGGCCAGGCGGTGATGACATCGGCAATCTGCTGGGGCGTCTGACGCACGACCGGTTCGCCCGTCGCGGGATCGTGCGGCCGGCCGATCGCGGCGAAAAGGAGACGCAGGTAGTCGTAGATCTCGGTCGTGGTCGCGATGGTCGAGCGGGGATTCGTCCCGCTCGTGCGCTGCTCGATCGCGATGGCCGGCGAAAGTCCCTCGATGTAATCGACATCCGGCTTCTGCATCTGATCGAGGAACTGCCGCGCGTAGGCCGAGAGACTCTCGACATACTTTCGCTGGCCTTCCGCGTAGAGCGTATCAAAGGCGAGCGACGACTTCCCGGAACCGCTAAGACCGGTGACCACCACGAGCTGATTGCGCGGGATCTCAATGTCCAGGTTGCGCAAGTTGTGCTGCCGCGCGCCTTTGATGCGAATCACGGAGTGCTGGTTCGTCGGCATTGGATCAATCGCGTAGTATAATGCACGAATTCCATTTTGCGCCCGCGAAAAACGCCCTGTTATCCGAGTGATCATTTGCGAACAGTGAGGAAGAGTGCCATTGTTCGGTCATCTCTATGACCCCTCGTCATCTCACGATCGCCGCCTTTACTTTTTGCACGCTTATTGCCTGTGCTTACGCGGTCGTCCGTCGGGACGACGTGTCCGATTCCCAATACCGGAAGCTGGGGAATCGCGCCGCCTTCGCCTCGGTCGGCCGGGTGGAGATGGACTACGGCGACGGCTACCAAGCCATCGGCACGGCCACGCTCTACGGGACGGACCGGGTCTTGAGCGCAGGGCATGTTTTCGATGGCGAGGCGCTCTCGGGAGCTGTCGGAGTGCGCATCAACTTTGGACGCGGGCGGGTGGCCTATATCGATTTCAAAACGCCGGGCGTAATCAATATCAACCCGGGCTACAATTCACAGACTCTGGCCAACGACATCTCGGTCGTTTTTCTGCCCTCGAATTTCCCGATCAATCCCGCCCAGCTCTACAACGGCCGGAAAGTGCGGAAAAACACCACGGTCACCTTCGTCGGCTATGGCGATACCGGGACGGGGCGCACCGGCAGCAATGTCTTCTCCATTCAGAAGCGAGGCGGGCAGAACACTCTCGGCTCCTACTTTCTGGGCGGACGGGCCTTCGAGGTCGACTTCGATCGCCCGGGCTTTCCTGGCTACAGCTCCTTCGGCAGCAAGGTGCCACTGCATCTGGAAGGCTTGATCGGGCCGGGCGATAGCGGCGGCTCCGTATGGATCAAGCGTGGCGGTCGCTGGCAGTTGATCGGCATCAACGACTACGGCCTGGACTGGTATCCGAACGGTCGCGGCAACGGCATCGAGGACGACTACGGCGACCACAGCGGTTTCGTCTACGTGCCGAAATATCTGTCCTGGATCGCGTCCCTGACGCCTCCTTCGTCCTAGCGCCTAGTCGCCAGACTTGCTCAGCCGCTCGACCGGCTTGTCGTAGAGCAGCGTGTGCGCCTCGCGCAACGCGGCGGGGATGCGATCCGCAAACGGGCTCGCTCCCACGGCCTCCCGCACACCGGCTTCATCGAACTCCGCGGCATTGCGGCCCGGGAACCAGTGCTCCGCCTGGCCGAGGAGGTTGTACCGCATCTTGCCGAAGTCCACGAGATCGAGCGCCTTCGCGAAGTTGGCGAGACGGAGAATTTCCCAGACATTGACATCGCCGGGTACTCGGTCCCAATCGGGAATCCCCTCGTCCCAGCGCTCCACCCAGTCGTTGCCAAGCGTGCGACGAAGTTCCCCGCGGAGCCGGGCGTCGATCTCCGCGACGATCGGTGCGGCGGAATCGAGTTTTTCCAAGGCGGCAAGATGGGCGTCGAAATCCGTTGGCTTTGCGGCGCCGACACTAAGGGTATGCACCTCTGGCCGGAGCAGGCAGTAAAGGTCGTTGAACTCCATCGGAGTAAGCGGTGCGCAAAGCTCCATCAGCTTCCGGGGCGGCTCGTAGAGCTTCCCGCCCTTGTCGTTGGGGCTGATGATGAAGACGCCCATATCCTGCCGGGTCGCCGCCTCGATGCAGGGCCAGTTGAGGTGGTTTACCCAGTACCAGTGCAGATTGACGTAGTCGAACTGCCCGCTCTCGATCGCGGCGGTGATGACTCGCGGCAAGCCGTGCGTGGAAAAACCGATGTGCCGCACCCGGCCTTCACGCCGCAGTTGAAAGGCAGCCTCGAGACAGCCTCCCTTGCGCAGGCTCCAGTCGAGCAGTTCGTCGGTATTGATGCCGTGCAGGGAAAGCAGATCGACATATTCCAACCCCAGCAATGACATCGAGGTCTCGAAGGTCTCCAAAAACTCTTTGGCCGTTTCGCGCGGGCTCACCTTGGTCTGCACGATCAGCTTTTCCCGTGGAAGGGCCGGCAAAATCCGACCGAGCTGCATTTCGGACGACCCGTAGCCACGCGCCGTCTCGATGTGGTTGATCCCGACCTCGATCGCGCGCCGGATTGTTGCCTCCAGATTCGCCTGACCGTCGGCCGGAATCTCCTCCGGCTTCACATCGTTCCAGGAATGCTGGTAGCGCATGCCTCCACAGGAGAAGACGGGCATTTGCAATTCCGTGCGCCCGAAACGTCGATAAAGCATGGGAAAAAATTAAAACTGACGCCTCAGAATGGCCAGCACTTCGATCTCCGCGGTCTGCGGAAACATGTCGAACGGCGTGGCCGACTCGAGTTGGTAAACCGGAGCCAGTGCCTTGAGATCACGCGCCAGCGTTGCCGGGTTGCACGAGACGTAAACGATGCTCGCGACCGGATAGGCGCGCAGGAGGTCGGCCACCTGCACATCGAGCCCTTGCGAGGGAGGATCCAGGATCACCGTGGTGACTGATCCATCCACCTCCTCGAGCACCTCCGCCAGCCGGGCCGCGACATCCCCCTCGATGTAGCTCTCGTTCGCATGGGCGACGCTACGCGCCTGCGCGATGCTGCGCTCGTTCCACTCCAGGCCAACCACCCGGGTAAACTTCTTCGCCAGTCGATGGGCGAAAAATCCATCTCCGCAATATGCGTCGATCAAGGTCTCGCCACTGCCGCAAGCCTCCGCCACCGCTTCCTGCAAAAGAGCGCCGACGCCATCGTTCGTCTGGTGAAAGCCCATCCGCTTTTCATGCTCCCGCAGCACGCGGGCGCCTTCGTGAAAACGCTCCTGCCGCAACTCGGCGAGGCGCATGTTCACCGTATCCGAGGCGAGCAGACAGGCCTCGATATCGACCAGGCCTTTTCCATCCCGCCGGTGAAACCCGATCCTCCCGCCCTGCCGGTGCACGGTGATCCGGTTGCGATAGCCAAAGGGTAGCGGCGACGGCACGCCCTCCGGCACGTTCGGCTGGTCGATCCCACCCAGCCGGCGCAACACGTCGCGCACCTGCTTGGTCTTCAGCTCGACCTGATATTCGTACGATGCGTGCTGGTACGAGCAGCCTCCGCACGTGCCGTAGTAGGGGCAGGGCGGCTTGACCCGGCGTGGGGAACTCTCGAGCACCCGCTCCAAGGTCCCTTCCACGAATCGCTTGGTCTCGCGCGTAATGCTGATCTGCACCCGCTCAGCGGGCAGTGCATCCGGCACGAAACACACGCGCCCATCCTCCAGCCGGCCCACGGCTTTTCCACCAAATCCGACGTCAGTTATTTCGAGCGCAGTCTCCACGGAGGCGACCTTAGAGGGTCGTCGCGCCGAGCACCATCTCCGCTTTTCGCGGGAGACCTACATATTCTCCATCATGGAGTTCATGGCCTGCGCCTCCCCCATGTAGTGAAGAACGATGCGAACTCCGATGACGACAAAAATGGCTATCGTGAACGCCACCGGCACCCATTTCGAGATGGCCTCCATCCGCAAGTTCAACTGCTCGGCGAATCGCAAGGCTTGCCGCTGCATCTCCTCATCGAGCCGGCCAGAGGCCTCGCCGACCTGAAAGGCCCGGTCGATGGCCTCCGGAAACGCGCGAGTTTTCATCACCGCCATGCCGAGTCCATCCCCGCCCTGAATGGCATTCACGGCCTGAGCGGCACCGCGCTGGAAAAGCGCACTCCCGCTGGCTCCGGCGGAACGATTGATCGCCGAGAGAATGCTCCCGCTCGCCTTCACGAGGATGCCCATGAGCATGCAAAATCGCGAGCCGACCAGCGCCACGCGGGTACCGCCGATCGCGGGCAGAGCCTGGATCATCTGGTCGACGACCGCATTCGCATTCGCCGCCCGTGCGGCCGCGCCATAGGCCAGCCAGCAAAGGGCACAGAGCGCGTAGAATGAACCAAGGAACAACATCATCTGCACCAGGAATGGCTCGAGCCCATCGGTGACCAAGGTCGGCACGGCAAGCATCAGCGCCGCGAAGTGCAGCATGAAAACCGGGTAGGCCGTGCGCATGATGATCTGCCGGCGCATGCGATACAGCATGCCATAGTACTCGCTCAGGTAGCCCATCGTCTCGTCGAGCCGGCCGCTGGCCGCGCCGCCACGGACGATCTCGCGATCGAGCGGCGAAAAAAGATCCGGCACGCCATTGAAATAATTCTCCGCCGAGCCATCGCCCGCGGACCGCAACATCTCGGATGCCGCCTCCCGCACCGCCTTGGATCTGGCGGTGGCTTTCATCTCCAGGGCGTCGTGCATCGACTTGCCGCTACGGATGAGTTCACGCAGTTCGTGGAAGAATTGCTCTTTCTGCAGGAGGGAAAGGCGCATAAGCAGGGGTATTTACACGATATGGTATCACATTCCGCCGCTGATGAAAGGCATATGCGCTCGGCGCTGGTCGAGGCGGAGAAGGGCCTCGGCCTGACCAGCCCGAATCCTGCCGTCGGCACCGTTATCGTCAAGGGGAGCCGAATCCTCGGACGCGGTTTTCACCACGCCGCCGGGCAACCCCACGCTGAGATCGAGGCGATCCGAAGCCTGAAAGACAGCGAGCAGGCCCGCGGCGCGACGCTCTACGTCACGCTCGAGCCATGCTCCACCCACGGTCGCACGCCGCCCTGCTCGGAGGCGATCCTCCGGCATGGCTTTGCCCGCGTCGTTTACGGCACGACGGACCCGAATCCCGCGCATGCCGGGCGGGTGGATCGCATCCTTCAACGAGCGGGCATCACGGTGTGCCGAGGCGTCCTCGAGACGGAATGCGCGGCCCTGAATACGGCCTGGAATCACTGGATCGTCACCGGCCGCCCCTATGTGATCGCCAAATGCGGGATGTCGCTCGATGGCCGCATCAGCTCCCATCCCGAGTCACGCTGGATCACGAGCGAAGCCTCCCGCGCCGATGCGATGAAGCTGCGCGCACGGGTCGATGCCATCCTCGTCGGCGGGGAAACGGTGCGCATGGACAATCCAAAGCTGACGCTGCGCGGCTTTCCCGAGACGAAACAGCCATGGCGCGTGGTGCTCACGGAGTCCGGGCGTCTGCCGAAGGACGCGCATCTCTTCACCGATGAACACGCGGACCGCACGCTCGTCCTGGAGAAACAATCGCTACCCGCAGCCCTGGCCACCCTCGGCGCCATGGAGATCACGAGCGTGCTGATCGAGGGCGGAGGGCGCACTCTCGGCGAGGCTTTCGATCGGAAGCTCGTGCGCGAGTCCGTGATCTACGTCGCCCCGCAAATGCTTGGCGGCCCGGTGCCGGCCATCGGCGGGACCGGGGTCGGCCGGAGCGAAGACGCGGCCCGCCTCATCGATCCGACCTATACCCGGATCGGCGACGACCTTCGCATCGCCGGAAAGATCAGGAGCTGAAGTCCGTCGGCGACGATCGCCTAAGAGGCGGTGTCCATGCCGAGCAGGATTTTGGCCGCCTGATTGACGTCCTTGTCCCCTCGCCCGGAGAGATTCGCAATGATGATCTGATCGGGCGACATCGTCGGCGCCGTCTTGATCACATGCGCGACCGCATGGGCCGATTCGAGAGCGGGAATGATGCCCTCGACCTTCGCCAAAGTTTGAAAAGCATTCAGCGCCTCGTCATCGGTCGCGTAGTCGTAGTCGGCGCGGCCGATGTCCTTCAGCCAGCAATGCTCGGGACCGACCGCCGCGTAATCGAGCCCGGCGGAAACCGAGTGCGTGGACTCGATCTGGCCGTCCTCGTTCGCGAGCAACCAGGTCTTCGCCCCCTGCAACACGCCGAGGCGGCCACCCTGGAAACGCGCCGCATGCTCACCGGGCTTGATGCCACGCCCGCCGGCTTCGACGCCAACCATGCGGACATTTTCGTCATTCAGGAAAGCGTAGAAAAGACCGATCGCATTGCTCCCACCGCCGACACAGGCGGTCAGCAAATCGGGCAACCGCTCCTCCCGCTGGAGAATCTGCTGCCGGGCCTCATCGCCAATCACGCGGTGAAAATCGCGCACCATCATGGGATACGGGTGCGCACCATAGGCCGTGCCGAGGATGTAGTGCGTCGAGCGGACATTCGTCACCCAGTCGCGCATGGCCTCGTTGACCGCCTCCTTGAGAGTGGCCTGACCTGCGGTCACAGCCACGACTTTCGCCCCCAGGAAACGCATGCGCGCGACGTTCAAAGCCTGTCGCTCCATGTCCACCGCGCCCATATAGATCACGCACTCGCAGCCGAAACGCGCGGCCACGGTCGCGGTCGCCACGCCATGCTGGCCAGCGCCGGTCTCGGCAATGATGCGTTTCTTGCCCATCCGCTTCGCAAGCAGGATCTGGCCGATGGCGTTGTTGATCTTGTGCGCGCCGGTGTGGAGGAGATCCTCACGCTTGAGGTAAATTTTCGCGCCGCCGAGCTTCTCAGTCAGCCGCTCCGCAAAATAAAGCGGCGTCGGACGGCCGACATAATTCGCCAGCAAGTCGGCGAGCTCACGACGGAACTCCGGATCCTTGCGCGCGGCGGCGTACTCGGCATCGAGTTCCTGCAAGGCGGTCCAGAGCGTCTCGGGCACGAAAATGCCTCCGTAGGGGCCAAAGTGGCCGTGCGCGTCCGGAACTGAGTCAAAGCGATTGCCCATCAGGAAAGTTTCCATTTTGGCAACTTCTGCGCAAGCGCGCGAATCACGCGACGGATGGCGAAGGGATGATCATAGCTTCCAACGCATGCAAACTTGCGACTACGGGCGGTGCTCGACCACCAGCATCTCGATGGGACGGCGGTCAGGAACGAGCTCCAGCCCGATCTCGCCCAAAGGTTGCCGAAGGACCTCAGGATCGACTCGCGCGCTTTGGCCGGCGGCCCATTTCAAACTGAGGTCGAAGTTTCCGGACAGGCCGCTTTCATCGATCACCGGAGTGCCTGTTTCCTGCTCGAGATACGACACGAACGCGGAGAAGGGCTCATTGTGGCCGACAAAATTTCCCTCGCCGTTGCTCCCCCAACTCGGCGCGGAAGGAGACGCCGCCTTCAAACTCCCTGACGGGTCTGACCCCGTTTTCCTCAAGACAAGGACATCCATATCCCTCGTCTCGCTGCGGGCCGCGAGGCCGAACTGATCGGCCAGCGCCTTTTGCAGTCCCTCCAAAGAACGATGGGGTAACTTTGCGATGAAATCGTAACGCCCCGAAGGAAGAGACGCCGGAAGGATGGTACGCACGGGCGTCGAGCCATACGCGGAATAGATGATGTCCGTGATCGGACTGCCGACGCCCATGACCTGACGCTCGCCCGAAGAGCCACCGATGGTCATCGTGCCACCGGATCGATCGAATTTCGTCGGCAGGATTTTTACCTGGGACGGAGCGAGAGCGAATTTCACAAAATCCTCCGGAATCGTGCGCCAGATTTCGGGGTGAAAAGCGGCGTAGGCTCTCGCAGCGGTCACAGCCGTCACGACAGCGCCAGTCGGCACCAGGACGACGGCGGCTACGACGACGAGTACCGCCTTCCCCCTCGTCCATACCATGAGCAAGGAGGCCGCTTTCGCAATGACGAGCGCCGAACCGCCGAGGGCCACGCCCTTGGCGCCGGCCAGGGAAGCAAGAGAGGACATCAACCCTGGCGGCACGGTCTGGATGGAGTGGTCGCTGACCGCGGTCGCAATGACCGCGACCGAGAGACACACGCCTTGCCGCGCGAAAATGCGCCTCAATTTCTCCAGCGCCCTGCCGACTCGCATCTTGGCCGCGTCTTCACTCGCCCCGAGAGTCTCGCCAACCTCGCGAAAACTCTGCCTCTCGAAAAAGCGGAGCACCAAGGCCGTGCGATCTTTCCCACCCAGCCGCGACAGAGCTGAATCGAGGAGCGGCGCGATCTGAGACCAGGGGTCGGATTCCTCCCGGGATGGCAATGACTGCATATAGGCCTCCTGCTCCCGTTTCTCGCGACGGCGGCGGGTCTTCAAAGCATCCGCAGCGGCGAATCGTGCCGTCCGCCAAAGCCACGCGGAAAGAATGGTCCGCGAATTCAAGGAAGATGCCTTGCGTGCCAGAACGATGAAGACCGCCTGCGTGACGTCCCTCGCGAGGTCGGCGTCGTTCACCTGCCGCAGCGCCGCCGAATAAACGAGACTCGCATGACGCTCCACCAGAGTTGCAAATGCCTTTTCGCTCCGGCTGACGGCGTATTGTTGAACCAGATCCATGTCGCTCGCGTTCATTTCACCCTTTCCATGGCCGCCGGTGTGCGGAGGTAACAAAAATCTTTGAATGCCGTGTCCGGACGAAAACCTCGATAGTCAGGCAACAGGGCGTTTGCGGAACTCAGCCTTCGCAGAAGGCTTCGAGCCTGGAGGCTTTCCTCCATCGTCGCCGGCCATTCTGGCAAGAGCCTCGATCGCGCGTCGATGCGGCGAAGGGATCGGCACGGCCTCCAAAGCGTCGAGCCGGAAGGCCCGAAGGCCCTCGATGCCCGCAGGGCCGGCGGCGACGACTTCCATACGCACGCGATACCGGGTGATCGGATAGTTCTCCACATGCACGAGCGGAGCGGTCGCATCGTCCATCTCCGGCAGGATCCACATTCCTTTCCAGCGACCGGCCGAGAGCGCGAGATGGATGGCATCGCCCTCCACGATCCAGGCGCGGCGCTCTGTTACATCCGTCACGGCCTGCCGCGCACGCTTGACCGGCAAACTCTCCGGTTCGCGCGCGGCACATGTACCACAAATCGGACACGTCAGGCATAGGGGAGCGCGCGGCTTGCAAACAAGCGCGCCAAGTTCCATCAGCGCAGAGTTGAACTCCCCGGCTCCACTCTCCGGCTGCAAAGCCCACGCCGCCTC